>LNFM01024945.1_pt1 | contig 12864 bp, 19 predicted proteins | sample 596031 | NCBI WGS metagenome assembly LNFM01 (sample SAMN04254537, study PRJNA301005) | activated carbon metagenome | isolation source: dual media filters at the Ann Arbor, Michigan drinking water treatment plant | place: USA: Ann Arbor
TGGGCTGCAGCCTGTTTTCTGCTTCTACTTCTGATTCTCACGGCAATTCCACATGCATCTTGGGCATCAAGCCAGCCCGCCGAATCCCCCACTGCGGTCGTGCGGGCGACGCTCACGGAAGTGTTCCGCATTCTAGATGATCCCAAGCTGAAGGATCCGAACAAGCTGATGCCGCGCCGGCGCATGCTGGAACAGGTCATCGGCGAGCGCTTCGACTACGCGGAAATGTCCAAGCGCGCCCTGGCCGCCAACTGGACTCCTTTGACCAACGACCAACGAGCCGAATTCGTCGAGTTATTCAAAGCCTTCCTGTCCGACCGGTATGCGGGAAAAATCGAAGGCTATTCCGGCGAGCGGACCGAGTATTTGAGCGAGCGGCTGGAAGGGGCGTACGCGGAAGTCCGCACCAGGCTGGTCTCCAGCAAAACCGAGATCCCGATGGATTACCGCCTGATGAACAAAGCGGGCAGCTGGTACGCCTATGATATCATCGCGGACGGGGTCAGCCTGGTAAAGAACTACCGCAGCCAGTTCGACAAGATCATCCACTCAGACTCCTACGAGGAGCTGGTCAAACGACTACGCGACCGCACTGTCGCAGAAGACAAGAAGGATACACGGTGACGCGCGGATCCGATTCCGATCATGCGGCCATCCAGCTATTTGACCTTGAGAGAAACACAGTTATCTTGAGAGGAACAGCCAAGGATAGAGAGGCCAAGCGCAGGGGTGGTGAGCAAGCCCGCCGAACGAGCGGGAAGCCTGAAATCCCTCCAAGGTCTCAAGAGTTGATCCAAGCTCTCCAAACCCGCCCCCGCTCCGCTTTTTTATTTATTCTTCGCACATCCATTTCGAGTTTTTGTCCCATTTTTGACATCACTGTCAGGGAAAAGGCGTGGGAAGGGGGGTAAGTTCACGTCGAATGACACAGAAGTTACCGACGGGATAAGCCCCTCGGTCATGGAGAGGCGGACGCCGTCCCGAACCGTCTGAATTCTCGTGGTCGCTTCCGGGATGAGTTGCTCGCGGGTGAGGCTTGTTGAGTAAGGTTCTGCCGTTGCGCTGCCAGCGTAACGGCCGCGCCTATTCGCGGAATAACATTCCATTCATCTTTCGCAGGCATCAGCCACATCTTTCCTGCAAATGATTGTGCGTCACCAACAGGCCACACCTCTGCCCTGCGGAGGACGCTGGATCAGCACTCTCGTGTTGCCTTGAAGCGGGTGGGAATGCCGGATCCGCCTGACAAGGAAGCAACAATCCCCCCTTTTTCAGTAGGCAGGCGGATTAACTGAGAGAGAGTTGTCCCTGACCGGGGCCGACGTTCCCGCCTTCGAAATGCACGCCATTCTGTCGCCGATGGGCGAGAATCACCGGATCGATCCGCTCGCCGCAACTGACGCAACGCCAGTCGAACGAGGCGAGTTCGTGCACCGGCTCCGGAACCATGAGACCGCCGCAACGATGGCAACAGTCGATGCGCACTGGTTTGGCGGCGGAGTTTCTTGAGACCTTGACCATAAACGCCTCCTTCTTCTTGGCTGAAGTGTTGGGCTGCCTCTATGAGCCGCAATCTCAGAAAAGGATTCGTGCCGGACTCGCCCTGCTTCTTCAGGAACTTTTGGAAGAGGCCGCGACCCCAGCCGTCCCATGATGACGACCTTGATGACCCGACTGACGCGATTTGCCACCGGACTTCTCCCGCTCTGGTGATTTCTGCGACAAACTCACCCCACCTCTGCCAACCTCGACAGAAGTGAAATCCCTGGATTCACAAGAGGATTGCCCTATTGGTCCCTCTGTGATCCTGGTCTCTACCTTGCAGTTCTCAGACTCACGGTCACAGACGGATCACGCACAGGAGGACGATTCCTATGAATGCTCGATCAGCCTCGATTTTGGGTGTCGTATGTCTCGGGATAGGGCTCTGGGCGGCACAACCGTTTCTCGCCGTTGCCAAAACCCAGGTCACAGCGTCGCCGAGCTGCTTTCAACCTTCGAACAAGCCGAACAGGCGATGCAGGCTCATGATCTCGACGGCATCATGGCGTTGTATTCGGATGATTATCATTACCATGGCCTCAAGAAGGCCGACATCCGGAAAGTCTGGGCGCAACTCTTCGACCATTATAAAGATCTGGAAAGCTTTCACACCTTCTCCGTCATCCGGACGGTGGGGACCGCGAGTAAGCTCACGGCTGAAATGACCTGCACCGGGGTCGTCTGGGGCACGGCCAAGAACACCAAGCTAAGAAGTCCGGTCGATAGCTGGTATGAGGAAGTGCACTTTCTGAAGAAGGAGAACGGCCGCTGGAGGATTACAGGCAACGCCGGCGGGGAGTCGGAGCCGATACTGCCTTTCGGAACAGCACCACATCCGTTATTCTGACTCAGGACTCTCCAATTTCATGTGCGGTTGAGAGCTTCTCTAGACAACACCTGAGACGGAAAATACACGACCCGCTTCTGTGAGGAACTCTTCGGTCTGTCCACTGACTCCCGGAGTGAATCCGAGTGACCCGGCACCTTCGGCCCTGTCCGATCACTCTGCGCCTCCCGGTCTTCGGGCTCTCCTCGGAGCCGTGCCTCCTACGGGCACCGCGATGGAAGCGCACCCCTTCGAACCCACTCCGCTACTGATCCAGACCCGAGCCCCGAACCAACCGTCCACCACAGAAGCGGGACCCTTTTGATTATCCTGGTCTCACCTCCCCTCTTACTCTTTTGATAACACAGAACGGTGCGGGATCAATGGCGAACAACTCCCCAGCACGCCGATCAGCACTGTCCTATAACGCGACAGTACCCGATGGATTCCCTCCCCCTCAGCCTCTCGATCAGTGATCGAACCCGTTGAATCTCCACTGATCATATTTTTTTGGCGGAACCTCTTCCCTTTGGCATCGTCAATGCTATTCCTCTGCTTAGCAATACACCGGTTGGTTGAGGTGCACCATGGCAAGCGCTCGAGATCTCAATACCATCCTTGTGAAGATGGTCGAACAGACCCCGGATTGCGACGTAGAAGATTTGGTGGCGCATTGTCATCAGGCCACGTGGAATCAGGTATTTCTGGCTCTGGACAATCTGAGCCGCGAAGGGCGGGTGACGCTTCGGCAGCAGGGACCGGGTCATTACAAGGTCGGGCCGGCTCCGCAGAGACCGGCGGGGGGTCGGGTTTCACCAGAGCATCACAATTAATAAATCCGAGACGGCAAGGAGGGGATGAGCATGAGCAGTCTGACAAGATGGGAACCGATGAGCCGCTGGAGTCCCTTTAAGGAAGTGGAAGAGATGGAGAAGCGTCTCTCGCAGCTCATGGGTCGGAGTGTACCTGCAGGGAGCAGCGATAAGAATGAGGCCATCACCGTGGCCCAATGGTCGCCGGTCGTCGACATCAGCGAGGACGACAAAGAGTACGCCATCAAGGCCGAGTTGCCCGATGTGAAGAAAGAAGACATCAAGCTGAACGTGCACGACGATGTCCTCACCATCACCGGCGAGCGAAAGTATGAGAAAGAGGAAAAGGGAAAGAAGTATCACCGTGTAGAGCGCGCCTATGGGAGCTTCCTGCGCAGCTTTACCCTGCCGGAAGATGCCGACGGGACGAAGGTGACGGCGGAGTATAAGGACGGGTTGCTGAACGTCCGGCTGCCGAAATCGGAAAAAGCCAAACCGAAAACGATTGAAGTGAAAGTGGCGTAGAGCACGCGGTCCATATTCAGGGTGAGACGGAGGGTGGTGCATTGACGTCACTTCCTCGGTCGTACCTGAATCGAAAGGAGGCGATGATGTTTCGCCATCCCCATTATCTGGACATCCCTTGGGATATCCACTGGCATACGGAGGCCCACGCGCGTCATCGCCACCTGTGGTGGCTGGTCGGAGTGTTGGTACTGATCGCGCTGCTCCTGATCGGAGTGCGTGCCGTCGGCGGAGAGTTCTAGGCCGCGGGTATTGTTTGAATGACGTAGCAGCAAGGGAGGCGTCATGCTGTTTCGCGATCGTCGCCATGCCGGGATTCTGTTAGCCAATCATCTGCAAGCCTTTCGGGGTGATCATCAGGCAGTCGTGCTTGCGCTTCCGCGCGGTGGCGTGGTCGTGGGCCACGAGGTGAGCATGGCGCTCCATCTGCCGCTGGACGTCTTCATCACCCGCAAGATCGCGGCGCCGGAATCGCCGGAATATGCCGTCGGGGCCGTGAGCGAAACGGGTGCCGTCTATCTCAATCAGGAAGCCGTGCGGGCCATGCAACTGTCCCAGGAAGATCTGGACGGACTGATCGCCGCGCAACGCCGTGAAATCGAGCGGCGCCGGGTTCTGTATCGCGAGGGGCGCGGCCTACCGCACCTCCATCACCGGACGGTGATACTGGTCGACGACGGGGTCGCGACGGGAGCCACACTCTTTGCGACCCTCGATGCGCTTTCTGCCTTGAGCCCGTTACGTGTTGTGGTTGCCATGCCGGTCGCGCCGCCTTCCACGGCCGATCGCATCCGCGCGCTCGTCGATGAGTGCGTGTTTCTCTCGACACCGGAACCGTTTGGAGCCGTCGGCTGTTTCTACGAAGAGTTCGAGCAAGTGACGGACGACGAAGTGGTCCGCACCCTGCACCAGGCCAACGAGGCCTTCCGGGGCGAACCCACTGCCCGCAAAACACGTTCTGCCATGCCTTCAACCAAGGGAGTATAAGCGATGCCTACCAGTTCCAATGCCGGAGGTCATGAGGCCCGCCGGGACCGTTTTGTCGAGGAATCCCGGCACGACTCGTACAAGGTACCGAGCAAGCTGGCAGAGCCGACGGTATGCCCAAAATGCAGCGCGGTGTTTCATAAAGGACGATGGAGCTGGGTTGCCCCGCCGGTCGGTGCAGAAGAAACAGTCTGTCCCGCCTGCCACCGGTTGCAGGACAAGCGCCCGAAGGGGGTGCTCATGCTGAAAGGCGCTTTCGCCTCCCAGCAGCCGGAACAGGTGACGGGCGTGATCAAGAACATCGAAACAAAGGAAAATAAAGAACACCCGCTCGCCCGCATCATGAGCATCGAGCGCACGCCGGACGGCCTGGTCGTCTCGACCACGGATGCGCATTTGCCCAGGCAGATCGGCGAGGCGCTCAAGCATGCCTATCACGGCGAGCTGGAAATTCACTATGGCGAAGGAGAGGATCCTATCCGGGTCAACTGGACGAAATCCTAGCGTCCCGCCACACATCCGGGAATGTCCTATAGGGAGCAGCTATGAAGGTTGTTGCGGGTGTCGATTGGTCCGATGAAGCGTTCGCTGCAGTTGAACAGCTCGGCCTGTTATTCAGACCCGACGAAGTCCTCCTGGTCCACGGAGTGGATCTGGGGATGTTTCAATCTCCCCTGTTGGCCGGAGCCGCCAACCTGCAGGGGTACGGCGAGTTCCGTCAGGCGATGTTAGACGCCGGGCACCAGGCCGTCGAACGCGGAAAGACCGTGTTGCCCGCCGATATTCCGTCCGTGCAGACTAAATCCGAGTTACACCATGCCGCCTCGTTCATTATCGACAACGCCGCCACCCTCAATGCCGATCTCATCGTCGTGGGGACTCATGATCACTCCCGCCTCGCAGAACTGGTCGTCGGTAGCGTGTCGCATCATGTCCTGCTCCACTCCCGTGTCCCGACCCTCATCGTCAAAGGCAAGGCCAAACCCGTCACGCGCGTGCTCCTGGCCATCGAGGGCCGCGAGGATGCCGTCCGTGTCCAGTCCTGGCTCACGGCACACCCCTTCAGAAATCCAGTGGCCCTGACCATTCTGTCGATCGTGCCGTCACTCACCATGGTCCAGCCAGAAATTATGGCGGGGTATCAAACCTGGTCAGAAGAGCACAGGCGCCAGGCCGAACAAATTGTAGCCGAAACCGCCAAGGCGTTGGCCGGCCCGCGCTTTACGGTCACCACCGACGTGCGGACGGGCGATCCGGTCTCTGCCGTCTGCGCCGCCGCGACCGGGTACGATCTGCTCGTCGTCGGATCGCACGGCCGTAAGGGGGTCGATCGATTTCTCCTCGGCAGCGTGTCGCATGGCATCGTCCACCGGGCGGGGTGTTCCGTCCTGGTCGTACGGTAACGATGTTTTACACAAGGAGCCACATGAAAACCTTCTCCGTCATCTGCGCCCTCAGTATCACCATCCTCGGATCTTCCTGGGTAGCCGGACAAACCCCGCGCGGCAATCCTACAGCAGGCCAAGGGATTTACGAACAGCAGTGCCTGCGCTGTCATGGGCCGAAACTTGACGGCAACGGATCCGACGGCCAGTATCTCATCGTGAGGCCTGCCAACTTGCAATCACCGATCTCGCGGGCCAAGACTGATTGGGAGCTGCTCATCACCATTTCCAACGGCGTGCTCTTTAGCCCGATGCACGGGTTTCGCGGCAGGCTGACGGACCAGCAAATGCTGGACGTCTTATCCTATATCCGGACCATGGCTCCTTTTGACGTCGTCAGTTAGCCGACGGTGGGCCATCGGAATGCGAACTGGCTGGGACTCATTCGCAAGACTGCGGTCGGCTGTGCACTCTTCCTGATCAGCCTCAGCGGAATCAACGCCCAGGCGGAACAGCCTACCCCCGACGTTGAAGCCTTCGTCCGATCCGGCTGCCCTCATTGTGAAGCCGCGCAATCGTTCCTCGCCGGCATCCGGAAAGACCATCCAGGGCTGCGAATAGTCGTCTACGATATCGCCGAGAACGTATTTGCCCGCAATCGACTTTCACGATTGGGAACCGAACGAGGCCTGGCGAGCCTCGGCGTTCCCGCCTTCCTTATCGGATCGGAGCTGATCATCGGATTTCAGTCGGCCGACACGACGGGGAGAGAGATTCTTGCACGACTCGGCCGGCCCCCTGAACGTCCCTCCAGGCCAACAGTCGTCGACAGTATCCAGTCTCGCTGGCTGGGGGAATTGCGGGCCACGGACCTGGGCTTGCCGCTGTTCACGATCACGATCGGCCTGCTGGACGGATTCAATCCCTGCGCCATGTGGGTCCTGCTGTTTCTACTGTCACTCCTCGTCAATCTTCAAGACCGGCGCAAGATGGCCCTCATCGCCGGAACGTTTGTCCTCGTCAGCGGCCTGGTCTATTTTGCCTTCATGGCGGCCTGGCTGAACGTCTTCCTCCTGATCGGACCCTAATCGGATCCGTCAACGTAAAAGACTTCTTTGCATTGCACCGCGGCCTCTCGTTGAGCATTCCCGAGTCCGCCAAGCCCGGCCTCTATGCCCGTACCAGGCAGATCCTTCAAGCTGAGCATCTTGCCGGCGCGCTGGCGGGAGTCGTCGTTCTGGCAGGATTCGTGAATCTCGTCGAGCTGCTGTGCACCGCCGGGCTCCCTGCCCTCTACACCCAGATTCTAACCCTGCAGGGGTTGTCCTCCTGGGAATATTATGGCTACCTTGGCCTCTACAACCTAGCCTATATTTTCGACGATAGTCTGATGGTCACGGTCGCGGTGGCCACGCTGAGCCGCAGGAAGCTACAAGAACGGGCCGGCCGTTGGCTGAAGCTCATCAGCGGCCTGGTGATGGTCGGACTGGGTGCAATCTTGCTTCTTCAACCCAAGTGGCTTATGTGATGAGCGGCGTCCAATGAGCGAATACACGAATCCTTTCGGAATGGCTGAGATGCCTCCATCCCCAGACCGCTCCGCAACCAGATCGCTGAAACCGTTTTTCTGTCCTCGTTCCGTCGCCGTCATCGGCGCGTCGCGGGACCCGGACGGCATCGGGCATCGTATTCTGCTCTCGCTCCTGAGCAGCCGGTTTTCCGGCACGATCGTTCCCGTCAATCCGCACGCGACAGACGTGGCCGGGCTCAAAGCCTTCCCTTCGCTGACCGCCGTACCAGGCCCGGTTGATCTCGCGATCGTGGCCGTTCCCCCACAACTCGTCCTCTCCGTGATCGATGAATGTGCCGCTCACCATGTTCAGGCTGTCATCTTGATCACGGCGGGCTTTGCGGAGACCGGCGGAGCCGGGCGTTCGCTCGAACAGCAGCTACAGGAACGGGTCCGCCGGCATGGGATCCGCCTGATCGGGCCGAATTGTTTCGGGTTGATGAATCTCGATCCCGCCGTGCGGTTGAATGCCACCTACACACCCGCGATCCCTCCTGTCGGCCGGGTGGCCATTGCCTCTGAAAGCGGCGGGATGGGACTGGCCGTGGTGACTGCGGCGAGGCGATTGCACCTCGGCCTCTCCAGCTTTGTCAGTGTCGGCAACCACGTCGATGTATCGGTCCTGGATCTGCTCGAATACTGGGAACAGGATGAATCCACTGATGTCATCCTGCTCTATCTCGAAACCATCGTCGATCCCCTCCGGTTCAGACAGATCGCCGAGCGGGTGGGACAAGAGAAGCCGATCGTCGTTTTGAAAGCCGGCCGGACATCGGCAGGCCAATCTGCAGCCGGCTCGCATACCGCGGCGCTCGCCACAAACGACACAGCCGTTGACGCGCTTTTCGCACAATGCGGGGTGATCCGCGCGCAGACGCTGGAAGAGTTTCTCTCCTTGGCAACCGGTCTTTCCTCCCAGCCGATGCCTCACGGGCGGCGCATCGGCATCCTGACGAATTCCGGCGGTCCCGGCGTGCTCTGCGCGGACAGTTGCGCAGCGGAAGGACTTACAGTTCCGGAGTTGTCCAACCTGACACAATCCGCCCTCGCCGCCTTTCTTCCGCCCACCGCCGCGCTGAGCAATCCTGTCGATGTCATTGGCTTTGCCACGGAAGACCAGCATGCGAAGGCCGTCGAGACGATGCTCACAGCGGACATACTCGACGCGCTCATCATCGTGCATGTCTCGGTCAGGCCCGAAGACAATCCCCCCGTGGCAGCCGGCATCGTCCGGGGCATCCGCGCAGCCCGCCGGACGAGCGGGAAGCAGAAGCCGGTCTATCTCTGCTGGATGGCGGAAGGCGATCTGGACCGGACCTTCACCGTGGACGGAGAAACCATTCCCACTTACCCGCATCCGGAAATTCCTGCGCGCATCATCAATCGAGCCATCAGGTACGAGGCCTGGAAACAGCAGCCACTCGAACCGGTACCACGCGACTCCGATGCCGATCTGAACAACGCCCACGCAATTTGCGCCACCGCCTTAGCCGACCGTGGGCCGGGTTGGCTGACCACGCAAGAAACCCGTGCACTCCTCGCAACGATGAATCTCCCGCTGGCGCAAGGGGGAATCGCCGCCACGGCGGAGGAAGCGGTCAAGGTCGCGCGTGAACTCGGTTATCCCGTAGTAGTAAAACTCGCGTCCCATACGATCCTGCATAAGACCGAGATCGACGGCGTGCGTTTGAACCTGACCGATGAACAAGCCGTGCGTGACGCCTTTGAAGCCATCAGAGCCAGGCTTGCGCAGAAGGGTAAACCGGATGCGATGGAAGGGGTACTGGTGCAGCCGCTGATTTCAGGCGGCGTGGAAGTGATGGCCGGCATGACCCGCGATCCCCTCTTCGGCCCCCTGATCGCGTTCGGGTTGGGAGGCATTCATGTCGAGATTCTCGGCGACGTGCAGTTTCGCGTCGCGCCGTTGACCGGCGGCGATGCAGCTCAGATGGTACGTGAGATTCAAGGCTATCGATTGCTGCAAGGCTACCGGGGAAAACCGGCAGTGGATATTGGGGCGATGGAAGAGGTGCTGCTGCGAATCTCCCGGCTCGTTGAGACCATTCCGGAGATCGAAGAACTGGATCTGAATCCGATTATCGCGCTACCGGCAGGTCAAGGCTGCAAGATTGTGGATGCAAGGATCAAGGTTGCAGACTGACGGGCCCCCGCCTCACTGACCGGATAGATACCCGGGCAGATCCGGTTCATCGAACATTCGCGAGATGACCACGGATCCAGCGCTCGATATCCTGTGTCCCCATGGCACCTGGTTGCCGCGCCACTTCGCGTCCTCCGCGGAAGATCACCAGAGTCGGGATGCTGGCAATCCCGAACTGTGCCGCCAGCGCCTGCTCCTCCTCCGTGTTCACCTTGGCCAGGCGAACATGCGGCTCCAACCTCGCCGCAGCCTTCTCGTAGGCAGGGGCCATCATCTTGCAGGGCCCGCACCAGGCTGCCCAGAAATCCACCACGAGCGGGATCCCAGAGCGCGAAACATGCCGATCGAAGTCCGCCTGCGTCAACGCGATGGGATGTCCTGTAAACAGCGGTGCATGACACTGGCCGCAGTTGGGATGATCGGTCAACCGGCCTTCCGGGACGCGGTTAAGGCTCCGGCAATGAGGACAGACAATATGAACTCGTTCACTCATACAGGGCCCGATACGCCTGTGCAGAAATTAATGAGCTGGCCCCCATACGTTCCTCATTCCGCTGGATCACCGGTTTTCACCGCAGCGTCTTCAACCAGGCTTGAATGTCGGCCATCTGCTGTTCGGTGATCGCGCCTTTCAACGGCGGCATCACATGCCGTCCTTCATACACCACCTTCCAGAACGCCGGTTCGTCCAACAGCACGGGATTGCCTGCCAATCGGGGACCGATGCCACCCGCAGCCCCGGGGTTATGGCAGACAATACAACTGGCATTGTACAGTCCCTCGCCTCTACGACTGTCCCCCGCAGGACGCATCGCCACACTCCCGCTCGATCCATTCATATCCGCATTCTGCCGTCCATCGCCACTCGCCCCGATCACAGCCCCTTTGCCCACGACATCAAGAACGATGAGTGAAAAGACTGCGCAGATCACCCATTTATTCATCCTCTTCATCGGCATGACTCCCTTTCGTAATCCAGTGTCACTGCGGTCCCCTGCGGCCTTCCTTTCGAATGAGCGCCAGATAGGCCAGTGTATCGGCAAGTTCCTGATTCGTCATGGTCGTATCGGGAAACATGCCTGTCCCTGGATGGCCTTCGCGAACGGCTTGCGCGCGCTGTTTGTCCTGTTTCAGACGGAGCGCTTTTGAATTGCGGAGATCGGAAGGCGGAGGATTCAGACGGGCAATCAAGGCAGCCGTGTCCGCTGCAAGCTCCGGTCGTTTATCGAGATGCCCATCGACACCATGGCAATAGTAACAGACGCCCTTGCCATTGAAGAGACTCCTGCCAGCGGCCGCATCGCCTGGATCGACCACTTTCGAGACTGACGAAGGACCGGCGAAGACGTTATCCCGAGTCAGGAACAGCGCTGAAAGAAAGAGGCCTTCTAGTGAAAGCGCTCCGACAAGAAGGAGCGCTCCGGTTGTACCGTGCATCGGCTTACGCATTGCTCGTTCCCCTCCTTGATACACCGGCCTCTTACTCGCCGGGTTGACCGTTCCGCTCGTTCTCGAACCGTCCCGGAGCATGACAGATCAGGCAGTCGGCCATCCGGCCCGGTCGATGCGCACCGGCACCCTTTTCAAACAGGCGGCGAACCGTCTCGTTATCGAGCACCAGTGGACGCTCGCCGAACACCGGGCTGAACTGGTGGCAGGCGCTGCACGAGCCTGTTCCCGTTGCGCGGAAAATAAACTCGCCGTGAGGATTGAACATCGCGTTGGCGGTAATCTGCGCAAGGGCTCCCCGGTGTTCGGTATGGCAGGCCAGACAGGTCTTTCGTTGCGCGAGCACCTCACGATGAAAGGTTGTCACCGACGGTTTTGCCCGCGCGATGAATCGTGATTCCGAATGGCAGACAATGCACCTCCCGCTGACCGGCCCGTGGAACGGCTCATGGCAGCTCACGCATCCGGTCACATCCGCGTGATACCGGCTCAAATTTCCCGGCGCCCACACAGTCTCCGGATCGCGAAATGATCCCCACCCCAGCCAGACGACGAGCATCAATGTCGCCAGCGCAGCGACCGGGACGACGGTTGAGGGCAGCGGGGGATACAGCATCGCTCACATCCCGCCGAAGTACAGCGCTCCGGCCATGTGCATCGCCGTCAGCACGAGAAACATAATCGTCATCGGTGAGTGAACGGCTTGCCACAGCCTGAACCCTTCCTCCTGCGCCGCCATCTCTTGCAAGCGCACGTCGATATCGTCCGGCGCCACACCCTCGTCATGCAGTTGGCGCCGCCGGTCGTTGAGCGCCCTCAACGCAAGGTAATGAACGCCCTGTCCCACAACACCACTGACGACCACAACGGCCAGCGCCGCCAGCGCGAGCTGCGGAACCAGTGCATGCACATGTGCGCCGGAATGAAGTACGATCAGCAAAGGACCGATCACGCCTGCCGTCATATGGACCTGAAACCAGCCCCGTGGCCACGGAACGTTTGGACGCACCCGCTTCTTGATCGGGTACACAAAGACCAGAAGAATGACTCCCAGACCTGCCCAGCCCATGAGATGTCCTTGCCTCGTATGCGCGAAAGAGGATGACGTCCTCAGACTCAACCATGCTTCGAACGCCAACACGCTGCCGACCGCCACAATGACAACGACGATGATCGTCAACAGACGACGAGACACCGGTGACATACCTAGTACCTCTCCACTCCCTTTCGCCCTCCCGCATGGCAGCGGAGGCAATCGGCAAAACGTCCGGGCCCATGAATGCCCTTCGCTTTCGACCGAAGATTTCTGACCAGGTCATTATCCAGCGTCCGGGGGCTGAGGCTCTCATCCCGCTCCGCCCGGTGACAATCCCAACAGGTCTTCGCACCGGTTGCGCGAAAAATGAGATCGCTGTGCGGATTGACGGTCTGATCAATCGCAGCGGGCACGGCAGCTTGTACAACCCCTTCGCCGCCACCGACCCTCGCCGCCACGATGAGGAGCGCGACCGTGAATCCAAACCATCGTCTCAGCATGCCAAGCCTCTGGAGTCTTTCCCGCGTCCGCGCTCAGGCCTCTCAGGCAATCTTCTCCATGGCGCGAAAGG
>LNFM01010640.1_pt1 | contig 12863 bp, 13 predicted proteins | sample 596031 | NCBI WGS metagenome assembly LNFM01 (sample SAMN04254537, study PRJNA301005) | activated carbon metagenome | isolation source: dual media filters at the Ann Arbor, Michigan drinking water treatment plant | place: USA: Ann Arbor
TTCCTCCCTAGAGGCTTGTACGACGCCCACCCTTCGTGGTCGGCCTGTGTCGTCGGCGCGCCTGCGCGGGAGGGCGTCCTACAACCCTTAACTGAAGCGGGCATCGAAAGCAGAAGCTTGCTGTTGTCGTTCTGGCTGGGGATCATCCCGCGGCACCGCCGGCAAGTGACTGCAGGTAGTCTATGACCGCATCAGCGCGCCCCTCCTGGATCAAGGTATCCGCCGTTTTGTAGTCGAAGGCTTTGAGCGGCTCGTTGCGCAGCATGAAAGCAGCGCGGGGAGCGTCACCAGTCATTTCCAAGGCAACTGCAAGCGCGCGGAGCATGTCCTGCATGTACCTCTGAAGTTGAGGCGCTTGCGGGCGGGCAGTGGGCGTGTTTCGGTGAACATGGGCGCGCTCGGCAAGCTCCTGGATGTTGAAGCCGAAAAATTCACTCACGCGTACCGGAGATAGGTATAGCGTGTTGGGTTCGCGGAACTGCTCCGCAAGAGGGAAATGCAATGCAGCGCTCATTGTCTTGGACCCTATTCGTAGGCACCTTTTTTGCACTATTTTTGCACCAAAAACAAGAAGCTAGCTTGGGCTGCTGAATTCAGCTGACCTGGTCGAGGCGCCGCCTCGATGAGGCGTAAGCGCCCGGCAATCCCATTTTGAGATAGGACTAGGGCCGAGGCTTCGTGCGCAGGATGAGCTAGTCCCCAGGGCCAGTTCGCGGATGGTTGTCGTCCCACTGCGCGCGCGTCACCTCGTACCAAACTTCGCCATGCTCACTGCCAGGGAGGCTGACGGGATTGAGGGGAACAGTGCTCACCGTCGCCCAGCCGCTTGGCGTTTCGGCAGCCCCGTTTTGCAACGCACAGCCGTTGCCTATCTCATCGGTGCGTGGCTGACCGCAGGAGCCGCCATGCTGGTCTGGCAGCTGTCCTTCATTCCGCTGGCCGCCCTAACCTTTCACGCTGGAGAATTCACTCTCCTGTTCGTGGGTTGGTGCGACGGTCAAAGCGGTGCACGGCTGCTGAAAGAAAAGCGCTAACCCTTCCACCGCGCCGAGTGTCGCCGCAAAGCAGTTCCAGAGGGCAGATAAAGACTGGGTGCTGCCTCTCAGAATTGGCGACTAGGTGAACTCCGCGGCGGGAACCAGCCCTTGGCGAGTCTGCAGTTCGGATGACTGCTGCAACTTCCGCATCGGCCAATCGAGCCTTGACTTACTTGGATGGGCAGCGAATGGTTCCTTCCGTCTTTGGCGACAGGTCGAAAATGACCCTCAAAAATGTGCGCTGGTCCGAGGAAAGAGATCATCAGATCGTGGCAGCAGCCCCCAGAATCACTGCCGATGCTGTTGACCCAACTAAGCACGGCGCAGATTCCTGCCGTCTACCATGAGTTCGCCGATTTCATCGGCGAGAACCATTGGCGCAACCGCGTCAGTCAGCTTGAAGCTGAGATCCAAGGCAACCGATTTCTCGGCCACCACCTCAGGAAGGAGAATGCGCTGGCCTACCAACTGGCGGAGCTTGCAGAGCTACGGCGGCGATTTGGCAGCGTCCCTCTATTGGAAGTCAACAACCAGCAGCGATACGCTTCGATGGCCTTCGCTGCGCAGGCGCTTTCCATAGTCCAAGCAAGGCCTGCCCCGCTTGCCGCGCAGTTTCGCCGCAGGGTTCACGATGCGCTCAAGAAGCCTGAAGCGATGCGAGGCCTACGGTTGGAGCTCAACGCCGCGACGCATTTCTCCAGACGTTCAACCAAGTTGACATGGGCGGAGATGTCCGGGATCGGGACCTTCGACCTAATGGTCCCAGAGCTAGGCCCAAATGGGCTTGAGGTGGAATGCAAGTCCATCGGAGAAGACAAGGGAAGGCGCATCCACAAGCGAGAGGCGCTAGACTTTTACGGCTTGCTCTGGCCCCACGCCAAGCCGCTGCTCTCGGGCTTGCGCACTGGGATATCTGCTGTTCTTACTCTGCCTGGGAGACTTCCCGAGAAACACGCGCACCGTGTCGCTCTGGCCCAAGCCTTCGCGAAAGCGATCTCCATGAGAACTTCGGGACCACTGGTTCAAGGAGCTGAGTCCCGCATCGCAGAGTTCGACGCCGCCGAACTGGGTCAAATCGATGGAGGGTACGTTTCTCCACATGCGCGGACCGTACTTGAAAGGATCAGCCAGACGCACAACCGCGAGACGGTAGTTATCGGATCGCAGGCTGGGGGGATGCTTGCTCTTACGCTACAGAGCGCGCAGGACGACACATTGCTAAAGGCAGTATTTGACACTCTGAGCGACTCAGCACGCAGACAGCTCAGTGGCCTGCGTGGAGCGATTTTTGTCGTTGGCTTGAGTGGGATTGAAGGTGACCAGCTTCTGGAACTCGCTCGTAGCGACAACAGCGGGGCTCCGTCCGCGCTACAGCTCGCCGTTAGCCAGTTTCTGAGTGGCAGTGGCCGGGACCACGTCGTGGGCGTTGCATTCTTCAGCGAAGGCGCTCTCCGTCCAGGCCCAGAGGGAGTCATCGACACCGGGGGGACCGCCTACTATTTCCCGAAGCGGCAGACCCCCTACTGGTCGGAGGACTTCAATGGGCTATGGACATCGGCGTGAAGCGCGACGGGTAGACCGGGCACAACAGTCTGGAGATGCGAAGCTTTTGGTCCACACCCTCGCTTGCAACTTCCTAGTTTGGGCTTGCAGATCTTGTTCAGTTGACATGACGCGCACCGGATCGGTCACAAGCAGTTGGTGGGAAGGTTCGAGGCGGACCTTCAAGGTTCGAACTGACCGGGCGTCAGCTGCGGGATGCAGGGCCCGGGCTAGCAACAATGCACTGCGTACCGCCAAGTCGGGCCTTGTGGCCAGCTGTTGGAGCTCCACTTGAGCAAGGGATTGGGTTTCACTTGCTGCTGTGGGCTAACTGCTTAGGCCCCAAGTCTCCGGAAAGTCGAAGTCGGTGAAGTCGTTAGTTTTAAACCGGCGGACCAAGTACGCTCGAATACTGACCTTAACAGGCGCAAGCTTCTCAAAGGCTCGCTGCAAAGTGAGAATGCAATTGTCGGTTGCGTTGATGGCGTGGTAATAGACCTGATCTCCGAGTGCTCTTCGCATTATGTCATCAGTGACCGCGGTGCCGTTCGAAATGCCCGATGTCGCCAACGTCGGTTGGAGACTCTCAAGATGAAACGATGACCTCAAATTCCACTGGTTGAGCGCTTCAATGTAGTTCTCCTGTGCCAAATAGAAATCATATAGGAGCCTCCTAGATTCAGCTTCGGGCAGCCGAAACTCCAATTCAGTCAGTTCAAGTACATTCTTCTTTGTGTCGTAAGGTGGAGTGGCAGGGATAGAAATGAAACGTCCGGGATTGTTAAGTTGTTCAAAAACATTGTCTTTCTGTATCAAAACGATGGTATTGATCTGCTGCAAAAGCGTGAACATCAGGCGATGAGCTGACATCAGAGCAGCCTTATGTTCCTGAGATTGCTGAAATCTTCGCTGGAGGAGGTATGCAAGCATTGCTCCTATCAGTGCACCGACGAGTGTTGCGAAGCCGTTCGCTAATGCATCTGGCGTGAACGGTTTCAGCACAGATGCGAAGTCAACTGCCACCGCGGGCGTGGGAGCGGCCGTCAGGCCATTGACCGATGTTGAAACTATCGCGTGTGCGACTTCAGATGCGGCCGAGACTGCGGGAACGGGCATGAATTTGCCTTCTGATACGTTGGAGAAGTTGAGGCGTTGAGGCGTTGAGGCGTTGAGGCGTTGAGTGTGAACCAAACATTCAACGTGAGGTGCACGCAACCGCGAACTCCACTACCAGTCCGATGGTGCAAATCTGCAGTCCATTGGCGCTGTCAAGAAAGGTAAAGCAGTGTCGGACCCAGTGTCGCCGCAGAGCGCGGTAACTTCACTAAATTTTCACCACACGGTAGGCCAGAGGCAGACCACGTGTTTCATGCAGGTGCTGTAAGAACGCAGCCGCACCTTGCGTTAGTGAAGCCCTGCCCACGGCCACAAGGGTCACCGTCTTTTCGTCCGGATTGGGCATGCGATGTGAATACTCGAGAAGTTGACCTATAGCTTGACGTAGCACGCTTGAAGGCGATAGGTCCGATTTGATTTCGTATAGGCAAATGGACGTCGCGGTTTCGACAAGCACGTCTATATAGTCCTGCTCACGCACCACACGAGCTTGGGGATTCTCCCGTCGCAGCTCTTGCATTAGCTGTGCTTGCATTTTGGCGTGCTCAGGCGACACCTCTTGAGTGCTAATGCTCTTCCGAATAAAGCTTCGAACACTCGGAGGTAACTCGCTTCCGACGCGGGTGTGACGACGTCCGGTAGTGCCACCAGAATCCACTTTATAAAGTTGGTATCTATTCAGGTGCAGGGTCGGGTCACCTTCCTGGGCATAGGCGTTAAGAGGAAAAGGAACGACGTTCTCGATTCTGAACCGGATATTGAGAATGTGTGATGCCCAACGAGCATCTCCAAGCGCACCGGAGTTGCCGCCAACGGCCGCGATCTCTTCCTCCATTGCTGTGAGCCAACCTGCGGCCCGAAATGAGTGAACTGCAGCTTCGGCCTGTTGGTCGTCAAGTACCTCTGCTTCGCGAATATGCCCCACATAGCGCCGTCGCTTGTCCGGCTCCACTGCGAATAGTGTTAGGTCAAACGGCTGCTGCACTTTGACTAGAGCTTTGCGGCTTTTGCCCACCCCTTGAATGAACGCGTATCGCCACCCGTCTATGGTCCACTCGTTTCGGAACAGCCAGTCTTCGTGACCGAAGCCATTGATACTGTTGTAGGTGTTGCTCTGTTCCTGGGAGGCGGCCTCACCAGTGGGGCGCAGCCAGCCGGCAGAGTTGTATGAAATTCTTGTAAGCCGCTCCATCTGAAAAGTTCGCGTTTAAGTTGGAAATCACTGCCCGTGTCGTTGGAGACCCGGTGTTTCAATGGGAAAGCAGTCTCTCAATGCTCGAGCCAAGCTAGCAAATATGGCATGGAACGCCGTTGAGTTCAGCTTAAGCTAGTAGCTTGCCTGCACTTGGGACAGGTCTGGCTACTTTGATTGCTTCTTTCCGTTCTGCTCCAAGTAATCTGCGAACTCCGCAAGGCTTATGCCGTACCAGTCCTTGCCATTCTTAGGTGACCAGAGAACGCCGCTGGGTTTTACACGAATGTGGCCGACTACCTTGCCTTTGGCATCTACGATCTCGTGATCTTCGAACTTCTTCGGACGAAATGAATTGATAGCCATTCTATTCTCCTGATGGTTGATGATCAAAGAAGGGTTGTGAGCATATTTCCTTTGGCCACAAGCTTGTTGTTCGGATCTCTTGTCTCGTTCGACTTCGGATCGTAGGTGCCCTTGAGCTTATTGTTCGGGTCGCGCAGTTCCAGCTTGCCGTTGGAAAGCGTCTTGATCTTCCCAAGCATTTTGTTGTTCTTGTCTCTGAGTTCCTGGTCGGCCATGCAGTGCTCCATTTAGTGGTTGGTAGGGACGGAAGAGAAATGCCTGTGAGGTGCTGTAGTTGTGCGGCCTAACGTTGGACTTGAGCGGCGCACTAGATGCAGAATTACGAATTGCGCTGAGCGCCATGTGCATCCGCCTCGACGGACCTGTTATGCCTCACGCGCGCCGTCTTGATTCGACCGGGGGAAGTATGCATTGATTCCACGATCACTTTCTCTGCAGACACGAAGATGTATCTACCACGCGGCTGGCATGAGCATCGGCAATGGATGAATCCCATCGTCCGCTCAGGGCACGGCACAGCCTGAGCCAGCATGGCTGGTCATCGGCCAGAAGCAGCCGGTAGGATGGTTCGAAAGCGGACGGCAAAGTTTGAGAGGAGTGAAGAGTTAGGCCTCAATCGCCTTTTGCCACTTGTTCAGCAACTGCAAGACCTGCTGTCTCGAAACTGGAGTGTCCTTATCTACCGAAGCTATGCCACGCTTTACCGACAGACGCTTCTTTACGTAGAGGTCAACAATGTAGAGGGCGGTAGCAATACCAATCTCGATACTCCAGCGAAGGCCCCATGACGGCTTTGCCTTTGGAGAATCGATTTGAAACGTACCGTGATCAAGCTTCCGTTCATGATTGAACTTGCGCAGGGGCCATCGCTCTTCCAGTACCAAGGTGTTCTCGTCCGCGGAGAGGTGGCCTTTCGTGTCAGTGATGAAGACAATGATGTCGGAACCCGTCGACAGACTTTCCAGCTTTGGAGCTAAGTGCTCCGATTCAGCCCGGTTCTTCTCTTGCTCAAGAACATCGATCAATTGTTGAAGCGTCCACTGACCAGTTTTGTTCTTTGCGTCGGCGCGGAAATACGAAACGTTTCCAGAACTGATCTCCAGGGTTCCTCTCTTTGTTCCATCGCGGCCCACAACCTCGATCGAGGTCTTGGTTCTTGATTTCGGTTCGCGTTGAGCCATTTGTCTTCCCCTCGTGGTCTGGGTGTTCGAAGATCAAGGAATGTCAGGGAATCTTGGGGGAGCCCAGATGTTCAACATAGACAAAAATCCTTTCCCGATCCACCCATGGGAGAGCCCAGCTGCTGCAAGTTTCGAGCGAGCGCAATGCATTGGTGGATCCCCCTTTTTCCGAATGAACCAGATTTCAACTTGTTAAGGTCCGATTCTGGCTGATCACCGACATGCTATCGGCGTGCGCTCTTGGGAGGAAGAACATCTGAGGTAGGAGCATGAAAGCGCGGCGTGCGCGCCACACAGAGCGCCGCAAAGTCAGCAGCACTCTCACAAGCTGACACTCAGCAGCCGTGATTGCCTGGGCCTGGATGACCGAAATGCGGCAAGGCCTGTGAGCTCTGCTCTCCATTCCCAAAGCCGGCAATCGCTGCGGAGCCGATCTCGGGATCTAGATAGCAGCTGGACTCGGGCGTTCACCTTCGAAGCGGGACCGGCAGCTCCCGAATCGGAGCAGTCCTTTGTACTTGGTCCGTAGGGCGGTCTTTCGAGGCTAGTGGCTCATGCTCTTTGTGGGGTATCGCAACTGGCAGCGCGAGCCACAGCACAAATGCCTTGGCCCAGTAACAAACTCCTTCTCGGTCTGTGTGTAGCGCCGGTGCATACCTACAGACCATCCGGCAATAACTCAGCCAGCGCATCGCGCATCGAACGCGCGATCAATTGTTGCCGATCACGTGGCATACGTTCGATGATTGAGGCCACGCTGATCGCTGCCTCGGGTTTACCAACCTTGCTCAACACAGCCATCCCCACCGCCAAGACGCCGCGAGTTGCATGGTTTCCAATGACGGACCAGCCGCGCTCGCGTGTCGACCGGACCAGGATCTTCATGCGATCCGGCGTCATGCTGCCGTAGCGCACGAAGTCTGGCGAATTGGCTGTGATGGCCGCTGCCACGTCCTCGTCGGGCAAGGCAGAGAGCAACGCAAGGCCCGCAGCACCCACCCCAAGCGGCTGTCGAGTGCCGACCTGTATGACCAGAACCTGCACCGGATGCGTTCCTACATGGCGCGCAATGCAATGTGATGTAGGGCCTTCCCGCACGATGGCAAATGCCGCATCCCCGCACGCTTCACTGACCCGTGTAAGCACTGGTTGCAGACGCTCTGCGAAGCCCGAAGGTACCGCGCGCTGCGCATGCTCTGCCAATCGTGGCCCCACTATGTAGCGAAAACGACCGTTCGACGCGACGTAGCCGCACGCCACCAGGGTCGTTAGCAATCGGTAGACGGTTGGTCGTTCCAGGCCCGTTGCGCGACACAAATCGACCACACGCAGCCCGTCCCGACCACTCGCCAGCACCGCATCAAGCAGATGCAAACCGCGCTGCAACGTGCGGCTGCCGACGTCTTCAGTCTGCTCCGCGTTGGATACCGAGAAGCGTGTAACCGGCCTTAAAACGTCCGCCTGGTGGACGTTTTTGTTTGTCATTGGCGTGGTCATGTTCAAGAATTTCTGGGTCGCCGGCGCATTTTTACAGTGTGTAACAAGCCACCTGAAAAGTCTGCGACGAACGTTACATCCCAACAATCAGGAGACAAAACCATGACTTTTCACTTCTCGTCGCGCCGCAATCTGCTGTCCCTAGCCGCCGTCCTCGCCTGCAGCACTGTGCTGCCATTGCACGCTCAAACCGCTGCTTGGCCAAACAAGCCGATCAGGCTTGTTGTCGGCTACGCCGCCGGAGGGGCAACGGACGTGATCGCCCGGATCGTTGGAGTCAAGCTTGGCGAGCAACTGGGCCAATCGATCGTCATTGACAACCGCGCAGGCGCAAACAGCAACATCGGTGCAGAGATGGTCGCGCGCTCACCCGCCGATGGCTACACGCTCTTTGTCTTCACCATCGCCAACACCATCAACGCTTCGTTGTACGACAAGCTCAGCTATGACCCGTTGACGGATTTCGAACCCATCGGGTTGATTGCCAAGATCCCCAATATTCTCGTGGTCAACGAGAAGTTGCCCATCAAGAGCGTGGCCGATTACGTGCAGTTTGCAAAAGATTCACCCAACGGAATCACATTTGCCTCGTCGGGCAGTGGCTCGTCAATCCACCTCTCCGGCGAGATGTTCAAGATGACTTCCAAGCTCAACATGCTGCACGTTCCCTACCGTGGCAGTGCGCCCGCCATCAACGATCTCCTGGGTGGACAAGTGCAGTCGATGTTCGACAACACGCCTTCGGCCCTACCCCACGTTAAAGGCGGCAAGCTGCGTGCGATTGCGATCACCAGTGCCCAGCGCTCCAACCTGCTTCCCGACGTGCCCACACTCGCTGAGTCGGGCTTCCCCGGTTTCGACGTGCAGTCATGGTTCGGGCTTTCCGCGCCAGCTGGTACGCCACGGGCTGTGGTGGACCGCCTCAACGCTGAACTGGGCAAGGTCCTGGCCAGCCCAGACGTTCGCGAACGCCTGGTAAATCTCGCAGCCACGCCGTCGCACGGCACCCCGGAGCAGTTCCGCAGCTTCACTGCAGCAGAGGTCAAACGCTGGCAAGAGGTGGTGAAACTGTCTGGCGCCAAAGCCGAGTAACGAGAAGCTGTCCGCATGTATCCCATCGACTTTTTCTGGCGCGCAGCGCAACGCTGGCCTGAGCGCACCGCCATCGATGCGCCTGAAGGTGCCATCTGCTACGAGGCGCTGGCCCAACAGGTGGCTGCGCTTGCCGCCGGGCTCGTTGCGATCGACCCGAGCCCGCAAAGCCGTGTCGGCATTTGTGCGAGCAACAGTGCCGAGCACATAGCGGCGCTGTTGGCTGTGCTGGCCTGCGGCAAGGTGTGGGTGCCGCTGAATCCCAAAAGTACCCGGCCTGAGATCCGCCGCATCATTGATGCAACGGAACCGTCCATTCTGGTGATGGACGCTGCTTGCACCGCCCTGCTGGAGGGGGCGCCAGGGGCACGCATTGCATGCGGCCCTGTGGGAACTCCGCAGGCAGACAACACTGCGGCACCCACCATCGCAGTGCTCTGTGCACAACATGCCGGTGCGCCGCGCCCTTCTTTTTTCCTGCCGGCGGAAGCCACGCAGGCGATCAAGTTCACCGGTGGCACCACCGGCCCCCCCAAGGGCGTGATGCAGACCTACCGCGCCTGGATGGCCAACATCAGCAACCAGATCCATGCCTGGGGCTTCGACGAGCACGAACGCTACATCGTGGCCGCGCCGATCACGCACGGCACCTCCACCTACATCCTGCCCATCCTGGCCCAAGGGGGCTGCCACGTGGTGCTGGCGGGCGCGGGCGCTGAAGCATTGCGAACAGCCTTCAGGGAGCGCGGCGGCACAGCCTGTTTCATGCCGCCCACGCTGGTCTACATGCTGATGGCGTTGCCCGGCGCCACACGGGCGGACTTCCCAGGCCTGCGCCGCCTGATCTATGGAGGCGCTCCCATGCCACCCGAGAAAATCCGCGAGGTGCGCGATTTTTTCGGCCCGGTTCTGGGCACCACCTACGGTCAGACCGAGGCGCCTCAGATCCTGACGGTGATGCGACCCGAAGACTTCGAAGATCCCCGAAACTGGGCTTCGGTGGGCCGAACCACCTGGTTCAGTGACGTGGCCATCATGTCGCCTGACGGCCACTTGCTACCGTCGGGCGAGGTTGGCGAAGTGGTGGCCAGAGGCGATCTGCTGATGTCCGGCTACTGGCGTCTTCCCGAAAAGACAGCCGAAACGCTGGTGGATGGCTGGCTGCACACCGGCGACCGGGGCCTGATCGATGAGCGTGGCTACCTTTACCTCAAGGACCGGCTCAAGGACATGGTTATCACCGGTGGCTTCAATGTTTACCCCGTGGACGTTGAAAACGCGTTGGGTCAGCACCCGGCTGTACATGAGTGCGCGGTGTTCGGCATTCCCGACGACAAGTGGGGCGAGTCCGTGCAAGCCGCAGTGCAACTGCGCCCGGGCCTGCCAGTGACCGAGACCGAGTTGATCAACTTTGTGCGCGAGCGACTGGGCCCTGTGCAAACGCCAAAGCGCATCCATTTTTACGAGAGCCTGCCACGCTCCCCGGTGGGCAAGGTGCTCAAGACCGCTGTGCGCGAACGCGCTATTTCCCCTCCTGCTGCCTCCCATTGCTGAAAGAAACGCCATGACCAACACCGTCGGCACACCTGTGACCAGCCTGTGCACCCACACGCTCACCAGCCTGCACTACCGGGACGCCAACCTGGTGGATGACCTGGTGGGCCAGAAGACTTTCACAGAGGTCATGTTGATGCAGATCCTGAACCGCAAGCCTCGAGGCGTGGACTTGCGCATCACCGACGCGGTCCTCATCGTGCTGATGGAGCACGGCCTGACGCCCAGTGCCATCACCACGCGCCTGATCTACATGAGTGCCCCTGAAAACCTGCAGGGCGCTGTCGCCGCAGGACTCATGGCGGTGGGCAGTTCTTTCGTCGGAACGATGGAGAACTGCTCCCTCCTGCTCGACCGAATCGCCGCAGCGTCAGATCCCAAGGCCGAGGCGATGACCATTGCGCTCGATCACAAAAACCTTAAAAAGCCGGTGCCTGGATTTGGCCACCATTTGCACAAACCGGTGGACCCGCGCGCCTACAAGCTGCTTGACCTAGCACGTGCCGAACCTGAACTCTCCGGTGAAAAGATTCGCGCGCTTGAGCACCTTTCCGCTGCAGTCGACGCCGCTGCGGGCCGCGCCATCACCATCAATGCAACAGGTGCAGTGGCAGCCCTGCTGGGGGAGATCGGCGTGGCGACCCGTGTAATGCGCGGCTTTGCCGTCATCTCGCGCGCGGCTGGCCTTGTGGCGCATATCGTCGAAGAACAAACCAGCCCTTCGGGCCGTTTCATCTGGGACACGATCGAACACGCCATCCCGTTTGACGGTGCGGCGAACCGGGCAGAAAACGAATGAGCGGCGTTGGGAGAGAAGCCGCGCTGGTGACGGGTGGCAGTCAGGGCATTGGCCGCGCTGTGGTGGACCGGCTGATTGCCGATGGCCTGCACGTCGTCAATTTCGACCTCGTCGAACCCACCGTCACCGATCGACATGAAACCTTCGTGCAGGTCGACCTGTCCGACGAGTCGGCGCTTCGAGCGGCGCTGGCTCATACTGCAGCCGGGCGCCCGGTGACACGCCTGGTCAACAACGCGGGCATCGTGAGGCCGGCGACCATTGACCTAGTCACTGCAGGAGACATCCAGGCCGTGATGGCGGTAAACCTCTCAGCCGCCATTGCTTGTGTCCAGGCGCTGTTGCCCGCCATGCGAGCCGAACGCTTTGGCCGGATCGTCAACATTTCAAGTCGCACGGCCCTGGGCAAGGCGCAACGCATTGCCTATGCCTCCAGCAAGTCAGCTGTGCACGGACTGACGCGAACACTGGCCTTGGAGCTGGCCAGTGATGGCATCACAGTCAATGCGATCGGTCCCGGACCGATTGCCACGGCGTTGTTCGAGCGCGTCAACCCGCCGGGAGCTCCTGCCACGCAGCGCATTCTGGAAACCGTCCCGGTGCGCCGCCTGGGCCTGCCCGAAGAAGTTGCTCACCATGTCGCATCGATGCTGGATGTCCGCGCCGGATTCACCACCGGCCAGGTTTTGTATGTGTGCGGCGGCATGACGGTGGGGTTGGCGCCATGAATGCCGAGATCAACGACGGCCAAAACAAACCTGTGGCCCTTCCGCTGGATTTGTCCGGGAGGGTCGTATTTGTGGCGGGCGCCGGATCGGCGGGTCCGGGCTGGAGCATCGGTCGCGCATCCAGCGTTACTTACGCCCGCCTGGGCGCAAAGGTTTGTGTGGTCGATCGTGATGCTGCTTCGGCAGAGGAGACCACGGCAGTGATCCGGTCCGAAGGCGGGCTTGCCCAGACCTTTGTGGGGGATGTCTCGCTCGATGCTGACGTGGTGCGCCTCTTTGCCGAGGCTCGGGAGTTCTTCGGAGAAGTCGATGTTTTGCACCATAACGTGGGCATTGGCAAAGTGGGCGGCCCGCTGGAGACCAGTGCAGAGGACTTTGATCGAATACATGCCGTCAATGTGCGAAGCCTCTTGCTGGCAACACAGCAGGTGGTGCCCTCCATGGTCGAGCGAGGCGCTGGTTCCATCATCGCAATTTCTTCGGTCGCAGGTATGCGCTACGTGGGGTACCCGCATCTGGCTTACAGCGTGACCAAGGCGGCTGTGGCCCATTTCGTGCGCATGCTGGCACAACAATATGCCAGCAGCGGCGTGCGTGCCAACACCGTGGTGCCCGGGCTGATCGACACCCCACGCATCGAGACCACAGTTGCGAAAATGTTCTCGGACGCCAGCCTGGCGGATGCCAAGGAAGCACGCGCCCGGCAGGTCCCCATGGGTCGCATGGGGTCTGCGTGGGAGGTGGCCCACGCTTGCGCTT
>LNFM01010642.1_pt1 | contig 12862 bp, 27 predicted proteins | sample 596031 | NCBI WGS metagenome assembly LNFM01 (sample SAMN04254537, study PRJNA301005) | activated carbon metagenome | isolation source: dual media filters at the Ann Arbor, Michigan drinking water treatment plant | place: USA: Ann Arbor
GAGTGGCGCCGCCGGAAGCCGCGCCGGTAACAGGTCACGAGAGAGAGGACACGACGATGGCAGCAGGACAGAAGAAGGACGACGTGATCGCCCCCGTGGAGATGGAGGATCTCCTCTTCAGCTTCCGGGAGAACGTCTGGCACGGCGATCAGGAGCCGCGCGCGGAGATCATCTCGCGCGTGGTGGAGGCCGTCCGCCCGCGGACGCTGATCGTCTCCGCCCCGAGCGACGCCCCCGCGTCGGTCGGCCGGACGGCGCTCCGCTCACCAGCGGGCGCGGGGAAGGGGATCGTCGCGACGACGTCCGGCGGGACCGGCCCGGGGTCAAACATCCTCTACCGCACGAAGCAGGACGCCGCGCGGGCGCTGCTGGAGCTCAATCAGGAGCGCGTCGAGAAGCAGGCGAAGGAGCTCGACCGGGCTCGGGGCCGGCTCCGTGTCGCGCACGAGCTCTTCACGAAGATCTCGGGCGGGGCCGCGGTCATCGTCGCGGCGCTCCTCGCCGTGCTCGCGGTCGCCGTCGCGCCGTCGCCGGCCGCGGCGCAGAGCTCGGGCTTCCAGCCGGGCGTGAACGCCCCCGTCCAGAACGGCGCGAGAGTGTCGGTCGTCGCGTCGCTCTCCCGCCCCCCGGCCGCGCGCGGGCGGACCGCGGTCGCCGTGCGCGTCTTCCTGTACCGGGCGCCGCGCGGCGGAGCTCCGGGGACGCTCGTCGCGCAGAGCGCCCCGCGGACGATGAGCCGGCGCGTCGTGAACCTGCGCGTCTCCGTCGCTTCGACGAGGGAGCGCGTCTCCCGCTCGTGGGTCTGGTTCGGGGTGATCCGGTACACCGTGAAGGACGCTCGGGGCCGCTCGATCGGGCTCTTCCAGGGCGTCGGGGCCGCGCGCTCGTTCCGCCTGCGATGACGATCCTCTTCCACCTGGGGCGGCTGGACCGTCGCGCCGTCCAGCGCCCGCCTCGGCCGGCTCGCGAAGGTGTACGGCGTCACCGTTGATTCCCTCTACCGGGATGAGGACACCAATGACGCCGCGTGAAGCTGCCCTCACCTACGAACGGAAGACGGTCGCCACACTCATCGCCCGTGAAGTCGTGACGAACGGATGGATCGCTAGGAGCCACCCGTACGCCGCCAGGCTGGAGGACATCGCACTCCTCCTCGGCCGTGAGCGGTGGGCTGCCAGCGTTGACCGATCAACTCTGCCGTCGTTCACTGACGGGACGGTGTGGGACCCGGACGAGCTGACCTTGGAGATGGCGTCATGACTGAAGAGCAGCTTTACCAGCACTGCCTAAACGCCGTCATGGACTGCATGCACCGGCTGGAGATGCAGGACCACAACGCGCTCTCAGACTCGTTCCTCCCCGCCCTGAAGGCGCTCTACGCGGCGAAGACTGAGATGCAGCGCAAGGGGGCGTTCCGATGACCGATCGCCGCGCTGAGTACCGGTACGCGTGGGAGGAGACGACCCAGCGGGGCAACGTCACCGTCACCGTCCTGTCGAAGACCCCACTGAAGAACCCGCCACCCGTCACACCGAACCCGCGAGCCGCTGAGGCCATCGCACTGTTCGGATCGCAGAAAGGAGAGGTCAAGTGAGCAGTGAGTTGGCCCGCATCGACACGGCCACCGCATGGAACGTCGCGAAACAGATGCCGAAGCAGCGATGGACGTCGTCGCGGGCCGGCTCGTGTCGGTCTCCGCCGACGTCCACCGCGGCCGGCTCTACGGCTTCGGGGAGCGGGCGGAGACCGTCCCCGTCCACACCCTGCAGGGGCGGCACGCGCAGAGCTCCGCGGCGTTCCTGCGGGCGGCGGGGTCGGAGGCGAAGAAGATCCGCGTCGCGTTCCAGCCGATGCTCGACCAGCTCGACCGCGCCGTGAGGGAGCTCGGGCGTCATCCGGTCATGCGGGCCGCGATGGAGGCGCAGCGGATGCGCGAGGAGCGGGAAGGGAGGGTTCCCCGTTGAGCGATGGGCTCCGCCGGTACGTCGTGACGGTCTTCGACGCTGCGGACGAGGGGCGGGTGATCGCGCTCGTCGACGTGGAAGCCGGCGGAGCTCGACGGGCCGCGGATGAGGTCGCCGCGGACTACTGGAGTGGGGGGACCGTCATCGCCCGAGGGGTCGACGACGGATCGGATACGTTCACCGTGAGGAGGGGGGCAGCATGAAGGCCGACACGTTCGCGGAGCTGGAGCGCTTCGGGAAGCAGTGCAGGGAAGCAGAGGGCGCGGCGGATCTCGCGCGCCAGAGGCGAGACCAGAGCATCGTCCGGGCGATCCGCGCCGGCTCGGGGCTCCGTGAGGTCGCGCGCGTCGTCGGTCTGTCCGCGGGCACCGTCCAGCGGATCCGGGACCGGGCCGAGGGGAGGAAGCCGTGACGTTCCGTGAGTTCGTGAAGGCCGCGGGCGCAGCGCTCGCGATCTTCGCCGTCATGGCGCTCGTGAAGGTCGCGCTCGCGCCGGCCGCGACGGTTCCGGCGTCTCCGGAGGGGACGGCGTTCGTCCAGCAGACCGCGGCGTGGGTCGAGAAGGCGACGGGCGCCCCCGTCCAGCGGCGGACGGCGTTCTTCGTCGAGTCCTTCGACTATCCGGGGCTGGAGCACGCCGGCGCGATCGTCACCGGGCCGGGCGGGGAGCGGATCGAGTTCCGGAGCAACTGCGAGCACGCGCTGACCGTGCTCGGGATGCGTCGCGGTCGACCGTTCTCGGCCTACTGCGCCCGCGTTGCGCTCCACGAGACCCTCCACACTTGGGACACGGGCTCCGCGTTCCCGGAGTGGGCGCGCTGGATCGAACATGGGCTGGTCGAAGCGGTCGCGGAGGATCTCTGGCCGGCGTGGGTCTTCCAGACCACGGGGCGGCGGGGAGTGCAGTCTCCGTTCACCGTCCACACGGACGCCGTTGCTCACGCCCGGCGGGCGTCTGGTCTTGCGACGGGCCGGCCGTGGACGTCGCGGGAGGCGCGCGTCTGGCGCCGGAACGTGTGGGCGATGGACGAGATCGAGCGGGACGCGGCGTTCCGCGCCGTGGGGATGCTCTGCTCGACGTGCCGGGAGGAGCCGGAGCCGGAGCCCGAGCTGCTCCCGCCGGCCCCTGACGCTCCGCCGGCGTCGTGAGCGCGCGTCCGTCCGCGGCCTACCTCCGCGGGTACGCGAACGGGAAGCGGGACGCGGAGCGCGGAGTGCGGGCGCTCGCGAGCTGGAGCTGGAGGAACCGACCGGATGGGCAGGAGGAGCGCGCCGGCTACCAGCAGGCGCAGCTCGACCACGAGCGGAAGGAGGAGGGGTGATCGACTTCGCGGAGCTCGCGCTCCGGGCGCGGCGGGAAGAGAAGGCGCGGGACGCGGCGCTCGCGGTCGCAGTGGCGATCATGGAGGGGCGTCAGGTCGTCGTCGTGTCGGCGTCGAAGAGCGGCGCGCGCGAGCTCTACGCCCGCGTCCGTGAGCTCGTGGAGGTCCCGTGCGACGCCCCATCCTGACCTTCCCGGCGGAGATCTCCGCGGCGCAGGCGCAGGAGCTCCGCGCCCGGTGGGAGGAAGCTCACCGCCGGGCGCGCCGCGGCGGGCTGGTCGTGCTCCCTCCGGGGCTCGCGATCGAGTGGATCGAAGACGACGCGCTGGAGCGTGAGGCTCTCGCCGCGGCGCTCGCGGAAGCGCTCGCTCACCCTGACCCCGACTACGGGGAGTCGCTCGCTCGATGCTTGCAGAGCGCTCGCGCAGCGACGCGACCGCCGCGGCCGGCGCCGTCGGAGCGTCCGATGCCCGCAGACTACGAATGGCGTTGACGCTCCGGTCGAGTTCCGTTGTACGATGCCGATACGGCTCGTGAGGGGCGGGGCAGTTGGTCGGGGGGCTCCCCGCTCCCCGAGTCCGTGACAACCAGAGAAGGAGGGTCCACAAGTGGACACGAAGGACACGAAGAAGCCGACTCTCGCGGAGGCCGTCTCCGCCTGGGCCGCAGCGGGATACGCGCAGAAGGTCGCGTCGGAGATCCACTCGCGCGGCGTGAGCATGATCGTCGACCAGTCGGGGCTCGCTCCGGCGTGGTGGAGGCACGGGCGCCGGCTGGAGGCGATCGCGGTCTCTCTCATGGAGGGGGCGATCCACGGGAACCGGCGCAACGCGATCCCCGGTCTCGACGGGGGCGTGGAGGGGAAGGTCTTCGACGCGTTCTCCGGCTCTGGCGGGCTCGGGCCGGCGGAGATCCTCGCTCGCGGGGAGCTGCTCGCCGCCGGCGTCCAGAACGCGGAGGCGATCGGGGAGCTCGTGCTGGAGTGGAGGGAGACCGACCGGCGCCGCGCGCAGGAGCTCGCGGACGTCGCCTTCGGGATGGGCGGGACCGTGGAGACTCCGCCGCTCTACTCCTCGGGGTCGTTCGTTCTCGTCTCGGGGACCGGCTACCCGCGCGAGCAGGCCGACAGGATGGGGCCGGGAGCGGATCTGACGATGACGCCCGAGGAGTGGGGCGCCTACGTCGAGCAGGAGGAGCACGCCCGCGAAGTCGCGGGATGGGCGCAGGAAGCGCCGGAGGTCGAACCGTCGGCGGAGACCGATTGGTTCGACGATACGGACAGTCTCCCCGGTGGGTTCGACCCCGCCGCGGAGCTGGAGGAGCGCGGCGCCGTCGCGCCCGACACGACGAACGAGGAGGATCACACCGCATGAATCGCTCCACCATCCGCCGCGCCGCTCTCGCCGGGGGCGTCGTCTCCGTGGCGATCGCCGCGCCGGCAGCAGCTCACACTCTCGACGTGGTCGTCTCGTGCGACGCCGTCCGCTTCGTCTACACCGACAACGCCCGCGGGGAGCAGCGCTCGATCGAGTCGATCTCCGTCGACGGCGCCGCGGTCTACGGGCCGCTGGAGCGCCGCTGGACGACCACGTCGCGGACCGACGCGTTCGACGTCCCCGTGAAGGTCTTCGGGACGCGCACCGTCTCCGCTCGCGCGGAGTTCGTCGGGAGCGACGGCTACCGCTACGTCCGGACCGTGTCGCGCGTCGTCTTCTGCGCCGACGCCCCGCCCCCGCCCCCGCCCCCGCCGGCGCCCGAGCCCGTCCCTCCGACGGCGCCCGAGCCTCCCCCGCCGGTCGTCCCGCCCGTGAACCCGCCGGCGACCCCGCCGACGACCCCGCCCGTCACCCCTCCGCGCCCGCCGGCGCGACCGCCGAAGACCCCGCGCCCGACGGCGTGCCGCGTCTACGCGAAGCGGCCGGCGAACGCGATCACCCGCGGCGTCCCGCGCCCCGGGCAGATCCGCGTCCGGTACGTCCCCGGCCGCGGGTGGGTCGGCTTCCATCGGGACCGATTCGTGGTCGTGAAGATCGGGGCGCGCTACCGCGTGCTCTTCGTCCCCGGCTTCTTCTGCGGTCCCCGCCCGACGCTGGAGGTCACCGGCTGATGAGGGGACCGACTCCGCAGCAGATCCACTCCGCGGGGTGGTGGAAGGGGTACGCGGCCGGCCGGCTCGACGAGCAGGAGGGCGTCCCGAAGGACGGCCGGATCGCACCGAAGATCCCGAAGGAGATGGAGCCCGGCTACCGGCTCGGGGAGCTGATCGGGAAGGGGTTCGTGGTGATGGTCGCCGTCGCGCTCGCCGTGGCCGGTGTCGCCGTCATCATCGGCGCCGCGCTCCTCGCCGCCCGCATGATCGGGGGTATCGCGTGAGGCGCGGAATCCTGATCGCCGCGGCGTTCTGCTCCACCTGGGGCGGCTCCGCCGCGGTCGCCGCGGACGGATGGTTCACCCTCCGCGCGTCCGCGTACTCACCCGCCGACGCCGGGAGCCGGACGGCGTGCGGTGACGCGTTCGGATGGTCGTCGAACGTCGTCGCGCACCGTTCCCTCCCGTGCGGGACGCGGCTCGCCGTGGCCTACCGCGGCCGTGTCGCGATCACCACGGTCCGCGACCGCGGCCCCTACATCGCCGGCCGGGATCTCGATCTCGGTCCGGCCGTGTGGCGCACCCTCGGGGCGAGCTCCGCGATCGGGTGGGGGGACCGTCACGTCGCCGTGAGGATCCTCCCCGCCCGCCCGAAGCGCCCCGTCCAGACGCGCGCCGGCCGGCAGTACCCGCCGCGCCGCGTCTTCGCCCGCCTGATCGAGCGGAGGGTGGACGTCCTGATCCGGAAGTTCGGGGCGTGGCCTCCGCCCGTGTGGGACGCGACGCTCACGGGCTACGTGGCGGGGTGGGTTCTCCCGCAACCTCCGGGGAGCGTCCGCAACGCCCGCGCGACGTGCGCGCCGGCGGGGCGCCGGACCGCGGCGTTCGCTTGCAGGGTGAGCTCGGGCTCCCGCCTGCTGCACCGGCAGATCGTCTTCGTGCGCGAGTGGGGGGGCGTCGAGCTCGGGCAGTAGGGGGGGGGAAGTAGCTCGCGGGGTCCGGGCGTTGAACGCGGCCCGGCTTGAACGAGACGGCTTAGTAGTCCGCCCGCGAGATCTCATCTTGGACACGACGAAGGGAGGGGCTCATGCCTCCGAAGCACGCAAGGAGCGGCCCGAAGAATCGCCGCTACTACGATTGGCACGGGGAGAGGTTCTGGAGCGTGACCACGCTCACGAAGGGCGGGCTCCCCGAGGGGTTCGGGCTCCAGAAGTGGAAGCGCGAGATCGTCGCGAAGGGTGCGGTCGCGGCCGTCGAGAACGGATCGCTCGTGGCGATGGTCGAGACGTCCCCGCAGGCCGCGGTCGCGTATCTCGCGGAGCTCCCCTTCGCCCGCACGGCGAAGGCCGCGGACCTGGGGACGGAGATCCATTCCGCGATCGAAGCTCAGGTCTTGGGGAAGCCGGCGCCGACGCCGTCTCCGGAGGCGCTCGGGCACTTGGAGCAGTTCCAGCTCTTCCTCGCGGAGTACCAGCCGACGTTCCTCGCGGCGGAGGCGACCGTCTATCACCGCCGGCACTGGTACGCCGGCACGCTGGACGCGATCGTCGAGATCGACGGGCGCCGTCACGTCTTGGACGTGAAGACCGGCGGGGCGTGGCCGGAGGTCGCGCTCCAGCTCGCCGCGTACCGGAATGCGGAGTTCATCGGGACGCCGGACGGCCGGGAGGAGCCGATGATCGAGACGGAGCCCGTGGGGCTCTGCCTGCACTTGCAGACCGACGGCTTCGACCTGATCGACGTCGACGCGGGGGACGACGTCTTCCGGACGTTCCTCTACTGCCGAGAGACGTTCCGGTGGGACACGGAGACGTCGAAGCGCGTCATGAGGGGGACCTACCGGCGGGCGTCGAAGGATCCGGTCGCTCAGAAGCAGATGGAGATCGAAGCCGCAGCGAAGGCCGCGGAGCCGGCGCAGGAGGGGCCGTCGACGGAGACGGAGCCGCTCGTGCCGGACACGACCCCGGACGGTGAGGAGTGACCGACCCGATCACGGATCTCGGGGAGGCGCTTCGGCTCTCGCTCCAGTCGGAGGGGCTCCAGCGAGTCGACCCGGAGGAGACGACGGACCCTCACCCGTTCCTCCTGTCGCGGGCGGAGCGGGCGCTGCTGCTCCTCCTCCGGCCGGGCGGGGAGATCTCGACGACGATGCTCACCTTCCACTTGCAGGAGAGCTCGGGGGCGCTCGTGGCGCGCCTGAAGCTGCTCAGGGAGGCGCAGCTCGTGGAGATGAGGGTCGCGGGGACGGAGCAGCGCCCCGCGTTGCACTGGAAGATCACCGCTGCGGGCCGCGAGCTCGTGGAGGCAACCGACGAGGACGGGAGGAAGCGATGATGGCGACGATGGAGATCGAAGGGCAGTTCGGGGGGACCGTGCGGTTCATGGTCAACACGGACGAGCAGGCCGGGCGCGTCTGGATCCAGACGAAGGCGGACGGGGACCGCGCGGCGTGGGGGCCGCAGATCCTCGTCGACGCGTCGGAGATCCGCGTCGCGGTGAGCGGGGCGCTCTACACCGATCGGGCGGAGCGCCGCCGGCTCGCGCCCGATCACGGCGCGCCCGCCGGCGCGGAGCTGCTGGAAGCCGCGGAAGACGCGGCTCACCGGCTGGAGCTCCTCGGCTACCCCGACAACGCGAACCGGCTCCGCGAGCTGGTCAAGTCGACGCGGGACGGTGAGGAGTGACGCCCGTCGTCACCCTCCAGCGCCGCTTCCGCGAGCTCGGCCGCGTCCGCATGGGCCAGCAGATCCCCACGGGCAAGACGAGGAAGGACGGGACACCGATCACCCGCCCCTCCGCGCTGAAGCAGTGGAGGCTCACCAGCTACGGCGAGCAGGGGCGCGAGCTGCTCCAGCAGGCCGCGAAGATCTACGGGGGGGAGCCGCGCGAGTGGCAGCACGGCCCGGACTCCGGATGGGAGCTCCTCACGGAGAGCGACTCCCTCGCGTTCCTCGTCCCCCCCGTCACGGAGCCCTTCTCCGTGTGGCTGGAGAAGTGGACGGCGGCGGGATGCGAGCGGCGCTGCGACGGTGAGCGCGCGCAGGTCTACGGGGGCCGCGGCCGGGGCTGGAGGCACGGCCGTTGTCGCTGCGAGGATCCGACGAACCCGGAGAAGCGGGAGTGTTCGATCGTCCTTCGGTTCGGGATCATCCTCCCCGACGTCGACGGGCTCGGGATCTGGCAGTTCCAGACCCACTCCTTCCACGGAGCGGAGGAGCTGCAGGGCGCGCTCGCGATCCTCGGGGCTCGCGCGATGCAAGGGATCGTCACGCCGGCGAAGCTCCGGATCGAGCCGCGGGAGATCCGCCGGCCCGCGATGAACGACCGCGGGGAGACGAAGGTCGAAGTGTCGAAGTTCGTCGTCCCCGTGATCGACGTCCAGCAGTCGATCGGACAGCTCATGAGCGGGGAGGGAGAGCGTCTCGCGCTCCCGAGCTCGGGCCGGATGCCGGAGGGGCGCCCCGCGCTTCCCTCCGCGCGGCCCGCGCTCCCCGCTGCGCCCGTGGTGGTCGACACGGCGCCCCCCTCCGCGGACGGTCCACCTCCACCTGGGCCGGCTGATCTCCCCGAGCTCGGGGAGGAGTTCCCGCCCGTCCCCGAGGGGGAGGAAGCCGCTCGCGGCGTGGAGGAAGGCGAGATCGTCGACGAGGGCGGCGGGATGAGCGCGGAGGAGATCTCCGGCACGCTCGCCGGCTGGAGGAAGCTCGGCTTCACGGACGACGAGATCCAGAAGACCGTCTACGCGGTCACCGGGCGCGCGAGCGTCGACGGGCTCACGCTCTCGGAGGGGTGGCTCGTGGAAGGCGAGCTCCGCGCCGAAGCGGGCCGCAGGAGCTCCTCGTGAGCGGCTACCGGATCGAGAAGTGCCGGAGCTGCTCCGCGCCCGTGATCTGGGCTCGGCACTTCCGCACGGGCAAGAGCGCCCCGATCGACCCCGAGGAGAAGGAGGGAGGGAACGTCGCGCTCTGGCCTGACGAGGAGAACGACGGGGCGCCGTGGTACTCGATCCCGAGGAAGGGTGCGCTCACCGGGCCGCTACGCACCGCCCACTTCGCGACGTGCCCGAACGCGGGCGAGTGGCGCAAGTGAGCGACCGACTCGACGGATACCGCGCCGACCGCTCGTGCCGCGTGAAGGGCTGCCAGCGGCCCGCGACGGTCGTCGTCCCCGCACGGATCCGTTTCCCCTCCAGCGACGACGCGGACGCCCGAGGGCTCGCAGCGGTGAACATGACGATCGTCTTCTGCCGAGAGCACTCCGCCGACGCGATCACCGCGATCCGCGACCAGCAGTGCAGGGTCGGAGCTCGCGCCGCCGACGGCGCCGGCGTCCGCGCGTTCGATCGGTTCCTGACGCCCGAGGAGAGGAGCGACGATGGCAGCTCGTGACTACGCGGAGGGCGTGGAGCTCCTTCAGCGGCTCGGCTGGACGTTCTCCGTCACGACCCGCGGCCGTGGGTCCGGATGGCAGGGCTCGGCCGTCTGGAGCGACCGTCGTGGAGACGCGGGGAGCGTCTACGTCGCCGGCACCACGGAGGAGCGCGTCCAGCGCGCACTCGTCCGCGCCGCGCTCGCACTGATCGACGAGGAGGACACGCCGGAGTCCGCGCCGGCCCCGCATGACCCCGACTGGTTCCTGAAGCTCGGGGCGCCCGGCGGGTACGCGCAGCGACCCACGGTGGAGCCCTAGTGCTCGCCGCGGGCTTCGACGTGAGCGTGACGCGCGTCGGCGTCGGTCTCGCGCGCTTCCGTGTCGACTCCACGGGATGCGTCGTGCTCGACGGGATGAGCTGCGCCGCGCAGACCGTGAACCTCTCGACGACCGAATGGAAGCACGGCCGGATCCTCCAGCTCGCGCAGGAGATGCTCCTCCGCGCGGAGCTGGGGGACCGTCCCGACGTCGTCTTCGTCGAGAAGCCGGCGCTCCCCCGGAAGTCCGGCACGGATGCCGCATTCAACGCGGGGCGGGCGCTCCAGTGCGTCCGCTGCGCCGTCCAGATCCTCGGGTGGCCCGACCCCGAGCTCCTCCAGCCTGCGCAGTGGAAGGCCGACTCCGGCGTGGCAGCACGCAAGGGCGCGACCTACCAGCAGCTCCGCGAGCTCGTCTCACCCGACCCCGTTCCGGCACTCGCTCACGCGAAGCCGGACGTCTACCTGCGGGCCGTCGATCTCGGCTTCCATCCGCAGGGCTCCCAAGACGCCGCCGACGCCGCGCTGGTTGCGGTCGCCGGGGGCGTCATCACGATCCGCCGACAGAAGGAGAACACCCGATGAGCACGACCACGAAGGAACGCCCCAAGACCGACACCGTGGAGGGGACGGAGATCACCGTCGACGAGCTCGCTCGCCGGCGCTCCAAGGAGAGCGACGCGTCGCAGCTCCCCCTCTTCGACGGCTACCGGATCCAGAAGCTCCAGCTCGCCTTCGGCGGCTCCCTGACCCTCGGGCTCGCGAGCGAGCAGCATCGGAAGATCCGGGAGCACTGCAAGCTCGACGCGAAGGTGAAGGTCACGATCCAGATCGGGGACGACGTCTTCGACGTCGACGGCTACGTCTCCGCCCGCCGGCAGAAGTTCCAGACGATCGACCAGAGCCGGCAGCTCGTGGAGACGATCGGCGTCTCGATCGACGACACCGCGACCCCGGTCGACTGACGATGCCGGCCCCCGAACTGGATCCGCTGCTTTCCGACTACCTGAAGCACGAGAGCGACGTCCGGAGCCTGCTCGGGGTCGATCCGGCGACGATCACGGGGGGCGCCGCTCACGCGGCGCTCTCCGCGATGCTCGGCACGCTCCAGAGCGCGCTCCGCGAACGCGACGACGCCGTCCGGTCGCTTCAGGAAGCGCTCGACGATCTCCGCGAGCTCGACCGTCCCGCGGCCCCTCCAGAGCCCACCGAAGCGCCCATCGCGCGCTGCTACTCCATCTCCGACCCGATCCAGTATCTCGACCTGGGCCGCGCCCGCGAATCGCGCGTTCGGTGCCAGCTCCCGCCCGGTCACGACGGCCGGCACGCCGGCACCCTCGGGGACGGGAGGCTCACGCGATGGAACTGAGCGTCGAGCAGATCGCGGCGCTCCGCGTCTCCCCGTGGGCGCCCGGACGGTGCCAGAAGACGGTCCGCGCGATCCGCGCCATGCACCCGAAGGTCATCGTCGAAGCGACCGTCCCGCTCACGGAGGAGCCCTTCCGCTGCTTCATGGGGAGCGGTCACCCCGGCCCGTGCTGCGCGTGGGGGCCGGACGGCGCCCCGTGGATCTTCCAGACGGGAGCCTGACGCGTGCCATTCGTCCGACTTGACCCCGCGTGGGTCCGCTCCCCGAAGGTCCAGAAGCTCACCCGCGGAGACCGTCTCCGGTGGATCGAGCTCCTCTCGTGGTGCGTCGAGCAGCGCACGGACGGCGCAGGAATATGCGACGACCTTGCAACCGCGTGGGCGGACGCCCGAGCGTATTCGCGCAAGGCGACGATGCAGAACTTGCAGGACGCCGGGCTCGTGCTCCCCGACCCGGAGCGCGGCCCCGGGGCGTGGAGGATCCACGATTTCCTCGTCTACCAGACGTCCAAGGAAGAGGATGAGGAGCGGCGTCTCGCGAACCGTGAGCGCCAGAAGCGGCACCGCGAGAAGCACGGTCAACCCTCCGGGGCGCAGAACCGGAAGCGACAGAAGCAGGGGGGGCAGTCACGCCGTTACGGCCCGGGGGCAGTCACGCCGTTACCGCCCGGGGGCAGTAACGCCCCCCTAACCTCCCCTCCCTCCCTTACGGGAGGGGAGGAGGGGGAAGACGTTCACAAAGCCGGCACGGCTTCGGCCGACCGGGGGCCGGCCGCGCCGGCTGCTGAAGCAGGACGAGCGTTCCCCGTTGCATCCCTCGTCGCAGAGCTCACCCGCAAGCTGAAGGAGGACGAGTGAACGACCAGCAGACCACCACGGACGAGCGCCACACGATGACCGTCGAGCAGCTCCGCGAGCACTACGCCCGCGCCATCCGCGGACCTGGGGAGGTCTGGATCCAGAACGTCCCGTGGGGAAGGATCACGACCACGATCCCCGACCGACAGAGCCCAGCACTCCCGAAGATCTACTGGACGTGACCGTGGCGATCCTCCGCTTCGATCGAGACGGCAACCTCACCCCGAGAGACACGCCGCGCACCGAACGACCCGGTCGACACCGCGACCCATCCCGAGCATGGCGGTCGACCGCCGACTACCGACGGTGGAGGGAGGCCGTCCTCAGCACGAGCGACCGCTGCGCCCACTGCGGAACCACGGAGGATCTCACCGCCGGCCACGTCCGATCCGCCCGCGACTACCCCGAGCTACGGCTCGACCCATCGAACGGCCGCGTCGAATGCCGGAGCTGCAACAGCTCACGCGGCACGAACTGAGGAGGACACGATGACCGAAGCACACACGAACCGAGGGATCCGAACCGTCATCGTCGGCAGAGAGCGCCGCTACCGCGCGTTCTGCGGGTGCGGATG
>LNFM01004977.1_pt1 | contig 12859 bp, 15 predicted proteins | sample 596031 | NCBI WGS metagenome assembly LNFM01 (sample SAMN04254537, study PRJNA301005) | activated carbon metagenome | isolation source: dual media filters at the Ann Arbor, Michigan drinking water treatment plant | place: USA: Ann Arbor
CATTCACATAGAGCTGCTGGGCCGCCGCAGCACACTGCCGAATCGGCCGCGTGACGGACCTAAGAACGACGATCAAGAGCACGATCACGCCGAGTGCCATCAGGCTGGTAGAGAGCACGATGTTCGTCAGGGTGGCGCGCGTACCGGAAAGTTTCGTCAAACTGAAGTTTGTCCAACTGGCATCGGCAAGCTTCATTGATACTAGTACAAGGTGCGGATCGTCTGTCCGACCGCTGATCTCGCTGGGTACGCCGACACGTAAACCCTCAGTGCCTAGTTCAGGTGCCAGCTCTAGGAGGCGACGTCTGAGCCCGCGCGAAATTTCCTCGTCGCGCGTGTTCTCCACCGTGAGCGGGACATTGCTCCAGTGCACTTCGATTGGGCCACCCGACAGGGAGTGCGCGGTCTTCTCGCGCTCGGTGGGCGGGAGGCTGGCGAGCGCACGTTTGATCGTGACCAGACGCTCTGCAAGCCGGATCTCGTTGGTGAGGTCGACCTCGCTATCGACGCCGATCTGATACGCACAGATGCTGATCGCGTGGAACACGAGGAACCCGACAAGAAGGACCGCGATGGTACGGCCAGCGATCGTGTCGGGGATGAGTTTCATATATCTGCGATCGAGCCTCAGAGCCGTGCCACATTAGCGACAAACATGTAACCGGCGCCCCGCACGGTCTTGATGATGCCCTCGGCATCCTCGCTGCCCATCTTGCGCCGGAGCCGACTGATTTGGACATCAATGCTACGATCGAAGCCCGGGACGGCGGTGCGATTGCGCGCCATGTCGAGCAACTGCTCGCGCGTCAGTACGCGCTGAGGTGCCTCGAGGAATGCGAGGAGAAGATCGTACTCGCCCGAACTCACATCGATGACGACACCATCAGGATTGGTGAGCTGGCGGCGAAGGGTATCGACGGTCCAGCCATCGAACTTGTACGTGGTTTCGGTCGATGGCTTGAGCAGGTTGGGTGACGTGTTGACCCGTCTCAACAACGCACGGATTCGCGCTAGAAGTTCACGCGAACCAAAGGGTTTGGTGAGGTAGTCGTCAGCACCCATCTCGAGACCGAGCACACGGTCCGCCTCCTCGCTGCGGGCGGTGAGCATCAGAATTGGCACAGACGACGATTGCCGGACCTGCCGGCAGAGCTCTATACCGGAAAGTCCCGGTAGCATCACGTCGAGCACAATGAGGTCGATCTCTGTCGTTCGCAGCAGCTCGAGCATCTCTTGGCCGCCAGGGACTGCTGTCGCTCGGTACCCTTCAGCGCGCAGCAATCTCGTGACCAGCTGGCGCAACTGCGCATCGTCGTCGACGACGAGGATACGAGCGTCGGATAGGATTGTTAGCTCGATCGGCGGGTCATCAGCATCAGATTTTGCGATGTGGCGTTCGGGCACCATAGCGATCAGCTTCCAGAGTCTGGGTGTCTCGCAAGACACCTTGCGGCATAGACCTAATGTTCTATCGCCCTGCTGCGTTCAGTGCAGGCTCCTTCGCAGTCGTCGGATCGCGAACTTACCCGGCGGCCATCCAATTGGGCCGCCGGGAGCGAAGTTCGCCTCTATTTCTTTGCTTTCTCGATCTTGCTAGCCGTGAATTGGCCATTCACTTTGTCGGCGTGAAACAATATCTTGTCGCCAGGTTTGACTTCCTTGAGCATTGCCGGGTCGCCCGCGCGCCACACCATGGTCATTGAATCCATGTCGAATTTCTTGATCGGCTCATGCTTGATGGTGAGCTTGCCCGTGTCCATGTCGACCTTCGTCACTTCACCCTTGGTCATCGCCTCGTCTGCGAACGTGGACATCGGCAGTCCGAGAGCAAGAATCGTGGCTGCGGCGGCGACTTTTAGAGCATTCTTCATTTGGGTCTCCTTACTTAGCTTACATCGGCGATTTATTTCTTTTTCTTGGCGGATTTGGCGTCGACGACAGTGATGACGCCTTTCATGCCCGCTTCATAGTGACCTGGAATCAGGCATGCGAACTCGAAGGTCCCTACCTTTGAGAACCGCCACAGAATTTCTGATGTCTGCTTGGGTTCCGTTCGCCTTCCATTCGGATCGTCGTGCTCCATTTCCGGGTTCTTCTGCATAGCGATCGCGTGTTTTTGGTTCTCTTCAATGCTATCGAGCAAAAACTCATGAGGCAGCTCGCCTTCATTCTTGATGATGAATTTGATCTGCTCCCCGCGCTTGACTTCGATGCGATCGGGCGTGAACGACATGCTACCGTCGCCCTCGCGTCCGACGATCACGATCGTGCGAAACGGCTTCTTCGGATTGCCCGGTTCACCCGCGTTAAAGACCGCGTGCGTATGGCCTTTCTCCCCCGGCGCCGCGAGCGATAGACCGATTGACAGAATAAATGCCGCAACGGCCAGTCCGGACAACGCGTATCTCATTGCTCCCTTCCTCCTAATGGTGCCCACGGTGCCCGCCCTTGGGCTTGACGACTTTGACCTCGGCTTTGGTCGGTACGCCACTGGCTTTCTGCGGCTCACGAAGCGGTTCCTGCAGGGCTTGCTTCGGTCCAGTGTACTCGTACGAAACCGTGCCTTCTGGATGTTGATACCAGCCGGGATCTTTATAATCGTTCTTCGCGAGGCCTTCGCGCACCTTCACGACCGAAAACATGCCACCCATTTCGATTGCGCCGAACTGACCAAAGCCGGTCATCATGGGTAGCGTGTTGTCGGGGAGTGCCATTTCCATCTCCCCCATCTCGGCCATGCCGGTGGAGCCCATCGCCATGTAGCCTGGCGCGACCCTCCGGATGCCCTTGACCAAGTCGCGCTTGTTAACGCCGATATAGGTCTTCACGCTGTGGCCCATGGCATTCATTGTGTGATGCGACTTGTGGCAGTGGATTGCCCAGTCTCCGGGATAGATCGCGTCAAACTCAAAAGCGCGCATCTGACCGACGGCGGCATCGACCGTGACCTCGGGCCACGAAGCCTTATCGTCGACCCAACCACCATCCGTGCAGGTGACCTTGAAGTCGTAACCGTGCATGTGAATTGGGTGGTTGGTCATCGTGAGGTTGCCGAACCGGATGCGAACCTTGTCGCCCTTGCTCGCCACGATGTGGTCGATGCCAGGAAAGGCACGGCTGTTCCAGCACCACATGTTGAAATCGAGCATGGTGTTGATCTTCGGCACATACGAACCGGGTTCGATGTCGAAGGCGTTCAGCAGGAAGACGAAGTCTCGGTCGACACGGCGAAACTTCGGGTCCTTTGGGTGAACGACGAAGAAGCCCATCATCCCCATCGCCATTTGAACCATTTCGTCGGCGTGCGGGTGGTACATGAAAGTCCCGCTCTTCAACAGCTGAAACTCGTAGACGAAGGTCTTGTCTACACCAATATGAGGCTGAGTAAGTCCGCCGACACCATCCATGCCGCACGGTAGTAGCTGGCCGTGCCAGTGGATGGTCGTATGCTCCGGCAGCCTGTTGGTGACAAATATCCGCACCTTGTCACCTTCGACCACAAATGTGCCTTCATACCGGGTGCGATCTCGCGCACCACGGGCTCGGCGATGAGATGGAACTCCTTCCAGTCGCCGTTCATCCGCCACGGCAGTGTCCAGCCGTTCAAGGTGACAACCGGCTGGTAGTCGGGGCCACTTGTCGGCACAAGCGGTGGCTGCATGAGCGGCGACTTTTGAATTGGTGCTTCCGGAAGACCCGCGAACTGAGCGCGACCGCTGACCGATGTGGCGGTAATCAACGCCGCGGCAGCGCCGGTCTTGCCGATGAACCCTCTACGGGTAACCGTCATGTGTGTCGCTCCTCAATCAATGACCGGCGCCTTCGCCGCCGCCTGCGGCAGCAACCCTGGGCCCCTCTGCGGCGCCGCCGTCAACGGCACCTCCGATGATCGCCGCCTGAAGATCGGCGGCGGCAAGGAAGTAATCTCGTTGCGCGTCGATAGCTGCGATGTTGCTCATGATGCGGGCGCGGGCATCGACGAGCAACGCGGAGAGATCCGCGATCATGGCGTTGTAGCGCAACATAGTCTCTTCGGAGATGATCTTGCGCAGCGGCAAGATTTCCTTTTGATAGTGCCGAGCGATGTCATAGCTGCCGCGGTAGCCGGCATAGGCCTCGCGCACCTCCGATCGGATATTTATCGCCCGTTCAGCGAGGCGATGCACGGCCTGTAGATAGGTCTCCTCAGCCCTGCGCGTACGCGCCGCACCGAAATCCCAAATAGGAATCTGAATCTCCAGTTCGAGACCACGCCAACGCGTCTTCGTACGCTCGACTTCGGGATCATCCGGCGGTGGCTGCGGCGTAACAACTTTCTCCTTCTCAAAGTTACTCATCCCGGCGACTTCGAGCACATTGATGAAGCGCGTTCCCCGGGTGAGACCGTAGCTCTTGGCGAGGATATCAAGCTCCATCCGGGCGATTGCAAGGTCGATGCGCTTGTCGATGGCCTCGGCCTCGATGTCTGGCAGCGATTTGGCCCGACCAGGTAGACTCGGAAGCTTGCCTGGAACTCGTAGGCCCGCGTCCTTGCCCCAAAGACCCAGCACCCGCACAAGACGCTCACGATCAGCGCCTCGTTTGAGTTTTGCTGCCGCAAGCTGAGCGCCCAGTTCGGCATAAAATGCGTGCTCGCGCGCCTGGTCGATCTTGTTAAGGGCGCCGCTCTCCCCCAGTCGCTTGGCTACTTCGGAGGCAGATTCGGCGGCAACTTTCGCCTCTTCGAGAAACGTCACCGTTTGGGCCGAGGCGACAGCGCGGTAGTAGGCGCGCCGGGCACTTGTTGCAGTCTTTAGGACGCTTTCGATAGTGCGGAGTTGGGCGTGCTTGAAGCGGTGGTCTGCAATGTCGCGACGTCGGGGTAGGGTCAACAGCGAAAGCACATTGACGAGCAATTGGCGCTCGACTTCCAACGCACTGCCATAGGCGGGACCGGATGCGATCGACGAGGTGAGCCGCGCGACAGAAAATGTCGGGCTTGGGGGGAGCCCAGCCTCGACACTTTCCGCCTCGCTTGTTGCAAGTTCGGCGAAGGCCGCCTGCAAGCCACGATTATTGAGAAGTGCGACCTGAACGGCCTTCTCAGCAGAGAGGCCGCTCGTAATCAGCGCGCGAATCCGGGCCGCGACTTCCGCGGCCTCGGCGTCGCTGCGGATGCGCGCGACGTCTTTGCCTAGGGCGGACGTTGTTGCGGTCTGCACCCGGCTCATGCCGCCATCGGGCGTGAAGTTCGCGCACCCACTCAACATCAGCATCAAAGCCACTGTCGCAATAGCCGACTTCGCGGCAACTCCGTTTCGACCCCCAGCAAAGCTACATCCTACTTCAGCGCTCATGTTCTTGATCCCCCCGGATCCGTTTCCCGAATTGTCTCCGCCGCCAGATGACCGCCAGATGGAAGCCACTTCTGGAGACATTCTTGCGCGGGTGCTGCCGCTCATTTCGGCCGCGGCGCGACCCTGCGGTTGATTTGATCCCAAGGCAACGGATCAACTGGACGGAAAGTCTTGGTCGCGGCAGTGACAGGCCGATAGCCTGCCGGCGGCACGCGCTCGCGGGGATCACTCGGATCCCTCTCACCAATCACACGCGGCAACGAATGTTGACGATGGGCGTCATGCGTCCAAGCAGTCGACGGCCAAAGGAACCACAGCAGAACAAGCAATCGTCGCATCGGCCAGTCATCTCCCTGTCCGCGTCGGCCTTGAAGCAACAGCGCTGGTCACGGCCGCACCTCGCTCGGCCGATCCTGCAGCCCATTCACCACACGTCCAATATAGACGAGTCGCAATTCGCGATTATTGCAGATCGGTTACAAATTGTTTCAGGCAGCGCTTCAGCGATGTCCCTTTGCCCAATTTGCCAAATGACTGAACTTGCTTGAGCAAGCGCGTTTGTCCAGCGTAGGCGGAACCTTTCTCTCTTTCGGAAGATTTAAAGTGTGACGCGCAGACGCCCACGGGAAAGTTCCTATGACCAAGCACTATCCGATGTTCTTTGCGATGATCGCGACGTCCATGGTCGCAATGTTTGTGATGACGTATCTGAACAGCTGGGAACTCAGTCATGCCACCTGGAGCGAGACTCGCTTCTACATGGTGCTCTACATGGGCGCGGTTATGGCAATCATCATGCTCGCGTACATGTGGGGTATGTATCCGAGTCGTGCGCTGAATCTCTCAATAGTCACGGGAGCGCTTGTGATCTTCGCTGTCGCGCTATGGCTCGTGCGGAGCCAAGTTACTGTCGGCGATACGTCCTGGATGCGTGCGATGATCCCGCATCACTCAATTGCGATACTCACGAGCAGCAGGGCGAAGTTGTTGGACTCGCGTGTACGCAAGCTGGCCGACGACATCATCAAGGCGCAAGAGCTCGAAATCGAGGAGATGAAGGCTCTAATTGCCGATTTGGAAGGCGGGCCGAAGGCAACACCGGAGCTAGATGGCAAATGAAAGCGACTGCAACGGACGCAGAGCCGTCAGTCGCCGTCAGATGCGCAATCGGAAATTTCCTGATGAAGCACGTTTCGCATAAGAATGTGCAGAGATACAACGGTCCCTTTCGGCGTGTCCGAACAAAAGGGCGAAATCTGCGCCCATCGCCGCAGGAGCGAAGGAGTAAGTCAGGCAAATTGATCCGCGTCAATGACGAGTTCCTGCTCGTCGGAGTTTCCATGGTGTTTGAGGCAACGTCCCCCTGACTGGAGCGACATTGGTGCGCAAGTCGCGATACATGACTGGATGGCTGACTGTACTGGTGACGGTTGCGCTCTATGGTCTATTGACCGATTCTGTGCTCGCTCATGGCCGGCACTCGTCCGGGAGCATCGCAGTTCAGCAAACTGAAACCACAGCAACCGATTTCGCCCAATTGGAAGGTCGTGTAGTTTCTTTTGCGACTATTCGAGGCTTGGCTTGCTCGCATGTCGCAAACTCCCCATGGGAAACCTCTTTCCAGGCACGCGTCTCGGTTGTTGCAATGTTTGCAGCTGCCGCGTGCGGCGGCTGTTGCGATGGCGCAGGCTGTCAATCTTGCCATGGCTGCTGTTACGGCATGACGGGGTGTAACGCGTCTCACAGTGCGCTGCCAGGACACAACTTGTTTGTCGGTGATGTCGGATCACGTGGGTGCGCGAGGCCCGGTCCCACTCCGGTTCTTTGCGGCCAGAATCCTACACCCGCACGCAAACCCCCTCGCGCCTGAGGGCGGAAGCTGCCCGCAGCGGCCGATAGGTCGTGTGCTCGCAGCTCTGTTACCTAACAGATCCCCCAATTCATAAGCTGACCTCGATAGCCACTCTCAGTCTGAGAACGGGCGTTAGTGATGGCAACTGGAAATCTGGACTGCCCGGACGTGCGGCATTGTTCCGCTCCGGCAGTCTATTTGGAGAACAACACAATGAAACGCGCATCGACGCTAGCGGCCTCCTTTCTGGCTGCCTCACTTATCCTCGGTGGACACGCCGCCGCACAGTCGTCACATGATCAGCATCACCCCGGTGGCGCTGCCACGACGTTGGCCCAGGCGAAGCAGATGCCGGGAGGCGGCGGCATGGGACCAGGATCCATGGGTCAAGAAGGCATGGGTCAGGGAAACATGCGCCCTGGCATGATGGGCCAAGGCGGTATGGGTCCTGGCATGATGCAGGGTGGTATGATGCAAATGATGACCGCCAACTGTCCGATGATGGGCAACATGATGGGTGGTGGCGATATGCCGGCCTTCACCGATGGCCGCATTGCATTCCTCAAGGCAGAGCTCGGTATAACGGACACTCAGAAAGAGGCATGGGATGCGTACGCGGAGGCATTGAAGAAGAACCTGATGGGTATGCAGGGTATGCGCGAAGCGATGATGGCCACCATGTCGACGACTGGCGCGACCGAGCGGCTTGAAGCTCACCTGGCTGCCATGGAAAGCAGGGTGGCGAGCCTCAAAGAGGTGAAGCCCGCTTTGGCGAAGCTCTACGGCGTCCTCACCGACGAGCAAAGGAAGAAGGCGGATCAGATCCTGACGGGGATGGGCTGCATGATGTGACCTGATCCGCTCGCCGACGGATTTGGTCTCGCACTAGATCCGTCGGCCGGACTGATCTCTCGTATCGACTATGCCCCAACTCATCGAGAATAGGGCAATTGGGACGATCGTCACCCGTCGCAGGCTGCAATCAGATGGTCCGGCACATCGACAATGCTTTGAAATGCACACGTGCGCTCCTGCATGTGCGTCCGGTGCTGTTGCGCAATGGCGCGAACTCTCCTGCTGGGTCGACGCTTTTTGCGCCAAAGCTGCCACAAACTGTCGATCTCGTTGATCGGAAAGCCAAGCGATCGGGCTCGTTTAATGAACTGCAGCTCATGGCCGTGGTGGTCGTCGTCATCATGTCACTCTCACTAACAAGTTCCACCCTATTGCCAACGGTCGATTCGAGAGCGCACGCAAACTTGTGCCCCTATTTGGCTCAAAAGGAGCAGCCTCATGAAGCAGATGGATAGGCTCGCAGCCGATGGTCTTCAGCGAATGAGCGGATTGCTTGGCTGGTGGGGTGCTTCGAAGGCCCCTGGTCGTGCCGGCGGTACGCACGTGGCAGTCCTCGGCATGCCGGCCGAGCTACACGCGCTGGTCGATAAGACGACTTCGAGCCTAGGGCGGGTTCAACAAAAGGACACGATCGGTTCACTCAAACCGCCGCCCAGGCCGTGCGGGCGCGAACTCCAGTTGAAACGGCAGAAACAGAACTCTTGCTGCTCTCTGTCCTTCGTGAGTCCGTCGCCGATCAAGTCGATATTCTGTTTCAACTCTCGCGCGATGTCGATCAACGCGCAGAACCGCTAGCAGGAGTCACCTGCGCGGTGGACGGTGTCGTCCCAGAGTGCGCCGCGCCCACGACGTACGGATCTCGCCAGGTACGGATCGACTCGAGCGCAACACGGGCTGCTACGAGAACGACGAAGAGGAATTCACATCATGGAAGCACTTCTCTATTTCGCGCTGTGGGCCGGGCTATTTTTTCTGATGATGCGCTTCGGCTGCGGGGCCCATGTCATGGGCCATGGCCATCAGCATAGCGGCACGGCGGGAGGCGGTGAGAAAGGCGGCGCTCCCAATGTCAAATGGCTGCCGCCGACGACCGACATTGACCCCGTCTGCGGCAAGACCGTGCAGACTGCTGAGGCCAAATCGGCGGTGCACGATGGGACCGTCTATTATTTCTGCTCACGCGATTGCCGCGAAATCTTCGAGGCGGCTCCCACGCAGTACCTCGGGTCAGACGCCAAAGCGCAACACTCTCAAAAGGAGCACCGCCATGCCTGATACATCGGCTTCGCCGGCAGGAAAGGCACGTTCTGGATCACCAATTCCCATTAGAGATGTGCCTCGACTTCCCGTGTTTGCGCTAGGCATGAGTCTCGGCTTGTTCCTTGCCATCACTTTCTCTGTATGCGTCGCCTTCGATCTGCTGTTTCCCGGCATGGCGATGTACCAGAGCTGGCTTCGCTTGCTACCGGGCTTTACTTGGCTGACGTGGCCGAGCTTCTTCCTGGGCCTAGTCGAAAGCTTCGCGTATGGCTGGTATGTAGCACTGGTTTTCGGCCCCCTTTACAATTTGTTCGCTGCCCGTAGCGGTGGGGCAGGACGATCATGAGTGCTGTGGCCAAGCGTGTGGCTGTGCCGGACCAGGCGCCATTGGCTGCGCCTTCCGCCACAACGGAGATCAACCAAGGACCCGAGAGCGAAGCCGCCGGTGCTCCGGTTGCGGTCACGCCCGCGGTGGTCGGATCGCCTGTCGATCTTACAGGCTATTGGCGTGATGTCTGGGAACGAAACATTCTGTTCTGGGACACCTTGCGCGAACGCGGCAGCAACATGCTCAGCCACGAGCGGGCCGGTTTGCCCCCACTTCTTGATTTCAAGTACGAGGCGATTCTCGACGCACGCCGCTTCGAGCATCCGGCAAACTATGCACTCCTGCGCATAACGCAAGTCGGTGAAGACTGCTGGGACGACTGCGTCGACCTAGACAAACCGCCTGTTGTTGTGGTGGATCCGCGAGCGGGACATGGACCAGGTATTGGCGGCTTCAAGCAAGAATCCGAAGTTGGCATGGCCTTGCACGAGGGGCATCCTGTCTACTTCGTCATCTTCTTCCCGGAGCCGGAGCGCGGTCAGACCTTGTCGGACGTTTTGCATGCGCTGCGACGCTTTGTGATCGAGGTTGCCCGCCGTCACCCCAACAAGCCGCCGGTTCTCTACGGAAACTGTCAGGCCGGATGGGCGGTTACCCTCCTCTCTGCCGACTGCGAGGGACTGACTGGGCCAGCCGTATTGAACGGATCGCCACTGTCCTATTGGGCAGGCGAGTCCGGCGTCAATCCGATGCGCGTCAGCGGGGGGCTATCCGGCGGCGCATGGCTCGCGCACCTGACGGCGGATCTTGGCAGCGGTCGATTCGACGGCGCGTGGCTCGCGCAGAACTTCGAGAACCTGAAGCCGGAGAAGGCCATCTGGGAGAAGTACGCCGGCCTCTTCCACAGCATCGATGACGAACGCGACAGGTTCCTGGAGTTCGAACGCTGGTGGAATGGCTTCTATTTCCTCAGCCGTGAGGAGATGCTGTCGGTTGTCGAGAACCTGTTTATCGGAAATCGCCTGGAACAGGGCCTCATGCCTATCTGCGATGGATGCACTGCCGACCTGCGCCGCATCCGAAATCCGCTCGTCGTCTTCGCCTCGTACGGCGACAACATAACGCCGCCGTACCAGGCCCTCGGCTGGATTCCCGTCGTCTATGCGAACACGGCCGACCTCAAGAAATGCAAGCAACGCATCGTCTTCCTGACGAACCCACATATCGGCCACTTGGGAATCTTCGTCTCAGCCAAGGTCGCGCGCCTCGAGCACCGTGCAATTCTTGAGAGTCTCGGCGAGATCGAAGCACTTCCGACAGGTCTTTATGAGATGAAGATCGACAATCCAACGGGCGACCCAGATTGCCACAAACCGCAGTTCTCCGTCCGTTTTGAGGAACGAGGGGTAGAAGACGTCGTTTTTCAAACAGGCAGGGCGGCGCTCGATCGCGTGCGCCAGGTGTCGGAGGCGAACGAAGCCATTTATCGAGCATTCGTCAGCCCTTGGGTTCAGGCGGTTACGACCCCTTGGACCGCCGAGGCGTTGAAATGGCTGCATCCCATGCGCATGAGCCGATACCTGTTGTCAGAATCATTCAACCCGTGGATGCGGGGTGTCGCACTGCTTGCCGAAGTCATCGCCAAATGCCGCCGACCATTGCCTGACAACCACCCGCTGCTCCAGATGGAGCAGAGAACCTTTGATCAGATCGGTGACTATATCGAGCAAGCACGCACGGGTCGCGACGCATCTTTCGAACAAGCCTTCAAGTTGCTTTATGGCGGCGGACCGAGCGCGCCTGCTCACAGACCGAAGCCACCGGGGGTGCTGCGCCATGACTAGGAATGGCAGCATTTTGGTCGTCAACAGTGGCTCGTCGAGCATCAAGTTGGCGCTGTTCGCGATGGCGGAGGCCGAGCCAAGTCGTCTCTGCACTGGCACAGTCGAGCGGATTGGTCTGGACCGCGGCCGGGTCATTGTGTCGGACAACGAAGGCGCCGTCATCACCGATGAAAGTCGGCGCAACTTCAGGGCTCCTTCGTGTTTTGGGGGGCGACCACGCGGCATGCGATTGACTGAGGTCGATCGACTTGACGCCTCAGTGGATGTTCACGGGAGCGAGACGCGATGAAAGAGAACGTGATCAAAGTGGGCGACATGCTGAGAACGGCGACGGGCGTGCAACCCGGCAAGCCCGGACCTGCTCCCAGCCAGGCTGGCCACGGCAACCATGACAAGCACGAGGGCCACTCCCCCGCGATGTTCCGGGATCGGTTCTGGTTCTCGCTGGCTCTCACCGTTCCGGTGGTCATATGGTCGACCCACATCCAGGAACTCCTCGGCTACCAGGCGCCGGTGTTTCCCGGATCGGACTGGATCGGGCCTGTGCTTGCCACGGTCGTCTTCGTTTACGGCGGTCTGGTCTTCCTGCAGGGAGCGTGGCGAGAGCTGCGGTCCCGACTGCCGGGGATGATGACCCTTATCTCGCTCGCCATCACGGTCGCCTTCCTTTTCTCCTGGGTTGTTCAGTTCGGGCTCATCGACGCGAATGCGCTGTGGTGGGAACTGGCTACGCTGGTCACGATCATGCTCCTTGGCCACTGGATCGAGATGCGGTCCATCAATCAGGCCGAGGGGGCATTGAAAGAACTGGCGAAGCTCCTTCCGGACACTGCGACGCGGATCACAGATGGGGGCGAGGAGAAGGTTGCCGTCAGCGCCTTGGAGAACGGAGACCTCGTGCTGGTTCGCCCGGGCGAGAGCATTCCCGCGGACGGCATGGTGCGAAAGGGGGAGAGTGACGTCAACGAGGCGACGATCACCGGCGAGTCCAGGCCGGTAAAAAAGCGAGAAGGCGACGAGGTGATCGCCGCCACGATCAACGGAGAGGGATCTCTGCGCGTCGAGGTCACCGGGACGGGAGAGAAGACCAAGCTCTCTGGCATCATGCGGCTCGTGGCCGATGCACAGAAGTCCAAGTCCAGAGCGCAGCACCTTGCGGATCGCGCGGCCCGGCTTCTGACTGTCGTGGCGATCGCCGCTGCGGTCATCACGATCGTGGTGTGGCAGTCTTTAGGGGCAGCGATCGACTTCTCCGTCGTCCGGATGGTCACGGTGCTGGTGATTGCCTGTCCGCACGCGCTTGGTCTGGCCGTGCCGCTGGTGGTGGCCATCTCCACGACGCTGGGAGCTCGGAACGGGCTTCTGGTGCGGGACCGGCGTGGAC
>LNFM01010645.1_pt1 | contig 12858 bp, 17 predicted proteins | sample 596031 | NCBI WGS metagenome assembly LNFM01 (sample SAMN04254537, study PRJNA301005) | activated carbon metagenome | isolation source: dual media filters at the Ann Arbor, Michigan drinking water treatment plant | place: USA: Ann Arbor
GATGCAGCTCATGGTCCGATTTCAGGATGGTAAAAATGTCAGTCATGTTGGCCTCCGCTGTTGATTTGCCGGATAACGCACAGAGGACGCAAACGGTTCCGCGACGTAGGCACCCCGCTTCAAACAACGATCATGACAGCGCAGGCCCGTAAACCATTTAGGCTCTGTTTACCCGAAATGACTAACGTGCGAAGGTCACCATCGAGTTTTACCCTATGAGCCTCGAAGATTTTGGTCGTGAATTGCAGGGCAAGCCGCCCAAGAACCGCGATATGTTCGACCGCATGCTGTACAGCGACGAGGATGGCTGTTCCTACGACCAGCAGGTCTACGTAACACGCCTTCCGTTAGCCGTTGGATTGGCTTTGGTCGGCAGCCTGTTGCTCGTCGCATGGGGGGCGGACGGAGAGGAATGGAAAGCGATCACTGACAAGGCGCAGTGGATTTGGGGCCTGTTGACCTAATGCCGCCACTCTCTCATTCGGTATCTCACTCCATCGGTTTCGGCTCCCACAGCTCAATCTTCCGCCCCTCAGGGTCCATGATATGCGCGAATTTGCCATTGGCTTCCTCAGGGAATGTCTTGACCGGCACCACGCCATGTTCAGCACAGCGGGCGAGCATAGCGTCGAGATCATCGACCATCAGGTTAAACATGAACTCCTTGTCCGAAGGCGCGAAATAATCGGTATCGGCCTTGAACGGGGAAAATACCGTTGCCGCGCCGGGATGCGCGGCGGCGGCTTCAGGGGTGAAGATGATACCCCAGGGTTCAACTTTGATACCAAGAACATCGGCATACCATTGGTTGGTTGCCGCGGGGTCGGCCGATTTGAAGAACAGGCCGCCCAATCCTAAAACTTTCGCCATGATAAAATTCCCTCGCCCAATTGGATAACCTCTAATCCGTCGCTCCAAACATTTAGTCTATCGCCCAAATGGATGATTTGGGAACAAATCGGAGGCTTTTGCGATTATCAGTGCCGCTGCCGAACGCAACACGTGTAGGGGCAGCACGCGCACCGGAATGGATTTGGGTCAGCCGCAAACGGAGCGCCCTTGTGGAAACCAGATTGATTATCGCTTACTCGCTTATCGGCGTCATGGCCGCCCTCGTCGTTTTTGGCGGTATCTTGTGGTCAAAGAAGCGCGAAAAATCCCGGCAGCGCGGTTCGGGACGCGACCGCGACTATTAAGCAGGTCCCGCTGCGACCCGTTCAAAAATGGCGAGAATTTGGGCAGGCGTTGCTGCCTGAATAGCGCCAGCCGACACCTCGGCCTGAGTCCACATCCAGCTGCGCGCAGGGTCGTCGCGCATCGCCCATTTGGGAAACATTCTTTCGGTTATTTGCCGTGACACGAGCAGGTTGATTTCCAGATGCCGGTCGTCGCCGATGATGCGGGCATAGGTGGCCTGGATGGCTTCATCAGGCCCCTCGATCAATTGCAGATACATGTCGGCGCGGCAGATCAACGTGCCGGTTATGTCATTCCGCGCATTCAAAACGCGCGAGATCGTGAGTATGTCGTCGAGTACGGACGCATCGAACCCGAACGGCTTCGACGAATAAATAATCTGCGTCAGCGACATAAGTTTTCCTCCAAGAAGACCTCAAGCGTAGGGCGGTAACTGGTGCGCGTCGAGTACCGATTTATAGCGCCATATTGGGCAGGCTTGCTGTCGCCCCGAGTTTACGGCAGCATACTGCTATCCAAGTCGACTCAGGAGAGGGAGAACGGCAATGATGGCTCAGTCTGCAATCGCACCGGTCACGGTCACGCGCGATCTTTCAGCCGAAGATTTGCGTGACGCTCTGATTGCAGGTTGGCGAGATTTCGCGGCATATCCGATTTATGGTCTGTTTTTCGCGGCATTTTATGTCCTTGGCGGGCTTGGTATTGTTTACGGGCTGTCAAGCATTGGTCAGGGTTGGTGGCTGATCCCGATCATGGCGGGCTTCCCCCTGCTTGCACCATTTACCGCAGTCGGGCTGTATGAAGTAAGCCGCAGGCGAGAGGGAGGCCTTCCGATCGGATGGGGAGGTGTGCTCGGCGCGCTTGGCGGACGCGGCGACGAGCAGCTGATTCTGATGGGCGCTATCGTCTTTGTCGCTTTCAGCTTCTGGATGATCCTGGCGCACGGCATTTTTGCGATCTTCTTGGGCGAGTCCGGAATAGGCGCGGAAACCGGCACATTGCTACTGTCACCCGACGCGTTGTTGATGATGCTGGTGGGCGGCGCGGTGGGCGGAGTGTTCGCGCTCGGCCTGTTCGCGATTACCGTCATCAGCCTGCCGATGCTGGTCGACCGCGAGGTTGATTTTATCACCGCGATCATCGTCAGCCTTGGTGTGGTGCGGTCGAACAAGCGCCTTATGCTCGGCTGGGCAGTGCTCATCGCAGTGACACTCACCCTTGCAATGATACCTTTGTTCGCGGGCTTGTTCGTCGCCTTGCCGGTACTTGGCCATGCGACATGGCATTTATACCGGCGCGCAGTTAGCGGAAACGGCTAGCGCATCAGCGGAAGTTGCAGCTCAACCCGCCCCACATATAGGTGATTTTTGCGGCCGGCTCTTTGCCGTCGAGCAATCCGAATAGTTCGCCTGCGGCAAATTCGGTGCCCAGCGTGGTTTCGGATATATCGGCTGTATAAGCGGCTTCAAGGTCGGCGCGGCTGCTGCCCGGGCCAATGCCGCTTGCGGTGCTGATCGCGCCTTTGCTGCGCTCGTTCAGGTTCCAGCCTGCAAATTTGCCGTCTTGGAAGAACAGGCCAAGCCCGTCGGGCCAATTGGCATAATCCAGCGGGCCTGCACCGCATTCGCCGTTGGTTCCGGTTTCGGGCTTACCGCGAAACGCCAGCATCGCGAGCACATCGTCGCGCGGCGTCCCAAAGGCAATCGCGCGCGCCGATCCGCTTTGTTTGTTGAACAAGCGAAGCCCCTCTGCCTCGACGGCAAATGCGGGGCTTTCTTCCGTGACGCTCTGTTGTTCAGCATCTGGCACCGCTGTAGCGGCGGCGGGAGCAGTTTTTGCAGATTGCTCCGTCGGCGCTTCGCCGCTGCAAGCGGCCAACGCCAAAGCGGCGGCAATGCCACAATATCTCATTCTTATTTAGACAATCGCCGGTTGTTGGCGCGCACGCTTTTGGCATAATGCGCGATGCTGTTGCTAGCGATTGCTTCGGGGCTGGTGCCGAGCTTTCCTGTCATCAGGTCAAACCCGAGTTCCATGTTGGCTGCGACTTTTTCGGACACCATCCGCTCCGCCTCTTTGGCAGCAGCGGGGCCGCCAAAGGCCATCGCGGTCATGCGCTGGGCGATCACCATGTTCGATTCTGCGGCGAGCGCCCATGCGTCCATGCCGATGCCGAACCAATTGGGATTTTTTGCTTTGCGCGTCATATCGACATTCCTACCCTGCCTCGCGCAAATGTCACGTAGGAAAGCGGTTTTTAAAATGCGCCGGGGAGCGACGAAGAACTAGTCACACCCCTGCGCATGTATCACATAATTGAAAAGGTAGGCAGGCGACGGTCGCCGGAGCGTAACCGCCTGCCCGTGAATATTTTTAGCGGCAGCGAACGTCGTTGCGGTCGATGGCGCGTCCAGCGGCACCACCGGCGATAGCGCCCAAAATCGTGCCGAGTGTATCGGACCGGCCCGGTGCGATTATGTTACCGAGCACGCCGCCGGCCACCGCGCCGACGATCAGGCCGGTGGTGCCATCCGAACGGCGGCAATAATATTGGCCGTTTTCGCCGCGATAGATCCGGTCGTTGTCGCTCAGGCGGCGCTCGCGATAACGGCGGTCGTCGCGGTAATAGCGGTCGGCATAATATCCATTATAGCTCGGGTCGGGGCGGTTATAATCATAGTTGCCATAACGGTCGTATGAGGCACGGTCATAATAGCCATAGCCGCCATCGTCATAGCCAACGCCGCCGCTACCATAGGTAGTGCAGCCGCCGGTCAATGCAGTCGCAGCGATTAATGTCGTTATCAGTGTCTTGTTCATGTCGGCTTCCTTCGGAGTGTCCGAGTGGCCAAGGCGAAAAACAGCGTCAGCGTGCGGACGGTGGGGAGGAAGGGTTAACCGAACTGTGGGTGTGATGTTCCGTATGAGGGTGTTAGGCGCTGCATTGCGGCGGACATCAGCTATCATTTCGACGAGGCGGCGGAGACTTGCCCCGCCGCCGTTCGCCGGTTCATTGATAACTGTCGTAGCTCGCCCGCGAGATTTGCGTGCTGCAGGCATCGAAACGCGCCTGCAATTTTGCTTCGACCGAATTGGGATTGGCCATCGCATTGCGCCACACGTCCCATGCCTTGCCGAACGCTTGCGCCGAAGCCGTGTTGCCGACCCAGACAACCATTCTCGAATCAGAGCTGTGAACGGGCAGCATCAGTTGGGCATTATAGCCGTTGGCCTTGCCCCAACTTTCGTTGAACTCCCGGGTGATGCCAAGATAGGTTCCGAACGTGCAACCGTCCTTCAGCTTCGAGGTAATCACGTCGAGCGTGTTGGCCATTGCGGGGCCGGGCAGCATCAAGGCCGCGATCAAAAGCAGTTTTTTCATTATGGGTCCTCTCCTATGCGTGCCGCCTGCCGCTTGTTGGCACAAGCACTGACACACGACACCTCAGCGACCCGGCGTGATTGTAGCACGAAAACACGCGTTTACCTAACGTCATTATGTGGTTGGGGCGGAGGCGAGAGGAGTTGGTGCCGTGCGCTAAATTGGTATAAAGCCCCGAACTGAAAATGACTTCCGACAACCCCGATCCCCTGCCCCTGACGTCGCCTCCTGCTTCGACCCGCATATTGGTCGATGCCGATGCGTGTCCGGTAAAGGACGAGATTTACAAGGTCGCCTGGCGCCGCAATGTGCCCGTGGTGCTGGTCAGCAATGCGCGCTTTCGTATGCCCGACCATCCGCTGATCAGCCGGCATATTGTATCGGACAGTTTCGACGCCGCCGATGACTGGATCGCGGAGCAAGCGGGCCCACGCAGCGTGGTGATCACCGCCGACATATTGCTTGCGGACCGGTGCCTCAAAGCCGGAGCAGTGGTCATCGGCAATAATGGCAAGCCGTTCACCAGCGCCTCCATCGGCGGAGCCATCGCCACCCGAGCGATCATGGCCGACCTGCGCGCCGGAATGGACGGCATAACCGGAGGCCCCGCACCCTTTGCCAAAGCCGACCGGTCAAGGTTTTTGCAGGCGCTTGATGAAGCGTTGGTTAGGTTGGGGTGAGCGGCTACTTAGTATTTTTTCCCCGTAATTTGGGGTTTTCAGCCGAAAAACTCTCTAACAACTTCTGAAATTAGGAATATATCCTGAAACTTGGTTATTGGATGACTTGGTTGAAGTCATCACCGCCTCAGTCTGGACCTAGTATCTGATGAACAAAGAATATGTTCTAAATTTGATCGAACGAGCTGCGGCAGGTAGCGCATTTAAGGGAGGTCATTGCTTCGCCTGTGGCGGTGAGCCGACAACGGGTCAAGGCGAACACATAATACCGCGTTGGGCACAGCGACGATTCGACCTGTCTAATCAAACACTAACACTGCTTAACGGCACCCGAATACCTTATCGTCAACTAACTATTCCTTGCTGCCAAGACTGTAACAATGGGTTTCTGCGTGACATCGAAAATGGAATTTTAGCATATTTGGAAAAGCCGAATTTCAGTGATCTGAGTGCACGGATCACTATCGGCCGATGGCTTTGCAAGATTTTCATTGGCTTGCTGGTTAAAGAAGCGTCACTTTTGATCGACCGAAAAAATCCGTCGAAGGGGCCTATCTTATCAGAAGATTTCTTGCAGGAATTTTTGCAGGCACAGTTTATCCTTCAAAGTGCACGGAAGCGAACAGTCTTTCATTCGCTGCATGGCGCCTATCCTTTCACACTGTATTTGTATCGGATCGAGCCAGACGATGCCTTTGGTGAATTCGATCTCTCAACAAATCTTGTTGGGCAGTCGATTGCTATTCGGCTCGGGCACGTCGGAGCAGTGTTTGTGAACGACGGCGGGCTTCAATTTGAAGCGGGTCAAAGGGGACCGCTGAACTTAGACAGTAGAAAGCTACACCCAGTTCAATTTTCAGAAGTTGTTGCGAGGGTTTACTACAAAGCGACTCTCCGAGATGCGACGCATTCTTACACATCGTCCGAAACGCCCCATGAAATTGTTGTCGATCAGATTGCGGTCCGCCCATTCTCGAATTTGCCCATGAGAGACGGTTCATGGCAGATTTTCCGAGATTGGGATGACATTGAATGCGCACACATGATCCAGCGATATAGACCATTCAAGGGACCACCAGTCTACGACCCTACATCTGGTATGTTCTCCACGACGCTAAGCAACAATCGAGGGGGGATACAGTCGTCCAAACGCTTTTTGCGCCCACGCCTATGAGTATCTTTAGGCTCATCGGGTGGTCTGAGAATAGTGCGCTCCACAATATTGATGCGGAGCATCAATCATGCTCCCGATCACCAGCGCCCATATGTAGCTCGCGCCCGGTTTGTCCTCGCTTCGCTCGTTCGCGTCGAGCGCTTGCGCGCCCTCGGCTTCCACAAAAAGGACGCCGCGACATTACCGACGCGACGCCCTTTCACTTCATGACTGATTATTGCTGATTGCGGCTACATATCCCAGTTGCCGGTTCCGCTGCCTTTTCCGCCAGCACCGGCAAAGGTCATCGTGCCACGTTTGCCCGCATAAATGCCGGTCTTGCCAAATGCCCAGCCTGTGCACAGGACCGTTCCGGTATCCTTGCCCGGGTTGGTGCATCCCCAAATCGTCGAGCTGCTGCCTTCTGCGCCCGTGCTTTCGCAAACGATGCGGAAGCTGTAGGTCGAGTCATTTGGCGGCATGCTGACACCCATGCATTTGTACGTACCGGTCGTTTTCTTGCCGTCCTGCCACGTGCTTTCGATGGTTCCTGTCGTCATTTGCCCAGCAAACACAGTGCCATCGGGCCGTGCACCGCTAACGGCCTCATTGGTTTTTTCGACCGTCTGAAACACATAGCTTCTGGCATGCGCGGCATTTGCGCTCGTGATCGCAGACGCAAAGATACAAATCTTGATTAAGTTGTTCATGTCTCTCTCCTGTTGCAGGCCGAGATTCGAGGCGCACGGCCTAACGCCAGTGCAAACAACCAGTCGGGAACACTCAGCCCTGTCGCGTTCTGCCCAGAAAACTAAGCGAGTCGGAGGTCAGCAGTGGCGAGAATGTAAACCTTTGCAACAGTTTGTCACGGTAAAAGCAAGGTTTCCGTAACGGCATATGCCCTTAGTCATGCTCCCGATCACCGGCGCCCATATATAGCTCGCGCCCGGTCTCGTCATAGACCTTGCTCATCTCTGCCATACCTTCTTCAGCCTTCGCCAAGGCTTCGGCTGACAGGTCCGCCTCCTCAGCCGCGATGAAGCCTTCGGCTGGCTGGTTCTGCAACCGCGCGAACTCCCTCACCTCCTGGCTGATCTTCATCGAGCAGAATTTCGGGCCGCACATGCTGCAGAAATGCGCGGTCTTTGCGCCTTCGGCGGGTAGCGTCTGGTCGTGATATTGCTCCGCGGTGTCGGGGTCGAGGCTGAGGTTGAATTGGTCGCGCCAGCGGAATTCGAAGCGTGCCTTGCTCAGCGCGTCGTCGCGGACTTGCGCCGCCGGGTGGCCCTTCGCCAGATCCGCTGCGTGCGCCGCCAGCTTATATGTCACCACGCCGACCTTCACATCGTCGCGGTCGGGCAGGCCCAGATGCTCCTTCGGCGTGACGTAGCAGAGCATCGCCGTGCCGTACCAACCGATCATCGCCGCACCAATGCCGCTGGTGATATGGTCGTAACCCGGCGCGATGTCGGTGGTGAGCGGTCCGAGCGTGTAGAACGGCGCTTCGCCGCACACCTCAAGCTGCTTGGTCATATTCTCCTTGATCTTGTGCATCGGCACATGGCCGGGGCCTTCGATCATCACCTGAACGTCGGATTTCCACGCGCGGTGGGTGAGCTCGCCCAACGTGTAGAGCTCGGCAAATTGCGCTTCGTCATTGGCGTCGGCAATCGAGCCAGGGCGCAGACCATCGCCCAAGGAATAGGCGATGTCATAGGCCTTCATGATTTCGGTGATGTCGTCGAAATGGTCGTAGAGGAAGCTTTCCTTGTGATGCGCGAGGCACCATTTCGCCATGATGCTGCCCCCGCGGCTCACGATGCCGGTCACGCGCTTGGCGGCGAGCGGGACGTACGGCAGGCGCACGCCCGCGTGGATGGTGAAATAATCGACGCCCTGCTCGGCTTGCTCGATCAGCGTATCGCGGAAGATTTCCCAGGTCAGGTCCTCGGCGACGCCGCCGACCTTTTCCAGCGCCTGATAGATCGGCACGGTGCCGATGGGGACGGGCGAGTTGCGGATGATCCATTCGCGTGTGTCGTGAATGTTGCGGCCCGTCGACAGGTCCATGACAGTGTCCGCGCCCCAGCGGATCGACCAGACCATCTTGTCGACTTCGGTGGCGACGTCGGATGCGACTGCGCTGTTGCCGATGTTCGCGTTGATCTTGACGAGGAAGTTGCGGCCAATCGCCATCGGTTCGGATTCAGGGTGGTTGATGTTATTGGGGATGATGGCGCGGCCGCGTGCGATTTCGTCGCGGACGAATTCTGGCGTGACGTAATCGGGGATGCTTGCGCCGAAGCTTTCGCCGTCGCGGGTGTATTCGGCCAAGCGTTCGCGGCCCAGATTTTCGCGCTCCGCCACATATTCCATTTCGGGGGTGATGATGCCTTTGCGGGCGTAATGCATCTGGCTGACATTCATGCCGGGCTTGGCGCGCAGCACCTGCTTGCGGACATTGGGGAATGGCGCAACGCCGCCGCTGCGGTCGGGGCCGAGCTGGCCATTGTCTTCGGGGCGGACTTCGCGTTGGAATATCTGCTCGACATCGCCGCGCTCGCGGATCCAGCTGGAGCGGATTTCGGGGAGGCCGGTCGATATGTCGATCTGCGCGTCGGCGTCGGTGTAAGGGCCGCTCGGGTCATAAACGCGGACGGGGGCGTCATCGCAGCTCGGGTCGAGATAGATTTCGCGCATGGCAACGCGGCGCGGGCCGACGTAGATTTTCTTGCTGCCGCGAATTGGGCCGGTGGTGACGCCAATCTCTGTGCGTGCCGGGATGTCTGCCATGTCTACTCTCCAAAATATCGTGAAGGAGAGCGCGGGGTTTATGTGCCGCTCCCTCCCTACGCCCGCGTCAACGGGATCAGGTTCAGCGGGTCGGATGGCGTTACCCATCCCTCTCAGTCACACGACTCCCCGGGGATGACGGACATTAGGCGGCGAAGACAAAGCTGTCCAGCGCGTTGGTTTAGCCGGAGTGGCTTGCTCCACCCGAATCCAGCGCCATCCAGAAAATCGGCGAACTCGCCAACCGGATGAAATTTTGTGCGAGCATGGGGTCAACCCCGTTGCCGCTCGCCTTCATGACCGCAGCTATCGCCGCTTTGGCCCCGCCCAGCGCAGATTCGGCTTCAGCGAGCGTGGCGATAGCGACGATATGCGCGGCCAGTTGGTCCATTTCATCGCGCGGCGGATTAGTGGCGAGTTCGCCTTGCAATATCCGCATCCATATCCGGTGGTGAATCCCATCGAGCCGGTCGGTCGGCATACCTGTTGATTGTGCCAGCTTGGAACCTATCCAGCTGGCGCGGCTTTCCCGGCTGTAACCGGCTTTTTCCGTTTGGAACTGCTCTTGTTGCGAATGGATCATGTGCGCGCGCCCTTATTATGACGCACAACTTATGCCGCAAACAGCGTTGCCAAAGCGTTAAGCGTCAGAACGTATAACTCACACCTGCCGCTAGGAACCATTGATCGGCGTCGCCGCGGATCGAAGTGACGGGTGACCGTTTGGCATCGCCGGTCAATTTCGAATAGCTGACCAGACCAAATGCACCCCAACCGCCGTCGCGGGCGTCGCCCGACAGATCGACTCCGCCCAGAAGGGTGGCGCCATAGCTTTTCCAGCCGCTATCAGCGGTGAAGGTCGGCAATCCGCTGGCGATGCTCCCTGGCGCATCGATGCTGAAATAGGTGTCGGCGTAATTTTCGTCGACATGGACCGCAGACACGCTCAGATTAGTGAAGATCGCGGTCGATAATGGCGTCGAATAGCTGATCGACGGCGAAATCAACCTGCCGCGATGCGTGCCTGTCACGTCCCACTGAATATCGCCGGAGACGGTGAGCGTATCATAAGGATTCAAAACCGCGCCGAACGAGACACCAGCGGTGGCGCCAACTTCGACCGCTACATCCCGTTTTCCCAAGGCGCGGACGACCGGGTCCTTGATCTTGCTATTGCGGTCAAGCCGCACGCGGAAAAGCGGACCTGCCAAAAATTTCACATTGCTGTCGCTGTTACCATCGGCAATCAGGTCGGCGTACATGCCGGGACCGCGTGCGCCGAAATCAATGCCGCCAATCGAACCTTGGGCCAATGGCGCGGGGAACATCGTGTAGTCGTCGGAGCCCTCATAGCTTGGGCCATAGCCAACACCCACGCCAAGCGTGATCCAGTCGCCGGCAAATACGCCGCGATCGGGCGCGTCGGCCTTTGCGCTTTCAGCGTCGGGTGCCTGCGCGTATGCCGAGGTCGCGGAAAGCGCGACGGTCGCGGCCAATATACTCAAAAACTTCATCTGGAACTCCCTGTCATTTGCCAATGCAAACGAACGCACAATCAATTGGTTCCAGACCGGCGGCGCAATAGCAGTTAAAGCATATACTTCATTTTGACCCGCTGGCTGACCTCTGCGGTGTCGACTGCGAAGGCCGCAGCCTTGAATTTGGGTGGACCAGTGACGACGGCCGGGTTGCGCGAAAAGCCGAAGCCTTCTTTTGGCAAAAATACTGCCATATCCATTTTGCTGTTGGCGTTTTCGTCGTGGAGCAATGCTACCGCATACATGCCCTGGCCAACGCCATCAAATGAGACGTGTCCTGCATCGCGTGCGGCGACTTTGGCGCGCATGCTTTTAGGATCCTTGCTACAATCTGGGAAGAATTTCGGATTGGCGGTGACGCAGACGAGCACATTGCCCTTCATGCTACGCAAGCCATAGACGCTGACGTCAAGCGTTGACGTGGTCGGCGACGCGCTCGCGCCGGAGAGCGCCAGCACCCCAATCGCCAAGACCGAGGTCAGTGCCGCACATTTTGTCCCAAAACCTGAAATATAGACCATAATTTCCCCGATACGCGTCATGATGTTTCTGGTGATGCGTTGCTGTTATCAGCCAATTCCCTAATTTGCCGTTAACCACAAATTTCGGAAACAATTCCCACCCCATATGGTTGGTGATGCCCATAAATGTCATGACGGCTAACACAAGCCCCAAAGCCCAGACATGAACGGGAATGATGAACACAAGGATAGGGATGACAAATGCGCCGGTCAGCGCCTCCCAAGGATGGAACGACATTGCTGCCCACGCGGTCGGCGGACGGCTTTCGTGATGGACCGCGTGAGCTTTCTTGAACCACCACGGACGATGCATCAGCCGGTGGGTCCAGTAAAACCATGTGTCATGCGCGAAGAGATAGAGAAACACCGATAGCGGCAGATACCAAAGCGGATACGCAGTAACATCGCGATATATCTGCGTCCAGCCATGCGTATCCCAGCCCCATGCGACGATGCCAGCGGGAATGCCGTAAATAGCGGCGGACAATAAAGACCAGTATATCTCGCGGTTCATCTGCGGCTTTAGCTTGTCATAAAGCCCAGGTCGCACCTGCCCAGTCAGCCACGCGAAGAAGCCGCTGGTCGCAAGATAGCGCACACCGACGATTAGCGTCATCGCAAGGGCGGAGAGTAAAGCAGCCAGCATGCGGACCGTTTAGTGCGGCATCGACACAGGTGCAATGATTGTCATGCCATGAGGCGCTTCGGGACAAAGCAGTATGTCCAATTTAACAAAGTCGATGTCGAATTTGTCCAATGATGGCTTGAGGAAAACGCTTAAACGGCTTCCGACTCGAGCCACCAAGCTATGCGCATGTCGCAAAGACAGCGATTAAACGGACCGGGTTTCAGGAGAAGGGGGCAATTCCTTTTTCCACATTTCATGAGTCGCAAACGGGCTGAAGCCCAGCTGAGGGATGCGACGCATATCAATTCCCGATGCTGTGCGAACGTCATTAGTTCACACCAAATGGGAGACTGACCATGAAATATCAAACTATCATCAAGAGTGCATCGATTTCAGCAGCGGCAATGCTGGCGGCAATGTCAAGCCCGGCTTGGGCCGACGCCACGCCAGAGTGCAACACCAGCGCAGGCGCGACCGACGGTACAGAATGTGGCGCGGATGCAACCGTAACGCAAGCTGGCGGCGTCGCCGTCGGCAAGAATGCGACTGCAAGCGGGCCAAGCAACGCCAACCCGATTTTCGCTTCCGTAGCTGTCGGCTTCAATACCGTGGCGCATGACAATGCCGTGGCCATCGGCAATTCGGCCAACGCGCGTTTTAGCGGCACGGTCAACCCGGCCAATATCGGCATAAATTCGGCAATAGCGGTTGGCGGCAACGCGGTCGCAGTTGGATCGAACACGGTTGCCATCGGCACCACGTCGCGGGCTGGCACGGGTTTCACCATCAACACACCGAACTCGCCGGTGAACGCCGGTAGCAACATTACCGTTGTCGGCGGACGTGCGGAAGCCAACCAGAACAACGCGACGGCAATTGGCGCCAATTCGGAAATAACCGCCGAAGACGGCACCGCGCTTGGCACTAATACGGTGGTCAGCCAGGCGGGCGGTGTTGCCATAGGCT
>LNFM01010646.1_pt1 | contig 12854 bp, 9 predicted proteins | sample 596031 | NCBI WGS metagenome assembly LNFM01 (sample SAMN04254537, study PRJNA301005) | activated carbon metagenome | isolation source: dual media filters at the Ann Arbor, Michigan drinking water treatment plant | place: USA: Ann Arbor
CGGGCGCCCGCGCGGTGGCGAAAGGCAGGCGGTCCGGATGGTTGCTGGCCACGTACCAGCCGAGAGCGCCAGCGCCGCCGAGCAGCAGCAGCACGAGAACGATGGCGATGGCCCCGCCGCCTTTGCGGGCCGGTTTCTCCTCGTCCTCGCCCAGCACGGCGACCCGCGGGCGGATCGGTGCCTGACCGCCGTCGTTGGCGTCGATGAACGGGCCCTGGCGGCCGATGGCGGGCTCGATGCGCTCGGGCTCGGCGGGGGCCGACGGAGCGTTCAGCTGGTCGCGGGCCGTGCGGTGCGCGTGGGCAGCGGCATCGCCGAGGCTCTCGGCGTCATGGGCGGCGTCGCTGACGGTGCGGGCGCCGGCGATGGAGATCGCCTCCGGGCGCGGCGTCACCTTGCCGAGGGAGGCGAACTCGCGCTCCAGCATGGCGTCGAGGCTGTCGGCGGAATTCTCCAGCTCGACCTTGCGGATCGCATCCTCGAGGGACATCCGCTCGCGGGTGATGTGCTCCTCGGGGAGCGGCGGGTTCATGTTGCGCAGCTGGGCCAGCAGCGCCGCGCGCGCGCGCTCGTAAACGCCACGCCGCGCTTCGCCGGTGTTCTCCGCCAGTGCCCCAACGGCGCGGGAAATAAGGGGCGTATAATCGGCCATCGAAACTCGCTTCTCGCCCCTCTACTCTTACTCGAAGGGATTGCGCACCAGAATCGTGTCGTCCCGTTCCGGGCTCGTCGATAGTAACGCGACCGGACAGCCAATCAATTCCTCGATACGACGGACATACTTGATCGCCTGCGCCGGCAGTTCTCCCCAGGAGCGGGCGCCCATGGTGGTGGAGTCCCAGCCCTCGATCGTCTCGTAGATGGGGGTGGCGCGGGCCTGCGCCTCCTGGTTGGCGGGCAGGATGTCGATCCGCTTGCCGTCGAGTTCATAGGCGACGCAGACCTTGATCTCCTTGAACACGTCGAGAATGTCGAGCTTGGTCAGCGCGATGCCGTCGATCCCGTTGGTCTTCACCGCCTGGCGCACCAGCACGGCGTCGAACCAGCCGCAGCGGCGCCGGCGGCCGGTGACGGTGCCGAACTCGCGGCCGCGGTCGCCCATGATCTGGCCGTTCTCGTCCTCGAGCTCGGTCGGGAACGGGCCGCCGCCGACGCGCGTCGTATAGGCCTTGGTGATGCCGAGCACGTAGTTGATGGCGCCCGGACCCATGCCCGAACCGATGGCGGCCTGACCGGCGACGGTGTTCGACGAGGTGACGAAGGGGTAGGTGCCGTGGTCGATGTCGAGCAGCGTGCCCTGGGCGCCCTCGAAGAGGATGCGCTTGCCGGCCCGCCGCACGTCGTCGAGCAGGTCGAAGACCGTGGTCACGTAGGGCAGCACCTTCGGCGCCACCCCGGCGAGTTCGTCATAGAGCGCCTGGGCCTCGATCTCCGGCAGGCGGAGGCCGCGGCGCAGCGCGTTGTGGTGGGCCAGCAGCCGCTCGATCTTCGGCATCAGCGAGCCGAGATCGGTCAGGTCCGTCATGCGGATGGCGCGGCGGCCGACCTTGTCCTCGTAGGCCGGGCCGATGCCGCGGCCGGTCGTGCCGATCTTCGTCCCGGCATTGGCGCCCTCGCGCTGCTGGTCGAGCTCGCGGTGCAGGGAGAGGATGAGGCAGGCGTTCTCGGCGATGCGCAGCGTCTCCGGGCCGATGGCGACACCCTGGGCCGAGACACGCTCGATCTCCGCCACCAGGGCATGGGGATCGATCACCACGCCGTTGCCGATGACCGACAGCTTGCCGGGACGCACGATGCCGGAGGGCAGCAGGGACAGCTTGTAGGTGACGCCGTCGATCACCAGCGTGTGGCCGGCATTGTGCCCGCCCTGGAACCTGACGACCACGTCCGCCTGGCTCGACAGCCAGTCGACGATCTTGCCCTTGCCCTCGTCGCCCCACTGCGAGCCGACGACAACCACGTTCGCCATGGTCCAAAACCCTCCACGGCAAGGCAAACCCCGGCATCGCGTCCCTCGCGCGCCGGGGCCCTTGCACTGTGCGGATAAAGGATCGTCGCCGGGGTGGCAAGCGTCGTGCCGGTGGGTGGATCGGCGGAGGCCGCATGGCCTCGCGCCGCCGGCGAGACGTCAGGAGCGGCCCTGGACGGGCTGAATCCGCCGCTCGGACGGCCAGCGCAGCCGCCAGCCGTGACGGATTTCGCGTGTCGCGCCGGGGGCGAGATCCACCGTCCAGGCGACGATGCCACGGCGACCGTCGACGTCGCGCACCGTCGGCGCGGTCACGCCGGCGAGCGATTCGACCACGATGTCCTGCACCTCCGTCACGGGCAGCCGGTCCTCGACGACGACGCGCCGGGGGGTCTGCGCGCCGTTGCGCAGGAGGATGCGGAACTCCCGCTCCTCGGTCTTCGAGGTCGAGATGAGGCCGGACGAGCCGTCCGTGCGGCGGACCGTCTGGTGCTCGACCCGCACGAGGTCATCGGGCCCGAAGCCGAGCTTCACCTCATCCTCACGGGTAGCGGCGGCGAGCGTCGTGCGGCCGGCGAAGAGGCCGTCGCGGTAGAGCGTGACGCGCCCGGGCATCAGCGGCACGTCCTCCCCGTGGCGGAAGCGGGCCTCAATGAAGGCCGTGGTGTCGAGGCTCGGCACGACGCGGGACACGAGGTCCGGCGCGATGGTGGCGCTGCCGATGCGGATGGCGCGGTCGCCGGCGCCGCTGGCGATGGTGGCACGCCCCGGCACGGCGAAGCTCGCCTGGAAGCCGCCCATGTCGACGACCGCCTCGCTCTCGCCGATCCGGCCCGCCAGCACGCTGCCGCCATCGGCCTGGGCGCGGCTTGCGGGAGCGGCCGGCGCGGCGGCGACGGGCGGTGGTGGCGGGCTCCCCGCACGCTCCCGCATCGCCTCGGGTTCGAGATAGCGGACGAGGAGCGACGGCAGGACCGGCACGGCCCCTCCCCGCGCCACCCGTGCGGTGGAGACGGTCAGCGCGACGTCGGACCAGTCCTCGCCGGTGCGCTGGCGGATCTCGGCGCGGCGGACCAGCTCGAGGGCGGGCTTCGCGCCGGTCGTCACCAGCCGCGCGTCGTAGACCGGGCTCCAGCGGGCGTCGCGGACGGCGTAGGTGAGCGTGAGCTCGCCGCGGAAGGGCGCCGCGGCCTCCAAGGCCACCCGCGCCTCCAGGCGCCGCGGCGGCTGGCTTCTCAGTCCCGCCTCGATCTCGGCGATCTCGCGGTCGAGCCCCCGCTGGCGCTGCTCGGCCAGGCGGATGGCCCGGTCGGCGTCGCGCGTCACCTGGTGGGCGGCGGCGAGCGCCTGGCTGGCGGCGGCGACGTCGAGGCCGCGGTCCCCTGCCACAAGCGTCGAGGGGGCGACGAGTGCCTCCGCCGCGCGCTTGCGCATGCGTTCGGCGGCGATGGCGTCATCGAGGGCGAGGCGCTCGTCCTTCAGCGCCTCGAGCCTGCGGACGGCCTGCGGATCGGTGCGTTCGGTCGGACGGGCCTGGCGGGCATCGATCGAGCCGACCGCGAGCGATCCCTCGCCGCTTCCCGTCACGCGCAGCGATCCGGCATCGGCGGCGAGCGGCAGGTCGTCGAGGACGAGGACATGGTCGCCCGCCGGCAGCTCGACGGCGAAGCGGCGGGTGACGCTGGCGCCGTCGGGGAAGACGGTGACCGCCTCGACGCGCGAGGCCGGGCGGAACTCCGTTGCGGCGGCACCGGCCGCGGGAGCGACGAGGACGAGGGTCAGGGCGGCGAGGCGCTGCGGCTTCATCGGGTGGTGCTCCGTTGTGGGGAGCACCATGCTGGCAGCCCGAATCGGGCCGCCGCAGGGCCGAATCGCGGCGCGCGCCGGCTGCAGGATCAGCCGAAGCGGCCGGTGATGTAGTCGCGGGTGCGGGTGTCGACCGGATTGGTGAAGATCTGGTCGGTCGCCCCCTCCTCCACCATGATGCCGAGATGGAAGAAGGCGGTGCGCTGCGAGACGCGGGCCGCCTGCTGCATCGAGTGGGTGACGATGACGATGGTGAAGTTCTGCTTCAGCTCGTCGATCAGCTCCTCGATCTTGGCGGTGGCGATGGGGTCGAGGGCCGAGCAGGGCTCGTCCATTAGGATCACTTCCGGAGACACCGCGATGGCGCGGGCGATGCAGAGGCGCTGCTGCTGGCCGCCCGACAGGCCCGTGCCGGATTCCAGCAGGCGGTCCTTCACCTCGTTCCACAGGCTCGCCTTCTTCAGCGCCGTCTCCACCACCTCGTCGAGGTCGGTCTTGCTCTTGACGAGGCCATGGATGCGCGGGCCGTAGGCGACGTTCTCGTAGATCGACTTCGGGAAGGGGTTCGGCTTCTGGAACACCATGCCGACGCGGGCGCGCAGCTGCACGACGTCGAGGTTGCGGTCGTAGATGTCCTGCTCGTCGATGCGGATGTCGCCCGTGACCCGGCAGATCGGGATGGTGTCGTTCATCCGGTTGATGCAGCGCAGGAAGGTGGACTTGCCGCAACCCGACGGGCCGATGAAGGCCATGACCGAGCGCTCGGGAATGTCGACGTTGACGTCCTTGATGGCGTGTTTCTCGCCGTAGAAGACGTTGACGTTGCGGCCCGTGATCTTGGGGTGCACCGCCGCGGTCGGAACGGCGGTGGTGGCCGCCGTCGTCTCGAAGCTGGGAAGCGAGTTCATCGACGTCATCCTTTTGTCGTGGGCGCCCGGCCGATCACCAGCGGCGCTCGAACTTCTTGCGCAGGAACACGGCGGCCGCGTTCATGACGATGAGGAACAGCAGCAGCACCACGATGGCAGCCGCGGTCTTGTTCTGGAAGGCCTGTTCGGGGAAATCGGCCCACATGAAGATCTGCACCGGCAAGAGCGTCGCCGCGTCGGCGAAGCCGCGCGGGCTGTCGACCACGAAGGCCACCATGCCGATCATCAGCAGCGGCGCGGTCTCGCCGAGCGCGTGCGCCATGCCGAGGATGGTGCCGGTGAGGATGCCGGGCATGGCCAGCGGCAGCACGTGGTGGAACACGGCCTGCTGGTGCGAGGCGCCGACCCCGAGGGCGGCTTCCTTCACCGAGGGCGGCACGGCGCGCAGCGCGGCGCGCGAGGCGATGATGATGATCGGCAGGGTCATCAGTGCCAGCACGAAGCCGCCGACCACGGGGGCCGAGCGCGGCATGCCGAACACGTTGAGGAACACGGCGAGGCCGAGGAGGCCGTAGATGATGGAGGGCACAGCCGCGAGGTTGTTGATGTTGACCTCGATCATCTCGGTCCAGCGGTTCTTCGGGGCGAACTCCTCGAGGTAGATGGCCGCCGCCACGCCGACAGGGAAGGACAGGCCCAGGGTGATGAGCAGCGTCAGGAACGAGCCGACGATGGCGACCCAGACACCGGCGAGCTCCGCCTCGCGGGAGGCGCCGCCGAAGAAGAACTCGCGGGAGATGCGGCGCTCGACGAGGCCGCGCTCCTTCAGCGATTCCAGATAGGCGATCTCGCGGTCGGTGATGCGGCGGTTGGCTTCGGTCTGGACGATGCGCACGATCTCCCAGGCGCCGGGGGCGGCGACGTTGGTCGAGGCGAGCGGGATGAGCACCTCGCCGGTGGCGCGGGCGTTCTGGATCTGCGACAGCTTCACGATGCCGCCGTTGATGCGGACCAGATAGCTCGACACCGTGTTGTCGAGGGTCTCCGACTGATCGGCGCCGTTGATCCGCTGGGTCAGGGTCTCGATGCGCTGGCGCAGCTGGGTGATGTCGTTCTGCGTCGCGGCGAGCTGGCGCCCCTCCGTCTCGACACGGCCCTGCAGGCGCTCGCGCGCCGCGCCGGTCGCGGCCTCCGCGGCCTGACGGAGGGCGGTGATGTCGCGCTCCTGGCCGCTGGCGACGCGCTCCTTGCCGGCGAGGTCACGCTGGAGTGTGGCGCGCACGATGGTGAGCTGCGTCTTGATGGCGGCGAGCAGCGGCTGGAAATTGGCGATGGTCGAGGACAGCTCGATCTGGCCCGTCGTGCCGGATACGGAGAGGTCGCCGGCGCCGCGGGTCACGACGGTCTCGGTGGTCTGGCCCTTCAGGTAGAGGTCGGCATTGTCGTCGAGCGGCAGGTACACCTCCTGCGTGGTCCCCAGCCAGGCAGGGTTGGCCATCGCCTGGCGGCGCAGGATCGAGGGTGCGCCGGACGAGACGAGATTGCCGAGCGCACGACGCGAGGTGCGGTCGGTGGCGGCGGGGAAATAGGCCCGGACGGCGCCGGCGACCACCGCGTCGTAATTCGCCGCGCCGATGGCCGCCGGGAGGTCGGCGCCGCTGGCGTTGCGCGGATTGAACGTCTCCGGCTTCAGCTCGACCGCGATCTTCACGTAGTTCTGGGTGAAGGCCGGGATCGCCTGGGTGATGATGGTCGACAGGAAGATGACGAGGAACCCGGCGGCCACCAGCACCGCACCGAGGCCGAGAGACTTGAACAGGAACTCCGCCCGGTAGCGCGCCTTCAGCCGCGCCTGCGCCTGATCGTTGGTATGGATGTCGGTGGAAACCCGAGGCAGCGAGACGTCAGTCATACTGTTCCCGATACTTGTTGACGACGCGCAGTGCGACGAGATTGAGCGACAGGGTGATGACGAAGAGCACGAGGCCGAGGCCGAAGGCCGCGAGCGTCTTCGGGCTGTCGAATTCCTGGTCTCCCGTGAGAAGCGTGCCGATCTGCACCGTGATGGTGGTGACCGCTTCCAGCGGATTGAGCGTCAGGTTGGCGGCAAGACCCGCCGCCATGACCACGATCATCGTCTCGCCCATGGCGCGCGAGACCGCCAGGACCAGCGCCGAGACGATGCCGGGAAGCGCCGCAGGCAGCACCACCTTGCGGATGGTCTCGGACTTCGTGGCCCCGAGGCCCGCCGAGCCGTCGCGCAGCGACTGCGGCACGGCGTTGATGACGTCGTCGGACAGCGAGGAGACGAAGGGCACGATCATGATGCCCATGACCACGCCGGCCGCCAGCGCGCTCTCCGAGGAGACGTCGAGGCCGAGCGCATGGCCCGAGTTGCGGATGAAGGGCGCCACCGTCAGCGCGGCGAAGAAGCCGTAGACGACGGTCGGGATGCCCGCGAGGATTTCCAGCACCGGCTTGCCGACGGCGCGCACCTTCGGGGTGGCGTAGTCGGAGAGATAGACCGCGGCCATGATGCCGAGGGGGGCTGCCACCACCATGGCGATGAAGGTGATGAGCAGCGTGCCGGTCAGCAGCGGGATGAAGCCGAAGGCGGCCGTGCCGCCGACCTGGTCGGCGCGGAAGGCCATCTGCTGGGGCGTCCAGGTGAGGCCGAAGAGGAAGTCGATGGGACTGACCATCGAGAAGAAGCGCATCGATTCCGCGATCAGCGACACGACGATGCCGATGGTCGTCAGGATGGCGATGGTCGCCGAGACGGCCAGCAGGACCTTCACCACCGACTCGACCCTGTGGCGGGACCGGAAGGCCGGCGCGATGGCGTTCCAGGCGTAGACGAAGCCGGCGACGCCGACGGCGGCCATGAGCACGATCATCATTGTCGTGCTGGTGGCGGCGCGGGAGGAGAGCACGGCGGCCGCGTCGCTGCGGACCGCGTCGCGGATGCCGGCCGTGCCGCCGAAGGCGATGGCCTGGATGTCGCGCCAGAAGCCGTCGAGCTGGGCGACGCTGGAGGTGGCGAGCTGGGCGGAGAACTGGGAGAGCACCATCGAGCGCAGGACGTTGGGCGCGGCGATGGACCAGACGACGAGAACGATGAGGGCGGGTCCCACCGTCATGATGGCGAGCCAGGCGCCGTAATAGCCGGGCAGCGAATGGAGCGCGGCGTAGTTCGAGCCCGCGAGGGCGATCGATCGGCGCCGGCCAGCCAGATGACAGGCGATGGCGATCGCCACCAGAATGCCGAACAGGGTCAGGAACATCGCTTGCGTCCGTTCATCGCCGCCCGCACCGGAACGGCTCGCCATGCAGTGGAGAAGGGCCCGGCGGCAGCGCCGGGCCCTTTCCGTCTATCGGCCGGGTCAGAGACCGGCGAGGCCCGTGGCCGCGCGGGCGGCGCGGGAGACCTCTTCGCGGCGCGCCGTCGGCAGCGGAACGAGGCCCTTCTTCTCGAGGTAGCCGTCGTCACCCATGGCCTGCTCGGAGACGTACTCGTTGATGAACTCCTGGAGACCCGGGACCACGCCGATATGCTCCTTCTTCACGTAGAAGTAGAGCGAGCGCGACAGCGGGTACTTGCCCGACGAGATGTTCTCGACCGTGTCCTCGACGCCGTTGACGCGGGCGCCCTGGATCTTGTCGCGGTTCTCCTCGAGGAAGGAATAGCCGAACACGCCGAAGGCGGAGGGGTTGGCGACCAGGCGCTGGACGATGATGTTGTCGTTCTCGCCGGCTTCGACGAAGGCGCCGTCGGCGCGCACCTGCTGGCAGGCGCGGGCGTCGATCTGCACGTTCACGCGCTTCTGCAGGGCCTTGCAGCCCTCGAGCATGGCGAGCTCGTTGAAGGCGTCACGGGTGCCCGAGGTCGGCGGCGGACCGAGAACCTCGATCTTGGCATTGGGCAGGTTCGGCGCGATGTCCGACCAGTTCTTGTTCGGGTTGTCGACCAGCTGGCCCTGGGCGTTCGGCACCTTGGCGGCGAGAGCCAGGAAGATCTGCTCGAGCGTCAGCTGGATGGCCGGGCCCTGCTTGGAATTGGCGACGACGATGCCGTCGAAGCCGACGACGATCTCGATCGGCGTCACGCCGTTCTTCTTGCAGGTCTCGAACTCGGAGGCGGTGATCCGGCGCGAGGCATTGGCGGCGTCCGGCGTGTTGACGCCGACGCCGGCGCAGAAGAGGCGCATGCCGCCGCCCGTGCCGGTGGACTCCACGATCGGGGCCTTGCCGGACTGCTGGCCGAAGCGCTCGGCGACGGCGGTGGTGAACGGGAAGACGGTGGACGAGCCGGTCACCTGGATGCGGTCACGGGCTTCGGCCGAGGAGGCCGCTGCCATGACGCCGCCGATCGCAACGACCGCGGCGGAAAGGAAGAGGGAAAGTTTCACAGGATGCTCCTGTCCTTGGAGGAACCTCGTCCAGCGCAGGTCTGCGCGGGGTCGGACAAGGGATGCAGCCTCTGGATAGGGCCGCTGCGCGATACTTCTATGACCTCTGCTTGACAGAAAGATGAAGAGAAATTCTGTTCAATTACAGAGACTTGATGAATATCGACCGAATTTGTCGCAAACACCGGATGACTCCCGGCCAGCGCCCCTCGCGGGGGCATTGCTCGACTGCGCCGGGGCCGCTGCCGCCCGTCTCCAGGCCGTCTATAGTGGCGCTCCATCAGGGTTTTCCGCAAGCATGCGTCTCTATGACCGTCCCTATCTCATTCTGGCCGCCACGACCCTGATCTGGGCCGGCAACGCCATCGCCAGCCGCCTCGCCATCGGTCACGTCTCGCCGATGATGCTGACGACGCTGCGCTGGGTCGGCACGCTCGCCCTGATGATCGCCATCGCCGGCGGCGCCTTCGTCCGCGAATGGCCCCTGATCCGCGCCCACTGGAAATGGCTGGCCATCCTCGGCGTCGTCGGCTTCACCAGCTTCAACGCCTTGTTCTACCTGGCCGCCCTCTACACCACCGCGGTCAACATCGGCATCATCCAGGGCTCGATCCCGGTCATGGTGCTGACCGGTGCCTATCTCGTCCACCGCACGGCCGTGACCGCCCTTCAGGCCATCGGCATCGTCGTGACCATCGCCGGTGTGGTCCTGCTCGCCGCCCGCGGCGACCTTGCCGTGCTGACCGGGCTCGCGTTCAACCTCGGCGACGTGCTGATGCTGGGCGCCTGCCTGGGCTATGCCGTCTATACGGTGGCCCTGCGCAATCGACCCGCCATCTCCCCGCGCCCCTTCTTCATGGCGCTGGCTGTGGTGGCCCTGATCTCGTCCCTGCCGCTGCTCGCCGCCGAGGTGGCGCACGGGACGGCGCTCTGGCCGGACTTCAACGGCTGGCTGATCATCCTCTATGTCGCGGTGCTGCCCGGCTTCGTCGCCCAGGTCTTCTTCATGCGCGGCGTGGAGCTGATCGGGCCCGGACGGGCGGGGGTCTGGGTCAACCTCGTGCCGGTCTGGTCGGCGATCCTCGGACCGCTGATCCTCGGCGAGATCTTCGCCTGGTATCACGCCGTGGCGCTGCTGCTGGTTCTCGGCGGCATCGCCATCGCCGAGAGCGGCAAGCGCTGATCAGCGCACCGCGTAGCGCATGTAGCCGTTGAGGACCTGGCCGATCCAGGCGAGACCGATGCCGAAGGCGACCGCCAGCGTCGCGCCCGCGGCGATGCGCCCGGCATTGCCGCCCTCGAACAGGGCCGCGCCCTGCAGCGCCGGCCAGACGACCCACAGCACCAGGCCGGGGCCGACCAGCCCGAACAGCAGCCCGAAGGCGGCGCCCTTGACGATGCCGTCACGGCCCCAGCGGTCCCAGATCAGGATGAAGAGAAGGCCCCAGAGCCCGCCGATGATCGCCGGCTGGGTCAGGCCCGGCAGGCTCGCCGGCAGAGGCGCCCGCATCGGGAAGAGCTGGATGGCGGCCATGCCGACCTGGCCCATCAGCCACACCGCCCCCTGGAGGGCGAGGATCACGGCCAGCGCCCCCACCACGAAGCCGAAGGAGAGACGGGCGAGGACGTACATGGGTCAGGTTCCGGCGAATCGGTGTGGCCGAGTGTAGCGCAGGCCGGGGCGGGCGGGGCCTGGATTGGGCCCGGGCGTTCGATCGTGAAGGAGGGCCCCACCCTTACCCTCCCCGCTGCGCGGGGAGGGAGACTTCGGCCCCTCACATCCGTCTCGCCACTTGTGCCAGGCGCGACCGGGCGGGCCGGGCGCGACGCGGTAGTCCCCCTCCCCTGGCGGCAGCGAGGGGAGGGTAAGGGTGGGGCTGATGACGGCGCGCGATGCCGCTCAGAACGCCAGGCGGCGGGCGCGCTTCACCTGCGGAATCTCGTGAATCTGCGCGAGCAGGTCGTCGGAGATGCGCTCGTCCACCGCGACGAAGCAGATGGCGTCGCCGCCGGGCTTGTCGCGGCCGAGGTTGAAGGTCGCGATGTTGACGCCGGCATCGCCCAGGAGCGAGCCGAAACGGCCGATGAAGCCCGGCTTGTCGTCGTTGCGGACGTAGAGCATGTGCGGGGCGAACTCCGCGTCCATGGCGATGGCGCGGATCTCGACGATGCGCGGCTTGCCGTCGGCGAGCACCGTGCCGGCGGCATGGCGCGGCATGTCCTCGGCCTCCACCGTGATCATGATGCGGCTCTCCAGATTGCCGCCGGGGGCCTCGCGCTTCACCTCGTCCACCGTGATGCCCTTGTCGTTGGCGATCGGCACGGCGTTGACCATGTTGATGTCGGAGAGGAACGGCCGGAGCACGCCGGTCACCGCCGCGGCGGTCAGCGGGCGCACGTTCAGGTCCGCGACCTTGCCCTCGTACTCGATGCGGATGCCCTTGATCGGGGCTTCCGTGAGCTGGCCGAGGAAGGAGCCGAGCCGCTCGGCGAGCGCCACGAAGGGCCTGAGCTTCGGCGCGTCCTCCGCCGAGATCGACGGGAAGTTCACCGCATTGGTGATGGCTCCCGACAGCAGGTAGTCCGACATCTGCTCGGCCACCTGCAGGGCGACGTTCTCCTGCGCCTCGGTCGTGGCGGCGCCGAGATGCGGCGTGCAGATCACGTTGGGATGGCCGAAGAGCGGGTTGGCGGTCGCCGGCTCCTCGGAGAAGACGTCGAAGGCCGCGCCCGCCACGTGACCGGCGTCGAGGGCCTCGCGCAGCGCCTGTTCGTCGACGAGGCCGCCGCGGGCGCAGTTGATGATGCGCACGCCCTTCTTCGTCTTCGCCAGCGCCTCGCGGGAGAGGACGTTCTTGGTCTGCGCCGTCATCGGCACGTGCAGCGTGATGAAGTCGGCGCGGCGCAGCAGGTCGTCGAGCTCGACCTTCTCGACGCCGATGGAGACGGCGCGCTCGGGCGAGAGATAGGGATCGAAGGCGATGACCTTCATCTTGAGACCCAGGGCCCGGTCGGCGACGATGGAGCCGATATTGCCGCAGCCGATGACGCCGAGCGTCTTCGAGGTCAGCTCGACGCCCATGTACTTGTTCTTCTCCCACTGGCCGGCCTGGGTGGTCCGGTCGGCGTCGGGGATCTGCCGGGCGATGGCGAACATCATCGCGATGGCGTGCTCGGCGGTGGTGATCGAATTGCCGAAGGGCGTGTTCATCACGATGATGCCCTTGGCCGTCGCGGCGGGGATGTCGACGTTGTCGACGCCGATGCCGGCGCGGCCGATCACCTTGAGGTTCTTGGCGTTGGCGAGGATCGCCGGCGTCACCTTGCTGGCCGAGCGGATGGCGAGGCCGTCATAGTCGCCGATGATGGCGGCGAGCTTGTCCTTGTCCTTGCCGAGGGCCGGCTGGAAATCGACGTCGATGCCGCGGTCCTTGAAGATCTGGACGGCAGCGGGCGAGAGGGCGTCGGAGATGAGAACGCGAGGTTTGGTCATGGGACTTCCTTTGATGGTGGCTCCAGCCCGAGCAGCGCATCGGCGGCGCGCCAGGCGAGATGACGGCGGAAAGGCCGGCCGCGCTTCGCACAGGCCAGCGACAGCGGGATGGTGAGGCGCTCGCCCGCCAAGAGGGGGGCGAACACCAGGACATGGCCGTTGAAGCCCGGCCGGATGCGGTAGCAATCGAGGCGGTCGGCAGGCCCGTGGAAGCGCGCGGGCACATCGATCGAGGCCGAGAACACGCCGGCACCTGCGTCGACATCACGGGCGCCAAGCGCCAGCAACACGGTGCCCTCGACCAGTTC
>LNFM01003154.1_pt1 | contig 12852 bp, 9 predicted proteins | sample 596031 | NCBI WGS metagenome assembly LNFM01 (sample SAMN04254537, study PRJNA301005) | activated carbon metagenome | isolation source: dual media filters at the Ann Arbor, Michigan drinking water treatment plant | place: USA: Ann Arbor
GACGGCGGGCCCTGGCAGTCTGACCTCGACGACGAGGCCGCCGCTCACGCGGTTGCGTGCCGCGATGCTGCCGCCGTGTGCGCGCACGCCCTGCCGCGCGATCGCGAGCCCGAGCCCGGTGCCGCCGGCTTCGGTCGAGCGCGCATCGTCCACCCGTACGAACGCTTCGAAGATGCGCTCGAGCATCGATGCCGGCACGCCGTGTCCTTCGTCGCTGACGCTGATCACGATCTCTCCGGTCGCCGCATCGCGGCTCGCGTCCAGGCGCACTGCCGTCCCCGGGCGCGTATGCCGCAGGGCGTTGCGCAGCAGGTTGTCGAACACACTGCGGAGCACATCGGCATTGCCTTTCAGCATGAGGTTGGCCGCGATTTCTGCCTGGACCTGTACGTCGCGGGCCTCGGCCTCGAACTGCGCATCACGCGTGATGGCCGTGCACAGATCGGACAGGTTCACGGTCGACTGCGGCAGGCTCGCGGCGGACTCGAGTCGCATCAGCGCGAGCAACTGGCCGATCAGTTCATCGAGCCGCGCGGTTTCGAGATCGATGCGATCGATCTCGCTGTCGACGCTGCCGCCGCCGCGGCGTCGCGCGAGCGCGGCCGCCACCTGCAGGCGCGCCAGCGGCGAGCGCAGTTCGTGCGAGACATTGCGCAGCAGTTGCCGCTGGGCGTCGATCAACTGCCTCAACTGTTCGGCCATCGACGTGAAGTCGCGTGCCAGTGCGGCGAGCTCGTCGCGGCGCGCGAGTGTCCGGGCTGAGAGGCCGAGCGAAAAGTCACCGGCCGCCAGTCTGCCGCTCGCCGCCTGCAGTTCCCGGATCGGACGCGTCAGGTGGCGTGCGAGCAGCCAGCAGATGAGCCCGCTGACGAGCAGCGCCACGACGACGCGCACGATGCCGAACGCGGGGCCGTTCGGGCCATTGTGGTCGTGCGGGCCACCCGGACCTGGCGGCCGCCCCGTTCCGGGCATCGGTGGTCGCCCCGGCGGCCGGTGCAAGCGTGCGATCCACAGGGGGTCCCCGTCGCCGGTGTCGAGCTTCACCGTCGTCAGGTCGAGCGCGCCGGCGCGCCGCAAAACGCTGCCCGGCGCTGACATCGGGGCAGCAGCGGAAGGCGCCTGACCCGGTCCGGGCAGGAGGTGGGGCGACAGGGCTGGCACATCGGCCGGGCCGGCGAGCACGCGCCCGCGCGCATCGAGCAGCAGGACCACCGGCCCCCGTCCGGGCTGATTGAGACGGCCGATCCATGCACCCAGTCCTTCGAGACCGCGCGTCTCGAAGACGGCATTGGCGGCTTCTGCCAGCGCGGAGTCCCGGCCGTCGAGCAGTCCGCGCGGCGTCGCGGGACGACTGACGACCACGAGTTGATAGGTGCTCCACGCGACCGCCATCGCCACCGCGATCGTCGTCAGCCAGAACGAGGCGAAGATCTTCGCGAACAGTGACAGCTTCACGGGGGGCCGGTCTGATCGCGCACGTACAGGTAGCCGACGCCGCGCACGGTCTTGATGCGCTCGGCGCCGCGCGCATCGGGCCCGAGTTTGCGCCGCAGACGGCTGATGTGCATGTCGAGACTGCGATCGTAGGGGCCAAGGCGGCGGTCGAATGCCGCCTGCATCAGGGCGGGCTTGCGCACGACCTGCCCGGCGTGGCGCAACAGCACCTCGAGCGTCGCGTACTCGGCACTCGTGAGGCCCAGCTCCTGGCCGTTGCACAGCACGCGATGCTCGGTGGGCCGCAGCTCGAGGTCGGCGATGCGCAGCACGCCTGCCGCCTCGCGCTCGTCAGGCGTGGTGGCCTGCGTGCGCCGGAGCACCGCGCGCAGGCGCGCGACGAGTTCGCGCGGATTGCAGGGTTTGGGCACGTAGTCGTCGGCGCCGACCTCGAGTCCGATGATGCGATCGAGATCCTCGCCGCGGGCGGTCAGCATCACGACCGGGATGCGCGAGAACTGGCGCAACTCGCGCAGCACGTCGAGGCCGTTCTTCAGCGGCATCATCACGTCGAGCACGACAATGTCGTACGGATGTGCCTTCAGCGCGGCGAGCGCGGCGAGGCCATCATGAACGGCGCTGACCTCGAACAGTTCGCCGCTCAGATAGTCGCGCATCAGGCTGCAGAATTCGCGGTCGTCGTCGACGAACAACAGGCGGTCGGCCATGGCAGGGCATCCTCCGATGGGCGGAAATTCTGGCATACAGCAGGCGCGCGCGGGGGGCTCGTGACAGTCCGTTACGGCGTCTTTGCACGTGGATACGCGCCGCTGACCGGCGCTTGCAGGCCATGCGCCATGATGCCGTCCATGGCGGTCGAACAATCCGCCCCCACCATTCAGCGGAGGATTCGATGTCGTCGAAACGCGAAATTGCCCTGCAGGCAGCTGCCATGATCGGCCTGCTGACGGCATTGCCGATGGCGAGCCAGGCCGCCTTTGTGGCGCCGGTCCATGCCCGCGGCCCGGACATGATGGGCTTCGGGCCGCCGCCGGTGCTGCGACTCGTCCGGGCGCTCGAACTGACGGAAGCGCAGCGCGAGCAGGTCTTTGCGATCGTCGATCGCTACCAGCCCGGCCTGCGCAAACTGATGTTCGCGCTGGGTGACGGCCGCGATGCGCTGCAGGACATCCTGGTGCAGGGCGGCTTCGATCCGGCACGTCTCGAACAGGATGCCATGGCGCAGGGCGAGGCCGCGCGCAGCCTCCATGTCACGACCGCAAAGATGCTGTCCGAAATCAGCGCGGCACTGACGCCGACCCAGCGCGCGCGGCTCGCCGAACTGCAGACGCAGGACGGGCCGATGAACTTCCGGGGGCCCTGATCTCTCCCTCTCCCTGCTCCCCCCCCGGCCTGCACCGGCTGCCACCAGCGGCCGGTGCTTTTTTTCGTGCACCGGATAGCCCGGCTCGCCGCGCTGAAGCGGCGTGGAGGGGCTCAGGCGAACTTCACGCGCGGCAGCACGCTGAGCAGGCGGACCAGTTCGGTCTGGCGATGCGTGCCGGTCTTGATGAAGACCGATTTCAGCTGCGATCGCACCGTCGAGATCTCGAGACCGGCTTCGCGCGCGTAATCCTGCGGCGTGGCGCCATTGGCGATGGCGATCGCGAGATCGGCCTCACGTCGCGACAGTGCATAGAGCGTGCGGAGCAGGGCGACGGCTTCGGGCGGATTCGGTGACGCCCGCGGCACCAGCACGAGCACCGCCGGATCGCCGCGCAGCTGGTAGGACTCCTGGCGCTCCGGCAGGCGCAACAGGTAACAGGGCAGGCCCGTGCCGCGTTCGCCACTCGGACCTTTCAGCAGCACCGCGCTCGGTACTCCGGAAGTGATGACCTTCTCGAGTTCATCACTGAATTTCTTGCGCATCGGCGCGGACGTCACTTCGAGCACGCCTTCGATGACGGACAGGCCCTGCTCGTTCAGGAACAGCTGCTCGGCCGCGGCATTCGCGAACAGCACGCGATGCCACTGGTCAAGAATGAACAGGCTCGACGGCAGGTATTGCAGTGAGCCTAGGCTCGGCGCGAAATGGTCGCGGAAGCTGCGCGTCTTGTAGAAGAGTTTTGCGGCACGCGTCAGGTGGATCGTCAGCTGACGCAGGAAGCGCATGTCGGCTTCGTCGTGTGGCCCCTGTTCGGCGCGACGATTGAGCCCGATGTAGGTCGCAAGCCCGCCACCTTCGCCCATGCGCATGCCGGCAAAGTAGCGGTAGTCCCATTTCTGCAGGAACTCGCGAAAGAAGCGCTCGCGCTTGATGCGCTGGGGGGCGAACACCTCGTGGCACTGGTACCACTGGCCGACCGGCAGCGAGGCCGCGTGCGCGCGGCGGTAGTCGATACCGCCGTAGGTGTTGTCATACTCCTGGCAGATGATCTTCAGCTCTTCGGGCGACGAGCCCACCACGCCGCCGGCGGAATGCAGCAGGATCGTCTCGGTGCGCGTATCCACGACCATCAGGTGCGTGCCGCGCGATTCGGTGCGCACGGCGAGCTCCTGCAGAAAATCGATCAGCATCGACGGATCGAAGATCGCTTCGTAGAGATTGGCAATCAGGCCATCGGTGGACGCGGCGGTGACTCGCGACATGGCTTGCACTCCGTTAGCGGGCTGGTGAAAAAAGACTGCGGCCACCGCCTGCGGCGTTGCGGACACGCCTGCGGTGCTCATGGACCCCCGGTAAACTCCGCTCCTCGTGTCGTGCACGCCTTGCAGAAGACGGCTTCGCGACGCTTTTCACCAGCCTGCTGGCGCGAGGCAGGTGGGCGGCCGGTTAATTTAGCAGTGCGGACGGGTGTTCAATTCCCCCAATTTGAGTAAGTCGGCGTGCCACCGCGCCAGCGGTGAAATGTGCGTCAAAATAGGACACCAGGGGCGTTCATCGGCCGCGCAGCGCGCCGGTCAGCGGCGCCCGGGCAGCGCCGAGGGCCGGCAGCAGGCCGCCGAGGAAACCGATGATCAGTGCCCAGCGCAGCGCATCGACGACCAGCGCGGGCGACACCCTGAACGCGAACACCACCTGGCTGAAGTTTCCCCCGAGCGTCGACACCGTGTAGTTGTCGAACACGAGCCACGCGAGTCCGGCCCCGAGCAGCCCGCCGAGCAGCGCAAGCACAATGGCCTCGAGCATGACGGCGGCGACGATCGCCGTGGCCGCGAAGCCCAGTGAGCGGAGAATCGCGATTTCGCGCTGGCGCGTGGCCACGGCGGCGTACATCGTATTCAGGGCACCGAAGGTTGCGCCGATTGCCATGATCACGGCGACGGTCGTCGCCAGCACGTCGATCAGGCGCCGCAGGCGCTGCGACTGGGTCGCGTAGTAGTCGCGCGTGCGTTCGACATCGACCTTGAGCCTCGGATCGGCGGCGAGCGCGGCCTTGAACGCGCCGAAGGCCAGCGCGTCGGTCAGTTTCACCCGCACTGACTGGTAGCCGTCACGGCGGTAGGCCGACTGCACGGATTCTGCATCGGCCCAGATTTCGGATTCGTGGGCGTCGCCGCTGTCGAACACGCCGACGACTGCCCACGGTTCGCCGGCGAGCTTGATCGTGCTGCCGACCGCCAGCCCGCTGAACTGTTCGGCTGCGCCGCGTCCGGCCAGCAGTTCGCGGCGACCGGCGGCGAATTCGCGACCCTCGACGATCCTCACCTGCGATCGCAGCGCCAGCGCGCGCGGGCCGACGCCACGCAATTCGACGTTGCTGTCAGTGCCCGTCGATTTCTTCGGCAGGTTCACGATCACGACGACTTCAGCCGACAACAGGGGCCGCCCGTCCGGCCCTTCGAGAATGCCCGGTGCCTGCTCGATGAGCGTCGCCTCCTCGCGCGTCAGCCGGCTCGACAGCTCGGTGTTCGAGCCGCCGCGCAGCACGATGGCCTCGTCGATCCGGCCGGTCGCCCCCAGGGTGGCCTGAAACCCGTCGCGCATCGCGAGCAGGGACACCAGCACGCCGACGACGCCGGCAATGCCGATCACGATCACGAGCGATGACGCCAGACGGCGCGGCAGCGTCGACAGGCCCATCCAGGTCAGTGCAGGAATCTGGCGCAGCAGGTTCATGTCACGCCCGCGCCAGCGCGTCGACAATCTTGAGCCGCAGCGCGCCGACGGCCGGCGGTACGCCGACGACGAGCCCGAGCCCGATCATGATCGCAAGTCCGATCAGCCAGGTGTCAGGGCCGACCTCGAGCGGCGGCAACTGGCCGCGCAGGGCGCGCGACAGCGCAGGCAGACCCAGCGCCGCGAGCCCGAGCCCCGCGCAGCCGCCGACGATCAGCAGCAGCAGCGCCTCGGCGACGATCAGCAGACAGACGGCGCCCCCGGTGAAGCCGAGCGTCTTCAGAATCGCGATGTCGCCGACGCGCTCGCGCACGCCCTGCGCCATCGTATTGCCGGTGACCAGCAGGACGGTGAAGAACACGGCAGCCATGATCGCGCTGACGATGAGCCCGATGTCGCCGAACTGCTTCGCGAAGGCGAGATTGAACTCCTTTTCGCTCTGCGTTTTCGTCTCGGCGTCGGAGTTGACGAACATCGCGTCGATCGCCTGCGCCACTTCGTTGGAACGCGCGGGATCGGCGAGCTGCACGACGTACCAGCCGACGGTGCCCTGGCCCTGCGTGCGGCCTTCGTCGAAATAGTCGTAGCGGAAGATCAGCTCGCCCGCGAAGCTGCTGCGCTCGTCTTCGCCGGCGCGCATCACGCCGACCAGGTCGAAGGTCCACGTATTGCTGCCCGACTTGTTCGGAAAGATCGTGCCCTCGAGCGGAATGCGATCGCCGATTTTCCAGCCGAAGCGCTCGATCAGGTTTTCGCCGGCCAGGGCCGCCGTGCGCGTGCCGAGGAAGGCTTCGCGTTCAGCCGCGGTGAGCCGGATTTCCGGATGCGTGGCGAGCCATTCGTTGGCACTGACGGCAATGTTCGGAAAGAAATTCCGCCGGTCCTGGTAGACGCCGCCGAACCAGTTCGCGTGCGCCACCTCCTGCACGCCATCGAGCGCTTCGATGCGGGCGAGCTGGGAGTACGGCAGCGGCTGGATGATCGACAGGCGCGACGTGACGATCAGCCGGTCCTGCCCCGAGGTGTCGGTGCCTTCGCCGAAGACCGTGCGCACGCCATCGAGCAGCCCGAACAGCACGAAGGCGGTCATCACCGAGAGCAGGGTCAGCAGGCTGCGGCTGCGATGGCGCATCAGGCCTGCGAGCACGAGTCCGAGATACTTCACGCGGCGAGGTCCCCGTTCAGCAGACCCTTGTCGAGATGAATCTGGCGGCGCGCGTAATCGGCTGCTTTCGGATCGTGCGTGACCATCACGATGGTCTTGCCGTGATCGCGGTTCAGGCGTTGCAGCAGCGCGAGGATTTCATCGGCCGTGTGGCGATCGAGATCGCCGGTCGGTTCGTCGCAGACCAGCAGTTGCGGGTCGGAGACGACCGCGCGCGCGATCGCGACCCGCTGTTCCTCGCCACCCGACAGCTCGCTGGGCCGATGTTTCGCGCGTCCCGCCAGCCCCACGAGCTCGAGCGCGATCAGCGCGCGGCGCCGGCGTTCCGCGCCGGACAGCGCAGTCAGCAGCAGCGGCAGTTCGACGTTGCGCTGGGCGCTGAGCATCGGCAACAGGTTGTAGAACTGGAACACGAAGCCGACGTGTCCCGCGCGCCAGTGTGCGAGTTCGGTGCCTGACAACTGGTCGAGTCGGCGGCCGGCGACCTCGACGGTGCCGGCGCTCGGTTGATCGAGCCCGCCGATGAGATTCAACAGCGTCGTCTTGCCGGAGCCCGACGGACCCATCAGCGCGACGAAGTCGCCGTCGGCGATCGACAGGTCGATCCCGTGCAGCACGTTCACCTGCTGGCGGCCGCGCGTGTATTGCTTGACGACGCCCTTCAGTTCGACCACGGGATCCTTACCTGTCTGTCGTTGCGGTGCGCACGCGGCTGCCGTCCTGCAGGCCGGCTGGTGGCGCGAGGATCACGCACTCGCCGGCGGCGAGCCCCGCGAGCACCTGGCGCTCGACGCCGACCTGCTGGCCGAGCGTCAGTTCGCGTCGCTGCGCGTGTCCGTCGTCGACTGTCCACGCGATGCTGCGATCGCCGTCAGCGACGATCGCGGTCGTCGGCACGAGCACGCCGGGCAGGGCCGCCGGTGTGACGGGTGCGCTCGTCGCGTCTTCGAGGAAACTCACGCGTACGCCCATTTCCGGCACGATGCGCTCGTCGCGCACATCGAGCGCGATGCGCACCTTCACGGTGGCCTTTGCGCGATCAGCGGTCGGGATGATCGTGATCACGTGCGCGGGAATGGACCAGTCGGGATAGGCGTTCAGCGTCGCGGTCACGCGCTGTTCGGCGCGCACGCGGCTGATATAGCTTTCGTTGACGTCGACTTCGATCTCGAGCGAGTCCATGTCGACGATGGTGCCGATGCCGGTGCGCGTGAAGCCGCCGCCCGCGGAGATCGGCGAGACGATTTCGCCCGGCTGCGCCGCCTTGACGGTGATCACGCCGTCGAACGGCGCGCGGACGATGGTGTTGTCGAGCGCGACCGCCGCCACCTCGAGACTGCGCCGGGCCACTTTGACCTGCTCGGCCTGGGCCAGCAGGCGGGCGTCGAGGGACGCGACGCGCATGCGTGCGTCCTCGGCGCCCTGTGCACTGCCGAGTTTGCGCGCGGCAAGCTCCTCGGCACGCCGCGCGTCGCGCTCGGCCTGCCGCCGCTGCACGCGCAGATCGGCGAGTTGCGCGTCGGCCGCGGCGATCTGGCTCTGGTTCAGGGCAAGCTGCGCGTCGGCGTCGATCGGATCGAGCCGCGCGAGCACGTCGCCGGCGCGCACCCGTTGGCCTTCCTCGATCAGCACTTCGGCCACGCGCCCGGTGACTTTCGCGGAAACCGTCGCCTGGCGGCGGGCGGTGACGTAACCGGTCGCGTCGAGCACGGCCTGATCGGCGGCCGCCGCGGCGGGCTGGGCGCGCGCGACGGCGGTGTCGACGATCACGCTGCCCGGCTGCGCGCGATACCACCAGGCACCCGCGCCGCCGACGCCGAGTGCGACGACGAGCAGCCACGGCCAGCGCCGGGTCGTGCGCTGACGTGCCGCCGGGTCCAGGGTCAACTGTTGCAGGAGGCGGGCGGCGTTGTCGTCAGTCACGGAGTCACAGGTGCTCGGTCGGGGCCTCTAGCATACCTTGGCTGCATGCGCTCGGGCCGGCGGTGGACGTTTTCCCTTACGATACGCGCCCGGCGTGAGATCACGCCGACAATGCCAGCCATGGAGGCCCCGACGATGACCGTTTCCGCCACGCAGACCAGCCGCGCAGGCATCCCCGCCGTCGGTCGTCAGGCCATGGTGGCCACCAGCCAGCCCGCCGCAACGGCCGCCGGCCTCGAAACGCTGCGCCGTGGCGGCAATGCGCTGGATGCGGCACTGGCGGCGAACGCCGCGCTTGCGGTCACCGAGCCTTACATGTGCGGTCCGGGCGGCGATTTGTTTGCGCTGGTCTGGGATCCGTTCGGGCGCTGCCTGCAGGGCGTCAACGCGAGCGGCAGGAGCCCGAACCGTCGCTCGCTGGTGGCGCTGCGCGAGGTGCTCGGCGCGGCGCCGACGATTCCCACGCGCGGCGCGCACAGCGTCACCGTACCCGGCGCCGTCGATGGCTGGGCGCTGTTGCACGAACGCTTCGGGCGTCTGCCGTGGGCCGACCTGTTCGCGCCCGCGATGACGCTGGCGCGCGAGGGCTTTACCGTCGGACCCGTCACGGCACAGTGGTGGCAGCGCGCGGTGCGCGACGTGCAGGCCGCCCCCGAGGTCGCCGGCCGTCTCGGCGAGTTCTTCGCCACGTTCGCGCCCGACGGCGCAGCGCCGCTGGCCGGCAGCAGCCAGCGCAATCCCGCGCTCGCCGAGACCTTTGAACGCATCGCCCAGCGTGGGCGCGCGGGTTTCTACGAAGGCGAGTTCGCGCAGCGGATCGTCGACACCGTGAATGCCGCCGGGGGCGCGCTGGGGCGCGACGATCTGCTGCGTCGCCACGCCGAATGGGTGACCCCGATCAGCACCCACTATCGCGGCCACGAAATCTGCGCGCTGCCGCCGAACGGGCAGGGCGCGAGCGTGCTGCAGATGTTGAACATTCTGGAAGGCTTCGCGCCGGGCGCGCCGGACAGCGCCGACTGGTGGCATTGCTACGTGGAGGCGAAAAAGCTCGCCTTCAGCGATCGCGCGCAGTACTACGCCGATCCGGCGTTCGCGCGCGCGCCGCTCGCGCGCCTGCTCGACAAGGCCTACGCCGCGGAACGTCGTGCGCTGATCGACGCGCAGCGCGCGCGCGCGGATTACACCCACGGCGCGGTGCCGGGTGGCGACACCACGTACCTGGCGACGGCCGATGCCGACGGCATGATGGTGTCGCTGATTCAAAGCATCTTCAATCCGTTCGGCTCGGCGCTCGTGGTGCCGCGCGCAGGTTTCGCGCTGCAGTCGCGTGGCGCGGGCTTCACGCTCGACCCGGCGCATGCGAACGCCTATCACCCCGGCAAGCGTCCGTTCCACACCATCATGCCGGGCTTCGGCTTGAAGGACGGGCGGCCGTGGCTGGCTTTCGGCGTGATGGGGGCCGACATGCAGCCCCAGGGACAGGTGCAGATCCTCGCCAACCTGATCGATTTCGGCTGCGACGCCGCGAGTGCGGCGATGCTGCCGCGCCTGCGCCACGCCGGCGGCAGGCATCCGAACGGGCTCGTCGAACCGGGCGGCGGCACGGTCTACCTGGAACCGGCGATGCCGGACCAGGTGCGTGCAGGCCTGCGCGCGCGCGGCCACTGCGTCGTCGACATCGAAGATCCGATCGGCAACTTCGTCGGCGGATATCAGGGTATCCTGTGCGACCCCGCGGCCGGCACCTACGAGGGGGGCTCAGAGCCCCGCTTCGATGGATGCGCAATGGGTTACTGATCCGCCGGCGCGGCCGCCGCCGGCGCGGAAGATGACATGTCCAGCGAGTCTCCCAAAGTCGGTTTCGTCAGCCTCGGATGCCCGAAAGCGCTCGTCGATTCGGAACGCATCCTCACCCAGCTGAAACTCGACGGTTACGCGATCACGAACGAGTACGCGGACGCCAATGTCGTCGTCGTCAACACCTGCGGGTTCATCGACAGCGCGCGCGAGGAATCGCTGGCCGCCATAGGCGAGGCGCTGGCCGAGAACGGCAGGGTGATCGTCACCGGCTGCCTCGGCGCCGAGGCCGAGCGCATCCATGCCGCGCATCCGGGCGTGCTCGCCGTCACCGGGCCGCATCAGTACGAAGCGGTCGTCGGCGCCGTGCATGCGCACGCGCCGATCGCCGCCGATCACGATCCGTTCACCGACCTGGTGCCGCCGCAGGGCATCAAGCTGACGCCGCGTCATTACGCGTATCTGAAGATTTCCGAAGGCTGCAATCACAGTTGCAGCTTCTGCATCATTCCGTCGATGCGCGGCCGGCTCGTCAGCCGGCCGCTCGATGAAATCATGGCCGAAGCGGAGCGCCTCGTGGCCGCCGGCGTGAAGGAACTGCTGGTCATCTCGCAGGACACCAGCGCCTACGGCAGCGATCTGCGCTACCGCACGGCGTTCTGGCAGGGACGGCCATTGAAGTCGAATTTCGAAGGACTGTGCCGCGCGCTCGGATCGCTCGGCGTGTGGGTGCGCTTGCACTATGTCTATCCCTACCCGCATGTCGACGACGTGTTGCCGCTGATGGCGCAGGGCAGGGTGCTGCCGTATCTCGACATTCCGTTCCAGCACGGCAGCCCGCGCCTGCTGAAGCTGATGAAGCGTCCGGCGCACGCCGAGAACACGCTCGAACGCATCCATGCGTGGCGGCGGGCCTGTCCCGAACTGACGCTGCGCAGTACCTTCATCGTCGGCTTTCCGGGCGAGACCGACGAGGATTTCGAGCAGCTGCTCGCCTTCATCACCGAGGCGCAGCTCGACCGTGTCGGCTGCTTCGAGTACTCGCCGGTCGCCGGCGCCAGCGCCAATGCCCTGCCGGGTGCCGTGCCCGACGCACTGAAGGCCGAACGCCACGCGCGCTTCATGGCCTGCCAGCAGGACATCAGCCGCCGCCGGCTCGCAGCGAAGGTCGGCACCGGGCTCGAAGTGCTGGTCGACCGCCGCGACGGTGGCAAGCTCATCGCGCGCAGTCGCGGCGACGCACCGGACATCGACGGGCTGGTCTATGTGCGCACCCGCCGGCAGGTGGCGCCGGGCGAACTGCTGCGCGTGCAGGTCGAGCGGGCCGACGACTACGACCTTCACGCCAGACCGGTCTGAGCGTGCCCGTGCGCCTCGCCGTGCACGTCCGGGCGGGGCGACGGGCGCCGCTGCCAGCCCGGCCCGCCGCCAGAATCGGGACTGTTACCGTTTGCCATACTTTCGGACTGGTCAGCGGAAGGTTCAATCCGTAACATCGGGACACATTCTTTAACGATTCTTCGAGGCGGGCATGGCCACGGTTGCCTTCATCGGTCTCGGCGTCATGGGGTTCCCGATGGCGGGACACCTTGCGCGCGCCGGCCATGAAGTCACCGTCTACAACCGCACGCCCGCGACCCGCGAGCGCTGGCTCGCGAGCCATCCGGGCCGCGCTGCGACTTCGCCCGCCGCGGCGGCGGAGGGTGCCGAGGTCGTTTTCAGCTGCGTCGGCAACGACGACGACCTGCGCGCCGTCACGCTCGGTGCCGGCGGGGCCTTCGAGGCCCTGACGTCCGGCGCGCTCCATGTCGACCACTCGACGACGTCCGCTGTCGTCGCCCGCGAACTCGCGGCGCGCGCCAGGCTCCAGGGTGCTGGCTTCATCGATGCGCCGGTCTCCGGCGGCCAGAGTGGCGCCGAGCGCGGCGCGCTGACCTGCATGTGCGGCGGCGACCCAGCCGACTACGCGCGCGTCGAACCGCTGCTCGCCGCCTACGCGCGCACGGCGCGCCTGCTCGGCCCGAGCGGCGCCGGACAACTGACGAAAATGGTCAACCAGACCTGCATCGCCGGGCTGCTGCAGGGCCTGGCCGAAGGCCTCGCCTTCGGCCAGCGGGCCGGACTCGACATGCCCGCCGTGCTGGCCGTGATTGGCCAGGGCGCGGCGCAGTCCTGGCAGATGGACAATCGCGCACCGACGATGCTCGAGGGCCGTTTCGATTTCGGCTTCGCCGTCGACTGGATGCGCAAGGATCTCGGCATCGTGCTCGACGAGGCGCGGCGCAACGGTGCCCGCCTGCCGGTCGCGGCGCTGGTCGACCAGTTCTACGGTGAATTACAGGCGCACGGAATGCGCCGGGCTGATACATCCAGCCTAATCTCGTTGCTGACGGAGGATTCCCCATGGCCT
>LNFM01010647.1_pt1 | contig 12852 bp, 15 predicted proteins | sample 596031 | NCBI WGS metagenome assembly LNFM01 (sample SAMN04254537, study PRJNA301005) | activated carbon metagenome | isolation source: dual media filters at the Ann Arbor, Michigan drinking water treatment plant | place: USA: Ann Arbor
GTTTCGCTATCAAACTTTTCCGTGAGACTTTGGAATTTAATGCCGTCGCGCCGAAGGCAATCAATCGTGCGCATCATTTCGACAAGGGACCGGCCAAGTCGATCGAGCTTCCAGACGACGAGAGTGTCGTCCGGCCGAAGGTAGGCAAGGCCGGCATCGAACTCTTGACGTCTCGTGCCAGCACGTCCCGACTTTTTCTCTTCGAACAGCTTGGTGCAGCCTGCCAGCGTCAGTGCGTCGCGCTGGAGATCCAAGTTCTGGTCTACTGTCGAGACGCGTGCGTACCCAATCAGCATGTCAAGATAGTCACACAAGACCGTTATCAGGAGAATAGAAATGCGGGCATATTTTCCGGACGAAGTTTTGCGATCTGCGGGTGCTCGCCGGGCGGTTTGTTTCCATGTACGCAAAACGGTCGTTTTCTGGACATCATTAGTGTTTGTGCGCGAGATCTAGCGGAGGGGAGGGGCCTGCCATCCAACCTTCTCCACACAGCGCAACAGGAGGCCGCTAGTACTCGGCTTGAATAAGGCCAGCCTGCACGGATGCCATCAAGATCGGAGCCGGCAAAAGATCGAACTTCCAAGCCTCACTACATGACCGTAGTCAAGAGCTGTACCTAAAGAAGCGCCTCTCGGTCGCTATCGGGGAAGTCTACAATGAGTCACTGCCGTTGAGACGAATGAGTGACGAGTTGCGAAACGCGGCGGCGGCAGGCGGATAGTCGGCAATCGAGCATTCATCCCGATGTGACCATGACCGGAGAATCGCGCAGTCCAGTGAGTTATCGCCTGATTTTCATCGGTGGGCGGAGTCTTGCCCATTCCGTTGCCTCCGAGATGGCTGCAGCGATCTTCAGTACGGTCAGATCCTGATAGGGGCGGCCAACGATCTGCGCGCCTGTGGGCAGACCGTCTGCGAAACCCGATGGCACAGAGATGGCCGGGCATGGGCTGAACACGTTGAAGGGAAACGTCATCTCGTATTGGTGAAATCGCCCCTCAGAATCAGTGGTGCCGAAGTCGAGGTCGCTAAGCCCGGTGCTTGGTGCGGGGATCGACATAGTTGGGCAGAGCAGCGCCTCATGCTCAGCAAATACCTTCCGGAACTCTTTCCAAAGCCGGCTGCGAGCGAACTCGAGCTTCTTAAACGATACACCATCCAACTTCAGGCCGTCCTCCACGGCCTTGAGGATAAGCGGGTGCATGCGGTCTCCCCATTCGTCGACCAGCGGCGCGGCGAATGCAGCGATGTAGACGTTCCAGTGCTCGTAGCCGATGTCATTGACCTCGCGCGTCAGGCCTACCGGCACCTCTTCCACGATCGCACCGCGGGCACGAAGCAGGTCGGCGACGGAGCGGAGGTTCTCCGCTACCACCGGGTCGACGGCGTAGTAGCCGAGGTCTTCGCTCAGAGCGATGCGCATGCCGGCGACGTCGGCCGGAATGTGGGCAGGCAGGTCGATGGTGCCGGGCAACGACATCAGGTCGCGCTCATCATGACCCTGGGCCGATCCCAGGAACAGCGCAACGTCGTCGACGGTACGCGCGAGCGGCCCGAAATGGCAGTACGTGTCCGACTGGCTGGGCAGGATATCGAACGGGATGCGCCCCAGGCTGGGCTTAAGGCCGATGATGCCACAGAAGGCGGCGGGGATACGTACCGAGCCGCCCATGTCGCAGCCTTCGGCAATCGGCACGCAACCTGTCGCTACTGCAACCCCTGACCCTCCCGACGAACCACCAGGAGTGCATTCGGGGTTCCAGGGGTTGCGGGTAACGCCCCATAGGGCGCTTTCCGTAAATCCGGCCGCCGCCAGTTCGGAAGTCGTCGTCTTCCCCATCATGATGGCGCCGGCCGCGGTCAGGCGCTCAACCACTACCGCGTCATGGTCGGGAACCCAGTGCTCGTAGGCATAGGAACCTAGGGTCGTCCGCTTGCCCTTGGTCGGCGTCATGTCTTTGAAGGCAACGGGCACGCCGTGGAAGGCACCGAGTGTCTCGCCGCGCATGACGGCGTCCTCGGCCTTTCGCGCCGCCTCCAGCGCCTCGTCGTGGAATACGAAGCAGAAGCAGTTGAGCTCAGGATTCACCTCGTCGATCCGCTGGAGCGCGTTGCGCACCACTTCGACGGGAGAGACTTCCTTGCGCCTGATGCGGCCCGCCAGTTCGGTTGCGGGTAGATAGGCCAGTTCCAGGTCAGACATGGTTTTTCTCGCGGCGGTTGGCTGGGGTCACTCGTCCTTTGGGCGCAGCACGCGCAGCGCGATGACCACCACAATGACGGAGATGGCCATGGTGATCGTCGCGATCGCGTTGATCTCGGGTGTGATGCCCTGTCTCAGCATCGACCAGATATGCATCGGCAAGGTATTGTCCTTGCCGGTTAGGAAGAAGGTGATGGCGACCTCGTTGAGGGACAGCGTCATCACCAGCAGCGAACTGCCGACCACTGCGTTGCGGATGCCCGGAAAGGTCACCCGCCAGAATGTCTGCCACGGAGTTGCGCCCAGGTCGAGGCTCGCTTCCTCCAACCGCGGATCCAGTCGCCGCAGGCGGGCCTGGACTTGTGTGACTACCACCGGCAGCCAGCCCACTGTGTGGCCAAGAATGACGGTCCAAAGCGAAAGCGACAGGTCGAAGCGCTTGGCAAGCAGTAGGATTCCCAGGCCGGTAATGAGTCCGGGAACGATCAGCGGGATCAGCGTCAGCCGTTCAACGACGGCGGAACCGAAGAACCGATGACGATGGAAGATCAGCGCAAGCGGGATCCCGATGAGCAGCGTGCAGGGAACGACCGCGACTGCCACGACAATGCTGTTCCATATGGAGCGCTGGATGTCGGAGTTGGCCAGCAGCACGCCATACCACTTCCAGGAGAGGCCGCTGAGCGGGAAGACGAGAAAGCGCGACTCGTTGAACGAGAACACGACCAGCATCAGCATAGGCACATACATAAACACGAAAATGAGCCCCACGGTCGCGTGAAGCATCCACGCGGTCGCGCGCTCGGTGCCCCCCAGCGGCGCTCTGCTGCTCACGACACGACCTCCGCGTCGCGGCGCTCGGCACGTGCACCCAGTGCCACGACGATCATGACCGTGGCCAGCACGATCACGGCAAGGGCGCTGCCGAACGGCCAGTCGAAAGCTGCGCCGAACTGATTGATGATGACGTTGGAGATCATCAGTCCGCTAGGCCCGCCGACCAGGGCGGGCGTGACGAAATCGCCGAAGCTCAGGCAGAACGTGAAGATCGCGCCGGTCACGACGCCCGGCATGCTCAGGGGCACGACCACCCGCCAGAATGTGGCCAAAGGCGGTGCTCCGAGATCGGCGCTGGCCTCGAGATAGGCGGGATCGATGCGTTCGAGCGCGGTGTAGATCGGCAGGAAAAAGAACGGAATGAAGATGTAGACCAGCGCCAGACACACGCTGAATTCGTTGTAGAGCAGGATCGACAACGGCTCCTCGACGATGCCGGAAGAGACCAGAGCACCGTTGATCAGCCCGGTGCGACCGAGGATAAGCTTCCATACGAATACCCTCAGCAGAAAGCTGGTCCACAGCGGGGTGACAATCAGGAAATACAGGAGCTGGCGCCGCTTGCGGGCGACAAAGGCCGTGTAGTAGGCGAGCACATATGCGATAGGCAGGGTGCAAAGCGTGACGATGAGACCGATGCGCAGCGACTGCAGGATAATCTGCAGGTAGAGTGGGGTGGTCAACGCCTTCAGGTAATTGGACAGGTTGAAGTCGCGGACGATCGTGAAATCCTCGACGCGGTAGAAGCTGAAGGCAAAAACGTTGAGGTAAGGGTAGACAAGGAAGACCGCCACGAAGGCGAAGGGTGGCCCGAACAACAGCAGCGTTCGCAGCCCGCTACCCATACCGCGCGGAGCTACATCGGCCTTGACTGGTTCGGCGCTCATGGCGTCGCGAACACCCGGATGCTGCCCGCCGGGCAGGTCAGAAGAACCACGGTGCCCGGCAGCAGCGACCGATAGTCGATCCCGAGGTGCTCGGGTGCCGCTTCGACCTGCAGCAATTGCCCTCCAGGGATAGCCATGGTCATCCGTATGGCGGTCCCGACGTAGATCAGGCTGCGGAAAGTCGCCTCGACCAGATTATCTCCGGCCTGGAGTTCCCGGTTCGTGACGATGGAGATCTTCTGCGGCCGAAGCGCGAGCGTTACCGACTGTCCAACCACACGGGCCGGATCGGCGACGATCCGCCAGACAGAACCGCCGCGGTCAAGGACCTCCACCACGCCATCGGAAACTTGCGTGACGCGACCGTCAATGAAGTTGTTTGCCCCCACGAACTCGGCGACGAAGCGGCTGGCCGGCCGTTCGAACACCTCCTCGGGCGTTCCCAACTGTGCAATGCGGCCGCCGTCCATCACTGCGATTCGGTCGCTCAGCACCAAGGCCTCTTCCTGGTCGTGCGTAACGTAGATGAAGCTGATTCCCTGCTCGCGCTGAGTCTGCTTCAGCTCGACCTGCAACGAGCGTCGCAGCTTGGCATCCAGGGCGCTCAGCGGTTCGTCAAGGAGGAGCACGCGCGGTTCGTTGACGAGGGCCCTGGCCAGGGCAATGCGCTGCATCTGGCCGCCACTGATCTGTCGCGGCATCGACTTCGCCTTGTCTGCGAGTTCGACCTTGGTCAGAATGTCCTCGACGCGCCTACGGATCGCTGCCCTATCGACGCCCCGTACCGAAAGTGCATAGGCCACGTTGTCGAACACGCTCATGTGCGGGAACAGGGCGTAGCTCTGAAATACGGTGTTGACGTTTCGGCGATAGGGCGGGATGTCGTTGACGCGAAGTCCGTTAATGCGGATATCACCGCTGTCGGCGGTTTCGAAGCCGCTTATAAGGCGCAACGTTGTCGTCTTGCCGCAACCACTCGGCCCGAGGAGGGTCAGGAACTCGCCCTCTCGAACGGACAGATCAAGCGACTTTACCGCAGCCAGTTTTCCGTAGGACTTATCGACCCGGCTCAGGGAAACTATTTCTTCCATGCGCCGTCCTTCACTGTAGCCCTCCGGTACTGACCGATTCAGACGTGCTAGGCCGCCTTGATCTCGTTCCAGACTTCCAGGTACTTGGCGCGGCGGGGTACGGCACCCCAGAATTCCGTTACCGGCAGCTGCCTGGCAGCGCTGTCCATTTTCAGGAATTCCCACAGTTCCGGCTTCATCTGCGCCTTCGCTTCAGGGTTGGTGACCCGGTAAAGGTTGACGTCGGCGATCTGCGCCTGCGCCTGCGCTCCGATCATATGATCGATGAACTGGTGCGCGAGATCGGCATTCGCACTGCCCTTGACGATGGTGTGCGAGTCGCTCCACGCCATCGCATTCTCATATTCGGGTTGGCGCACGTTGTAGCCGCCCTTGAGCAGTTCCTGGGTGACATAGTCCCATGACAAAGCGGCTACGATCTCCCCGCTGGCAAACAGGTCGATCGCCTCGCCCGCCTGCGTCCAGTACTTCCGGACGAGCGGCTTCTGCTCGATCATCTTGGCCTTGACCCGTTCGAGTTCCTCGTCGTTCATGTCCCAAATGTTTGTGATGCCCATCCATCGCGCCACCTGTGCCAGGGTGGAGACATCCTCCCACATGGCAATCTTGCCCTTGTACTGCGGGTCGAACAGAAGGCCGAAATCATTGCGATCCGGAATGACCTCCGCGTTGACGGTCAACGGCACAAGACCCCAGTAGGTGGGGGCGCCATAGGACTTGCCCTCGCTCTTGTAGAACGGCAGTTTTTGGAATTCGGGATAGAGCTTGGTGAAGTTCGGAAGCTTGGCGAGGTCCAGCGGCTCGATGAAGCCCTGCTTGATCGCCTGCTGGGCGAACGATGTGACGATAACCACGATGTCGTAGTCGTCGCCGCCGGCGGCAAGCTTGGCCATGTATTCGTCGTTCGAACCCATATAGGTGCGGGCGACGCTGACGCCGGTCGCTTTGACAAAGCCCCTGATGATGTCATCGGTGGCGTAGCCTTCCCATGTCATCATCCGCAGCTCGCCTGCGGAGCGACCGTTGCTCGGTCGGAACAAGGTGAACGCCGCGGCGCCACCTGCCGTCATGGAAGCATTTGCCAGAAAGCCGCGGCGAGTCAGCTGCATCGTCCGTCCCCTGTCATGCGTAGCCGGCAACCGTGCGTACGCCCGTCCTGCAACAAAACAGAACTGTATATGATGTCAAGTTCATTTTTTCGTTACGCCTTCCCTCGTGGACGAGGGATGCCGCTTGCATCCCGTTCTACGATCTCGTTTCGGGATCTTTGGTTGCGCGCTGCGAGGAGCGTGGTGAGCCAGTCGGGGTCCATGTCCGGGACCGAAGACAGCAGCGCTTGCGTATACGGCTCGTACGGTGGCGCGAGTACAACGGACTTCGGCCCCTGCTCGATGATCCGCCCAGCATGCATGACGACAATGTCATCGGCAATGGCGCGCACTGTTGTTATGTCGAGGGTGATGAACAAATAACTCGTCTGAAGTTCCTGCTGCAGCGGCATCAGCAGGCGCAGGATTTCTTCCTGGACGATCTGGTCGAGGGCAGAAGTGATCTCGTCGTAGATTATAATCTCCGGCTCTGCGGCGAGCGCGCGTGCGATGCCGATCCACTGCTTCTGGCCACCGGAGAGCTCACCGGTCAGGCGGTCGAGAAACGTCTCGTCGAGTTCCACCATGTGCATCAGTTCCGCCGCGCGGGTCTCTCGCGCCTCACCCGTCAGGCCGAAGTAGAGGTCGAGCGGTCGAGTGACGATTTCCTCGACTGTCTGACGCGGATTGAGCGCGTTTTCTGCCGACTGGTAGATTAGCTGGATACTGCGGCGCAGCCCTCGCGGGCGTTCGCGCAGCGTCCTGGGGAGCATCTATCCGTCGAACGCGGGCGGACACACGGGACGACCGGAAGGGGGGCTGCAACGGAAGGCTACGCTGATCCGAGCAGAGGCTGCGTCGGTTCTGCCAGAACTCGGCAGCCTCGATATCAGTCATGCCTGGGAGAGCAACATGGCCTTTGCCTTCGAGGGGATCCCTCATACGGGGGAAGTTGGCGGGGTACACTAGAGTCTCGGCTACTGCGGCGCGGGACTGGCGATGGGGAACTGGCTGGGCAGCCGGCTTGGGCAGCGGATGCTGGGCGACAAAGCCCCGACTCTCGGCTTCGACGCCGCCGCCTTTCCGGCGCGCATCTTCTAGCGCCGGCGCGCTTGGTTCATCCCCTTACTGGTCCGTTCCATGCGAGTCCGCGATCGGCTCGACGCGTTGAAACGTTCGCCAGCGGGCCAGTGAGCGCGGCGACATGCAGCCCTTTGGTGTGCGGAGTCAGGGCTTGATCCAGCGCCGCACGCGCGCTTTCGCCGCTCGGCGGATCGCGGGCACCGGCGCATCGGGCAGGGGAAGTACATAGGTCAGCCTGTGGTCGACGCCTGCCGGATTGGCAGAAAAAAGCGCCCTGTACCACATCATCGACAGTAGCTCCGCCACCTGATCCCTATCACGGGCATAGGCTTTCAGTTGCGGCTCCTCGCGGACATAGAGATCGTACAGGAAATGGAAGACCATGCCCTCTAGCGCATTGGCCATCTGGAAACGCATTTCTGGTGGCAGCACGCCGGGTGTTCTCTTTTCGATGCTGCCAGCTATTCGACCAATCCAATCATATCGGATGCGGCGCCAGGCCTGTTGGAAGTGCGGGTCCGAATCGTCGAGCTGCACCAGGCATCGTATCAGGCCGCGGTTCTGGTCGTAGGCATGAACGAAAAACTTGTTGGTCAGCAGGATCGCGTCGTAGGCGGTCTGGCCCGTCGCAGCCGCTGCGGCGGCGCTGTACAGCGCCTCGCCGAATTCGAGCAGGACTTTCGCGGCGACATCGCGCTTGTCGGGATAGTAGAAATAGAAGGTGCCCTGCGAGACATCTGCCTCACGCGCCACATCGAGCACGCGCATGTCCGAATAGCCTGCCGTTTCCAGAACCGTCAGCGCGGCGGATTCCAGCCGGCGGCGCGTCCGCTCACCCTTCGAGCGCGGCGGATTGCGCTGAAGATCGTCGGCGACAACCCCCGAGTAGCTGTCGGGAAGGGCGCGCGGCGCGTCGGTCTGACGTCTCGGCATAGCCTCCTCCGGAGTCCTGAAAGCAACGAGCCCGCTTCTAGCTATGCGGTATCCCGAAAGCAACAATCGCTCATGAAAGTGAACTTGACGTCAAGTTTTATTCTGCTTATCCCTCGACCGTCGCAGTCGTATCGTGTGAGGCCGGTTGCTGTGTCTGGTTTCGCTGACTTTCTTCGGGGCGAGCCGGTTCACATTGCGGGTGTCGCCGAGACACCGCTCGGTCGGGTTGACGACCACTCCGAATTGTCGATGGTCGCACTGGCTGCCGGGGAAGCATTGGGCGGGGCGGGGATGAATATCCGCGATGTCGATGCAGTATTCGTCAACTCCATGGGTGAGGAAGGGTCTGTCCAAGTCGGCGAGTACATCGGCATCGAAGCTCGCTACGGCGACTCGACTGACCTTGGCGGCGGCTCCTTCGAGGCCTTCGTCCAGTACGCTATACTGGCCATCGCCGCAGGCCATTGCGAGGTGGCGCTGATAGCCTATGCGTCGCGCCAGCGTAGCCGCGAGAACCGCAAGCCGACGGCCGAGCCCGAAACTTACTCGATCTCCGGCCAGTTCGAGTCGCCGTTCCGGCCGTTCATGCCGCTGACGCCCTACGCACTGATTGCTGCCCGGCACATGAATGAGTTCGGCACGACGTCCGAGCAACTGGCCGAAGTTGCGGTGACCGCCCGCGAGTGGGCAAGGATGAACCCCAAGGCGTGGTCGCGCGATCCGCTGACCGTCGACGACGCTCTGTCTTCCCAGCTTTACGTGACACCGTTTCACCGCCACGACATCTGCCTGCGCTTCGACGGCGGCGGCGTGGTCGTCGTCACCGGCAAGGCGCGGGCGCGCGATGCTGCAAAGACACCGATCCGCGTCATGGGTGCCGCGCATGGCCACACCCATTGGCACGTCAGCCAGCTCGCGATTTCGCCCGTTCCTGCGGCGTCCGCAGCGGCCCCGACGCGTTCGCGATGGCGGGGATCGGTCACGATGACGTCGACGCGCTGGAACTCTGCGACAATTTCACCAGTTCGTTATCCTGCAGCTCGAGGGCCTCGGCTTCTGCAACCGCGGCGAGGGTGGTCCGTTCGTGCAGGAGGGGCACCTGCGGCCGGGCGGCCGGCTGCCATGCCTCACCATGAGCGGCGGCCTCTCCTACAATCACCCGGGCGCGCTGGGCATCTTGCTGCTGGTGGAGGCCGTACGCCAGCTGCGGGGCGAATGCGGCGAGCGCCAGGTGCCCGGTGCTGAGGTCGGTGTCGTGCACGGCATCGGCGGCATCTCCAATTCGGCGGCGGCGACCGTGGTGCTCAGCCGTGAGTGAGTTCGGCGATCCGACCACGCGGCCCTTCTGGGCGGCGGCGCGCGAGCATCGTCTCCTGGTGCAGCGCTGCCAGACCTGCGACTACCACCAGTTCTATCCGAGGCCGTTCTGCTTCGTGTGCAACGCCACGGATCCTGTATGGGTGGAAGTGCGCGGCACTGGCACCGTCTACTCGCTGTCCACGGTTCACTCAGCGCCTTCGCCGGAGTTCGAGGTGCCCTACGCGGCCGCCATAGTGAGCTCGACGAGGGTCCGAAGCTGATGACGAACATCGTCAACGGCGAGTGCCGGATCGGCGACCGTGTGCGTGTCGCCTGGCGGCCGGGCCGCGATACCCCGCCGCTCTACATGTTCGAGCCGGCGGAGGCGTGAATGGGCAGGCTTGACGGACGCGTCGCGATCGTGACCGGGGCCGGCCGCGGGCTCGGCCGGGCGCATGCGCTGCGGCTGGCTGAGGAGGGCGCCGCCGTGGTGGTGAACGACTTGGGCGGCAGCGTCGCCGGTATCGGCGCATCCAACGCGCCTGCTTCCCAGGTGGTGGACGAGATCCGCGCGGGCGGGGGCAAGGCCGTCGCCAGCTTCCACAGCGTGTCCGACTGGGCGCAAGCCGCTGAGCTGGTGCGGACCGCGGAGGAAGCGTTCGGCCGGCTGGACGTCGTGGTCAACAATGCCGGCATCCTTCGCGACCGCTCCCTGGCGAACGTGACCGAGGTCGAATGGGACGCCGTCATCGACGTGCGCGCCTCGAGCCATCGCTGACTCCGAAGGATGCCGACACGTTCGACACCTTAGCGCCGAAAATGTTTCGCCTGTGGTCGCATGGCTCGCCGAGGCGGACTGCCCAGCTCGCTCGCAGGTGTTCCAGGTCTATGGCACGCGCCTTCTGGTGATTGCGGGCGCGGTAGTGACGGCGCGGCTCGAGAATGACGGGCGCTGGACCGCGTCCGATCTCGACACCGCACTTGCGGGCCGGCTGGTCGTGCCGCCGCGCATCGCCGACTTCGTCGAGGGCCTGTCGTGAACGCGGAGGCGGTCATCGATATTGGCGCCGTCGGGCAGGTGGTCGAAGGCGCGCCCCTATCCCGTCACGCGTGAAGGCATCGCCGCCTTCGCAGACGCCACCAGCGACCCGGTTGCGAAGTGCCGCGAGGGGCAGGTGGCGCCGCCGGTCTATGCGATCAATCCCGTGCTCGCGGCGATGGTTGCGGCCAAGAACCTCGCCTATCCGGGCTTCGGCTTCCACGGCCAGCAAGACTTCGTCTTCCACCGCACCCTTGAACCCGGCATGGTGCTTGTCCCGATCGCGGAACTGATCGGCGTGCACCAGAGGTCGAGCGGCGTCGCCATTTCCGTGCACATCCGCTCGCTCGTCGACGGCGAGACGGTCAACGAGCAGCATTTCGTCAGCTTCGTGCCGAAAGGCCGCATTGAGCGCGATGCCGGCCGACCGGCGCCGGAGCTTGCGACCGTTCCTGACGCTGCGCCGGACGAAATGGCAACCAGCGCGCTGCAGCCCGACCAGACACGCCGCTACGCGGTCGCTGCAAACGATCACGACGCCTACACGACCGACGAGGCGGTGGCGCGGCGCATGGGATTTCCAGGGCTGGTGGTGCACGGCCCGCTGACGGTGTCGCTCGCCTGCGGCGCAATCGTCACGCGCATATGTGGCGGCGATCCGGCGCGGCTTCGGCGGCTCGCCGTGCGGCTGTCGCGCCGTTTTATCTCACCGGCGGCCAGGCCCTCACCACGCGAATGTGGCGGGCTGGCAGCGACGGACGGCGCGTCGCCTTCGCCGCGGAGAGCCGGGAGGGCGACAAGGTGCTTTCGAACGGGGTGGCGGAGCTTTATTCATGAACGAGATTGTGCGCCATGCGGACGCTGGCCCGGGCTGGAGCGGCATGAACGCGCAGACGGTCATTGAGGTAGTCGAGCGCGCGGCGAACCGCGAACCCGACAAGCCGGCGATCCTCTTCGAGGAAGGCCTCGTCGTCACCCGGAAGGAGTTTCGTGACCGCATAGAGCGCCTCGCGGGCTACCTCGCCACACGCGGCAAACCCGGCGACAAGGTCGCGCTGATGCTCGACAACCGGGCCGAGTTCATGGTTGCGCTGTTCGCCATCGTCGCCCCGTGCGCGGCATAGTAGTCTCGATCAGCCCGACCGCACAGGGCGATGACGCTGGTCACATCGTGCGGGACTCGGCCGTCATCCTGGCGGTGGCGGGTCCGGCCGAGGCGGAGATCATGCGCGGCATAAAGGACTGCCCGTGGCTCGGCGACATCATCGTCGTCGATGGCGAGGAGCCGGAGGGCCTGGCGGCCTATTCCGGTGCAAAGCCGTTCCGCCTTGCGGACTCCCAGTGCCGAAGAGAGGACGTCGCCAACATCTACTATACGTCCGGCACCACCGGGCGGCCCAAGGGCTGCATGCTGCATCACGGCTGGTGGCTGCGTGTCTGCGACATCCACATCCGTCTGCTGAAGCTTGGCCCGGACGACAGGTCTCTGTGTTGCCTGCCCTTCTACTATGCCGACCCGGCCTTCCTGCTGCTTTGCTCGCTGGAGACTGGCGGCTCGCTGGTTATGATGCGCCGCTTCAGCGTCTCCCGCTTCTGGAGCGTCGTCAGGCAGTTTGGCGTCACCGAGGCGCTGCTTTTCTCCACCATGGTAGTGCTGCTGGTAAAGGCCCCGGCGACAGCGCAGGACCGCGACCACAAGGTGCGCGTGTCGATCGCGGTTGCGGTACCGTCGGACCTACACCGACAGTTCGTGGACCGCTTCGGCGTGCCGATCTTCGACAACTTTGGGAGCACAGAGGCCACCATAAACACGCGCGTCCCGCTTTCCTATCATGACGAGATGCTAGGCAGCGGTTCGATGGGCGTCGCCATGCCGGAATGTGAGCTTCGCGTCATCGATGGCGACGGCAAGGACGTGCCGACCGGCACGGTCCGGCAGTTGCTGATCAAGGCGCCGGACATGTTCGTCGGCTATGTTGGTCGTGACGAGGCCTTCGCCGAATCCATGCGCGGCGGCTGGTATCACACCGGCGACCGGGTGCGCGCGGACGAACGCGGCTTCTTCTATTTCATGGGTCGTATGAAGGCCATCGGAGCCCCGCGCGATCCTTACGAGCTTGTCGAACTGTGACTCAAGCATCTCAAAAACTCACTCATGAGCCTCTAAACGCTAGAATGATTCGGCTCGTTCCCGGGCCAAACGTGACCTATGAGCCTACAAAATGGGGAAGAAAATGGGGAAAGAACTGTGACGTGAAAGTTGTCCCAGAGAATACAATTAGTTAGCAGAGATGTTGGCGGAGAGAGCGGGATTCGAACCCGCGTTACGGTTTCCCGTAAACACACTTTCCAGGCGTGCGCCTTCAACCACTCGGCCACCTCTCCCCGG
>LNFM01015841.1_pt1 | contig 12851 bp, 9 predicted proteins | sample 596031 | NCBI WGS metagenome assembly LNFM01 (sample SAMN04254537, study PRJNA301005) | activated carbon metagenome | isolation source: dual media filters at the Ann Arbor, Michigan drinking water treatment plant | place: USA: Ann Arbor
GATCCAGCAGTTCTCTGCGATCCACCCTGCGCAGCTCCACTCGTACCTACGAGCCGGGAACTACCACCTCGGACTCCTGATCAACTTCAACGTGCCCGTGCTCCAACAAGGGCTTCGTCGAGTCATCAACTCCCGCGTGAGTCCGCTACTGTGATCCGAACTCTTCTTGGCGTCTGGGGCGACTTGGCGTTCAAATCTCTGTGAAAAGAAAGCGCGCGAGACCGCCAAGGAGCAACACCACCGCTAGCCGCGGTAGCTGTCGTCCTGCTCGATCTTCGAGAGGACCCAGTCGAACTCGCCGCTCGAGACGTGCGCATTGCAGAACTCGCACTTGCCGCCCTGATCGACCTTGAGCGGCGCGCCGCAGTTGCTGCAGTTGGGCGTCGAGATCGCGGGACCCTTGCGGATGGATGACCGCACGAGGGTCCAGTACTCGGAGTACGGGCGCTCGGTGCGCTTGCTGCCCTTGACCACGTCGTTCGATGCCTTCTTCACCACGTAGTCGAGGCCGGTCGCGAAGATGCGGACGGTGATGGCGTCGTAGTAACGGTCGCGCGTGATCTTGGCGAGCTCGGTGCGGGTGATGCGCATCTTCTCGAGCACGTTGCGGAGGCCCTGCTTGTCGTACGCCGAGGTCCAGTACGCGAGGTAGTCGTACATGCCGTCGGAGACGAGGCCGCGGATGCCGGACAGGTCGTTCTGGGCGTAGCCCTTGTTGAGCTGGTCGTAGATGAAGTAGAGGCGGGCGTGAAACGAGTCGCCGGTGATGGCGGGGTCGGACTTCTCGAGCTCGGTCCACGTCCCGTCGACGCCGGGCGCCCGATACGTCGGGAGGTCGGTGCCACGTTCCTCGACCTCGTTGGTGAGCGTGGGCGGGCGCTCGTCCATCGAGCGCAGCGAGATCTCGGAGACCTGCCAGTCGAAGCGACCGTTGTCGACGATCTCGTTGCACGACGTGCACTGCTGGGAGTTGGTGTTCGTGGACTCCCACGGTGCGCCGCAGTTCGGGCAGACGAAGCGACGGCCCGGATCGGGCGGCTTGGTGCGCGCAGCGCCCAAGCGCATGAGGGTCCAGCGCTCGACGGTGAAGAAGGTCGCGTGCTGCGTGGTGGTGTTGGCTTCGAACTCGACCCCGAGCCAGGTGACTTGCTCGGGCGTCTCGGCGAGCTGGAGGCCGACGATGCGCATGGCACCGATGACGACCGAGGCGACCGGGACCCCGGGCGGCGGGCGGGTGGCGAGGGCTCCGCGCGCGCTGGCGTTGACGTAGGGGGCGATCTTCGCGAGCTCGTTGGGCGAGTGACGCGAGCGGTGGGCCGTCGAGAAGAGACGGTAGAGGAAGTCCTCGAAGGTGGGCTGCGAGAAGTCGGGGTCGATGCGACGGAGCGGATCGAGCCTGATGGTGCGCTGGAGCTCGACGGGTGGGCCGGAGTCCCAGTCCTTGTTCTTGTGCTGCTTCCAGGAGCTGTAGATGAAGTACCCGATGATGAGCGCGAGGATCGGCAGGCCGATCTTCGGGTAGTAGATGCAGAGGCGAACGAGGTGAAAGATCAGCTCGAGGATCGCGCCGAGGCCCTCGCCACCGCCGCCGCCGCCGCCGCCACCGCCACCGCCACCGTGCCCGCCACCACCGGAGTAGGACTCGCCGCCGCCGGGGCGCGCCTCGGCGACGCCGATCGCGAACAGGACGAGGAGCGCGATGAGCGCGAGGCGACGCTTCACGAGCTCGCCTCGTCGATGGCATCGGGAAGCTCGTTGACGTCGCCCTCGGCGCGCGGCATCGCCTGGTGGAAGCGCGTCGCGAGACCGGCGAGGACCTTCGCGACGGCCTCCCCCCCGGCGCCCATGGCCGCGGTGAGCTGATCCTCCATCGAAGTGAGCTCGGTCGCGTCGAGGGAGGCCGCGAGGCCCCCGTCGGGGACGAGCGCGACGTCCTGCTCGAGCCACGACAGGTAGACGAGGAGGCCACTGCGGCCCGTGGTGTTGTGGACGCCACGCTCGACGAAGGCGGAGCGGGCGCCCCGTGTCACGTGGAAGTGCCGGAGCCTGTGGGGCGTGAGGAGGCGCTTGATGCCGGGCGCGAGCTCGATGGCGACCCCGACGAGGATGCCGAGGATGAACGGGTCGAACAGGATGGCGACGAGACCGAAGGCGGCGTTCGAGAAGAGCATCGTCGCGAGGCCCGCGAAGGCGGCGAGGGCGCCCACGATGACGTTGGCGTGCAGGTAGCGCGACGAACGCTGGCGGAAGGAGATGACGACCTCGACGGCGGAGGTGGCTTCGATCGCCTCGACCGCGCGCCCGAACGCGACGCGAGCCGGTTCATCGAGGAACTTCGCGCTCACCCTGCCGGAACGGTAACACGCGCGAGGGTGGCGGCGGCACGGCGGTCGGGCTTGCCGTTCGCGTTCAGCGGTAGCGACGTCACGAGCGCGACCTCACGCGGGCGCGATGATGACGGCAGGGCGGCGCGCCAGCTCGCCGTGGCCCGGGCGAGGTCGAAGTCGGGGGTCACGACGAGGGCGGCTGCGACGAGCTGCCCCCAGCGCTCGTCGGAGACGCCGAACACGAGGGCCGCCGTGATGCCGGGGAGCTTCGTCAGCACCGCCTCGACCGCGAGGGGATGCACGTTCTCGCCGCCGGTGATGATGATGTCATCGACGCGACCGACCACGACCAGCGAGCCCTGATCGTCGAAGTAGCCCAGGTCGTTCGTCGTGAACGGCGATGGAAAGCGCGGACCGCCGAGGTAGCCGGTGGCGAGCATCGGGGCGGTGATCTGGATCGGCGCCGGCTCGGCCTCCGTCCCGGCGGTGAGCGTGACGCCGCGCAGCGGCACCAGCGGTGCGGTCGGATCGCCCGCGCGGTCAGGCGTCGCGGTGGCGATCTGCCCGAAGGTCTCCGTCATGCCGTAGGTGCGGAGGAACGGGACGCCCCGCGCGGCCGCGCGCGCGAGCAGGGCCGGGCTGGCCGCGGCGCCGCCGAGGAGGATTGCCCGCAGCTTCGGTGGCGGGCGCCACGTCGGATCTTCGAGGAGCGCGGCGAGCTGCGTCGGGACGAGTGACGCGAGCGTGCAGCGGGCGAGGGCCGCGGCGAGCGAGTCGCCCTCGCGCACGAGCTCGACCGGCACCTTCGCCGCATGACACCGCGCGACGACGGCGAGGCCACCGGCGTGGGCCGTCGACAGGGCGAGGAGCCAGCGATCACCATCCTGCCAGCCCAGGTGCGCGGCGCTGGCATCGATCGCCGAGTCGATCGCGCGCCGGGAGAGGACCACGCCGCGCGGTTCGCCCGTCGACCCCGACGTGAACAGCACGGCCGCGGTCCCCGGCGGAACCTCGGGGGGCTCGTCGAGCGGCGCGGCGACGAGCGCGATCGGCGTCTCGGCATCGAGCGCGGCGCGGATCGCATCGAGCGTCTCGGGGGTCCGCTCCGCGACCACCACGCGCGCACGCACGCCGCGGTAGCCCGCGAGGGCGGGATGGTCGGCCACCCCCGCGGCGAGCGGACTGTCGACCAGGCTCGCGACGAGCCGGACGGCCTCCGTGCCGATCGGCCCTTCGAGCGCATGCGTGATGACCACGCCGATGCCCCGCGCGCGCGCGCGCTGCGCCAGCCCGAGGCACGCGAGGGCGCCGCCGAAAAGGGTCGGCTTCAGCACGAGCGCCCCGAGCCCCGGCAGCGCGAGCACGTCGACATCGCGCCGCTGGCTCAGCGCCACGAGGCTCTCGTCGAGAGCGAGCGGCACGGCGCGCTTCGTCCCGAGGAGCTCGACGGTGTCGACGCATGGCTCCTCGACGAGCTCGATGGGAAGCTCCGCGAGGAGGTCGAGGTACTCGTCCACGCGCTCGCGCGGCCACGCCTGGTTCGCGTCGAGCCGCAGCGGCACCCCCGGCGCGGCGGCGGCGATCGACCGGACGGCCCCGATGTCGAACGGCTCGCCGACCTTGAGCGATCGCGGCGCGCGCTTCGTCGGGCGTGTCCACCACGTGGGCGACTCGTGTGGGCGCCGGCGCCGAGATCCCGAGCGCGCGCATCACCGCCGTCTCCAGCGCGAACCGCGCGCTCGGCGACTGCGCGGGCACGGCGCCGACGAGCTCGACGAGCCCCTGCATGCTCGCCTCGACCCCGAACGGCAAGAACTGCGCGAACGCCCGCACCACGCGGCGCGCATCCTCCAGTGAATCGCGCGACACGCCGGGCAGCGGAGCCGCCTCGCCGCGGAAGCGCTCGCCGGTCGCCGTGACCAGCTCGACGATCAGCGCGCTCCGCTCGGTGCGTCCGCGCGCGGCGCCCACGGATGCCATCGTCCACGTGGTCACGCTCGCGTGCAGCTCGGTGAACGTGACGACCACGCTGGCTCCTAGAGCGCGAGACCGACGGCGAAGAGCAGCCCGTGGAGCGCGAGCAACGCGCCCGTCGCGGCGAGCAGGCCATTGAACTCGTCGCCGGTGACCGCGCCCACCAGGCGCTTCACGCGCGAGATCGCGAGCGGCACGGTCAGGAGGGGCAACGCCGCGAGCGGCCGGCCCGTCAGCGCGAGTCCCGCTGGCACGATGTACGCGACGAGCAGCAGGGCCGCGTACTCGACGAGCGCACCCTCGCGTCCGAAGCGGACGGCGAGCGTTCGCTTGCCCACGCGCTCGTCACCGACGCGATCGCGCAGGTTGTTCACCACGATGATCGCGGTCGCGAGCGCCCCCACCGGCACCGCCGCCCACCACGCGAGGCAGGGCACGTGTCCGAGCTGCACGAAGGCCGTCCCGCCCACGGCCACGAAGCCAAAGAAGATCATCACGAACACGTCGCCGAGGCCGTTGTAGCCGAGCGGGTAGGGGCCGCCCGTGTACGCGATGCCCGCGAGGACCGACGCGATGCCCACCGCCGCGATGGGCCAGCCGGCCACGGTCACGAGGTACACCCCGAAGACGCACGCGACGCCGAACGCCAGGGCCATCGCGCGCTTCATCGCGCCCGCGGAGATGAGTCCGGCGCTCACCGCCCGCGTCGGTCCGAGCCGGTCCGGTCCGTCGGCGCCCTTCTCCGCGTCGAACACGTCGTTCGCGAAGTTCGTCCCGATCTGGATCGCGATCGCGCCAGCGAGCGCGGCCAGGGCCGGACCCCACGCGACCCCACCGCTCGCCCGCGCGACCGCTGTTCCGACGACGATGGGCACCACCGCCGCCGGGAGCGTCTTCGGCCGCATGGCAGCGATCCACACGCTCATGGGTCGCCACCCATGGCGGCGCGGCGGACATCGCGCGCGCCCGTCGCCGAGACCGGGGCGTGGATGACGGTGACGCGCCGGTGGGCGAGGGCCTCGCTGACCGCGGCGCGGACCTCGGCGGGGTTGCGCGCGGTCACTCCGTGAGCGCCGAGCGTCGTCGCGATCGCGGCGGGATCGATCGCGGGCGGCGTGAGCCAGTGGTCGGCGAACGCGGCGCCGAGGTCGGCCTTCGCGACGGGGAGGCCCGCGAAGATCTGACCGCCGCCGTTGTCGAGGACGAGGATCGCGAGGGGGGCCTGATGCGCGCGGGCCGCGAGGAGGCCGCCGAGGTCGTGCGCGAAGCTCACGTCGCCGAGCACGAGCAGCACCGGTGCGCCGGCGCGGGTGGCCCCGGCCGCCGACGCGATGAGGCCATCGATGCCGGCGGCCCCGCGTTGCGTGTACACGGGGTGCGTGCCCGCGAGCGCGGGGATGTGATCCACGGTGCGAATCGGCAAGCTGTTGCCGATCTGGAGAGCAGCCCCGTCGGGCATGGCGGCGAGTGCGGCGGCGAAGGCGGCCGTCTCGCTCGTCGGGTGCATGGCGAGCGCCGCCTCGAAGTTCGACGCCGACGTCCAGCCTGCCGCCGGCATACGGTTCGAGCCGTCGGTCTCGGCGGAGATGGCGGCGGCGAGATCCGCGGCCGTGTCCGAGACCCCGCCGAGGAGCACCGTCGCGGCCGACGAGTCCGGATCGCGCCACATGGCGCCCGAGATGATGATGCGCTCGGTGCCGGCGGCCGTGCAGCGCGCGAGGAAGCCGGGCCACGCCGTCGCGACCGGATCGGCGCCGACCTCGACGAGGATGCGCGGCACGTGATGGGTCGCGCGCAGGTCGAAGTCGTCGACGAAGGTGACCTCGGTCGGGCGCGGGCCGAAGCGCAGCTGGCTGCCAGCTTCGGCCACGATCGGGTAGCCCGACTGCTCGGCGAGCGCGAACAGCACCTCGCGCTCGAGGCTGGCGGGGAGGGCGCCGGCGACGATGAGACCGTCCGGTTCACGGACGATCCGCGCCGCCGCCCGGTCGATGGCGGTCAGATCCGGCGCGAGGCGGGGCGGGGCGAGGACGATGGGACCGGCGAGCGCTGCCGCATAGGTCGCGAGCGCGCGCTCGGCATCGGTACCCGGCAGCGCGGGCTCGAGCGGCTTGCGCAGCCCGACGTTGAGATGCACCGGTCCGGGCTGCGGACCGAGGGCGGTGGTGAGCGCCTGTACGAGCGTGCGGCGCAAGGCGCGCACGGCGAGCTCCGTTCCGACGGGGGAGCCGGCTTCGTACGACGCCCGAACAAACGTGCCGTAGAGGTTCTGCTGGGAGATCGTCTGCGACGCGCCGCAGTGCTGGAGCTCGGGCGGCCGGTCGGCAGTGATGGCGACGAGCGGGATGCCCGCCATGCTCGCCTCGACGAGGGCCGGCAGGTAGTGCGCCGCGGCCGTGCCGCTGGTGCAGACGAGGGCGACAAGCCGGTTCGTCGCGCGCGCCGCGCCGAGGGCGTAGAAGGCGGCCGCGCGCTCGTCGACGAGCGTGACCTTGGCGAGCCGGTCCTCGCGGGCGAGGGCCGCGACGAGGGGCGTCGAACGCGACCCCGGGCTCACCACGCACAGCGCGACGCCGGCATCGGCGAGGGTGCGCACCAGCAGCTCGCACCAGATCGTCTGCACGGCGGCCGACATCTACGTCGGGTCGGCTCCGCCGAGGGCTCCGAGCATGGCACGTAGCTTCAGCTCGGTCTCGACGAGCTCGCGCTCGGGGTCGGATCCCGCCACGATGCCGGCCCCCGCCCAGAGGTGGACCTTCGAGCCGGCGAGGACGCCCGAGCGAATGGCGACGGCGAGCTCGCCGTTGCCCTCGAGGTCGCACCAGCCGACGGGCGAGGCGTACCAGCCACGGGCGGCTTCGTGCTCGCGGATCCAGGTCACCGCCGACGTGGTGGGCGTGCCACCGACGGCGGGCGTGGGGTGGAGCCGGGCAGCGAGCTCGAGCACGTGCGTCGGCGTGGCGAGCTCGGCGCGGAACGGCGTGTGGAGGTGCAGGACGTGGCGCAGGGCGCGGATCCGGGGGACCGTCGGCGCATCGACGCGCGCGCCGACGGCGGAGAGCGCATCGCGGATCGCGGTGACGACGAGATCGTGCTCCCAGCGATCCTTGGCGCTCGCGAGCAGGGCGTCGGCGGCCGCCGCGTCGGCGACCCGCGAGGTCCCGGCGAGCGCGTCGCACGTGACCAGGCTCCCGTCGCGCCGCACGAGTTGCTCGGGCGTGGCCGCGACCAGCGCGCCGGCGCCGGGGGGACGCACGAGGACCCGCGTGCACTCGGCGTGACGGGCATCGAGGGCCGCGAGCAGGGCCTCGGGGCGCGCGGCCCCGGCGAGCGCGAGGCCGTGGGGACGAGCGGCGACGACCTTGCTGAGCTCACCGCGCGCGATGGCCGCGGTGATCGCCTCGATGCGGCTGCGCCACTCGGCGGTCGCACCGGGGAGGTGCTCGACGATGGTGGGCTGCTGCGTCGAAGGAGCCTCCGCACGTACGGCGGCGCGCCAGCGAGCGAGATCGCCGGCGTGGCGGCTCGCGTCGTCGGAGGCATCGAGCGCGAGCAGGAGGTACGCGCCGTGGTCGTTGGACACGTACGTCCAGCGCGGGAGCGCGAACCACGCGTCGCCGAAGCCCGTCCACGGCGCCTTGTCCGCGGCGCCCGGTGCGAACGCGGCGCCACCGACGAGCCGCGCCCGGAGGAGGGGCCACGCGCCGCGGGGGCCGTCGATGTCGCTCCCGGCATCCGCATCTCCGCGCTCCTCGGAGACCGTCACGCGCAACCGCGACGTGGCGGCCACGACCTGCTGCCAGCGGGTGTCGCCAGCACCGCGGAACTCGCGTGCGACGCCGACGCCGACGAGCACGCGGACCTGACCCGACGGCGCGGACCACGCGAAGATGGTCTCGGCACCGAAGGCGGCGACGAGCTGCGGCGCGGGCACGCTCGGCATCGGATACGCCACGAGCGTGAGCGCATCGACGTCGGGACGGGCGGCGACCGTCGACCTGGACATCGTCGACGGGGCGGCGGTCATACGACCTCCGACGGGGTGGCCACGTACAGCGTGCACGCGCCGAAGGTGAGCGGGACGACCTCGAGGACGTCGAGCCCGCAGGTGCGCATCATCTCGGCGAACTCGGCGGCCGGCGGGAAGGCGGCGATGGAGCGCTGGAGGTACTTGTACTCGCGCGCGCCCGAGAGGAGGGCCCCGAGCTTGGGGACGACGTGGCGGGTGTGAAAGCGCGCCGCGCGCGACATGATCCCGCCCTTCGGCTCACCGAGCTCGAGGACCGCGATGCGGCCGCCGGGGCGCACGACCCGGGCGAGCTCGCGGAGGCCGGCGGCGCGGTCCGGGACGTTGCGGATGCCGAACGCGATCGTCGCCGCGTCCATCTCGTGGTCCTTGAAGGGCAGGGCCTGGGCATCGCCGACGACGAGGGTGACGCGATCGTCGAGCTTCCGCTTCTCGAGCTTCTCGCCGGCGATGGCGAGCATCTGGTGCGAGGGGTCGAGGCCGATCACGACCGCACCGGGTCGCGCCCGCGCGATGTCGATGGCGAGGTCACCGGTCCCGGTGGCGACGTCGAGGACGCGCGGGGTCTCGCCGAGCTCGAGGGCGCGCACGGTGCGGCGCCGCCAGCCCTTGTCCATCCCGAGCGAGAGGACGCGGTTGACGAAGTCGTAGCGCTTCGCGATGCGATCGAACATCGCGCCGCTGCCGAGCCTGAGCTCGGTCGATGGCTCCGCGCCGCCCGTCGGCTGGTTGGGGGCGGTCACGACGTACGCTCCAGGGAGGCGAGGGCGACCGTCTGGAGGGCATCGCGGCCGCTACCGGCGGGCAGCTCCTCGAGGACGGCGAGCGCCCGGTTGACGTGCTCCTCGGCCAGCGCGCGCGTGGCGGTGAGGGCCCCGGTGGCGCGGACCGCGTTCGCGATACTCACGAGCTCGTCGCGCGCCGGTTCGGCGGAGAGCGCGGCCTCGAGGCGCGGGGCGAGAGCTGGATCGCGCTCGAGCGCGACCACCAGCGGGAACGTGACCTTGCCTTCGCGCAGGTCGGCGAGCGGGTCCTTGCCCGTCTCGCCCGTCGACGCGTAGTCGATCTCGTCGTCGACGGCCTGGAACGCCACGCCGAGGTGCAGCCCGTAGCGCTCGAGGGCCGCTTCGGCGGCGGCCGGCAGGCCACCCGCCCGAGCGCCCGCGACCATCGCCCACCGGAACAGCGCTGCCGTCTTGCCTTCGACGATCGCGAAGTAGTCCTCGCGGGCGCCGGTGAGCTTGCCGCGGCGCTCGAGCTGCACCGACTCGGCGATGATCATCTCGTCGATGATCGACAGCATCTTGTCGAGCATCCCGTCGACGCCCGTGCCCGCGATCTTGCGCAGCGCCGCCACCAGCAGCCAGTCGCCCGCGAAGATCGATGCGGCGTTGCCGTACACCACCGCTGCCGTCGGCTGACCGCGCCGACGCTCCGCGAGATCGACGACATCGTCGTGCAGGAGCGTCGCGCCGTGCACGAGCTCGACCGCCACCGCGAGGCTGCGCGCTTGCGGCGAGAAGCCCGTGCCGAGCTTGCTCGCGAGGGCGACGCACAGGGGACGAAGGTGCTTGCCTTTGAGGTCCAGCAGATGCTGCGCCGCCTGCTGGACGAGGCGTGCCCCTTTCGGGAACCGATCGAGCTCGGCCCCGAAGTCGGCGAGGTCCGCCTTCACCCAGCGATCGAGGCTCGCGAGTCGGTCAGCGAGCGAGGGAGCACCCCGCGTTCGGCTCACGGTGGCCAGGCGGTCGAGTACGAGCTGGTTCATGGCAGTCCTTTGGATTCGCCGGGTCCGTTCAAAGATTCTTGAAACATTTCTGGATCGGGGCTGAACCAATGTCAAGTCATCAAAAATACGACGCTTTGCAGCAAACAGGACACGTCACGCAGGAGCCGATACAATTTTCTTGGTGCCCACTGCGCGACGCGGTCGCGATCTGCGGCTCGTCAGCCGTTGTCACGTCGAGTTCGATCGACTGGCGGGCACCGTCGTGGCCGAAACCGAGGATCTATCCGCTCGGGGCATCTACGTTCGCACCGATGCGCTCATGGCGGTCGGCGAAGAGACGGATCTTTACGTCACGCTCCCGACCGAGCAGACCATTGCCCTGTATGCCCGCGTCGCGCACGTCCTGACTCCCGCCGCCGCGCACGCCCTCGGCCGCCACCCCGGCATCGGCTTCGAGCTCCTCGGCCCCGACACCCCGGCGCGCATCCAGCTCCGCGCCTTCCTCGACAACCTCAAGGCCGAGGTCACGAACCAGGGCCTCACGACGACGACCCAGGTGATCGTCGTCGAGCCATCGCCGCCGCTGCGCACGCGCATGGCCCGCACCCTCGAGGCGGCCGGCTTCAAGGTCACCGCCGTCGCGAGCGCGATGGAAGCCCTCTCCGCCTGCACGGTGTGGCGCCCGGACGCGATCGTCGCCGCCGCCGAGATGGATGGCATGACGGGCGTCGACCTCATGTACGCGATGAGCGATCACCCGACGCTCGCCGAGGTCCCGCTCGTCCTGACCGGCGGCGAGAGCGACCTCCACCGCCTCGAGGCCTACCGGGCCGGCGTCCGCGACTACGTCCCCCGGCCGTTCCTCGACGAGGAACTGCTGATCCGCGTCCACCGGGTGGTCGCGCCCGCCACCAGCGCTGCCCCGGGCCTACGCGGCTCGCTGCACGACATCGCCCTCGGCACCCTGCTGTCGCTCTTCGAGTTCGAGCGCAAGTCCGGTGTCCTCTCGCTCCAGCGCAAGGGCGAGGTCTCGCGCCTCTTCCTCGCCGACGGCCGCATCCTCAAGCTCGAGACCACGGATGCGGGCTCGGCCAAGTCGCGCATCATGAAGCTCCTCGACTGGCGCGACGGCCAGTTCGAGTTCGCGCCCACCGCCGTCACGGGCAAGGACGAGGTCAACATCCCCGTCACGGCGCTGCTCCTCGAGCACGCTCGCCGGAGCGATGAAGCGAAGGCGCCGCATCAGGTCATGCCCGCGCAGGTGTCGTCGGCGGCCATCGGTATCCCGATGGAGTCGTCGATGTTCGCGCTCCCCGCGACCGACAAGGACCAGTCGTTCGAATCGTGGTCCGGCGTCATCCCGATGGGGCCCACCACGAACCCCGGCATCGCCGTACCGACGCTGAACCCCGGCACCAACCCCGGCATGGCGGTGAACCCGGCGACGGCCACGCCGCCCACGCCGACGCCGGTTGTCCCGTCTCCGGTCGCGCCCGTGACGAAGCAGACCGCGCCGATGGCGGCGCAAGCCGCGGCGAGCCCGCCGAAGCAGACCGCGCCGATGGCAGCACAACCCGCGCCCGCTTCGTCACCGTCGCCGACCGGGACTTCGCCCGCGGCTGCCAAGCCCCGGCCCGCATCGAAGCCGGTGACGCCGTCGTCGGTGGGAATCGGTACCGTCGCGACGGGGTCGATCGGCTCGGCGCCTGCGGTCTCGCTGCCCGCTGCCCCCACATCATCCGCGCCCACGAAGGCGCCGCCGTCGAAGCCGGTCGTCGCGTCGCCGCTGCCGAGCGTGCCCCGCGCCGTCGCGCCGTTGCCGCCGAACATCACGAAGCTCCCGAGCGAGCCCTCGGTGCTGATGAGTGCGGCCACGCCTCCGGGCGGCAGCGCCATCGTCGAGGAGACCGTGATCATGAACGCGGCGCCGTCCGGCATGGGCGAGGACACGATGGAGGACTGGGACAACGATGCGCACTCGCTCGACGCATCGGGCACGATGTCGCTCGACGCCTCCGAGCTGATCGAGGACGCCGAGCCGGAGCAGCGGCCCTCGCAGCCGCCATCGCTGCCGCCACCGCCGCCGGTCAAGCCACAGGCGAGCGTGCCGCCGCAGCCGCCCAAGAAGGTGAAGGCGCAGTAGGCGCGCTACGGATTCGGCGGGGGCGGCGGCGGATCGATCGATTCCCACGGGGCGTTCGCACCGAGGTATTCGCCCCATTCGAAGCCGGAGTCCTCGAGCTGCTTCACCTGATCGGGCGTGAGGATCTTGCCGATGGACGCCTCGCTGTCGCCGAGGATGGTGCCGAGGCCGCCGGCGAACTCGAGCCAGCCGGCGACGTTGCGCTCGTAGGGAGAGAGCTGGCCGTCGGCGATCGCCTTGTTGGTGTAGGCGAGGACATCGTCGTAGGTCTTGGTGAAGGCCTGGTCGAGCTGCGCGGACTGCTCGGGCGTGACGTTGGCCTTGGCCTCGGCCTCCTTGCGGGCGTCGGCCATGCGGTCGCGCGGGAGGGCGAGGCCGAGCTTGATCATCGAGCCGATGCGCGCGCGGTACTCCTCGTCGGTCTCGCCGGGTTGGCGACCGAGCATCTCCCGCATCTCCTTCGTCCGCTGGGCGCGGCGCTCGAGGCGCGATGGCTTGGCGTCGTCGGGATCGGGGAGCGAGGGCGGGATCATGGGCAGGTCGATGCGGGCATCGCGGCGGCGGCCGCTGCCCGGGCTGGTATTGGCCCACGGGTCGCTCGTCTCCGAGGGCGTCGCCGCGGTCGTGGTCGCGACGGCGGCGGGGCGGGTG
>LNFM01016054.1_pt1 | contig 12849 bp, 13 predicted proteins | sample 596031 | NCBI WGS metagenome assembly LNFM01 (sample SAMN04254537, study PRJNA301005) | activated carbon metagenome | isolation source: dual media filters at the Ann Arbor, Michigan drinking water treatment plant | place: USA: Ann Arbor
TGAGGCGATCGTTGAACAATCGTCGCTGCACTTTGAGCTCGTTTGTAACTCATTGTTCCGGCGACATTCATTTCGAGTCAGACTCTGAGGAGGCGCGAAGCGCCGTCTCGAAGGATGAGGGATTTTTTTATGATTCAGCTTCAGCTGGAAAGACTCTCGATTGCATCGCGCTAGCGGAAGAAGATCAAGGTGATCAGGACGAACAGCGGCACCAGGATGGCGCACGACCAAGCCATGTAGCCGAAAAAGCTGGGCATCCTGATGCCGGCATCCTCGACCACGGCCTTGACCATGAAGTTGGGCGCGTTGCCGATATAGGTATTGGCGCCCATGAACACCGCGCCGCAGGAGATCGCGGCCAGCGTGCTGGCGAGCGCGCCCATCAGGACATTGGCATCGCCGCCGGCGAGATTGAAGAACACCAGATAGGTCGGCGCATTGTCGAGGAAGCTCGACAGGATGCCGGTGAGCCAGAAGTACCAGATGTCGTTGGGCTGCCCATCCGGATTGGTGACCAGTGCGACCAGCGGCGCCAAGGCGCCTTCCTTGCCGACCTTCAGGATGGCGATCGCTGGCGCAATGGTGATGAAAATTCCGACAAACAGCTTGGCGACCTCGGCCATGGGGCCCCAGCTGAAGGAATTGTCGGTCCGAACCCGGCGCGACGTGAGCTTGAGCGACACCACGCAGATCGCCACCAGACACACGTCGCGCAGCACGTGCTGCAGCTCGAGCGTGACGTGGAAGACCGTGAAGTGCACGCCGGGTTTCCAGGTCCCGCTCGCAAGCACCACGCCGACGATGACCGCCAGCAGGATGATGTTGGCGCCGCCCTCGATCCGCACCGGCGATTCCGGCGTCGGATCGCGCTTGGCGCGGCCTTCCTTGCGGTACCAGTAGCTGTCGAGGGCGTAGAAGAGGGCGAGCAAGACGATGACGCAAACCAGCATCTCGCCGAACAGGTGCGAGGTGGTCCAGAAGAAGCTGACGCCCTTCAGAAAGCCCAGGAACAGCGGCGGGTCGCCCAGCGGAGTCAGGGCGCCACCGATGTTCGACACCAGGAAGATGAAGAAGACGAAGACGTGGATCTTGTGCTTCCGGTCGTCGTTGGCCCGGATCACGGTGCGGATCAGCAGCATCGAGGCGCCGGTGGTACCCATCCAGCCGGCGAGCACGGTGCCTATGGCGAGCAAGGCGGTGTTCATCGACGGCGAACCGTGCAGGTTGCCTTTGATGTGGATGCCGCCGGTGACGGTGAACAGCGCCAGCAGGATCACGATGAAGGGAATGTAGTCGAGCAGCATCAGATGGATGATCTCGTAGGCCGCCGTGGGCACGCCGTGGATCACCGCGAAGGGCACGATGACCATCAGGGCCCAGGCCGCCGACACCTTGCCGAAATGGTGGTGCCAGAACCGGGGTATCGCGAGCGGCATCACGGCGATCGACAGCAGGATCCCGATGAAGGGCACGATCCACAACAGACCGAGATGCCGTCCGTCGATCGCCGGCGTATCTGGGCCGGCGGCAAAGGCCGGCCCAACGGCAGCGAACACCGTGAGGGAGACGATCCCTAGAACTGCCCGATGTCTCATGTCGTCTCCCCGCTGCGTGCGGCATTGATGATAGCAGTGCCAGCAGCCCGGTGGAATCCGCGATGCTGATCTGCAATACGCGATTCACAAGTTCAGCCGGATTTGGCGTAGATTTTCGCTATCATTGCACGAGGCCTGTCCAAAGAGGCCCAGCCGCCAGGACACAGATGGGGGCTGCATTATCAGACAGGTCCGCGATTTGGGCCTTCGTCGAAAAGAATCGTCCCGTTCAAGCCGGCCGGCTCTTTCCGAATTTTCAGACAGACACATCTCGGACAGCTCGTGTCCGTAAAGTCGTGCTTCAGCTGTCCATGATCCAGGCCGCGCCGGAAGCGGCTGCGACGTCCCGCACCTTGGCCAGCAGGTTCGGGCCGACGGGGATGCCCTCCTGCCGGCGCCGCGCCGCGGTGCGGCGTTCGGGGTCGCCGGCCACGAGAACCGGCCGGGCGGGGTCGGCCGGCTTGGTGGCACGCAGCGTCTCGCAGAAGGCAGCGACATCGGCGCGGAAATCGGCGGCGTCGCGGAACAGGCCGGGGTCGAGCGCCAGGAGGAAATGGCCGATGTCCATGGTACCGGGCTTCTTCGTGTGCTGCGGGTCGGTCACCATGGTGGCCCCGGCAAGGGCGGAGGAGAGGATGTTGACCATGCCGGACAGGCCGTAGCCCTTGTGGCTGCTGCCCTCCGGGGTGCCGCCGAGCGGAGTCATGAACCCGCCTTTGCTGACCTCGCGCGGGTCGGTGCTGGGCGAGCCATCTTTGGTGACGAGCCAGCCGACCGGCGTCGGCAAGTTCTCGTTGGCCTTGTTGCGGATTTTTCCGGCGGCCACCGTCGTGGTCGCCATGTCGAGCAGGAAAGGTTCACCGGGCAGGCCGGGTGCGGCGAAAGCGATTGGATCGGTGCCGAGGCGGGCCTGGGCGCCGAACGTGGGCGAGACCTGGATGCCGCTGGCCGAGGTGGTGACCATGCCGATCAGGCCAGCTTCGACGGCCATCAGCGCGTAGAAGCCGCAGGCGCCGAAATGCGCGGAATTGCGCACGACCGCCACGCCGATGCCGACGGTCTTCGCCTTGTCGATGGCGAGCTCCATCGCGCGCCGCGCGTTGGCATGGCCGAGGCCGCCGCCGCCATCGACGAGTGCCGAGACCGGGGTTTCGCGCGACACGGCGGGTTGGGCGCGCATGTCGATCTTTCCGGCACGCCGGCGCTCGTCGTAGGTCGGGATCATCGAGATGCCATGCGTGTCGATGCCGTGCAGGTCCGCCCAGCTCATGATCTCGGCGGTGCTGGCGGCAGTCGGTTCCGGCATGCCCCAGGCCTGCAGGATCAATTCGAGCTGTTTGCGATGGGTGACATAGGAGGCGGGCATCTGATCTTCCTTGTTGGCGAGCGCTTCACTTAGCCTGCTAAGGTGCGCCTGTTAATCCCGCGCGGCACATGAGCATCACGGACCAGGCGACCAACATGGCAGCAAGACCGCCCATCCGCCGCATTGTTGTCGGCATCACCGGCGCCTCGGGAACGATCTATGGCATCCGCGTGCTGGAAGCGCTGCGGGCGATGAAGATCGAGAGCCATCTGGTCGTTTCCAAGGCCGGCGACCGGACGCGGTCGCTCGAGACCGACGTATCGGCGTCGGCGCTCCGCGCGCTCGCCGACAAGGTCTATGCGCCCGAGGACATTGCCGCGGCCATATCGAGCGGGTCGTTCCAGACGATGGGCATGATCGTGGCGCCGTGCTCGGTGCGCACGCTGAGCGAAATTGCGACGGGCGTGACCTCCAGCCTCGTCTCACGCGCAGCCGACGTGTGTCTCAAGGAACGCCGGCGCGTCGTGCTGATGTTTCGCGAGACGCCGCTCCATGCCGGGCACATCAAGAGCATGCTGGCCGTCACGGAGATGGGCGCCATCGTCGCCGTTCCGGTCCCGGCCTTCTATACGCGGCCGCGCACGGTCGATGAGATCGTCGACCATTCGGTCGCCCGCGCCCTCGACCTGTTCGGCCTCGACACCAAGACCTTTCCCCGCTGGACGGGGCCATCCGGCCTTGCGTCGAGGAAGAAGGCGAAGTGATGCGCGTGCAGGTGGGGCGGCGCAGGCTCAGCGTGCCCTGGATGACCGACGTGGAACGGTCAACTCGGGCAAGCGCGCATGAGCCTCGTCTTTCAGGGCAATTCGTCGGGGATGATCGGGCGGCAGCATCATGAGGCGAACCCGCCTCGGCGCGTTCCGCTATCCCGTTCCTGCCAAAGTCCAGCGCCCGACGACGAAACCGGCGAGCGCCGTTATCGCCGTGAGCAGCGTTCCCCACGCCATGTCGACGATCGCCAGGCGCAATGGCCACTTCTGCAGTGTCGCCAGGTTGGTCAGATCGTAGGTTCCGTAGGCGCACAGGCCGAACACGGCGCCCAGAAGCAATGCCTTGTGCCAACTGCCGCTATCGACCGCCGGCTGCACGACCAGGATCATGAGTCCGCCGGCGTACAGCGCATAGAAGAGGAATGCGGCGTCGAGACGTGGCTTGTCGAGAAGAAGGGATCCCAGCTCCCTCTTGTAGAAATTGAGGGCGACCATGCTGAGCCACAGAATGTCGATCACCGTGAAGACGGCCAGAACTGCCAGGTAAGTGATGGCGGTGTTTCGCATGCATTCCCCCTACGATCGACTGGACGGCGGTGACGGCCATCCAGACTCCCCGATAGCCCCTACGTCGCCGGCTGCCGCATGGATCACGGTCTTGTCATTGAATCATGGCGGTGCGCGACGAGAAAAGTCCTGAAGGTGGCAGCGACGGGCGAAAGGTGTTTGGCCTTGCGATGTATCGCGGACCATTGGCGCATCACGGGCATGTCGGCAACCGGCAGTTGGGACCAATCTAAATTCCAGGACGACGCCAACAGAACATGGAAGCGTTTGGCAGGCCAGGTTCGTTCTTGGCATGCTTTGATCGGCGCGATGATACGAGAAATTCATGCTGCCTCATGCCGGGGTCCTGACTTACCTGTCGGGAACCGGGCAGGCGCTCGTGCATTGACCAAGACCTGCATGAGCAACGGACGATCATGGACATCGACGATTTCGCCGGTTCGACGCCTGAGTTTCTACCCGAAGAATTCCTCCGCGGCCGGCTCGAGGGCTGGGGCCTTCTCGAAGGCTTCACCGGCGGCCTGCAGAAACGCTATACCGTGAACGCCGACGGTATCTGGAATGCGGACACTGGCATCCTCGCCTTCACGGAAACCTGGATGTTCGACGACGGCCGGTCGGACACGCTCAGCTGGCGCATCCGAAAGCTGGCGGATCGTCGCTATTCCGGCGTGGAAACCCGGATAGAGGGTGAAGCGGAAGGCATAAGGTGCGGCTGTGCGTTCAACTGGCGCTACACGAGGGACACACCGCAGGACGGTGGCGCATCGACCAAGCTCGACTTCAACGACTGGTTCTACCGGATCGATAAAAGTGTTGCGATCGTGCGCGGCAGCGCCGGGCGCCTCGGCATTCCCTTCGCCATCGCCCACGTCACCTATCGCAAGGCCTGACCGCAACGCTGCGCGGCCCACGTCGTTGACCCTCCGTAACCCGAACCCGGAGCATAATGATGGCCGACCCGCGCGAACTCGAAGCAAGATTCTGGAAGTCTCTGAAATCCGATATGACCATGATGGTGGGGCTGGACGGCGTGGAAGACGGTCACGCGCGGCCCATGACGGCACAGGTGGAAGGCGAAAGCGCGCCCATCTGGTTCTTCACTTCCACCGAGAACGGCATCGTCAAGAAGCTCGGCAAGGGCAATCGCGCCATCGCGACGTTTGCCTCCAAGGGCCACGACCTCTTCGCCACCGTCCACGGCACCTTGGTCGTGGACAACGACCGGGCCGTGATCGACCGGCTGTGGAACCGTTTCGTCGCCGCTTGGTACGAGGGCGGCAAGGACGATCCGAAGCTCGTCCTGCTCCGGCTCGACGCCGAACACGGTGAGATCTGGCTCGACGCCTCCAGCGTTCTCGCCGGAATCAAGTTGCTGCTCGGCGCCGATCCCAAGCACGAATACAAGGACAAGACGGCCAAGGTGGACCTGCGCGGTAGCCGCTAGCCCTTTTCTTCAGGCAAGGAATAGGCGGCCTACCGGCCGCCTATTTTGTCTGAAGCGCGACTGACCGTACCGGACTACATTTCCTTCAGCATGTCGCGATGCTTTTGCACCGTCGGCAGCCACTTTGCCGCCCAGGCCTGCAGCTTGGGGCTCTTGCCGGTCTGCAAGTAGAGCTTGAGCAGTGCCAGGCTGTCGTCATGAGCCTTCTTCATGTCGGCAGTGAATGCGGCGTCGAACTGGGCTTCCGATCTTGCCTTGAGCGCATCGAGCCGCGCCTGTTGCGAAGCATCGGGCACGAACTCAGCCGGCATGGCCACACCAGCCTCCTTGGCGGATTTCCCGAGATCACCGAGGATCTCGGAATGATCTTTCGCCAGCATGCCGGCGAAGTCTTTCACCTTGGGGCCGGTGGCCTTGGCCACCGCGATGCGGGCCGCTTCGATCTCATATCGGTTGCCGGCCACCGCTTTCGTGACGAACTCGACGTCACTGAGGCTTGCCGCTGCCTCCGACCCCTGTCCCGCGCCGACCGGCGGAGTATTTTGTGGTGCGGTTTGGGCAGGTGTCGTCTGAGCAAGGGTTGACGAGGCGATCAGCGCGCTGCCGGCCAGTACGCTTGCACAGAGCGAAAGAACCTGGAAGCGGCGCATCGAAATCTCCTGATGAAGGTCGGAGCGTTAACTCCGGCTATCGGCTCGGGTTCCGACCGGCTTTGCAACATTGTAGGCTTTCGCTGCTTTCGACCGAGATGACGACCCCAAAAGCCGGAAATTCGACCTCCTATCCGCTCCACATGATGATGTGCAGAACAATCGAAAGCGGTTGGTAGGCCCGGCAGGATTCGAACCTGCGACATAACCGTTATGAGCGGCTCGTTCTAACCGCTGAACTACGGGCCCCCACCGACCTCGATGGTTCCAGCGCGGCCCTTTTACCCTATTCGGTGGGCGGCACGAACATATAGCCGACGCCACGCACCGTGCGAATGACCGTCGGCTTTTCCGGGGTGGGCTCGATTTTGCGCCGGATGCGGGTGATGCGGAGATCGATGGCGCGGTCGAACGGGTCGCGGCTCCGGTGGCTGGTGGTTTCCAACAGCCAGTCGCGGCTGAGCGGTCGGTTCGGGTTCTCGGCGAAGATTTTCAGGACGTCGAACTCACCCGACGTCAGCGCCACGTCCTGGCCAGTGGAGTCGAGCAGTAGACGGCGGGGCAGGTCGAGGGTGAAATCGCCCATGCGGACCCGCTCGAGGCGCGACGGCGTCGATTTGTTGACCGAGCGCCGCAGCACGCTCTTGCAGCGCGCCAGCAGCTCGCGCGGCTCGTAGGGCTTGGCGACATAATCGTCGGCGCCGCTTTCGAGGCCCAGCACCTTGTCGACGGCATCGCCGGCGGCCGTCAGCATGATGATGCCGACCCGCGTGTTGCTCTCGCGCAGCCAGCGGGCGAGAGCGAAGCCGTCCTCCTGACCGGGGAGTTGGACGTCCAGCAGCACGAGGTCGGGCATGGCGCGTGAAATCTGGCGGCGCATCTGGGCGCCGTTTTCGACGGCGATGACGCGGAGGTCGTGGTTGACGAGATAGGTCTCGGCAGCCTTGCGCTGAAATGCGTCGTCCTCGACCAACAAAATGGAGGGCTGCTGCATAATAAACATTCCAAAATGGATGACTTCTAATACAGAGAAAATACCATTTAATTCCAATGAATTATAGCACAATCTTGACATCTTTGATACAGTAATTGGGTCTGAGTATCAGCAGGCTAACCACATGTTGTTTTTGCCGTCTCCACAACGAACCGGAGCCAATGCCGGCCACAGGTCCGCAGACGGAGCTCGTCGGGACGTGCCGGCGCGGATGAAGGACGATGACGGTCGCCGCGGCTGACCCCGCCACCGCCGAGGTGGAGGAGTTCGGTTCGGCACGCCAAGAGGCCTTCGTTCGCGCCGAGCTCATCCGGCGGCTGTTCGATGGCTCGGCCCAGTCGCGATATTTCTCGTTCGTGCTGTGGCCGGTGATCGCGGCGATCTATTGGCGGCAGATCGACCTGCTCGAACTCGGCGGCCCCTTTGTTGCCCACCTTGCCGTCACCTTCGGCTTCGACGTGTTGCGGCGCAATTTCACCCGCGAGCAGCCCGCCGACAAGGACGTGGTCCGCTGGGGCTGGTGGTTCGCCGGTCTTTCCTTCCTGGCTGGCGCCTGCTGGGGCGTGGCGGGCTTCATGCTCGCATCCAAGGATTTCGAACTGCAGCGCATGCTGCTCGGCCTGGTGCTGCTCGCCACCATCACCACCGCCGTGCCGATCCGGTCCGCGCACCCGCCGACCTTCTATGCTTTCGCGGTCGCCACCACCGCGCCGCTCCTGGTCGTGCTGCTGACCTCGGTCGATCCGTTCTTCCAACTGGTCGGCATCGCGGGCGGGGCCTATGTCGGCCATTTGATGGCCTATGTTCGCGATGTCCATCGCTGGCAGTACGACAATATCGCGCTCGCCTTCCAGAAGGAGGACCTCGCGCGGCGGCTTCAGATCGCCTATGACGAGGCGCGGCTGGCGCGCGATGCGGCGCTGGCCGCGCAGCGCGAGGCGGAGAACGCCAACCAGGCCAAGTCGACCTTCCTCGCCACCGTCAGCCACGAGATCCGCACGCCCATGAACGGCGTGCTCGGCATGATCGACGTCCTCGAACGCACGCCGCTGTCGCTCGAGCAGCGCGAGTCGCTGGGCACGGTACGCTACTCGGCGTCCTCGCTGCTGCGCATCATCGACGACATCCTCGATTTCTCGAAGATCGAGGCTGGCCGCCTGGACCTCGAGACCCTCGAGCTCTCGACCGTGGAGCTGATCGAGGGCACGGCCGAGACCCTGGCGCCTCAGGCCGCCGCCAAGGGCCTGAAACTCTCGGCCTATGTCGCCGTCGGCGTGCCCGATCGGGTGATCGGCGATCCGCTGCGCCTGCAGCAGATCCTGTTCAATCTGCTGGGCAATGCCATCAAGTTCACGGAGAAGGGCTCGGTCCGCCTGATCCTGGAGCAGGCGCCGGGCGAAAATGATGGCAATGGCCAGGTGAGGCTCCGCATCCGCGTTGCCGACACCGGCATCGGCCTCACCGCCGAGCAGCGCGAGCGCCTGTTCCAGCCCTTCGTGCAGGCCGACAGTTCGACCACCCGCCGCTTCGGGGCCTTTCCATCGTGCGTCGCCTTGCCGAGGCCATGCAGGGCGACGTCGTGGTCGAAAGCGAAGCCGGCGCCGGCTCGACCTTCATCGTCTCCGTCGGTCTCGCCGCGGCCCAGCTGCCCACTCCATCAGTGCCCGAGCCCTCGCTGCAAGGCCTGGCGCTCGATCTTGCGCTGCCCGATCCCGAGGAAGCGCGCGCAATCGCCCGCTATCTCGGCGATGCCGGCGCCAGCGTCTGTGTCGTGGCGCCGACCGCCTCGTTCCTCGGTATCATGGTCGGCAAAGACCGGCGGATCTCCCTGCACGACGGCCCTGCCGTTGCCGAGGGCACGGTTTTGGGCCTGCCGCGGCCGTGGCGGCGCGACGTTCTGATCCGCGCGGTGGCCCGCGCCGCAGGACGGGCGGCCGTGGCCGCGCCCGCCGTCCCCGACGTGTCGCGCAGTCCGGGCCGGCTGAGAGGACGCGTGCTGGTGGTCGACGACAATTCGGTCAACCGCAAGATCCTGGCGAGACAACTCGAGCTGACCGGCGTCTCGACCGACTCGGCCGCTGGCGGCGAGGAAGCGCTCGCGCTGTGGAACCAGGGTGGCTACGACCTGGTGCTGGCCGATCTCCAGATGCCGACCATGGACGGCTTCGAGCTGGCGCGGCGGATTCGCGACGGCGAAGCGGCCGGCCAGCGTGCCCGCACGCCCATCCTGGCCGTCACCGCAAGCACGCTGGAAGAGCAGGAACTGAAGAGCCGGGCGGTCGGCATGGACGGCTTCATCACCAAGCCGATCGGCATCGAGCAACTCAAGGCGACGCTCGACATCTGGTTGAAGGATGCCCGCAGCGAGACCGGGGGAGAGCAGACCAAATGAGCAGCGCTTACGATCGCGACAAGCTCGTCGAGTTGTTCGGCGATGATCCCCACACCCTGGCCGAGGTCGAGCGCGAATTCCTCGATACCGCGCGCGGCGCCGAGCGCGAGATCATCGGCACCGATGACCTCGCCGCCATCGCCCGCGTGGCCCATCGGCTGAAAGGCGCGTCGGGCATGATCGGGGCGGCGGCGCTGCGCCAGATCGCCGAAGCGGTCGAGCGTGCGGCCAAGGCCGAGGATCTGCCGAGCGTGCGCCGCCTGCACGGCATGTTCAGCCAGGAAGTGCGCCGTGTCGCCGAACAGGCCGGCGTAACGGTCGACTGAAACAAGGTCATGTCTTGCTGGGAGCGCGCCACTCCAGAGACTGTGAATATATTCGACGCTCCGCGCCCGATCGGGACAATGAGCGCGCAGGATGCGCGCGGTCCGGAAAAGCGCATCCTGCGCGCTCATGCAGAGGTCGAATAAATTCACACTCTCTCCAGTGGAGCGCTCCCGGCTATGAGCCGATCCAACTCAATGTTTCAGCCGCGCGGTCGCAGCGTCATCGTGGCCGAATAAGACAGCAAGCCGCGGCCGCTCTGCTCGATCAGGCCACGCAGAAAGGCGATCGATTTGCCGCGCCGGGGGATTTCCACCAGCGTCGTGAGCGGCGCCGTGGCGTCGCCGGCCGTGAGGAATTCGGCGGCGAAAGAAACGGTCGAGGGCGCCATGTCGGTTGCCAGAGCGGCGGCACGGGTGATCGCCGAATCGGCGAAGCTCATCAGGTAGCCGCCGTGCAAGGCACCGCCCGAGTTGCACATGCGGGGCAGCGTCGGCTGCATCATCGTGGTGCCCTCCGATTCCCGCCTGACATAGATCGGGCCGACGTGGCGCGAGTAGGCGCTGGCGGTGGCGAACAGTTCGAAGCCGTCCGGGACTGTCTGGTCCACTGCCGCGAGAGGATGGGCTGCATTCTCGTTCTTGCGCGCCATCGCCTTGGCCCGCGCCACATGCCGGCACACGCCCGACCACAAGGCGATCGTCCTGCCTTCCTGGGTGATGGAGCCCCGCGCGAAGGCGAGACGGCCGGTGACCTGCAGCGGCTCGCCGCGGGCTTCCAGCGGCGGCCCGATGCGCGCGCCGTCAAGGAACTCGGCCGCGATGCTGACCGTTACGGCGAAAGACGTGTTGGTGCCGCCGTCGGCAGCACGGCCGGCAACCAGGCAGAGCGCGTAGTCGGCGAAAGTGAGCAGTGCACCGCCATGCACGCCGCCCGCGTAGTTGCCATGAGCAGCATGGGTCGGCAGCACGCAATGGACGCTGCCCGCCTGCCGCGCATCGCCGTCCAGTCTGTAGTAGATCGGCCCCATGTGATCCTCGAACGGATCGGGCGGCACGAACACCGAATAGGCCGCAAGATTGATATCGGGCACGGGACGAGGCCTTCCGGTTGGCTCTTGTGGAGAGTCGTTCGGCGGCTCTAATAGGGGAAATTCCCCGAAGAAACAAAGAGCCACGGAGCGAAACGTCATGGCGAGCAGCGCCCACAAGGTCGATATCTCCTGGGATCGCCGTCCGTCCGGCGTAGTGGCGCATGTCGTGTTCGACAATGCGCGCCGCCTGAACGTGCTCAATCCGCCCGCGCTGCTCGACCTCACCGAGGCGTTCCGCTCGCTCGCCCGCGAGGACGATCTGCGCGTCGTCGTCTTCTCGGGCGCCGGCGGCAAGGCCTTCATCGGCGGTGCCGACATCAACCACATGGCGGCAATGCGCGAGTCAGAGGACGGCCGCACCTTCATCACCCTGGTCCACAAGCTCTGCCAGTCGATCCGCGACTGCCCCGTGCCGGTCGTCTGCCGCCTGGAAGGCTATACGCTGGGTGCCGGCCTCGAGGTCGCGGCGGCCTGCGACATGCGCATCGCCGCGGACGACGCCCATTTCGGCATGCCCGAGGTCAAGGTCGGCGTTCCCTCGGTGGTCGAGGCGGCGCTTCTGCCGCGCCTGATCGGCTGGGGGCGGACCTCATGGATGCTGCTGACGGCCGAGAACATCGGTGCCGCCAAGGCCGAGGCCTGGGGCTTGGTCGAGGAGGTCGTGCCGGCGTCGAAGATCGCCGAGGCGGTCGAGCGCTGCGTGCAGTCGATTGTCGAGGGAACGCCGCTGGCGGTGCGGGCGCAGAAGCGCCTGATGCGCCGCTGGGAACGGCTGTCGCTCGACGAGGCGGTGCAGGCCGGCATCGACGCCTTCGCCCAGTCGGTGAGCGACGGCGAGCACATCGCGCCGATGACGGCGTTCGTCAATCGCAAGAGGAAGACGTGAGCAACTCCAAGACGGTTCGCATCGGCTGCCATTCGGGCTTCTGGGGCGACACCGAGACCGCCGCGGTGCAGCTCGTGCGCCACGGCAAGGTCGACTATCTGGTGAGCGACTATCTCGCCGAAGTGACCATGTCGATCATGGCGGCGCAGAAGCTCAAGAACCCGCAGGCAGGCTACGCGGTGGATTTCGTCACGGCGGTCATGGGGCCACTTGCTCGCGAGATCGCCGAGAAGAAGATCAAGGTCGTGACCAACGCCGGCGGCGTGAACCCGCAAGCCTGCCGCGACGCGGTGCTGAAGGCCTGCGAGGCGGCGGGCGTGAAGCTGAAAGTCGCCGTCGTGCTGGGCGACGACATCCTGCCGCGGGTGGACGAGTTCCGCGCCGCCGGCCTCCGCGAGATGGACACCGGCGCCGAGCTGCCGCCCCGGATCGTCAGCATGAACGCCTATCTCGGCGGCTTCCCGATCGCCCGCGCGCTGGCCGAGGGTGCCGACGTGGTGATCACCGGCCGGTGCGTCGATTCGGCGGTGACGCTGGGCGCGCTGATCCATGCTTTCGGCTGGACACCGGATGATCTCGATCGTCTCGCCGCCGGCACCTTGTGCGGCCACATCATCGAGTGCGGCGCGCAGTGCAACGGCGGCAACTTCACCGATTGGCGACTGGTGCCGGACTACGACAACATGGGCTTCCCCATCGCCGAAGTTTTTAGCGACGGCTCCTTCGTGCTCTCCAAGCCCGAGGGCACGGGCGGGCTGATCACCACCGCCACGGTGGCCGAGCAGATGCTCTACGAGATCGGCGATCCGCGCGCCTACATCGTGC
>LNFM01012352.1_pt1 | contig 12848 bp, 12 predicted proteins | sample 596031 | NCBI WGS metagenome assembly LNFM01 (sample SAMN04254537, study PRJNA301005) | activated carbon metagenome | isolation source: dual media filters at the Ann Arbor, Michigan drinking water treatment plant | place: USA: Ann Arbor
GAGTGAACGTCTCGACGGGCTGCAAGCCCATCAGCAGAGAGACTCTCTTGATGGGCCGTGTAGGGCTCGAACCTACGACCTTGGGATTAAAAGTAGGTCTGGGCGGTCTCGCGCTGCCTCGTGCCGTCTCGGGGAAACGGGTTTCGGCCGGGCATTACGCAGGTCTGGCGTGGGCTCGACTTCGGGTCGTCTCTGCTCGTCTCGTTGTCACTCTGTTGTCACCCTGGCGGGGCGATGAATGCGCTGCAGCTGGTGCCAACGACGCGCAACGCGGCCCTCAGCGCGCTGGTGGAGCGAGGCCTCGTCCAGGCGCGTGCCCGCGAGGCCGCCGCGGGGGTGGAGGCGCCGCCTGAGCCGGTAGAGACGCCGCGTCCCGCCCCGCGGCCTCCCCCGCGTTCGCTGGGCCTCGCCTCGGACCGCGCCTGCGTCGAGTCGAACCTGGCCCGTAAGGGTCTCTGGCGGTGGGGCACAGGCGGCGGCGAACTGGTGCGCCTGCTCGACGCGACCGACCAGCTCGGAATGGTCCAGCGCATCGACGCCGGCCCGCCCCTCGGCGCGCTGGCGTTCGACGTGATCGTCTGGGCCTGCACGCGCTGGCGCGAGCTCGGCCAGGCGGGCGAGCGCCACGTTCCCTTCACCCTCGAGGCGATGGCCACCGACCTCGGCTGGAGCAAGGGCGGTGGCGCCGCCTCCGAACTCGCCCGAGTCCTTGACGCTCTGCGGACGGCCACCTTCCGGGCCCGGGTCTACAACGCCCGCCTGCAGGAGACGCGCGTCGACACGTTCGGCCTCATCGACCGCTGGGAGCGCGGCGAGCCGGATCGCTCCGGCCGCCCTGCCCGCGCGGGTTTCCTCGTCCTAGGCGACTGGCTCCATGAGCAGCTCACGCGCAGGCACGTGACCTTCGTGAGCTGGTCCGAGCTCCGGGCCCTCCCGAGCGGAACCGCCCGTCGCCTTCTGGTGTACCTGGAGGCGGAGCGATTCACCGGCTCCACCTGGCGGCGCACGATCGACGACACTCTGCTCACCACCCTAGGCATCGTCGCCGCCAAGCCCTTTCACCAACGCGCAACCATTCGGCGTGCCGCGGACGAGGTTGCGCGCGCGGACAACCGCTACCCGAGCGTCCGCGTTGAGCCCGGCGACCGGCGCGGCGTCCACGTTCTCGTCGTGCGCCGGCGCGCCAAGGCCGGCGACGCGTGACCGGGGCAGTACGCGCGATTGGCTCGTCATCAGCGCCTTTGTCGCCCGCCCCTCGGCACCGCTGCAGGTTCCGCGATCAGCCGGGGCAGGGCGGACGTTGGACCCGGGAAGCTCATGCGATGGGACCGGGGCAGTCGCCGCGATGCGGCGCCAACGAAAGGCCTGAAGGGAGCGACTACTGCCAGGCACCAGTCCGGAAGAGTCCGAAGAAGATCAGTCGGGGCGGCGGCCCGTTGAGCGGGCCGCGCCGTTTCCTTCCGCGACGGACGTCGCCACGGGTCGTCATGCCGTTCGTCCCAATACGAATCGGGCCCAGAGGCTCCCTGCGGAGCCATGAATAGCGCCGATTGCGCGCGCGGCCGATCAGTCACGGTAAGCCCGGTCCCGGGGAAGAACGCGGACGATCGGAATCTCCGCGGAGGAGACGCCCATCCAGCGCGCCAGTCGCTGACTCCGAGCCTGCGACTGTCGCACCGACGAGCGCGGTCGTGGTTCGGGTCCTCCGCGTTGACGCCCAGCGCCTCAAGCTGCTTGCTCAGAGGCCGAGCTCCCGCCGCGTTTCCGACGGCGGGCGTGCACCGCCGGCGGTGCACGCCGCGTAGGCCTCGTCCAGGGGCGGGCTCTCATTCGCTCAGGCGATCGCGTCGGGTTCGGAAAGCCGGGGTCCGGCTGAACGCCTCGGCGGGTCACGTCCTCAGGCAGCTCGTCGACGAGCTTGTGAAGGCCCTCGCGAGTCTCGTCCTGGGTGCGCGCGATACTTGGGTGGTGAAGCTGCCGTATCGCACCGAGCTCGACTCGCTGAAGGCGACGTACGCGCGTGCCCGGGACGCCGATGTCGACGGCTTGCGTCGCGCCCTTCAACTCATCGGCGGCGGCCCGGCGCTGTTCATCGGTTCCGGCGGCTCGATGGCCATCGCCGAGCTGGCCGCGTCCCTCCACGAGCGCTCCTGCCGGCAGCCAGGGCGAGCGTGCACATCGCTCGATGCACTCGCCGCGCCGCAGCTCGCGCGACGGGGCGCGTTGCTCTTCTCCTCGAGCGCGAAACACCCGGACGCCCGCCGCGTACTCGAGGATTTCCGTCGGCGCCGCTTCGCCCCGGCCGTTCTGGCGACGCATCGCGACGCGTACGACATCGCGGAGGCGGCCGGGCTGGACACAATCGTTGTGTCGCTGCCGCCGCTCGAGCAGCCCGACGGGTTCCTTGCGACCGGCAGCATCCTCCAGCTCGCCACGCTGCTGCTGCGCGTGCACGCCCCAGCCATAGAACTGCCGTCGAAGCTGCCGGAGCCGGGTCCGCATGAGCCGCCCCTTCACGACGAGGTCCTCGTGCTCCACTCGCCAGCGCTGCGGAGCGTGGCGGTCGACCTCGAGGTGCGTCTGGTTGAGTCTGGCCTGGCAGCCGTCCAGGTCAGCGACTACCGCAACTTTGCGCATGGCCGCCATACCGGCTTCGCTCGGCGCAGGGACCGCGTCAGCGTCATCGCTCTCAGTGACGAGGAGTCCGACGCCCTGGCCGCAGGGACGACAGCGGCGCTGCCTCAGCGTTGCGACGTACGCCGGTGGCACGTCGATGGGCCTCCGGAGGTCGCTGTGCTCGGTCTGCTGCATCGGTCGATGCACCTGGCCGCTGTGACCGGAGAGCGTGTGGGCCTCGACGTAGCCCGCCCGTGTGTTCCCACGTTCGGGCGGCAGCTCTATCGGCTGCCGCTGTCGCGTCGTGTGCCTGCCCGCCCCGTCGGCGGGATCGAGCGCAAGCTTCTGGCCGCGGGCGGCGGCGACAGTGCTGGGCTGCGCGGTTTCTACGAGCAGGCGTCCGCCGCTTGGCGGGAGAAGCTTGGGAGGGAACGCTTCGCGGGCGTCGTGCTCGACTACGACGGAACGGTCTGCTGGACACAACGTCGCTTCGAGCTGCCCGATTTGAGGATCCGAGAGCGGCTCCGAAGCATCCTGGACTCCGGCGCAGTCCTTGGTTTCGCGAGCGGACGAGGACGCTCTCTCCACACAGACCTGCGCCGCTGGGTGCCCCTGGACCAGTGGGGCCGCGTCGTGGTCGGCCTTTACAACGGGGGGGTCGTCCTCCCCTTAGCCGCCGAGCTCCCCGACCTGCGCGAGCCGACCGCGTGGAGCACGGCCGCCGCCGAGGCGATCCGCGCGACTCCGACCAGCGCTGGGCTGGAAGTCATCGAACGCGGTGCGCAGGTGAGTGTCAGTGCGCTCGGCGTCAGCGACCAAGCGACCCTCGCCGCGTTGGTCTGCGACCGCCTGGCCGCCGCCGATGTGCCGGCAAGCGTTGCTGCGTCCGGCCATTCGATTGACGTCGTTCCCGCGACAAGCACCAAGCTGGTCGTCGTCGAGGAGGTCGAGGAGCTCGCCGGGGGGAGCGCGCTGAGGATCGGCGACCAGGGGCAGCTGGGCGGCAACGATCACGCGCTGCTCGCGGGCTGCGTTGGGACGCTTAGCGTCGATCGCTGCTCAGCCGATTCAAGCTCCTGCTGGTTTTTAGGCACTGGCGACCGTGTTGGGCCAGCGCTGCTCGAGCGTCATCTCGCCTCGCTCCGCCCGCGGCGCAGTGGCCTGGCGCTCGCGGGAGTGGAGGTCGCGTGAAGTCCGAGCTAGCCGAGGAGCTGCTCAACGAGCTCATGGGTTGGGACCGAGCCTCCTTCCAGGAGAAGGTCCGGCGCTTGGAGGCGCTCGCCGCCTACAAGTTCGACGAGTACGGCAACTTTCGCCCGGGAGTCAAGTTCCTTGAGAGCTTGGCGGCCTGGCTTGATCAGTTCGACGACCCCGTCGGGCGCGCGATCGCGATGGACTTCGTGCTCGAACGACTGATCTTCATCTCCGACGCCGAGATGACGCACTTGGTCGAGCTTGTCTACCCCGACCACATCGACCAAGTGCTGCGCCGCCGCGTGGCAGCGCGCTTGGACTGCTCTCCGTTCGCCGTCTCGGGCATCGTGGGTGACCACGCCTTCATGGCGATGCGCCGCCGGTCGCTGGTGCTCGGCGCCTCCGACGGCGCGCGCCTGGACCGCCTACGGCGTTCCGCACCTTTTCTGTCGCACGAGCAGTTCCTGCAGAGCACCGAGCCGCCGGTGGACTCCATCTCGTCGATGACGACTAAGCTCGGCGAGGCCCTCGTTGGATGGGGCATCGACCTTCCTGCGAGCTTCGAGCACATCTTCTTGGTCGATGACTTTGCCGGCTCTGGACAGACGCTGCTTCGCTTCAACGCCGATGAGGACCAGCACAAGGGCAAGCTCGTCAGGCTGGCTACGGCGATCAACAAGCTGCGCGAGAAGCAGCTCGTGACCGACGATGTCGAGGTCACGGTCATCCTTTACGTGGCCACCGCAGCCGCCAAACAGCACCTCAGCGACACACTCGCGGCGAGCCCGCTGCCGGCGTGGGAAGTGCGGATCGTCCAGGAGCTGCCGAGCTGGGTGCGGGTCGACACGCAAGACGCTGCTTTCGCCGAGCTCTGTGAGCGCTACTACGACGAGTGGTTCAACGACGAGCACAAGGGCCGGGCGCCGCTCGGCTACTCGGGAGGCGCGTTACCGGTTGTGCTCTCGCACAACACGCCCAACAACTCCGTCTGCTTGTTGTGGGCGGATTCGACCGGCGAACCCGGAAGCCTCGAACGTCGCGCCCTGTTCCCCCGGTACGAGCGCCACCACCGCCATCGTCCATGAGGTCTTACGGCAACCCATTTCGCTCACGGACCTCGGAGCAGGTGGCCCAGCAGGGGCTTGACCGCTACCTGCGCAGCTTCGGTGCCGACGCGCTGGAACTGCTGCCCGATGAGGTCCTGCAGCGTCCGCTGATCATCCGCAGCGCACCGGGGGCGGGCAAGACGTCGCTGCTGCGCGTTGTCAGCGCCGACACGCTTCGTGTGCTGGGCATTCGCCGCTCTGCCCACGAGGACATCGTCAGCCAGCTCAAGGCGATAGGCGCGCTGGACAACGAAGGACACCCGGCGGTGCTCGGCTTCCGCGTTCCACTAGTCCGCGACTATCGCGGCATCACCGACCTGGAGCCCGACGCGGGCGCCGCGCGACGAATCTTCCTAAGGCTTCTGGACGCGCGCATCATCGCAGCCTTCTGCGACGCGGTGGAAGCCCTGGTCGACGTCGATGAAGGCTCCCCGCTGCATGCGGTAACGGTGACCCCGGAGACCGCGGGCGAGGCTGCGCTGGTGCGCCTGGGGGGACCCGCGGCGCACGAGCTGCGCGACTGGGCCCGCGCAACCGAGCGAGAGATCCTCGACCGGCTCGACTCGGTTCTCCCAAGCGATGACCAAGTCGACGGACACGCCGCGCTCTACAGCCTGCGAGCGTTGAGCGGCGCGCAGCTCTCCGTCGATACCCGCGGCCCGCTAGCCCTTCGACCGCTGCTGCTACTCGATGATGGCCAAGAGCTCGCGCCCACTCAGAGGACCCTGCTGCTCGACGCCTTCCATGACCGCGAGCTGCGCCTAGCGCGTTGGTACACCGAACGCTACTCGGCGATGGAGCCCGAAGAGTTGGTTGGCGACGGCGAGCCGGGGCGCAACAGCGTGCAGGTCCGACTCGAGCGCGAGGCCGAGCAGATGGGCTCGAACACCCGCCGCGGCACCAGGACCCGCCGCTTCGACAAGCTGCTCCGCGACATCGCGGGCAAACGCGCCAACGCCCTCCTGCGCGAGTACGCCGACGAGGACATTGAGTTCGCCCAGCTGCTTGACGTCGACGAAGGAGACGAGCTGGCCGGTCGTGCCGAAAGCGCCCGTACGGCCATCCACCAGCGATTGCAGGAGCACGTGGGCGACACTGCTCGCTACGAGCGCTGGTTCGCTGACGCCGACGCCCTGAGCCCGCTGGAGTCCGCGACGCGCTGGCGCGAGCTCGAGATCCTCATCGCCCGTGACCGAGATCGTCAAGAGCTCGGCTTGTTCGAGCTCGAGCTGACCGACAAGGAGCGCAACGAACGGTCCAACTCCGCCATCCGTGAGGCTGCCGACCTCTTGCTGCGCCGCGAGTTTGGGCTGCCGTTCTACTGGGGCTCCGAGCGGCTGGCCAAGCTTGCTGCAGAGAACATCGAGCAGTACCTGAACCTCTCTGCGAACCTCTTCGACGAGATGCTCGTCGGCATCACCTTGCGTCGTGGAGCGCGCGTCTCGCGGCTGCGGCAAGACGCCGCCTTGACCGCAGCCTGCGACCAATTCTGGGCAGACATTCCCGGCCGCCGCATCGGCGGCCGCGCGATCCAGCAGCTGCTGCGGCACATCGCCAAGCTCTGTCGCGCCGAGACCTACCGGCCCAAGGCCCCGTACGCCCCTGGGGTCACCGGCACGGCGCTGAGCATGCGCGACCGCGCTCGCCTGCTCGACCCCGACCTCCGGGCCGCCACACCCGGGGCCCCCGAGCTGTTCGACGCACTCCATGGCGCGATCGGTCACAATCTGCTGAGAGCCCACACCGACCGCTCGGTGAAAAACGACCGGTGGATGGTGCTCTACCTCAACCGCCTGACCTGCGTGCGGTACGGCCTGCCGCTCGGCTACGGCGGCTTCCGCGAGCGGTCTCTGGAGCAGATGTGCCAGTGGATGCTCAACGACACCGATGACCTCACCGAGCCCGCGGTGCAGGAGGCGCTCGACCTGGGATGAGCCACTGGTCTAACCCCCTACTGCTCGACGACGACAGCTTCGCCGAAGCGTGGTCCAGGCCGCGGAAGGCTCCGGTGCTGTTCGTCTGCGGGTCTGGCTTTGACCCCCGCGCGGGTGCGGTCCTGACCCGCCTGCGCGAGGTGACCGACCGGCGCTTCGACGGGTGGATGATCCAGCTTCCCGAGCAGGCGACTGACCTGGGCATGCGGCCGCTGGCCGAGGCGAACCGCGTGGAGATCGAGCGGCTCGTCGCCGAGTCGGGCGGCGAGCTACGACGACAGGACCTGCCGGACTTCAACGACTCGCGGTCACTCGGGCGACTGATCAGCCGCCACTTCCAGGAGTCGGCGATCCTCGACGGTTACGACGAGGTGATCGTCGAGATATCCGCATTGCCGCGATCGGTCTTCTTCCCCTTGATCCGCGGCATCCTCGAACGCGCCCACCGCCCGGTCGGTCACGCCCAGCACTGGGCGGGCGACCTGCACGTCGCGGTCTGCGAGAACCCCGAAGTCGACGGTCACATCTTCGAGGAGGGCACGACGGCAATGGCGCCGATCGGGGGCTTTGCCGGGACCCCCGGGGAACGGCCGAAGACGACCATCTGGGTGCCAGTACTCGGCGAGCGGGCGTCCGCTCGCGTGCGGACTCTCCACGAGGCGCTTGTGCCCGACGAGACCTGCCCCGTCCTCCCGTGGCCGGCGCGCGATCCCCGTCGCGCTGATCGACTACTGCTCGACCACCGACAGCTGTTGTTCGAGGAGATCCGGCTCGAGCCCCGCAACATCATCCACGCCGCCGAGCGCAACCCGTTCGACCTCTATCGGACGCTCGGAGCACTGCATGAGCGATACTTGGCCTCCCTAAGCCCCCTCGGCTCCGTCGGCATGGTCCTCTCGTCGCACTCATCGAAGTTGCTGTCGGTCGGCGTCCTGCTGGCCGCCTACGAGCACAACCTCGTCGTCCAGCACGTAAGCCCCGGCCAGTACCGACTCGATGACGGCGCGGAGGCCCTGCGCGACCACAACGAGATCTACGACCTATGGCTGACCGGAGAGCCGTACCGATGAGCCGCGAGTCGATTGTCTGCGCGGGTTACATGCCCCTGGATGTAGTTCGCACGACCGCCGGGACCGTGGCGCGCCGCGCCGGCGGGACCGCCGCGAACGTCGCCGCCATCCTTGCCTATCTGGGCTGGGACTCGGTTCTGGCCGGCCAAGCTGGCGACGACCGCGCCGGCGACGAATTCATCGCCGACCTGACGAGCTGCGGAGTCAACACCGCGCAGATCACCCGGGCGCCAGGAGCACAGACACCACGCCTCGTCCACGACGTGCGTTCCGACGGCCACTTCTACCGCTACGGATGCGAGGTGTGCGGCGCCCGCTTCCCGCGCAGTCGCCCACTTACGCTCGACGGCGCGGGAGTCTGCCTGGAGGCCCACCCCGAGCCGAGCGTGTACTTGTTCGACCGTGCCAACGCCGCGACGCTGTTGCTTGCCGAGCGCTACTCCGACGCCGGTAGCGTCGTTGTGTTCGAGCCTTCGGTCCCGGCCAACGCGGAGTTCCTTGGGCGCGCCGCAGCAGTCGCGCACGTCATCAAGCACAGCGACGATCGTTCGGTCGGAGGTCTCGACGATCTCCAGGTGCGCCCTCGGCAGGGACAACTTCGAATCGTGACCCACGGCGCAGAGGGCCTTGAACTACGAGTTGGCACGGCCCGCGCACGACGCTTTCCAGCGATGGCGACGCTGTCTGTCGATACAGGCGGGGCCGGCGACTGGACCACCGCTGGCTTCTTGGCAGGCTGCATCTCGCAAGGCGAGTTGATCCGTGAGGGCCTGTCTGACGCGATCCGTTTCGGACAAGCGCTGGCCGCCGTCAACTGCGCAGTTGTCGGCGCACGAGGTCTCATGGCGATGACGCGCGACTCCGCGCGACGTAGAGCGCGCCGCGTTCTCGACGAAGGAGGACTGACGAGCACACCGCGCGTCGCAATGCGTCCTCCGCCCGGCGCGGACGGCGTCTGCGCGAGCTGCCTGATGCCGATCGTCGACCAGCTCATGCTGGACGCGGTCGGCACGGCAGAGACATAGACGTCTAGGGCCGGGATTGTTTGACAACCAGATGATCGTGCGCCCCCGCTTCGGGACGAGCACACTCTCCAAACTGACGTGTCCGGTCTCAGCGCTGCCTGAGCTCGAGCATCTAGACGCGCCGATGAGATTCTGGGCATCCCGCGCACGATGAAGGCAACCGACACCGAGACGCTGCAGGCCTTGCTCGAGACGACCAAGGGCCACGACGCGGCTCGCAAGCTCGAGAGCATCAGGCTCGACAGTCGGGATCATGCCATCGCCGACGCCGTCCGCGCCGGCGCGCGTCTCGACGAGATTGCGGAGGCGGCCGCGATCACTCGCGCTGCCGCTTCGCTCGCCGCTCGCCGCTCGCTCGCCCCGCGGCCAGGGAGAGGAGGTCCCTACTCGCGCCGCCGCGCCGTCAGGCGTGCGCTCGATGCTGTCACGCAGACGGCTCGTGACCTTGTCGAGGCGAGGGAGCAGAGTCGCTGCTCGAAGGATCGACGCGATGAGGCCATCGCCATCGTTGTCGCTAATGGAGCGGGCGTCTCACATACAGCGCGCGCCGTCGGATTGACGCCGGCGTCCGTCTCGGTGATCGCCCGATCGAGCGGCGAAGGCCAGGCCACGGACGCGACCGGCGGCGCAGTTGCATCTCGCAAGAGATAGGCGGAATGACCGTTAGATACGATTGACAAAAGTGCGCGCGGGCGTGTAGCCTCGGCCACATAAACAATGTGGCCCGGCGACGCTACCAACGCCCCGGGCCGTGGCAACCGAAGGAGGCCTTCGGATGCGTTACGACCGTACCAACGGGTGCGCCGCCGCGCTTGCGCGCGCCGCCGCCCGCCCTAACGGGGGAAGCGGGGCGCGCGATGCCCGCTGACCTCAACACGGTCGGGCTCGTCGGCCGGCTGACGCGCGATCCCGAGTTGCGCTACACGGCCGCCGGGGAGGCGGTCTGCTCGCTGCGTCTGGCGGTCGCCACCCGCACCCGCTCGGGCGATGCCTGGGAGGACCGGCCGAACTTCTTCGACGTCGCGGTCTTCGGCCGCAACGGCGAGGCCGCCGCCGAGCACCTGAGCAGGGGGCGTCGGGTCGGCGTCGCCGGTCGCCTTGGATGGCGTGAGTGGCGCACCGACGACGGTGGTCGCCGTGAGGCGGTCGAGATCCTCGCCGCCTCGGTCCAGTACTTGGACTCGCCGCGCACCAGCGACGCCGAGCGGGAGCTGGTAGGCGTGGCGAACGGGAAGGGGGCCGCCCATGGCGACGACTTCCCCGCGTGAGCGTTCGCCGCTCGCCCTCGCACCCGCGCCGGACTCTGCGGCCGAGGCCCCCCGCGTCGACCAGGGCGAGGCCGACCGCCTGTACGCCGAGGCGCTCGCCGCCGCCCGCCGGGCGGCGCGGGTCGCCACCGACCTGGAGCGCATCGCCGGGCTCGCCCCGCAGCCCGGTTGGCAGCTGGCGGCGACCTCTGTCCGCCGTGCCGAGGCGGGCCTCCGGGCTGCCGCCGAGGCGGTCCCCGAGCTGCCGCTCGACGTCCCCCCCGCTGACCGTCACCGGGCGCTCGTGCTCGGGCTGTTGTCGATCGACCGCCTCGGCCGGACCGCGTTCTGGGCCGGGTCGGCGCTCGCCCTCACCCGGCTGGAGTTCGACCTGTTGGTGGCGCTCGCCGATCGCCCCGGCGAGGTCGTCTCCAAGGAGGACCTGATGCGCCGGGTGTGGGGGTACTCGGGGCGGGTGACCCGCACCCGCACCGTCGATTCGCACACCTCCCGCCTTCGCCGCTCCCTGCTCGACGCGGGATCGGGTGCCACCACGATCGTGAACGTGTGGGGCGTCGGCTACCGCCTGATGGTCGCCGACTCCGAGGATGCGGCATGAACGGGGCCGAGCGTGACGCGAGCGCCCTGTGGGCCCAGGTCCGCGCCGCCCTCGAGGCCGACGGCCTCGAGCCCACCGTCCGCGCCCTGCTCGAGCTGCGCTTCCCGCCAGACGGGCCGGGGGCCAGCCTCGATGAGGCGGGCGCGGCTCTGTCGATGAGCCCGGCGATGGCCGCCCACATCGAGTTCGCCGCGCTCTGTGCGATCGCCGCCGCCGAGCAGCGACCGCGCCCGAGCGCCGCCACCAACGTCGCGCGTGGCCCGGCCGACTGGGCCGGACGCTCGCCCGCAGAGAGGAAGAGGGCATGACGACGACGGACACCCCCGCAACGAGGGGGGCCGCGCTCGCGGTGCTCCCCATCGAGGCGGTCACGGTGCGCGAGGGTTGGAACCCGCGCACCGGCGACGACGACGCCGAGCACCAGGCGCTCCTGGTGGAGCGCACCGACGCCGGCCCGGTGCTGATCGACGGCCACCGCCGCCTCGCCGCCGCCCGCGCGGCCGGTCTCGAGACGGTGCCGGTGATCGAGCGAGGAGGCGAGGAAGGCGACGCGGCACAACTCGCCGCCGCCCTTGCGGCGAACCTGCGCCGCCGCGGCCTCGACCCGATCGAGGAGGCGCGTGCCTACCAGCGCGCCACGGAGGCCGGATGGCCGCAACGGCGGATCGCCGAAGCGGTCGGCTGCTCACGCCGTCACGTCTCCGAGCGCCTCCGGCTGCTGCGCCTGCCCGAGACGGCGACCCAGGCGATCTCAGAGGGCGTCCTTACACTGGCGGCCGTGCCGCGCGTCGAGGCGGTGGCCGCCGTCTCGGAGCCGGTCGCCGACGCCCTGGTGGCCGTCCTGCGTGAGGGTCACGCGACCTCCGGCGAGCTCGCCGAACGGCCCGACGCGGTCCTCGGCGAGCTTGCGCGGCGCGGCGGGGAAGGGCCGCTCGTCAGATTGCTGCCCGGCCACATGGACCTCGCCGAGCTGCTTGACCCCGACGCCGACGGCGACCTGATCGGGCGCGCCGCGGAGGTGGGGGTGCGCGGCGTCCACCTGACCGCCGACGACCTCGACGCCGCCCGCGCCTACGGCTGCCTGATCGAGTTCCCCCAGGCAGACGACGCCTACTGGCGGCGCGGCTGGGTGGGCGACCGGACGTGGCTCACCGACCGGGCGCGCCTGCACATCGAGGAGATCGCCGAGCGCGTCGCCGAACGCCGCGCCACCGAGGAGGAGGCGCGTGCCGAGCGGGTGGGAACGACGGCGACCGCGCAGGGAGAGGACCCCGATGCCGCCGCCGCGCCGGCGACGGAGTCCGAGCAGGAGCGCCGCGCCCGCGAGCGGGCCGCGGCCACCAAGGACCGCCGCAGCGCGCGCCTTGCCAACCTCGACCTCGGCCGCCGGGCGCTGCTCGCCTACGACGAGCCAGAGGCGATCACGATCGAGATGGCGCGCGCGGTCGCCCTCACCGCCCTGCACCACCATCAGGCCGAGGCCGCCCGCGGCCTCGCGCTCTGCCACGAGCGCCTCCACCAGGTCGAGACGCGGACGACTAAGGCCGGGGCGAGCCGCCAGAAGGTGAGCTACGCCACCCCCGAGGAGGCAGAGCGCGCCCTCACGGAGTGGATCGGGGGGGCGCGCACCCCCGAGCAGGTGCTCGGCCGCACCCTCCAGGCGCTCGCGCTCGCTTGGTTCGCCGACCAGGCGGCGCTACCGCGTAGCGACCGGCGGCCAGCGATTGTGCCGGCCCGCTACGTCGGCGGCATCGCCGCCGGCCTCGACGCCCTCGTCACCGACCTGGTGCGGCCGGTACTGCCCGAGCGGATCGCGGCCGGCCTCCGCGAGCCCTCACAGAACGAAGCGCTGGCGGCGTAGCCCGACACCGGCCGGGACGGGCGCGGCGCGGGTCACGACGACGCGCGGCGGGCACCCGTCCCGGCCTTCCCTCCGTACCGCGCTCACCGGGACGCCCGGCGGGCTCCTGGCGGCCCGCCGGGCTGCGCCCGTCCGCTGCCCAGCCAAGCGACTTCCGAGCGCCGACTTCCTCGACG
>LNFM01014467.1_pt1 | contig 12847 bp, 14 predicted proteins | sample 596031 | NCBI WGS metagenome assembly LNFM01 (sample SAMN04254537, study PRJNA301005) | activated carbon metagenome | isolation source: dual media filters at the Ann Arbor, Michigan drinking water treatment plant | place: USA: Ann Arbor
AGCTGCCGCACGTGGTGAACTACGAAATCCCGAACGTCAGCGAAGACTACGTGCACCGCATCGGCCGCACCGGCCGCGCGGGCAACGACGGCGCTGCGGTCAACCTCGTGAGCCTGGACGAAGAGGGCTTCATGATGGAGATCGAGCGCTTCACGAAGCAGCGCATCCCCGTGCAGATGTTCCCCGAGTTCATGCCCGAGCCGGGTGAGAAGGCCGAGCCGATCGCCATGGGCCGCCAGACCATCTGGGGCGGTGCCGGCAAGCCGCCGAGCCGCGACGTGATGGCCGCCGCCGCCAAGGCGGCGCGCACGGAAATGATGCAGCGCGTGCGCGAGAAAAAAGCCGGTGAGCCGCAGCAAGCCCGCGGCAACGGCAACGGCGGTGGCGGCGGTGGCCAGCGCCAGCGCCCGGCAGGTGACGGCGCCCAGATTGATGGGCCACGAGGCGAAGGCCGACGTGGTGGAAACGGTGGCGGTCAGCGTGCGAACGGTGGTGGCAACGGCGGCAACGGCCAGCCGCGCAGCAACAACGGCCCACGCAACGGTGGTGGCCAGGGTCCACGCCCACCGCGCCAGCAGGCCGACCGTGGTGACCGCATGGACCGCGCGCCCCGCGAAGACCGTGGCCCGCGTGAAGACCGCGAACCCGGCGCCGAGCGCCAGCCCGGCCCCAACGCTCACCTGGGCAGCCTGCGCATCAAGGAACCGCGTCCACGCGCAGCCAACCCGGGCGGCCAGCCCGACCCGCTGCGCACCAGCATCGACGCCATGCGCACAGGCAACCGCGGTGGCAAGGGCGGTGGTGGCGGTGGTGGCGGCCGAGGGGGCCCACGCGGTGGTGGTGGTGGTGGCGGCGGTGGTGGCAGCGCCGATCCACTGCGCACAAACTTCGGACGTATTCGCTGAACCAAACGCGCCGCGCATGCGGCGTGTCACCGGTATTTCAAACTACAGTGCGGTCATGCAAAACGACCGCACGCTCCCCACACCCGACGCCCCGTCTGCCTTCATCGGCAACGGGGCGTCGCCACGTTGGGCCACGCTCATGGTGGCCACCTGCAACGTGCTCAACCTGGCTTTCTACGACGGACAAGACCCCTACAGCCAGACGGAGTTCGACCGCAAGGTGGACTGGCTGGGCAACCGCTTCAAGGCGCTCAACGCCGACGTGATCGCGGTGCAGGAGGTGTGGGACGAACTGGCGCTGCGCGCGGCGGTGGCGCGCAGCGGCCTGCAATACAGCTCGGTGGTGGTGCCCGGCGCGGAGAACGGACCGGGACAGACCGGTGCACAGGGCACGCCGCGCGTGGGCATCGTCACGCGCCTGAAGCTGGAATCGGTCGAGTCCCTCGTCAACTTCCCTGCCGCTGCCGTGGTGCAGGTGCCCGGCCTCGGCGCCCACACCCGGTTCGAGCGCCCGCCGCTGGTGGCAACACTGCGCATGAAGCACGATCAGCCGTTGTGCGTGATCACGGCACACCTCAAGAGCAAACGCCCCAAGTACCTGGAAGACGCCAGCGGCAAGACCATTGAAGATACCGACGACCCCGCGGTGCAGGCGCTGGGCTCCATGCGTTCGCTCATCATGCGGGCCGCTGAAGCACTGGCCCTTCGCTTGAAGGTGGTGGAACTGCTGCACCGCACAAGCCTGCCATTGGTGCTCATGGGCGACCTCAACGACAGCCCGCACAGCGTGACAACGCAATTGATCGCCGCCACCTCACAGGTGGCTTATGACAAGAGCGCACGCGACAACGCGCTGTTCAGTGCGTGGGACGTGCAGGGAGAAGCGGCGCTGCGCCGCGACGTGGCCTATTCACACATCCACCAGGGCTACCCCGAGGTGCTCGACCAGGTGCTGGTGAGCGAAGAGTTTGTGGCCACCAGCCGTGGTGCCATCGGCGACGTGCGGCGTGTGGACGTGTTCAACGACCATCTGTTCGAAGGCCGCGACCGCACCCGCAGCGACCACGGTTTTGTGCGCGCGCTGCTGCGGCTCCGCTTGCCCGATGGGGCGTGAACCTCAGACCTTGACGAAGGCGGTCACCAGCGGCTCGTCACCCACCTGCCGGCTCCAGTGGCCGTGCACCGTTGCGTCAAAGGTGGCACCCGCCGGCAGGGTGTCGGCCGAATAAAAATGGTCGCCCGCGCTGAAGATGCGCGAACTGCCGTCCTGCAGCCCGATCTCCATCCGACCTTGCAGCACGAACAACCACTGCGGGGCTTCGGTGCAATGGAACTGGCTGCGAAACCCCACCGGGCTCTGGCGCAACTGCAGGCCGCTGACAGGCAAGACTTGCGACAGGCGCGCGGCAGGTGTTCCCTGGTCGAGGGCGACGGCTTCTTCTCGAAACCGCGCACGGCCATCGGTGTCGGTGAACAGAACGACCTTCTGGAACGGAATCATGAACGGCTCCTGAAAAACGGTGCACGGTTTTACCAGACAGCAGAGTGCACAAGGCGAAGCGCCCGGGGTCCTGCAAAGGACACCGGGCGCCGACGCCGCCAGCCTCATGGGCCAGCCGCGGAACTGATCACCAGGATCAGTTGGACTTCACGCTGCGCGAGTTCACCAGCTCTGCGCGCACGTCGTCACGGCTCTTGGCCTGCACGGTGGCTTCCACCGGATAACGGCCGGGGTTCACGTCCTTGAAGCGGGCGCCGGTCTGGCCGTCGGCCATCAGTTCACCGTTGCGGATGGCTTCAGCCAGCTCGGCTTTCACTTCAGCGCGGGTCTTGCCCTGTGCAACCACGGTCGGGGCGGGTGCGGCGGTGCGCGAGGCAGCGTACTGCGCGGGGAACGCTTCGTTGAAGCGGGCGCCGGTTTGGCCGTCGGCAATCAGATCGCCATTGGCTTGTGCCTGGGCCAGCTCGGCCTTCACTTCAGCGCGGGTTTTGGCGACCACGGTTGCCTGGGGGTACAGGTGCGGGCTGACCTGGTTGAAGCGCAGACCGGTTTCACCGTCGGCAATCAGATCGCCGTTGCGCTGGGCTTCGACGAGTTCGGCGCGAACCTGCTCGCGGGTCTTGGCAACGGAAGCGTCGGCGGCCAGGGCGTGGCCGGCAACGAGGGTGGAGAGGGCGATGGCAACAACAGACAGACGGGTTTTCATGACAGTTTCCTTTGGGAGGGTTGAAGATGCCGGTGATGCCTCTGCGGAGGGTTTGCATGCATCGATGGGTTGAACTGTAAAGTTTCTGATCCTGAAGAAAAACACCGCCATCATCGTTGTTGTGTTTCTATTTCAGCAACAATCAAGGCTTTCTCATTCGGGAAAACCCTTTCAAGGAGCCTCCTCATGGACCGACTCGCCTCGATGCGCGTCTTTCAAAAAGTGATCGACGAAGGCGGATTCGCAGCCGCGGGGCGGGCGATGGAGATGTCGCCAGCCGTGGTGACGCGGCTGGTGGCCGACCTGGAAGACCACCTGGGCACTCGGCTGCTGCACCGCACGACCCGGCGTGTGTCGCTCACAGATGCGGGCGAGAGTTACCTGGAACGGGTGCGTTTGATCCTGCAGGATCTCGACGAGGCCAACGCGCTGGTGAGTTCGCAAACCAGCGATCTCGCGGGCGTTCTGCGTCTGCTGGCGCCCCCCGTGCTGGCCACCCACGTGCTCGCGCCGCTGGTCAGCGGCTTCCGGCAGGCGTACCCCAAGATCCTGCTCGACATCGAGGTGGAATCGCACCGCGAGCCGCCCATCGAGGACTACGACATCACGCTGATGGGCACCCTGGCGTCGTTCGACGCAAACGTGATCGCGCGCAAGGTGCTCTCCAGCGTCACCGTGCTGCTGGCCTCGCCCGAGTACCTGCGCCGCAGGGGCACACCCGCACGCCCCGAAGACCTGGCGCGGCACGACTGCCTGCGCTTCAAGCCGGCAGCGGGTCGCAGCCGCGGCTGGCGCCTGCTGCACGAAACCGACGAGACACGCTTCGTGGACATCGAGGTGCAACCGGTTCTGTGGGCCAACCACACCGACACGCTGATGCACGCCGCGCTCGACGGTGCGGGCATCACCGCCACCACCATCGAACTCGCCGCGCCGCTGATCCAGAACGGCGATCTGGTGCGTGTGCTCAACCCCTGGATCACCGACCGACTCACCATGTATGCGGCGCTGCCCAGCCGCAAGTTCATGCCAAGGCGCACCGAGGTGTTTCTGGACTACCTCATCACGCAAACCCGCACCCGCGTGGACAACGCCATGGCCACCTGCAGCAACTGCTGACACAACGGAAAACACCACCGTTACCATGGCCGCATGAACACGCCCACCAGTCCCTCATCTGTCAACTTCGGCCACCAGGGCCGCGTCGTCATCGTCACCGGCGGTGCCCAAGGCATCGGCGAAGCGTGTGTGCGCCGCTTCGCGAGCGAAGGAGCCAGTGTGGTGATCGCCGATGTGGCGAACGCGCCCGGCAGCGCACTGGCACGTGAACTCGGCGCTGCCTACATGCACTGTGATGTCGGTGACAAGCTCGACGTGGACGCGGTGGTGGCCAAAACCGTGGCCGCCTTCGGACGGATCGACGTGCTGATCAACAACGCCGGCATCTTCAAGGCGGCCGACTTTCTGGAAGTCACCGAGGAGGATTTCGACGAGGTGCTGCGCGTGAACCTCAAGGGTTCGTTCCTCATGGGCCAGGCGGTGGCCCGCGTGATGGCCACACAGCGCGATGGCGCCATCGTCAACATGAGCTCGGTCAACGGCGTGCTCGCCATTCCCAACATAGCCAGTTACAACGTGAGCAAGGGCGGGATCAACCAGCTCACCCGAGTGATGTCCCTGGCCCTGGCCGAGCACGGCATCCGTGTGAATGCGGTGGCACCGGGCACCATCGCCACCGAGCTCGCGGCGCGCGCCGTGCTCACCAGCGACGAAGCCAGAAACAAGATCCTCAGCCGCACGCCCATGAAACGCCTGGGCGAACCGGACGAGATTGCCGACGTGGTGGCCTGGCTGGCCAGCGACGCGGCCAGCTATGTCACTGGCGAGATCGTCACGGTCGACGGTGGGCGCATGACGTTGAACTACACGGTACCGCTGTGACGCCCGCAGGCCGCTGCGTTTACACCCGCTTACCTCTCGCGTTGGAATAAGCGGCACTCGGCGTTCGTTGTCGCATCAGCTCCTGGTCCCACAGACTACTGGTGGCCTGGACTCTTCAACCCGAACCAACGAGAGGACTTTCATGAAAAACAACATTGGTGCCATCGTGACCGCCGTGGCCAGCGTGGTGGTCAGCCACAGCGCTCAGGCGCAGAGCTCGCCGCTGGTCAAGGAACTGACACAGGCCGCGCAAGGTGTGCTGTCCAGCGTGAACCCCTTGAAAATCAGCGCCGGCAACAGCAGCTCCAACTCGTCAAGCAACAGCAGCTCCAACGGCAGTTCGAACTCGTCTTCCAACTCATCTTCCAATTCGTCGAGCAATTCGTCCAGCAACAGCAGTTCGAATTCTTCGTCCAATTCTTCGTCGAACTCCTCCAACAACTCGTCGAGCAATTCGTCAAACAACAGCAGCTCCAACAGCAGCCGGGGCGCTCCGCGCGGAGACACCGCTGTGCACAGCTTCTTCAGAGGTTGGGAAAACGGCATGAACCGCGCCGCGCGTGCCGTGGGTATTGCGCCCGACCAGCCCGCAAGCCGGTCCTCGAACAGCAGCTCCAACAGCTCGTCGAACAGTTCCTCCAACTCCAGTTCCAACAGCAGCCGCTGAGGCGTTATCCTGCCCACCACACGCCGGCAGCGCTCCTGCCGGCGTCTTGTCGTCGGACACTCTCAACGAAAGACACGGCATGCCGGACACCGCCCCTTCGCCGAAGATCGAATTTCTGTGCGCTCCCGAAGACCTGGGTGTGATCGCGGAGCCTCTGCCTGCGCGCGAGGCCCTGCCGGAGTGGTTCAAGCGCCTCGCGCCAGTGGACAAACAACGCCTCTCCACCACCGACAATGCGCTCACCGTCAAGCGCTGCATGCCGTTTCTTGACGCCCTCATGACCGGCTGGATCCTGCCGCTGGCGGCCACTGTGCGCATCGAGGTGCTCGACAACGGCCAGACCGTGAACACCGGCTGGGACTTCGATCGCACGATGGTGAGCAACCACCACCCCTACCAGATCGCCGGCCACCCGATGCAGCCGCGCCCGCCCAACAAGTTCCACAACCACTGGACCATCCGCACGCCCAAGGGATGGAGCTGTCTGTTCATTCCACCGATGAACCAACCCAACGGCGTGGTGGAGATTGCAGCTGGCGTGGTCGACACCGACGAGTACACCTCGTTGATCCACTTTCCATTTTTCGCCATCGCAGCCGATGGCTTCTACACGCTGGAGAAGGGCACGCCGTTGGTGCAGGTGATCCCGTTCCGCCGCGACGACCAGCAGATCACCGGCGAAGTGCGTGCCGAAACACCACAGGAAGCCGCAGAGCGCCTGCGCATCCTGCGCGCCACCAGCGCCGGCGACGGCTGGTACCGCAAGGAAGCCCGCGAGAAACGCTGACATGCGCACAGCCACTGCCCTCGCCTTCACCACCTTGGTCTTGGCCGCTGGCTGCTCGCACCTGCCCTCGGGCGGCCTGCAAGACGCCATCGACGCGCTCACGCCCACCGAATCCGCTGCAGGCGTTGCACGCGCACTGGAACCCGCGCCGCGCCCGGCCTTTCGTGTGGGCGATACCTACGTGTTTGGCGCCGCCTCGGTGCGCCGCGTGACTGCAGTAAGTCCCAACACGCTGACGTGGTCCACAACCGACGCACAGAGCTTTCGCACGGGACGCGATTTCTTCACTCCCCTGCTGGAGCAGACCCTGCCCGATCGCCGCATCACCAGCCGGTTGAGCGGCCAACCCGGCGCGCTGTGGCCGCTGAGCATCGGCAAGAGGGTGAGTTTCGAGGAAGCGCGAACCACGTCGATGACGCTGTTTGAGCGCGAGTTCAAGACGCAGTTTCGTTGGGACTGTGAGGTGATCGACGCACGTGTGAGCCAAGTTCCAGCGGGGGATTTCGACACATTCCATGTGGCCTGCAAGGCCTACAGATCCGGTTTCTTCCTGCCGGTTCAGACCATCACCTGGGACTACGCACCCTCGCTCGGTCACTACGTGCGCCGCACCTGGTTTGAAGGCGGTCAACGCCGCCAGAGTGTGCTGGGCGCTGCGCTTCCAGGTCCCCTGGCCAGCGCGCCGCGCCTGGCCGCCACGCTGGAGCGACTGCAGCAAATGCAGCAAATGCAGCAGCCCTGAAGCACCTCATTCACAACGCACCGGCACCTTGGGCAAGCCCCAACCGAACACGGGATCTCGTCCGGCCGAGCCAAGGTCGGTGACCGGCACGCCGCGCCCGATCTGCCAGTCGGTGCGCGAGAGCAAGCCTTCGTGAAGAGACTGCGAAAGCTGCGCGACCAGAAAAGGCACAGCGTACGAAGTGCCACTGCGCGGGCGCACCACACCTTCGCCATCGGGTGCGGGCAAAGCCACGCCTGGCAGGGCAAAGTCCACCAAGTCACCCTGACTTGCGCGCCAGTAAATACGCAGGTCGGTCGACAGTGCAGTAGCCCCGAGCACACCGTCGAGCGCCGCCGGGTGGGCGGGCGCTGCGTTGCGCCCACCGTTGCCCACCGACGCCACCACCAGCACGCCACGCGCCAGCACACGCTCGATGGCCGCCTGCAGCACGCGGTTGGGTGGACCGGTCAGACTCATGCCGATCACCCCGGCACCGCTGCTCACCAGCCAGTCGAGGCTCTTCACCAGGCCCACGGCATCAGCCACCAGCGTGCCCGATGGCAGGCGGAAGAACGGAGCCGCCGCCCTCAGGCTGGCGCGCGGCAGCAGCCCGGGCAAACCGCTGCCGGGTTGGCCCACCAGCAATGTGGCCACCGCCGTGCCGTGGGCTGCGTCGGTGGGCGCACTGGTATCGGTCACAAAGCGGCGCACCCGCAGGTCGGCGCCGCGCAGGACGGGCAGCTCGGCGCTCACACCCGAATCAACGATGCCGATGGTTTGACCGCGCCCACAGCGCGCGTTGGTGGCTGGCCAGGCCATGCGCTGCATGGGCTCACAGCTCGCACCTTCGCATGTGGCAGCGTCGGCCTGCGCCAGCTGGTAAAAATGGTGCAGGTCGAACACACCCGGGTCGCGCTCGTTGGCCACCGCCAGCGCACTGCGCGCATCGATGCCCGGTGGCAACTGCAGGCGCACCACGCGAACCCCCAGGCTGGATTGCACGCTGGTCTCCACCACACGGGCTCCCCATCGGGCGGCACGCTGCAGGGCGCTCGGGCTGGGATCGAGCGCAATGAGTTCCGTGGCGCTGAAGCCATCGGCCTGCACCGGGAGTTCGGGCTCACGCGGACCGGGGTCGGAGTCCTGGCCGCCAGCGCCCGAGTCACCTCCCGCCGACGACGCGCTGCCACCGTCGCTGCTACCGCCGTCGTCTCCACCGCCGCCATCGTCTCCATCATCGGCGCGGGCCTGGCCCACCAGGGGCGCCCCCATCTGCCAAGGCCCGCCGTTCGGTGGCAGCGTGTGCATCAGCAGCACCAGCGCCAGGAGCCACCAGCTCCGGCGGGTTGGGCTCATGCAACGAAAATGGGACAACAAGGGCATGTGTGGGAAGCAAGCGCGCTGCAGCATCACAGGTTAAAACATCGCGGCCAACAGGACAGCCGTGGGGTCTGAGTTCCAACAACGCAGGCCATGCACGCTTATTCCATGAAGACCGGGAATAAAGCCGCGACCCGCGCGTTGTCCGTGCATTCATCATGCTCGATCCAGACCCCCGCGCCCAGATCATCAGCCTGCTGCCCCGCTTGCGCCGTTTCGCCAGCGGGCTCACGCACGACGGGCACATGGCCGACGACCTGGTGCAGACCGCCTGCCTGAAGGCGCTGGAGCGCTGGCACCAGTACCAGGCCGACACGAGCTTGGCCAGCTGGATGTTTCGCATCGTGCAGACCACCTGGCTCGATGACTACCGCACGCGCCAGCGCCACAAGACCGATACCGACACCGACGCGTTGCCCGACATCGAAGGCGAAGACGGACGCCAGGTCGTGGAAAGGCGCAGCGACTTGCGCGCGGTTCGCACCGCCCTGGCGGAGTTGCCCGAAGACCAGCGCGCGGTGCTGATGCTGATCACGGTGGACGGCCTGTCGTACCAGGAAACTGCGCTGGCACTCGACATTCCCATGGGCACGGTGATGAGTCGGCTCTCGCGCGCCCGCATCCGGCTTGCCAACGCGCTCGGAAGGCAAGGAGCCTGACATGCACACAGACGACGACACCCTGATCGCCTACCTCGACGGACAGCTGCCCGACGCCGACTACGGCCCGCTTGAACAAGCGCTGGAGCACGACGAATCCCTTCGCTCGCGTCTGCAGGCGCTGGCAGACAGCAGTGAGCTCGCGCGACGGGTCTTCGACCCGGTGCTGCTGGAGCCGGTGCCGCCACAGCTCATTGCCGCGATCTGGCGCGCGCCGGATCCTCGGGCGCGCGCCAAGCCCTTGCGCTCTGGGCTGCCACGCCCCGCGGGATGGCTGGCCAGGCTCGGCCTGGCGTCGGTCCCGCTTGCCTGGCCTGCGCTGGCTTCGGTGGCCGTGCTGGGCTTGGGCGTGGTGATCGGCTGGCAACTGATCGCGCCGGCGGACGATGCGCGATGGTCGCTGCGCGAGGGCGCCCCGGTCACCGACGAAGCGCTGGCCCTGGCACTGGAGGTCTCACCCAGCGGCCGCGTGTTGCGCACGACGGGCGGTGCGGTGGAAATTCTGGCCAGCTTCGAACAGGCGGATGGAGGGCACTGTCGCGAGTTCAACCGCAGCAGCCCGCGCGGCACGCTGGACGAACTGGGCATCGCCTGCCGCAACGCCCAGGGCGACTGGCAGCTCGAACTGCTTGTGGCAGAAGATCGCCCGGCTTCCGTTGGTGAAGCACGCTACCAGACCGCCAGCGACCAGCAACACGACCGGGCCGACGCCTTCTTGCGTGAGCGGGTGCGGGGTGAGCCGCTGGACGAGACAGAAGAACAGGCGTTGATCGAGAGCGGCTGGGCACGCTGACCTCAAGCCGGCCGAGGCCGCACCACCACCGCCTCGCGGATCGGCAAGTGAATCAGCGCCGCGCCCACCGCCAGCACGATGTCGATGTACCAGATCCAGTCGTAGTTGCCCGTGGCCTCGAACACCTGGCCGCCCAGCCATGCGCCCAGGAACCCACCCACCTGGTGCGACAGCATCACCAGGCCGAACAGCATGGCCATGTTGCCGGTGCCAAAGAACTTGGCCACCAGCCCCACCGTGGGCGGCACGGTGGAGAGGAACGTCAGTCCCATGACGGCGGCAAAGGTGAGCATCACCGCCTCGGTCTTGGGCGCGAGCAGAAAGATCAACACCGCCACGGCGCGCGTGGCGTACACCAGCGACAGCAGCGACTTCATGCGCCAGCGGCCCACGGCCCAACCCATGGCGAGACTCCCGATGATGTTGAACAGGCCGATGATGCCCAGCGCCCACGCGCCGACCGGCGCGGGCAGACCGCACGCGGCCACCACGCCGGGCAAGTGCGTGGCGAGAAAGGCCACGTGAAAACCGCAGACGAAGAAGCCGGCGGAGAGCAGCAGATAGCTCGGGTTGGCCAGCGCCTTGCGAATCGCCTCGCCCGCCGGCAGCGACACCGGCGCGGGCGCCACGCCTGCCGCAGCTGCTGGACCGGGCCCACGCAGCACCCAGGCCGCCGGCAACGCCAGCAACACGATGAGCGCCAGCGCCTGCATGGCGCCCGCCCAGCCCAAGCCCAGGGTGAGCGCGGCGGCCAGCGGCGCCATCAGGAACTGGCCGAACGAGCCGCCCGCGTTCACGATGCCGGTGGCCATGCCGCGCCGCTCGGCCGGCATGAGCCGCGTGGTAGCCGCCATCAGCACCGACGGCCCGGCCATGCCGGCACCGCCGGCAGAGAGCACACCGATGGCGAGAATCAGGCCCCAGGTGCTCGTCATGAGCGGGGTGATGTAGGTGCCCAACGCCACCAGCAGCACGCCCGCAAGCAGCACGCGTCCGGCGCCGATGCGGTCGGCCACCGCGCCGGCAAACGGCTGCGTGAGGCCCCACCAGAGTTGCCCAAACGCGAACGCCAGACTGATGCTGCCCACGCCAAGACCGGTTGCGGTGTTGAGCGGGGAGAGAAAGAACCCCATGGTCTGGCGCGTACCCATGGTCAGCGCAAAAGTGCCCGAGGCGGCCAGCAGCACCAGCCACCAGACGGCATGCTTCTGAACATCAATCTTCATGGTTGTCCTCCTCGTGGAATGCGGCCAGCCCCTGGTCCAGCAGGCCGTGCAACGCGACGACGGTGGCCGCGCCGAGTTTGTCGTTGAGTGCAAGCTGCGCTGCTTTCCAGCGGCGCTGCGCCTGGCGGCGCACCTCGCGACCAGCCTCGGTGATGTGCACCAGGCGGCTGCGCGCATCGGCGCCCTCGCCCATCTCCAGCCAGCCAGCCGCCACCAGCGGCTGCAAGTTGCGCGTGAGGGTGGAGGCGCCCATGTCCATGCGCCGGGCCAGCTCGCCGGGCGCCACGGGGCCGAGCTTGTCCACGTGCGTGAGCAGCGAGTACTGCGTGATCTTGAGGCCGCTCCCGGCGAGGTGCTGGTCGTAGTGCTGGGTAACGCGCCGGGTGAGCTGGCGCAGTTTGAAGTTGGTACAGCCCACCGGAGCAGGGTTTGACGCATGGGTGTCAGTGGTCATTTTATGATTGTATCTACAATCATTGCATCTGCAATCAAGTAAGGACCTCTCATGTCAGCCGAGACAACACAGGCCGAATGGACCCGCCATTTCGACGAAACCCGCGCGCGCCTTCGCAGCGGGGCTGGAGCGGGACTGGCCGATCCAGCCCAACTGACAGGCTTGAACGGCCTGCAGCAAATGCAGGCCATGCTTGAGGGCTGCCTGCCCTATCCCCATATCGCCGACACCATGGACTTCGCGCTGGTCGAAGTGGGCGAAGGCCGTGCTGTCTTCCAGGGCCTTCCCCAACTCAAGCACTACAACCCGCTGGGCAGCGTGCACGGCGGCTGGTACGCCACGCTGCTGGACTCGGCGCTGGGCTGCGCGGTGCACACCACGCTGCCGGTGGGCCGCGGCTACACCACAGCCGAACTGGGCGTGAACATCGTGCGCGCCGCATCACACAAAAGCGGTCCGCTGCGCGCCATCGGTACGGTGCTGCACGCCGGACGCCAGCTCGCCACCGCCGAGGCCCGCATCGTGGGCGCCGACGGAAAACTCTACGCCCATGCCACCACCACCTGCCTGGTGTTCGAGATCCCGGCGCGCTGAGGCCAGGCGAAAAAAAGCCCGGCGAACCGGGCTGTGTCGGTGGTGATGTACAGGCTCAGCCGGCAATCATCACCTCGACACGGCGGGCTTCGGCGTCGTTGCCGGTTCCGGTGGTCTGCACGGGTTTCTTCAGCTCCATGCTGGTCTCGGCCACGCCAGCACCCACCAGCGCGTCGCGCACGGCCAGTGCACGCTGCTTGGCCAGTTCGGCGTTGAAGGCCGGGTCGCCGGTGGCGTCGTGAAAGCCCGAAAGCACCAGTTGTTTGCCGGACTTGGCAGCTGCGATCGCGTCTCCGAGCGCCACCAGCGCGCCCGAAGCCAGATCGGCCTTGCCGGAGGCAAAGTAGAACTTCACCACGCCGTTTTCCACCACCACGCTGGCGTCATCGCTCGAAGCGGCAGCCACCGCGGGTACAGCGGCAGGCGCTGCCATCTGGGTGGACGGAGCACCACCGCGGGATTTGTGGATGCCCAGGCCCACGGCGAAGCCGGTCACCAGCACAATCACCG
>LNFM01010650.1_pt1 | contig 12846 bp, 10 predicted proteins | sample 596031 | NCBI WGS metagenome assembly LNFM01 (sample SAMN04254537, study PRJNA301005) | activated carbon metagenome | isolation source: dual media filters at the Ann Arbor, Michigan drinking water treatment plant | place: USA: Ann Arbor
TTCGGTTGGCTCATAGGGGGGCCCAATGCAGGGTGAAGACGGCCGCCGTACCGACGTCGTCGTAGTAGCGCTCGATCTCGAGCTTGATGACGGACGAGCTGTCCGCCGTCCGGACAACCCACACGATGGGAGCCGGCGTCAAGATGTGCGTGCTCGCGTCGTAGTCGTACCAGCGGTTCGCCTCGGTCTCGAAGGCGTAGTCCGGCTCGGTATTCTCGTCGGGGCCATCGGCCGCGTCGGCGATCCAGCCGGTCGCAGGGGCCGTCACGATCTCGTCGAACTCGACGTCCCGGAGCGGAACGACCTCCACGCCCCGCGATCCCGACACGCCGCCATTCGTGGAGAGGTGAAAGCGCTGGAAGCGGAGATCCCAGGGTCCGGCCTCGTCCAGCACGGCGCGGGTCTCGAAGTCGCCGTGGAGCCAGGTATCCGTCGCCTGTGCGTCGACGATGGTGGTGTACGAGCCGTCCTCGTTGGCGGTCGTCGCGAATGGACCGCTCGTATCCGCCCCCGCATCCGGGCGCAGGTTGTCGGTGGCGACGAGCGTGTCGGCGCAGCCGGCGAGGGAGAGGAGGAGCAGCGTGGACTTCATCGGTGTAGCTCGACGCCCGCGTAGATGGTGCGGGGCAGGGTGCGATCGAGGACGGGGTCGCCCGTGTTCAGCGCGTTGTCGATCCCGACGAAGCCACCGAGCCCGCTGGTGAACCGCTTCGCGACCCGTACGCGCACGTCGAAGCGCCGTGGAGTCAGCGTGGCCATCTCGGGGTCATCGGGATTCAGGCCGAGGTAGAGCGGACGGCGGCCGGTCACGACGAGCGCGGCGAACGCATCGACACCGGCCATGCGGTCGCGCCAGCGGCCGGTGAGCGTGAGCCGGTGGCGGGGGATGGTCTCGAGCGCGCGATCCTCGTCGAGATCCCGCGCATACGTGTACGCGTAGCCGACCTCGATACCCGCACGTCCCTTGACCGCCATCGCGGAGGCCTCCCCACCGAGCGTGCGCGCACGGCCGATGTTGCCGTACGAGAAGAGGAGCGTGCCGTCGGGCGAGGGCTCCCCGGGCACGATGAAGATCATGTCGCGCAGCTGGTTCACGTACGCGTCCGCACCGAGCTGCAGCCAGTCCGTGACGCGCCACTCGCTGCCGAGCTGGGTGCTGACGCTCGTCTCGGGCTTCAGATCGGGGTTGCCCTCGACGAGGTAGCCGACGCCCGGGTTCGCAAACAGCAGGAGCTGTTCCTGGAAGCTAGGGGCGCGGAAGCCCATGCCGGCACTGCCGCGGAGCACGACGCCAGCCTCGGCCTGCCAGCGCGCGGCGAGGCGCGGCGTGGCGTTGACGCCGAACTGCGTGTCCGCATCGACGCGGGCGGCGGGGACGACGAGGAGGGAATCGGTGCCGCCGGGGCGCCACTCGTCCTGCGCGAAGATGGCTCCGCGATACCGATCGCCCGTCCTCGAGAGCCGCTCCGACGACAGCTCCTCGCGAAGACCCTCCACTCCAACGAGGACGCGGTGGTTCGCGACGTCGCGCGCGACCTGCGTACGCGCTTCGAGGAGGTTCTCCGTCGTCTCCGTGTACACGTCGAGCGCGGTCGACTGGCGCTGATCGTTCAGGAACTGGTCGCGGTACACACTGGCGCCGAGCTCGAGCCGCAGCGCGGTCTGTTCGGTGGTGTAGACCGCACTCACCGCGGACGCCGCGGTCTCGGTGAGCTTGCGCCGATTCACGATAGCGCCCATGCCCTGGGCATCGACGCCCCGCAAGTCGCGCCGGAGGTAGTCCGCGCTCGCGGTGACACGCAGGGACTCGTCGCGAACGTGAAGGGCGCGGCCGGTGAGGTGCGCGTCGTCGTACGCGTCGAAGGCCGTGGCCGGTGACTCGGGATCGGCCGCGTCGTCGATCTGCGAACGCAGGATCGCCTCGGCGTGGCGGAGCTGCCCGACGAGCGCGACCGAGGTGCCGGCCATGCCGCCGGCGATGCGACCGCGCGTCTCCCAGCCCATGCGGCCGTCGAGGCGAGCGAGGGCGTCGCCGGCCACGCCATCCCGCGGCGTGCGCGAGATGATGTTGACGACGCCGCCGAGAGCATCGCTGCCGTAGAGCACCGAGCTCGGACCGCGCACGACCTCGATCTGCTCGATGTCCTCGACGCCGAAGCGTTCGAGATCGAGCGTGCCGTCCGTGCGGCCTACCTGGCGCATCCCGTCGACGAGGATCAGGGTGTACTGAGGCCCGAGGCCCTGGATCGAGATGCCTTGCGTGCCGGCGACGCTGCGCTCGAGCCACAGGCCCGGTCGCAGGGCGAGCGCCTCGGCGGCGGTCTGCACCCCCGCTTCCTGCAGGCGCTCGCGATCGATCACCTCGGTGGTGACAGGCGAGGCCGCGCGCGCCGATTCGCTGCGCGTACCGGTGACCACGATCGTCTCGCCCTCGGCTTCGAGCGCCATCTCCGCGAGCTCCTGATCCACGTCGGACGGCTCGTCGGCATGCGCCGTACCGACGAGCAACAAAGCGCCCATCCACCCGCGCCAGATCGCGCCTGGGAGGAACCCGAACTGGGATGCGGAATTGCGGGGGATGGGCATGACCAACTACGACAGCGCTTCGTCAGCGACCCGCGGCAGCGCGAGCGCATCGCGCAGCACCATCGAGCGAGCCGCATCACCGAGGGTCTCGGCGAGCGAGGGGATGGCCGACCGCGAGAGGCGCAGCGTGACCGCGCCGATCGTCACGTGCACCGACCCGCAGGTGCATTGCTCGACCAGCATGTAGTCCCCAGCGGCGAGAGTCCTGCGCGTGCAGCCATGGCTCATGACTGATAATGAAAACCATTTTCATTTTCAAGTCAAGCCAGGTCGAGTGTGGCGCCCCGCCTCGGCGCTGTTGCAACTTGCATGAGTGCCTCGCCGAGGCCGGCCCAAGTCGCTGAAATGACGATGACTCCGTGTGGCACGGCACGTGGTTATGGGACCGTGCCTGTTCTTTCGCTCGGTGCTGGTGGTGCGGTCTCGCCGTTCGTTGGCGACCTCGGACTGTGCCTTGTCGCGGCGGCCATTCTCGCCATCGTCTTCGTGAAGCTGCGCATCCCGGCGATCGCCGCGTTGCTCGGCGCGGGCGTCCTGCTCGGTCCCGCCGGCCTCGAGGCGATCCGCGACAAGGCGAGCATCGACACGATCGCGAACCTCGGTCTGACGCTGCTCCTGTTTGTCATCGGCCTCGAGGTGAACCTGAAGAGCCTGCTCGCGAGTGGTCGCACGCTCGTCGTGACCGGCCTCGTGCAGGTGCCCCTCACCCTCGCGGCCGGCTTCGGCATCTTCCTCGGCATCGGCGCGTTCGGGTTCGCGATGCTCGACGGCATCTATCCGGCGCTGTACCTCGGCGTCGCGTGCGCGTTCTCGTCGACGTTGCTCGTCGTCAAGTATCTCCAGGAACAGCTCAAGCTCGACACGACGGCCGGCCGGCTCGCGGTGGGCCTCCTCATCTTCCAGGACATCTGGGCGATCGTGTTTCTCGCGCTGCAGCCGAGCTTCGCGAACCCGTCGATCGTTCCCATCGCCAAGACCTTCGGCGGCACGCTGCTCGTCGCCGGTGGCGCGGTGCTCGTGGCGCGCGTGGTCCTGTCACGCGCCTTCCACATCGTCGCGCGATCGCCCGAGCTCGTCGTCACGCTCGCGCTCGGCTGGTGCTTCGGGGTGGGGCTCATGGGTACCAAGGTCTACGTCTCGATGGAGATGGGCGCGCTCATCGCCGGCATGACCATCGCGACGTCGCCGTTCGCCTACGAAGTGGTCTCGCGCGTCGTGCACCTGCGCGACTTCTTCGTGACGCTGTTCTTCGTCGGTCTCGGCATGAGCATTCCCGTGCCCGAGGGAGCCCACGTGCTCGTCCTCGCCGTGATCACCGCGGTCGTCTCGATCGTCCTGCGCTACGTGATCTTTCTGCCCGTTCTCTACGCGACCGGTCTCGATCGCCGGAACTCGGTCTCCGTCTCGACGAAGCTCGCGCAGGTCTCGGAGTTCTGCCTCGTCATCCTCTACCTCGGCGCCCAGCTCGGACACATCAGCGGCACGCTGGTCAGCGTCGTCATCTTCGCGTTCGTCATCACCGCCCTTGCGACCCCGCTCCTGTTTGGCGCCTCGGACCTCCTCTACAGGAGACTGCGTCCGATCCTGGATGTCGTCGGCATTCGCTCGCGCGGCGCGCAGCCCGAGAACGAGACGTCCGAGCCGCCGCGCCTCGTGTTTCTTGGCTTCCACCGCGTCGCGTCGGCGATGCTCGGCGATCTCGAGCGGCTGCACGAGAACCTCTTGCCTCACACGCTCGTCGTCGACACGAACGCGGTGATCCACGACGAGATCCGGCAGCGCGGGCCGCACGTCGTGTATGGGGACATCGCCAGCACCGAGGTGCTGCGGCATGCAGGTGTCGACAAAGCGGAGGTCATCGTCTCGAGCGTCCCCGACGAGCTGCTGAAGGGCACGAGCAACGAAACCATCGTGCGCACGGTGCGCCAGCTCGCGCCGAACGCCACCATCATCGCAAACTGCACGCGCAACTCGCAGGTGGCCGCGGTGCGAGCCGCCGGTGCGGACCACGTGTTCCGGATGTCGAACGAGGTCGCGATGCAGGTCCTGCCGGCGATCTCCGCGGCCTTGAACGCCAACCTCGCGTCCTATCTCGAAGCGATCGAGGAGGAGAGTCACCGCACGCGTCCGGAGATCCTCGACTGATGTTGCGCGCCTCGCTCATCTACGTGGCGGCGGTCGCGTGGCAGCCGGTCCTCGCGCTTGCCGTCCTGCGCCGCAAGGACCACGCAAGTGGCCCCTACGACGAGGGGATCCGCCCGGCGGCGGTACGGCATTCGCTGCTGTCGATCATCGCCGCGATGCTGGTGCTCGGGGCCGCTGCGGGCGTGGAGTCGATCGTCTCCGAGCCGCACGCGTCACGTGATGGTGCCGTCGACGTGGGGCACGTGGTGGCGGCGTTCGCGGTCATCACCGCCCTGCTCTGGATCCAATCGATCCTCGAGGAGCTCACCTGGCGCGGGCTCGTCTTGCCGCGGCTCATGCGCATGTTTGGCGAGTGGCCGGGGCTGATCCTCCACGGCCTCGGGTGGGGGCTCGGATACGTGCCCCTGCTCGTCGTCACGGGGGCGGGCGTGCATCGCTCGCTCGAGCTTGTCGTCACGGTGGGGCTCCTCGGCGTGGTGCTCGGCTGGATCCGCCTCATCACGCGCAGCATCTACGCGAGCGCGGCCGCCAACGCGACCTTCACGATCTGCTCGGGCCTGCCGCTCTACGTGCTCGGCGAATCGAGCCGCTTCGCCGCGGCGTTGCAGCCGCCGGGCTGGATCCCCCTGGTCGTGCTCGTCGCCGGCATCGTCGCGCATCGCCCCTGGCGTGCCGCTATCTCCATTCCGTGGTGCCCGCTGCCGGAGCACGTGAACTGATGCTGAGCCGCAGCGCGCCCGCGCCGCTCGTGACGCGGAGACCACTCCTCGTCGTCAGCGTGGTGCTCGTCGGCGCCTTGACGGTGCTGGTGGGCGTCGGAGCGCGCGTGCTCGCGCACGATCGCGCCGAGCTGGTCTCGCAGTTCGCCGCCGCTCGCCAGCGTGCCATCGACGAGGCGGCCGCGAGCATGGCCTCCGAGATCAGCGACATCTCCGACGACCTCGATCTCGCTGCCAACCTCCTGGCGGACTCCACCGACGACGACAACATCTTGCACTCGATCGCCACGATCAAGCGCGAGTACCTCGTCATGCACGCCCGCACCACCGCCGGCGCGGCGACGGTCAAGGTCACGGCCTTCGATGCCCCCCGGGGGGCAGATGCGATCGTGAGCGCGACCCTCGAGGAGCTCATCGTTCGCGCCGAGGCCGAGCCCGGGACGCTGCATGCATCCGGACCGGTCGCCCCCCCTGGATCTGCGGGAGCCTGGTACCGCGTCTATGCGCGGCGGGGGCCACGCGGCCCGGCCGTCGCCGTCGCCATCGATACCGCCATCCTCCTCGGGCGCATGAAGCTCGTGCGCGATCCGCTCGCTCGGATCGCGGTGTTCGACGGTCGTGGCGAGGCGGCCACCCTCAGCGACCCCGCACTCGCGGCCCTTCACCCGGAGCCGATGCTGGATGCCGCGACCGCGCAGCGCCTCGGCTTGCCCGCGGTCGATGCCGTCGTCGTCACGACCCCGCTCGTCGTCGATGGTGGTCCGCCGTGGACGCTCCTTGCCGCCGCCTCGACCGAGCCGCTCCAGACCCAGCAGGCCACGATCATGCGCCGCGTCCTCGTCGGAGGCGGCATCGTGCTCGTCCTCGTCTGCGCCGCCGCCGGCTACATTCTCTACGCGACCTTCCGGGCTCGCACCCTCCGCGAACGCGTGAAGCACGAACAGCGGCTTCTCCACTCCGAGAAGCTCGTCACCGCCGGCCAGCTCGCGGCCGGCATCGCGCACGAGATCGGAACGCCGCTCTCGGTGGCCCGTGGGCGCGTCGAGCTCGCCATGTCGCGGCTTGGTCCGGAGCACACCGAGGCCGCGAACCACGCCCTCGTGATCGACCAGATCGATCGCGTCACCCGCCTCATCCAGCAGCTCCTCGACTATGTCCGACCCACGCCGGCCTCGGTGATGGATGTCGACCTCGTTCGCTCGCTACGGTCCGTGCGCGAGCTCCTCGCGCCCCAGGCGGCGAAGCGCAAGGTGACGCTCGAGGTCTCCGGCGACGAGCCCGCCGCTCTGCGCACCGACCCCGATCAAGTCCAGCAGATCCTCGTGAACCTCGCGCTCAACGCGATAGACGCCTGCGAGAAGGGCGGGCGCGTCGACCTCCGCGTCGAGAAGCGGGGCCTCGAGACCGTCCTCGAAGTCTCGGATACCGGCCACGGCATCCCAAAGGAGCTACAGAAGCAGGTGTTCGATCCATTCTTCACGACCAAGAAGCGCGGGCAGGGGACGGGACTCGGGCTCTGGGTCGTAGCGCAGCTCGTGCAGGGCCAATCAGGCGAGATCGAGCTCACGAGCACACCGGGCACGGGCACCACCGTGCGCGTCACCTGGCCAGGGACCCCATGACCGCACGCTCCGTCCTCGTTGCCGACGATCACGTCGAGATGGCGCGCCTCGTCGCCGACAAGCTCTCCGGTGAGGGCTGGCGTGCCCGGGTCGTGGACTCCGGCCGCGACGCGATCGCCGCCCTCCAGGCGAGCGTGCCCGATCTGATCATCTCCGATCTCCGCATGGCAGAGGTCGATGGTCTCGACGTCCTCGATGCGGCCCGGGCCACCGATGCCGAGCTGCCCGTCATCATCATGACGGCCTTCGGCGCGGTCGACTCCGCGATCGAATCGATGAAGCGCGGCGCGTGGCACTACGTCACGAAGCCCCTCCGCCTCGACGAGCTCGCTCTCCACGCGAACCGCGCCTACGAGCACCGTCAGCTCCGCCGCGTGAACCGTCAGTTGCGGGTCGACAGCCGCGCCGGCCTCAACGCGCTCGTCGGGCAGAGCCGCACGATGCGCGAGCTCTACGCGATGATCGAGCGCGCGGCCCTCTCTCCGGCCCCGGTCCTGATCCGCGGCGAGAGCGGGTCGGGCAAGGAGCTCGTGGCGCGGGCCCTCCACGACAACAGCCCCCGGCGCGACCAGCCCTTTGTCGCCCTCAACTGCACCGCGCTCCCCGAGTCCCTCCTCGAGTCCGAGCTCTTTGGCCACACCCGCGGCGCGTTCACCGGCGCCACCACCGCCCGCCCGGGCGTGTTCGTCGAAGCCTCGGGTGGGACCCTCTTCCTCGACGAGATCGGCGACATGCCGGCCCCCCTCCAGGCGAAGCTGTTGCGCGCCGTCCAGCAAGGCGAGGTCCGTCCCCTTGGCTCCGACGAAGCTCGTGTCGTCGACGTCCGCGTCATTGCCGCCACGCACCAGAACCTGGAGCAGCGCGTCTCCGACGGCACCTTCCGCCAGGACCTCTTCTACCGCCTCGACGTAGTCCCACTCTCCGTCCCCTCGCTCCGTGATCGGCTAGAGGACATCCCGCTTCTCGTCGACCACTTCTTCTCCATCGCCCGCGCTCGCAATCCGCACTCGCCTGTCGAGCGCATCGCCCCTGCCGTCATCACCGTCCTCAGCAGCTACCTCTGGCCCGGCAACGTCCGCGAGCTCGAGAACCTGATCGAGCGCCTCGTCGTGATCGGCGGCTCCGCCGAGGTCGGCATGACGGACCTGGCTGCGATCGGCCCCGCCGTCGTGAACAACCAGGAGCGCTTCTCTCTGCCCCGCGACCGCCTCGCCACCCTCCGCGAGGTCGAGGAGGAGTACATCGCGTGGGCGATCGAGAAGTGTGGCGGCAACAAGACCCGCGCCTCCGAGCTCCTCGGAATCGATCCCTCCACGTTGCATCGCCGCACCCGCCCCCGGAAGTGAGCAGAAATTCTGGGGGCGATCCCTGTCGCAGGGGTCGGACCCCTGCGACACGTGGCGATCCCTGTCGCAGGGGTCGGACCCCTGCGACACCTAGTAGCCGCCGCGCGCCAGCGGTCAGCCCAGGAGGGGGAGGGCGGTTCCCGCGATCGGGAACTGGTTCGCCTCGGGCGAGTCGTCGACACCGGCGAGCTGACGCAGGGATTGGTGGAGGTGCTCGTACGTGATGCGCACGCCGTTCGGGTCCTGCGCGAGGGTGTTCGGGTTGACCGTCGTCGGCTTCACATCGGCGTCGGTGGCTCCGACGAGACCGGCCGTGACACCGCGGCCCATGAGGAGGGCGGAGGTGACGGGCCAGTGATCCTTGCCCTGCGTGGCGTTGAAGATCGGGCCGCGACCGAAGTCGGCGGTGACGACGAGGGTGATCTGGTTGTCGAGGCCCACGAGTGTTGCTTGCTCGAAGAGGTAGTCGATGCCCGCGAGGAGCTTGGCCAGCTGACGGGATTGCGCGCGGTGGTGATCGGAGTGCGTGTCGAAGCCACCGAGCGCGATGCTCGCCGAGACGGCGAGGCCCGCATCGAAGGCGGCGAGGGCGAGCTGCATCTGCTGGAGCATGCGTTCGCTGTCACCGAGCTGGTTGCCGGGGACGTCGACGAGGGTCGGGATCACGAGGGAGGCGAGGGACTGATCTTCGACGCGCGCGCGCTCGAGGGCCCCGACCGCCGCCTTGACGCGCGGGAGGTGCTCGGTGCTGGTGAGCTGCTGGGTGCGCTCCATCTGGGCGACGCGGATCGCCGACTGCGCCGCGGGGCGGTGGTACGGCGCCGTGCCCGGTGCGGCGGCGTTGGACTCGAACGGGTTGGCGACCTTGATGTAGCCGCTCGCCGAGAGGCGCGTCGTGGCGACGAGACCCATCGTGGCGTCGTAGCCGCCGCTCGAGATGTAGGCGAGGGCCTTGTCGCCACCATGCGCAGCGGCGGTGAGGGCGCCGAAGGAGGGATAGCCCTCGGTGCCCTTGCCGCTGCCAGCGGCGCGCGTGCCGACGTCGTGGTTGTTGGTGGCAGTGTCGATGCCGTTGATGACGCGGACCTTGTCCCGGTACTTCTGGAAGAAGCTCCGGTTCGACATCAGGTACGGCTCGACGCCGGTGACGGCGGGATCGAGGCCGAACGCGACGAGGTCAACGGGGATGTCGGCGTAGGAGAAGGGACCCTCGGTGCCGATCGCCGTGTACTTCACGTAACGCGGGTCGGTCTTCGGGTCGCAGAGGTACGTCGGGTCCCAGCCGCCGGCGGCGTGCAGGTGAATGAAGTAGGGGCCGGCGTAGGGCTCGGCGGCGCGAACACCACCGCGGTAGAGGATCGGGGCTGCGACGAGGGCCATACCGGACGCCGCACCGAGACGGAGAAAGTTTCGACGGTTCATCTGGGTGGGCTCCTAGTGGTGGAGGAAGCGGTAGTCAGCGAGGAGGTAGGTCATGACGGCCATCCACGACCGCACGGTGAAGTCGGGGTCTTGCTCGATGCGCTGCTCGGCAGGGAGCTCGACCCCGGTGCGCGCGTCCCAGCGACCGCGACAGGCGCTGAGGAGGTTGCGGTTGGTGGTGGGGTTCTCCGCGACGAACGCCTTGCCGTCCCGCCACACGTCGACCCAGAGCGCGTAGGCACGATCGATGTCAGCGTCGTCGGCGACGTGCGTCTCGCCGAGGACCTGTTCGAAGAGGTGCACGAGGCCGTTGCGGATGGCGGTCTCGCCGGCAGCGGAGGGGACACCGTCGACCTCGGGGAGGTCGGTGATGGCGACGCCGGGGAAGAGGTTGCGCTCGGCGGCGGGGCGTGTGAAGTCCCATGCCGTGGTGAGGCAAGCGACCTCGTTGGCCATGCGCCACGCGACGCCCGACATCATGCCGTTCGGCGTGCTGAGGCGGTCGATGACGAGGTCGGAGTCGATACCGCCGTACGCGATGCGGTAGTCGATCAGGAGCTGGGCGCGGCGGTCACCTTGGCTGCGGGCCCACGGGGCGCCGGTGACAGCGGTGATCTTGCGGCTGAGCTCTTCGGGCGTCGAGAGGTGGGCGGTGCCGACCGAGGCCAGCAGGATCGCGGTGTCGCCCATAGCCGGACCATCAGCGTTGACGGCGCGGAAGTACGGCGACTTCACGACGCCCTTCACGATCACGCGGAAGTCGAAGTTGCTCTCGATGAACTCCGAGGCGATCTGGGCGAGGACACCGTTCTGGGCGCTCCATGCCTGGCGATGCGCCTCGAAGTCAGCGGCGCCATACGCGGGGTACTCGAGGATGGGCTCGCCGGTGAGGCCGGCGAACACGGTGCGCGTGACGGCCGTCGCGAAGCGCGGATCGGCGACGACGCGCTCGGCGAGCCAGGGGAGGGCCCCCGTGAACTGATCGGCGGGGATGACCTCGCCTCCAAAGCCGGGCGCATACATCTCGACGTACCAGTTGCGGTCCGGCTGCCAGAGCTCCTGATCGTTGTCGTTCCACTTCTGGAACGCGCCCGCGACCGGATCGAGCATCGAGTGGCAAACCTTGCACTGTGGATCGTCGCGCGTCGGGTTGTTGAAGGCGGTGCTGGTCGCGGCATCGATCGGGCGATTCGCGACCGCGAGGATGTCCGTCGCGAGGAACTGCTCGAACAGCTTGCTCGCCCGGTGACGGTTGCGGTTCGTCGGTGTCGTCGGGAAGCGGTTCAGCCACATCGGAGACGACAGCACGCCCGCGTGCGGCAGCGTGAGCTGCGTCGGCACGCCGCCGATCGTGCGCGAGAACGTCAACTGCGTCTCCTGCCACTCGTTCTCGTTGGTCGGGTCGGTGAACGTCACCGGCACGCCGTAGATGGCCGCGGAGAAGGGGTTCACCACCGTGTAGTCGGCGGTCAGGATCTCCGTGAACGGGCGATCGTTGCGAACGATGTGCGCGATGAGCTGGAGCGGCTCGCGCGTGACGGCGAGGTTTCCCTTCTCGCGGGTGACGCTATCGAGCATGCCGTACGTCGTCTGGCCGGCGCCGGGCCAATCGGTTGCATTGAGGAGGCCGACCCCGCGGCCGACGAAGGACAGGTAGCGATCGACGAGAAACTGATCGTTGTAGAGCTCGATGAGCCAGTCGTAGAACGCGGGCTCGCGCATCGCGGTGTCGAGCGCGGCATCGATGCCCGCGTCATCCGCGGCGGCGGCCTTTTCGGCCGCGGTCGGCAGGCGGCCCACCATCATCAACATCGCCTTGCGCAGCGTGTGCGGTCCGTCCAGGAGCTGCACGCCCGAGAGCGCGGCCGGCGGCGCGTCCTCGCAGTCGCTCGGCGCCGCACTGCGTGCGACGAACTCCTCGAGGATCTTGTACGGCTCGCTGCCGACCTCGAACAACGTCCCGCCGCCGTGCATCGTCTGGCCCGTCGGCTTCAGCAAGAGCTCCGACGTTCCACTGATCTGGATCGTCGACACCATGCGGGCATTCGAGAAGTTCTCCTCGAGGAAGCCCGGATAGTTCGTCGGCTGCAGCAGGAACTTCGCGAACTGCTCCTGCGCCGAGCCCGCGAGGGTGTGGCAGCCGACGCACGACGCGCCCATGACCTTGCCCCAGACTTCTTGCTCGAAGAAGTCGCGGTCGGAGACGCAGACCGGTGGCGCGTCGCCTCCGTCGTCCAGCCTCTCGTCGTTGCCGCATGCTGCGAGCACGAGGGGAACACATGCGAGCCATCCCATTCGCATGCCCACACCGTAACGGTTAGCTCTGCGTTAGCTCAAGCCGTAAATGCCCGAATCCTATGTGCTTTCATGTGGGTCATGTGCGTGCCAGTTGCACCCGTCGACCTGCTTCCCGACGGAACACGTTGACCGCGGTAGCCGTCGCAGGTGATCCGTCCGGACGTGGATTTGTATGATGGAGGGCCGGTCAGGGCCGGGCTCCTCCTTGTCGCGGTGCTCACGGGAGCCTGTGCTGGGGCAGATATCCCCACGCCGTCCGTGATCGATGCAAATCGCAGCGGTATTGCCCTCGGGCAGCTGGAGCGCGGTCGCGCCGTCTACCTCGAAAAATGCACGCGCTGCCACTCGCCGGTCGCGCCCCGCGACTATTCCAGCAATGAGTGGCCGGGACGCGTCGACGAGATGACGGACCGCTCCAAAATCTCGCAGGACGAGAAGCAATTAATCCTCACGTATCTCACCACGATGAGCTCCACGCCCAAGTAGTATCGAAGTGCGTGAGCAGGCGGCTCTTGATTCTCGACGAGACGGAGCTCTCCCGGCGGGTTCTCTCCCAGGTCTTCAAGCAGCGCGAGTACGACTGCGCCACCGCCGCAGATATCGAATCTGGGATGCGCGCGATCGACGAGTTCAGACCGGATGTCGTGCTCTACGACTGGTCGTTCCGCGATGGTTCTGGGGTTGGCTTGTCGTGGAAGCTGCACGAGC
>LNFM01022056.1_pt1 | contig 12846 bp, 10 predicted proteins | sample 596031 | NCBI WGS metagenome assembly LNFM01 (sample SAMN04254537, study PRJNA301005) | activated carbon metagenome | isolation source: dual media filters at the Ann Arbor, Michigan drinking water treatment plant | place: USA: Ann Arbor
CTGGCCGCCCACCGCTTTGATCCGGTCGTCGAGTGCTTCGAGGCCGCCCACGGTGCGGGCGACCAGCACGCAGTGCGCGCCTTCTTTGGCAAAGGCGAGCGCCGCGGCCGCGCCAAGGCCGCGCGAGGCGCCGGTGATCAGCGCAAGGCGGCCGGCGAGACGGCCAGCAGGAGCTTCTGTCATGACAGTGAACTCAGGCGGTTTCGGCGAGGAAGGAGAGCTGGCGATCTTCGATGCCGATCTGGTCGTCGAGCGGGATCGGATAGTCGCCGGTGAAGCAGGCGTCGCAGAACGCCGGCTGGGCGGGGTCGCGGCCGCCGGGCATGCCCATGGCGCGGTAGAGGCCATCGATCGAGATGAAGGCCAGCGAATCGACGCCGATGAACTTGGCCATGCCGGCGACGTCGTAGTGCGACGCCAGCAGCTTGTCCTTGTCCGGCGTGTCGATGCCGTAGAAGCACGGGTCGGTGGTCGGCGGGGCGGCGATGCGCATGTGGACTTCGCGGGCGCCGGCCTGCTTCACCATCTCGACGATCTTCTTGGAGGTCGTGCCGCGCACGATCGAATCGTCGACCAGGATAACGCGCTTGCCCTGGATCAGGGCGCGATTGGCGTTGTGCTTCAGGCGCACGCCGAGATGGCGGATGTGGTCGGCCGGCTCGATGAAGGTGCGGCCAACATAGTGATTGCGGATGATGCCCAGCTCGAACGGCAGGCCGGATCCCTGGGCGTAGCCGATCGCCGCCGGCACGCCGGAGTCGGGCACGGGCACGATGACATCGGCGGGAACAGGGCTTTCCTTGGCGAGCTCCACGCCGATGCGCTTGCGCGCCTCGTAGACGCCGACGCCTTCGAGGCGCGAGTCGGGACGGGCGAAATAGATGTGCTCGAAGACGCAGAAGCGCCTGGGCTGCTTGGTGAAGGGCTTGATCGAGCGCGGGCCGTTGCCGTCGATGATGACGATCTCGCCGGGATCGACATCGCGCTCGAAGCGGGCGCCGATGATGTCGAGCGCGCAGGTCTCCGAGGTCAGGATCCAGGAATCCTCGAGCTTGCCAAGGACCAGCGGCCGCACGCCCAGCGGGTCGCGCACGCCGATCAGCGCCTCGTTGGTCAGCAGCAGCAGGGAGTAGGCACCCTTGACCTTGCCCAGCGCGTCGATCAGCCGGTCCTGCACGGTCGAATAGTCGGAGCGGGCGACCAGGTGGTTGATGACTTCGGTGTCGGTGGTCGACTGGAACAGGCAGCCCATCCGCACCAGTTCCTTGCGCAGGATATAGGCGTTGGTGAGGTTGCCGTTGTGGGCCAGCGCCATGCCGCCGAAGTCGAAGTCGGCGAAGATCGGCTGGATGTTGCGGTCGGACGCGCCGCCGGTGGTGGCGTAGCGGTTGTGGCCGATCGCCGAGTAGCCTTTTAGGCGGGCCATGACCGGCTGTTCGCCGAAGATCTCGCCGACCAGTCCGGGCGCGCGGTGGTCGTGGAAGTGGCGGCCGTCGTAGGTGACGATGCCGGAGGCTTCCTGGCCGCGATGCTGGAGTGCGTGGAGACCGAGGGCGGTGTGGGCGGCGGCATCCGAGGTGCCGTAGATGCCGAACAACGCACATTCCTCGTGAAACTTGTCGAGGTCGTGGTTGGAGGGCTTCTGTGTGTCCGGCACGGCGGGGTTATATCCGGGAGCAGCCGCCCGCGCCATCGAGGATAACTTACTGCGGCGGTTTGGTCTCGCCTTGCGCGGGGGCCGCGGCCGGGGCGGGGGTGGTGGCCGGCGAAGCGGGTGCCGCGCCCGCGTCCATGCCGGGCCGCATCAGCCGGTTCCGAAACCCCGTGGGCAGGTTGGGTTCGATGAAAGTGGCCATTTCCTTGACCATCGGGAAGGTGGCGGCCCCCTCGACGGCCGGCGGCAAGGTGCGCGGACCCAGGTAGCCGTAGAACAGGAAGGCAGCACCCAGCACGACCCAGGCACAAACGACGCCGAAGCCCGCGCCCAGGATGCGGTCGGGCTTGCCCAGCGGGCTTGCCTTGATCGAGCGCGACAGGGCGTTCGTCAGCATCACCAGCACGATCAGGGCGGCGACGAAAACCGCCAGCATGGAGACGAAATAGGCGAGCTCGGTGCTGCCGACGAGTTGCTCGACCTCGGGCTGTATGACCTTGGAGTATCGCCAGGCAACCCAGCCGGCACCGATCCACGAACCGATGAAGAGGATGGCATGGGCAAAGCCGCTCGACATGCCGATGACCGCTCCGAACACAGCCACGGCAATGACGGCGACGTCGAAAACGGTGATTCCAAGCTGTTCCATTCGACTCTATACGCCCCGCGACCTGCTTCGTTGCCTATTCCCGCCGCCGGTCCGGAGCACCCTCGCGCCGCGGGCGTTTGGGGGCCCGGTCGGCCGGTTGGAAGCGAGCCACAAGGTCGGTCAGATGCTCGATTTCGTCAATGGCGATGGCTTCCGGCGCGCGCGCCGCAGGCACCGTGCCGGGACGCCCGCGCGGCACCAGGGCGCTGCGGAAGCCGAGCTTGGCCGCCTCGCGCAGGCGGGCTTCGCGCTGGCCGACCGGGCGGACCTCGCCGCCCAGGCCGATTTCGCCGAACACCACCATTTCCGGCGGCACCGGTTCGTCGGCCAGCGAGGATACGACGGCCGCGGCGACGGCGAGGTCGGCCGCCGGCTCGCCGATCTTCAGGCCGCCTGCAACATTGAGATAGACGTCGTTGGCGCCGATGGCGACGCCGCAGCGCGCTTCTAGCACGGCCAGCACCATGGCGAGCCGGTTGGAGTCCCAGCCAACCACGGCATGCCGCGGCGTGCCGAAGGACGAGGGCGACACCAGCGCCTGGATCTCGACCAGCAGCGGCCGCGTCCCTTCGATACCGGCGAAGACGCAGGCGCCCGAGACGTTGCCGCGGCGCTCGCCCAGGAACAGCGCCGACGGATTGGCGACATCGGACAGGCCGCGGTCGGACATCTCGAACACGCCGATCTCGTCGGTCGGGCCGAAGCGGTTCTTGACGGTGCGCAGGATGCGGAACTGATGGCCGCGCTCGCCCTCGAAATAGAGCACCGTGTCGACCATATGTTCGAGCACGCGCGGTCCGGCAATCGCGCCGTCCTTGGTGACGTGGCCGACCAGCAGCACGGCGATGCCGCGGCGCTTGGCGAGCTCGACCAGCGCCTGCGAGGAGGCGCGGACCTGCGTCACGGTGCCGGGCGTGCTGTCGACCGTGTCGAGCCACATGGTCTGGATCGAATCGATCACCGCGACCTTGGGTGCGTCGGGCCGCTCCAGCGTCGCCACGATGTCGCGCACCGAGGTGGCGGCCGTCAGCTGCACCGGCGCATCGCCGAGACCCAGCCGCTCGGCGCGCAGCCGGACCTGGTCGAGCGCCTCTTCGCCGGAAATATAGGCGCAGGAGGTGTTCTGGCGGGCGAGTGCTGCGGCCACCTGCAGGAGGAGTGTCGATTTGCCGATGCCGGGATCGCCGCCGATCAGCAGCGCCGAGCCCACCACCAGCCCGCCGCCGCAGACGCGGTCGAATTCGGCGATGCCGCTTTTGTAGCGCGGCGGCTGCGGCGTCGTGCCGGTGAGGCCGGCGAATTCGAGCAGGCGACCCTTGCCGCCGCGCGCCAGCCCGCCGCCGGCCGGGCCCGGAGCGGGCGCCGATTCCTCGGCGATGGTGTTCCACTCGCCGCAGGACTCGCAGCGGCCGCTCCATTTATTCGTGACCGAACCGCACGACTGGCAGACGAAGCGCTTCAGCGGGCGCGCCATCGTCAGAGCTTCCGGACCTGCATGCGGATCGGGCCCTCGGCGCGGCCATGGATGAACTGCTCGACATGGGCGTTGCCGGAGCGATCGATGTCGGCGACCGGTCCCTGCCAGATCAGCCTGCCTTCGTAGAGCATGCCAATGCGGTGGCCGATTTTGCGCGCGCTCGCCATGTCGTGGGTGATGGACACGGCCGTGGCGCCGAGATCGCTGACGCACTTCACGATGAGGTCGTTGATGACGTCGGCCATGATCGGGTCGAGGCCGGTGGTCGGCTCGTCGAAGAAGATGATCTCCGGCTCGCGGGCGATGGCGCGGGCCAGCGCCACGCGCTTCTGCATGCCGCCGGAGAGTTCGGACGGGAACAGTTCGCCGATCTCGGGCCCGAGGCCGACGGCGCCCAGCTTGGCGATGGCCACTTCGCGCGCCTGCTCGGGTTTCATGCCGTCGCTCTGGATCGGACCGAAGGCGACGTTCTCCCAGACGCGCAGGGAATCGAACAGGGCGCCGCCCTGGAACAGCATGCCGAACTTGCGCATGACGCGGGCGCGGCCACGGTCGTTGAAGTCGACGGTCTCCTCGCCGTCGACGCGGATCGAACCGCGATCCGGCGCCATCAGGCCGAGGATGCATTTCAGCAGCACCGACTTGCCGCTGCCGGAACCGCCGATCACGACCATCGATTCGCCCGGTGCCACATCGAGGTCGATACCCTGCAGCACCTTCTTCGGGCCGAAGGCCTTGGTGACGTCGCGCAATGAAATTTTGGCGTTCATCGCGCGAAGAAGGCTTCGGTAATGAAATAATTGAAGGTGAAGATGAGGATCGATGCCGAGACGACCGCGTGCGTGGTCGCCATGCCGACGCCTTGGGCGCCGCCCTTCGACGTGTAGCCGTGGTAGCAGCCCATCAGGGTGATCAGGAAACCGAACACGGCAGCCTTCACCAGCCCGGAAAAGACATCCTGGAACTGCAGGAAGTCGATCGTGTTGCGCAAATAGGCCGCGTCGTTGAAGTCGAGCTTGTAAATGCCGACGAGGAAGCCGCCGAGGATGCCGATGATGTCGGCGACCAGAACCAGGATCGGCAGGGTGACGATTCCCGCGATCAGGCGCGGGGCCACGAGATACTTGAAGGGGTCGGTCGAGAGCGTGGTGAGCGCGTCGATCTGCTCGGTGACGCGCATGGTGCCGATTTCGGCCGCGATGGCGGCGCCGATGCGGCCCGCCACCATGAGACTGGCGAGGACCGGGCCCAGTTCGCGGGTCAGCGACACGACAACGACGTTGGGAATGGCGCTTTCGGCCGAGAAGCGGGCAAAGCCGGTGTAGCTCTGCAGCGCCAGAACCATGCCGGTGAAGATCGCGGTCAGCCCGACGACCGGCAGCGAGTAGTAGCCGATCTCGAGGATCTGGTCGACGATCTGCCGCCGATAGTAGGGCGGTTGCACGGCCTGGCGCACCGCATGGAAGGCAAATGCCGTGACGGCGCCGGTCGCCTGCAGGAAAGCCAGCGTCATGCGGCCAAGAATGGTCAGCAGCGGAAAGCTCACGCCTCTTCTCCCACGGCGTCGCCCCGGCCTTCGACATAGGTACGGTGATAGCGTCGGCCCAGCGCCGTCATGATCTCGTATCCGTTGGTGCGCGCCGATTCGGCCAGGTCGTCGGGCGTCACGTTGGCGCCCAGCACCTCGACCGAATCGCCCGGCTGCGACGCCGCCTCGGGCACCTCGGTCACGTCGATCGTTACGAGGTCCATCGAAATGCGGCCGATCACGGGCACGGGCTGTTGGGCGATGTACACGACGCTGCGGTTGACCAGTGCGCGGAAGTAGCCGTCGGCATACCCGAGGCCGATGGTGGCGACGCGCGTAGGCCTCGCCGCGCGCCAAGCGCCACCGTAGCCAACGGTCTGTAGAGCGTCAACGCGACGGACCTGGAGGATGCGGGCTTGCAGCGCGACCGTCGGCAACATCGGATTGGCCTGGCCGGGCAGGGGATTGATGCCGTAGAGGGCGGCGCCCGGCCGCATCAGGTCGAAGTGATAGTCGGGGCCGAGGAAGATACCGGAGGAGTTCGCCAGCGATGCCGGTGCACCCGGCATCGCCTTCACGAACGACCGGAAGCGGGAGAGTTGCTCGCCATTGATCGGGTTGGCGGGCTCTTCCGACGCCACGAGATGACTCATGAACAGGGCAAGACGCAGTCCGCGCAGCCGGCCGCGCTCGTTGACCAGAGCCTGGGCGTCCTCGGGACCGAAACCCAGGCGATTCATGCCGGTGTCGAGATGGATCACGGCATCGAGCGGGCGGTTGAAGCGCTGCGCCGCCGCGCGCCAGGCGTTGAGTTGGCCAAGATGGTTGAGCACCGGCGTAAGATCGTGCTCGACGAAGTCGCCCTCGGTGCCGGCGAGCAGTCCATTCAGGACATAGATCGGGTGTTCGGGCAGCACGCGCCGCAGTTCGATGCCTTCGTCGATGTGGGCCACGAAGAACTGCCGGCAACCCTCTGCTGCCAGTCTCGGCCCCACGCTCGCAAGGCCGGTGCCATAGGCGTCGGCCTTGAGCACCGCGGCGCAATCGACCGGGCGGCCGCTGGCGCGGCCGGCGTCGCGCAGGCCGCGCCAGTTGGCGGCGATGGCACCGAGATCGATCGTCAGGATCGCGCCGGCCCGGCGCGTCTCGTCGTCGGCAGGAGAGGACATCGACGGGCCTAGAAAGCCGGACCGCCCGGCCGTTCCTCGTCGGCGGGCAGGTTGTCGAACTTGGTGAACTGGCCCTCGAAGGCCAGGCGCACGAGGCCGGCTGCTTGGCAACGATCACCTCGGCCTTGCCGTAAGTCTGCTCGCAACGCTGCCTCCAGGCATCGTGGCGCTCATTGAACTTCTGGTCGGATTCCTCGGCGCGTCGCGTCGGCTCGCCGCGCTGCAGGTAGTACTCCTCGCGGTACACGAACATGACGACATCGGCGTCCTGCTCGATCGAGCCCGACTCGCGAAGGTCGGAAAGCTGCGGCCGCTTGTCCTCGCGCTGCTCGACGGCACGGCTCAACTGCGACAGCGCCAGCACCGGCACATCGAGTTCCTTGGCCAGCGTCTTCAGGCCGCGCGTGATCTCGGAAACCTCCTGCACGCGATTCTCCTGACGCGACCTGCCGGAGGGATTGAGGAGCTGCAGATAGTCGACCACCAGCAGGCCGAGCCCATGGGTGCGCTTCAGGCGGCGCGCCCGGGTCCTGAGCGCGGCGATGGAAAGCGCCGGTGTGTCATCGATGAAGAAATTGAGATGCTCGAGTTCCTGGCTGACCGACAGCACCTTGTCGAAATCGCCGCTGATCAGCTCGCCCTTGCGGATCTTTTCGGACGGCACCTCGGCCTGTTCGGCCAACATTCGGGTGGCCAGCTGCTCCGACGACATTTCGAGCGAGAAGAAGCCGACCACGGCGCCATCGACGGCCTTGGGCTTGCCGTCCTCGCCGTGCTCCTCGCGATAGGCTCTGGCGGCGTTGAACGCGATGTTGGTTGCCAGCGCGGTCTTTCCCATCGAAGGACGGCCGGCGAGAATGATGAGATCCGACCGATGGAGGCCGCCCAGGAGCTGGTCGAGCTGGAACAGGCCCGAGGCCACGCCGGTGAGCTGACCGACCCGGTGGTAGGCCGCCTCGGCCGCGATGGTTGCTTCGGTGAGGGCGGCGCGGAACGGCTTGAAGCCGCCCTCGGTCTGGCCGGTCGTGGCCAGCTCGAAGAGCTTCTTCTCTGCCATCTCGATCTGGTGCAGCGCCGTCTCGTCGACGTCGCCGCCGAACGCGCCGTTGACGACTTCCTCGCCGAGATCGACGAGCTGCCGGCGCAGGTAAAGATCGTGCACGGTCCGTCCAAAGGCGGCGGCATCGATCACATGCACCGAAGCCGCGGCGAGGCGGGCGAGGTAGGTCGCGGCACCGCCGGCCGACTTCATCGCCTCGTCCTGCTCGACGTAGGTCTTCAGGGTGACGGCGCTCACCACCTGACCGCGCTCGATCAGCCGCGACAGCGAATCGAAGAGCTTTCCGTGCAGCGGATCGGCGAAGTGTTCGGGACGCAGGAACTCGGCCACGCGCTGATAGGCAGCGTTGTTGACGAGGATGGCGCCCAGAAGTGCCTGTTCGGCCTCGAAATTGTGTGGCGGCTCTCGCAGGCGTGCATCTTCTGCACCTGGGAGGCGCGTGACGTTGGTCGTATCTTTTAGTGGCTCCATGTAGAGCCTTTGTTAGGGGCGCGAGGGGGTATCCACCACCACTAATGCGGCGGCCCTTCTAGGATAGCCTGAAAGACGGGGACAACCGAGTCCCGGTCACTCCGCTGCCATCGAGACTTCTGTCATGTAATCGCGCGTCAATGGCACGGCATCCTGGCGCTTGGCGATCTGGATCTGGAACACCATTTGGTTCATGTAGCGAAAGGAAACCTCGCAGCCGGCGAGGTAGAACTCCCACATCCGGCAGAATCGCTCGTCATAGCCGGCTGTCTGCTTCACCTTTTCGCGATTGGCCTGGAAGCGCCCGCGCCAGTGGCGGATCGTTTCCGCATAGTGCAGGCGAAGCACTTCGATGTCGGTGACCCATAAGTCGACCTTTTCTATCGCCGCCAGGACCTCCGACAGAGCCGGCGAATAGCCACCGGGGAAGATGTACTTGCGCAGCCAGGTGTTGGTGCCGCCGGGTGGTTCCATCCGGCCGATCGCATGCAGCAGCATCACGCCATCGTCCGTCAGCAGATCCTTCACCTTGGTGAAATACTCTACGTAATGAGAGGCGCCCACGTGCTCGAACATGCCGACCGAGACGATGCGGTCGTAGCGGCCCGGCTCGCGGCGATAATCGAGCAGCTTGAAGCGGACGCGGTCGGCGATGCCGGCCTCGAGCGCGCGCCGGCAGGAAACGGCGTGCTGCTCCCGGGAAAGCGTGACGCCGGTCACATCGACGTCGAACTGCCGGGAGAGGAACAGGCCCATGCCACCCCAGCCGGAGCCGATATCGAGGACGCGCTGGCCGGGTTTCAGCAGCAGCTTGGCTGCGATATGGCGCTGCTTGTCGATCTGAGCTTGTTCCAGGCTCTCGCCCGGTGTCGTGAAGTAGGCGCAGGAATATTGGCGGTCACGGTCGAGGAAGAAGTCGTAGAGCTGGTCGTTGAGATCGTAGTGATGAGCGACGTTACGCTCTGCCCGGCCGACCGGATTGTACTGATCCATCGCACGCAGGAGCTTTTGGAGCGCGAGCGACCAACGCACCATGGGCGTGGCCTCGATTGCAGCGATATTGCGTCCCAGCAGGTCGAGCAGGTCGTAGATGTCGCCATGCTCGATGGTGAGTTTGCCGTCCATGTAGGACTCGCCAAACGCAAGCCGTGGACGAAGTGTCAGGCGGATGCCTGTCCACCAAGTATGAATGCGTATCGTGACTGCGGGCCCAGGCTTGGGGCCGGCGAGGCAATACGACCGCCCGCTCGCATCGATGATCGTCAATCGACCTTCACCCAGAACACGGGCGAGAACATTGGCTAACAGCATCATCGTCCCCCCGAGGCAACGATCTGTTGCGGGGGCGGAACCGACCTCCCGCAGCGCTCAGTCGGAAAATGTTAAGCCAAGTGACGATTTCAAGGCAAAGACTGACGTCGAAAAACCATGAAAGTATTGTAAAATACTTGCAAACGATTTGCAGTCTCGCTACGCCGATGCTAACCGTGGAGAGTTACTGATACGCACTCGCATTTGGGAGGCTACGGTGAAGCGACGCGCCCTTATGGCAGCCGGTCTATCTACTGGCGTCATGCTGATTACGCGGCGTTCAGAGGCCCAAAACGGCACCCTTAATCTCTATTCGGCGCGGCACTACAACACCGACGAGGCGCTGTACGGCAATTTCGCCGATCTCACCGGCATCAAGATCAATCGCGTCGATGCCGAGCCCGATCCGCTGGTTCAGCGGCTGCGCACGGAAGGCGACAAGAGCCCCTGCGACGTTCTGATCACCGTCGATGCCGGCCGCATCGAGCGGGCCCGCGAAATGGGGCTGCTGCAGACGGTGAATTCGCCTGCCCTCGCCAAGGCGATCCCAGCGCATCTGCGCGACCCCGACAACTACTGGTTCGGCTTTTCGAAGCGCGCGCGCGTCATCATGTACAACAAGGAAAAGGTGACGGCTGCCGACGCGCCGAAGAACTACGAGGATCTGGCCGCCCCCAAGTGGAAGGGAAAAATCCTGATCCGTTCCTCGGGACATATCTACAACCAGTCGCTCGTCGGCTCGATCCTGGCAGCGCTCGGACCGGAGAAGACGGAAGCTTGGGCGAAGGGCGTTGCGGCCAATCTTGCACGTCCGCCGCGTGGCGGCGACACCGACCAGATCAAGGGCGTCGCTGCTGGCGAAGCCGAGATCGCGGTGTCCAACACCTACTACTATGTGAACTTGCTGCGCTCCAAGAAGACGGAGGATCGTGAGGTCGCTTCCAAGGTGGGGGTGATTTTCCCGAACCAGGCGAATCGCGGCACTCATGTGAACCTGAGCGCCGGCGGTATCGCCAAGTACGCGCCCAACAGGGAAGCCGCCGTTAAGTTCCTCGAGTACCTGGTCTCGGCGCCGGCGCAGGAGTACTTCGCCGAAGGTAACTCCGAGTATCCGGTGGTGACCGGGGTGGAGCTGTCGGCCGAATTGAAGTCGCTCGGCCCTTTCAAGGAAGATCAGCTCAACGCGCGCGTGTTCGCCCAGAACAACGCCGAGGCGCTGAAGATCATGGACCGCGCGGGCTGGAAGTAAGCCGCGCCGCAGACGCCACCGTCCGGCTGAGCAGGATCACGGGCACGAGCGAGACTGCGACAATGAGAATCGATCCGACGGCCGCCTCAGCCAGGCGTTCATCGGAGGCGAAGCGATAGACGCCGATCGCCAGCGTGTCGAAGTTGAATGGCCTGATAAGCAGGGTCGCCGGCAACTCCTTCAGCACCTCGACAAAAGCGATGATGCCGGCCGTCAGGGCCGGCGCGCGCAGCATTGGCAGATGGATATAGCGCAGCACCTGGCGTGGCCTGGCGCCCAGCACGCGCGCGCTTGCGTCCATCGCGGGATCTATGGCCGCAAGTCCCGGCGTCACGTTGGCCATGCCGACGGCAAGGAAGCGCACAGTATAGGCCACGATCAGCGCGAAGGCGGTACCGCTCAGCAGCAGTCCGCCCGGCAGGCCGAACAGATACTGCGTCAGCCGATTGATGCCGCGGTCGACCAAGGCGAGGGGCAGCAGAATGCCGACGGCGATGACCGCGCCGGGGATGGCGTAGCCCAGCGAGGCGAACTCGATGGCGCGGTTGAGCGAGCGGCGGCGGGCGAGGCGGGCGGCGTAGCTTAGAAACAGCGCGAGGCCCACGATGATGATGGCGGCCAAGGTGGCCAGGACTAGGCTGTTGATGGTGTCGCCGATAAAGCGGTGATCCGCCACCAATGCGCCCGAAGTGACCGCGAGCTGGGCGAGATGCAGGGTGGGCAGCACGAAGCCCAACGATATCGGCAACGCGCAGGCCGCGAGGGCGGCCAGTGCAGGGCCTGGCGCAAGCGTCACCGGCTCGGCCAGGTAGCGCAGGTTGGAAGCAATGGCGAAGCGTGCGCGACCGCGCGATCGGCGCTCCAGCGCGATCAGGGCGACGGCAATCACGATCAGCACGAGTGAGATCTGGGCAGCGCCCTCGCGATTGCCCATGCCATACCAGGTTCGGTAGATCGCCGTCGTGAAGGTATGGACGCCGTAATACTGGACCGTGCCAAAGTCAGCCAAAGTCTCGAGCAGGGCGAGTGCCAGGCCGGCCGCGATTGCCGGGCGGGCGAGCGGCAAGCCGACGCGGAAAAAGGTCCGCCATGGGCCGTGTCCCAGAATACGGCTCGCTTCCAGCAGCGACTGCGATTGCGCGAGGAACGCCGCCCGGGCTGCGAGATAGATGTAGGGATAGAGGACGAGCGTGAAGAGGAGGGCGACGCCCGCGGCGGAGCCAAGGTCGGGAAACCAATAGTCGCCGCGGCCCCAGCCGGTCGCCCCGCGCAACGCACCCTGCAACGGACCCGCGAAGGTCAGCAGGTCGGCATAGGCGTAGCCGATGATGTAGGTCGGCATGACAAGGGGCAGCAGCAGTGCCCATTGCAGCGTCCGGCTGCCGGGAAAGCGGCACATGGTCACCAGCCAGGCCGTGCCGGTGCCGATGATCGTCGTACCGACGCCGACGCCCACCAGCAAGATCACGGTATTGCCGATGATGTCGGAAAGCTGCGTCTCGGCAATGTGCCGCCACAGGTCGCCTTGCCAAGTCAGAAGGCTCGACGCGACACCGAGCAGCGGCAGCGCCACGACTCCGGCCACCGCCAGCGCGCCCAGCCGCCAGATCATGACCGGATCCCTGGTAGTTTGCCCAAAAGAAAACGCATGCCATCGCGGGGCGATGGCATGCGTTCAATCGGAGACAAGGTGCCGGACGGCACGCGTTCTACTTCTCTTCGGCCGGCACTTCCTCGGTGGCGGCCGTAGCGTCGGCAGTCTCGCCTTCGGCGCTCTGGCCCTCGGCAGACTTTGCCTCGAACAACGCGGCCGCCTGATCGGCGGCACGCTTGGCGGCGTCGGCCGCTTCGAGTGCGGCGCGCTCGTGCTCGGCCACCAGGGCGCCGCCCTTGGCGAGGAACTCGGCCTCGTCGGCGGAACGCGCGACCACGGCAGTAATCTCGATCGTGACCTCGGGATGGAGGTGGACCTTGATCTTGTGGGCACCCAGGCTCTTGATCGGCTTGTCGAGCTCGACCTGACCGCGCTCGATCTTGACCCCGGCGGCGACGGCGCCGTCGGCGATGTCGCGTGACGTCACCGAACCGTAGAGCTGCAGGGCTTCCGAGGCCTGGCGGATGAGGATGACCTTGAGGTCGCTCATCTTGCTACCGACGGCTTCGGCTTCCCCGCGACGCTCGAGGTTCTGGGCCTCGAGAGTCTTACGCTGCGATTCGAAGTAGGTGATGTTGTCCTTGGTGGCGCGGAGCGCTTTCTTCTGCGGCAGCAGGAAGTTGC
>LNFM01010651.1_pt1 | contig 12844 bp, 13 predicted proteins | sample 596031 | NCBI WGS metagenome assembly LNFM01 (sample SAMN04254537, study PRJNA301005) | activated carbon metagenome | isolation source: dual media filters at the Ann Arbor, Michigan drinking water treatment plant | place: USA: Ann Arbor
CCACCAAGCAGGTGGTGATGCGCTCGCTCGACGTGCCGGCGCTCGAGATGGCGATGCGCAACCAGAACTTCCCCGCCTTCGTCGCCATGGCGCGGAGCGAAGACACGGTCGAGGGACCAAAAGCCTTTGCCGAGAAGCGCAAGCCCAACTGGAAGGGCCGCTAGAGTCACGGAGACATCCTATTACCGGCGGGCGGGACGTCCTGTCCGGCCCGCAAGGCCTTGCCGTTGCTGGCGAATTCCGGCCGTCGCGGATCGCGGCCGGAGTCGCCGACTGACTCGATTCTAAAATGTCTCCCGGCGCAAAGCTGGCCGCCGGATCGGGCTGATCTGCGCGGCGCAACGGACAATAGGATTCATGGCCGGAAAATACGGCCAAATCGGATTCCTGTCAAGCCGATCAGCTACGTCAGCTTCCACTGCACCAGGGTGAAAGGCGGCTTGGCGTCGTCATGCGGCTCGAACACGGCCTGCACCTCGGCGCCGATCCTGACCTCCTGTTTGGGGTCGCCCAGCAGGTTGCCCAGCATGCGGACATTGCCGGCGTCGGGCAGCTCGACCAGCACGACGATGTAGGGGCCGTGTCCCTTCAACGCCGGATGCACCGGATGCCACGGCCGTTCCCAGCTGTAGATGCGGCCCCTGCCCGACACCTTGTGCCAATCCATCTCGAACGACAGGCACTTGTGGCAGATCCATTCCGGGCCCCACTGGAACGTCGCGCATTTCTTGCAGCGCTGGACCAGCAGTTCGCCGCGGCGCGTCGCCTCCCAGTACGGCGTGTCGAGGGCGTCGTTCTCCGGCACCGGGATGGGCAGGCCGCTCGGGAGGTAACTCATAACGTCGCCTCCGTGCCGAGGATCATGCTCGAGACCGGCGTCACCATCGGACCGGAGATCACCATCGAGACTTCGGCATCAGGCACCTGCGCGGTCGACTGGCCGCGCAACTGGCGGACCGCTTCGACCTGCAGCTCGAGGCCGTGCATGTAACACTCCGCGAGATTGCCGCCCGAGGTGTTGAGCGGCAGCTTGCCCGACGGCGCCAGCAGATTCTCCTTGGTGAGGAAGTCGTTCGCTCCCTCGGCCGTGAAGAAGCCATGCTCGACCAGGCTCATCAGCACGCCGCCGGTGAAGTTCTCGTAGCTCTGAACCACATCGACGTCGCCGGGCTTCACGCCCGCCATGTCGTAGAGCTGCGGCGCCACCGTGGTGAAGCTCGAGGTGGCATAGAGCGGCGCATTGTGGCTGCGCGCGCCGTTGCGATACTCCGAGCCTTGCGTGGAGCCCAGCAGGTAGGCCGGCGTCTGCTTGAAATCCTTGGCCTGCTCCGCCGGCACGATGATCAGCGCCGCGGCGCCGTCATTCTCCTGGCAGCAATCGAACAGCCGCCACGGCTCGACGATCCAGCGCGCGTTGTCGTAGGCCTCGTCCGTCAACGGCCGGCCATGCATCACGGCGCGCGGATTGGACTGCGCGTGCTGATACGAGGCGAGCGCGATGGCGCGCTGGGCGGAGTCGGCGATCTTGTTTTCGTGCAGGAAGCGCATGGCGCGCATGGCATAGCGCTGCGCCGGCGACATCACGCCGTAGGGGGCGTTGAGCGCCGCCTCGCCCGACGCGGTACCGCCTGGAGGTGCTGCGCCAAAGCGCTGGAACTGGCCCTGCGCCAGGGCGCGGAACACGACGACGCAGTTGGCCATGCCGCAGGCCACGGCCGCAGCCGCGTTGCCGACGGCGGCCGAACCACCCCCACCGCCGCCGCCCCAGTTCATGTTGGAGAAGCGCAGCGCCGGCAGGCCGAGCGCTGCGGCGAGTCGCGAGGGGTCGTTGCGATCGTTGGAGTAGGAGGCGAAGCCGTCGATCCGGCGCGGATCGATGCCGGCATCCTCGCAGGCCGCCAGAATCGCCTGCAGGGCGAGCTTGAACTCCGAATGCGGCGACTGGCCGTGCTTGTAGTAGGTGGTCTCGCCCACGCCGGCGACGGCCACCTTTCCACGCAAGGTGCGAGTCATTGCCTGTACCTCATGTCCGATACCGGGCCGGCACGTCGATGCCGAGGAAGCGGGCGCAGTTGAGGCCGAGCACCTTGGCGCGTGCGCCGTCGGAGAGCTGGCCCATCGTGCGCTCGATCGCCTCGGCCGAATGCGGCCATGTCCCTTCGTGATGCGGATAGTCGTTCGCCCACATGAAGTTGCCGTCGAGGTTGTGGCTCTCGGCGAGGTCGAGACCGGCCCTGTCTTCCTGGAACGAGGAGAAGCCGTGCGCACGGTAGTAGTCGCTGGGCAGGCCCTGCAGCTTGGGCCGCACCCAGAAATGATGCTTCTTGTAGGCCTCGTCCATGGCGTCGAGCAGCCACGGCACCCAGCCGATGCCGGCCTCGATGGTGGCGAAGCGGATTTTGGGGAACCGCTCCAGCACGCCCGAGGCGCAGAGGTTGGCCACAGGCTCGATGGTGGGCGACAGCGAATGCGAGACGTAGTTCACGACGGCGCCGCCGTTGCCGCGCGCGGCGCGCGGATCGCGGCCGGTCGAGACGTGGAAGGTGATCGGCAGGTTGGCGTCCTGGATCGCCGCCCACAGCGGGTCGAAGTGCGGCAGGTTGTAGTTCACATGATTGCTGTCGTGGCCACCCCACACCGGCTTGCACGGCAGGGTCAGGCACTTGAAGCCGAGCTTCGCCAGGCGCTGGACCTCGGCGATCGAGCCTTCGAGATCACCGGTCGCGATCGAGCCGGCGGGGATCATGCGGTCCTGGTGCGCGCCGAACTGCTCCCACGCCCAGTCGTTCCACACCCGGCACTGCGCCATCGCGAACATCGGATCGGGCGTGGCCCACATGGCGAGGCCCTTGTTAGGGAAGATCAGCTCGACGTCGATGCCGTCACGGTCATGGTCGGCCAGCCGTCCGAGCGGCTCGGCGCCGGCCTTGTTGCGCGCCATGTCCTCGCCTTCGAGGGTCGACAGCCGCAGCCGGTCGGGCCGGTAGCCCTCGCAATAACGCCACTGCACGCCGTCCTTGTCGGTGACCACGCGCGGCAGGCGCTCGTGATATTTCTTGTCCATGCGGTCGAACCACAAAGTGGCCGGTTCGTTGGCGTGGCCGTCGGCGGAAACCATGAAGTATTTCCGCGCCGCATCCGGGCGCGCGCTGCGCGGCCAGCCGGCGGCGCCGGGCGTGTCGAGACGCCAGAGATTGGGCGCGTTGATCTCGATCTGGTTCATGGCTTCCTCCTCCTGGTCGCGGGTTCCTCCGACGCTTCAAACCGTTCGTCCAGTCCACGTTCGATGCTGGCCAGCACGCGCTGGCAAATCTCCAGGTCGGCGGGCGGCACTTTGGCCAGCAGGCGTTCCTGGATCTCGGTTCCCACCTCGGCGACGCGCTTGGCGAGGTCGCGGCCGGCGCGGGTGAGATAGATGCCCCGCGCGCGGCGGTCGGTCTCGTCCTCGCGCCGCTCGATCAGGCCGCGGCGTTCGAGATTGTCAAGCTGGCGGACCAGCGACGGACCCTCGATGGAAAGCGCGGTGGCGAGTTCCTTCTGCCGCACGCCGCCGCCCAGGCGGCCGACATAGGCGAGCGGCCGCCACGTCGCGTCGGTGAGGCCGAAGGCCTGCAACTCGGCATCAACGGCCTGGCGCAGGCGGCGGGCCAGCCGCGCGACGTTGAAACCGAAATCGATCTGCTTGGGATGAACCATGGGCATAAAGGTAGGACGCTAATCATCTAAATAGCAAGGGGGCCCGCCATGAGGCAATCCCAAGGACCAGGGTAACGACGATCATCAGGCCAGTGACGACGATCAACGCCATGGACAGCGAGACGACGGTCAGAACGGCACTGGCCAGGATGACGCCGGTCGCCTGGGCGGTGCGCTGCAGGGCGAACACTTCCGGGCGTCGCTGCGGTGGCGCCAACGCGTCGAGCCGGAGTGAGTAGTACGTCCCCAGCGGCGCCAGCACCGCGCCGATGAGGATTGTTCCGACGACAGTCGTCGTGACGGACAGCTCGAGCGCCACGAGCGCCGAGCCAAGCGTCATAACGAAGAGCTTGGCCACGACGGCCCTCTGCGTCGCCATGCGGTTACGCACGCTCACCCAGATGCCGCCCGCGACCGAGGCGAGACAGAGCGGCACCGTGAACACGATGGCGAGCGCCGGTTCGTAATCGAAGGACAAGGCGAGCGCCACGGCGCCGATCTCGATGGACGCAACGGTGGCGCCTCCCGCCGCGGCGCACATAAGCCACAGCAGGATGGCGGGGCGCAGCAGCGAGCCGCCAACACCGCGCACGTTCTGGAGGGCAGCCGCGCCTGTGTTCGGGACCAGCAAGGCCGGAATCGCGCCGACAAGCGCGAGCACCAGGACAGCGAGGGCCGGCGAGAGGGTGCCGAGACCGGATGCCGCCACGGGCGCCAGCACGAAGGTCAGTTCGTTCAGCGTGGCCGCGATGCCGAGCGCCCGCGGCAGGCGCTGCGCCGGCGCCAGATGGTTGAGCACGGCGCGCAGGTAGCCATGGGCCGCGCCGTTGACCAGTCCGGCGACGGCCGCCAGCACGACCAGCCAGGTGAAGGACGCCTGTGACGAAGCGAGCCCGGCGATCGACACGAGTGCCACCGTGCGTGCGACCACCAGCAGCCTGAGATACGTGGCCATGGGCAGGCGCCTGCCGAGCCAGGCGAACGGAATGGCGCCCGCCACCTGGGCCAGCGTCATGGCGAACATCATCGCCGCGCCGCCGCTGGTCTGGCCGGTGAGACTCAACGCCACCAGCGAGAACGCGATCGGCCCTCCCGCTTGCGGCACGTTCAAGGTGCCGGACGAGACGAACCAGCGCAGCAGCTTCCAGCCGCTCGACGGCACTTCGCGAAGGTCGGTCAAGACACGAACGAGTTCAACGCCCGCGCGCGTTGTCGTGGTCCCAGTCGAGCTCGAAGTGATCACCCTTGGCCTTGATGTAGGCGGCGTGCGGCGAGCCGAAATGCGCCGGCATCAGCAGTGCACCCTGCTCGGCACAGTCGGCCAGCAAGGCGCCGCGAGTCTTGGCTGCGAGATCGCGGTCGTCGCAGAAGCGGCTGTTCCATTTCCAAACCGGCACCTGCAGCGGACTGTGCAACGCGTCGCCCGGAAACATCGCGCGCTTGCCCTTCGATTCAAGATCGATGCGGATCTGTCCCGGCGTGTGGCCGGGCGCGGGCTTGAGCTTCAGGCAGCCGCACATGGCGTGCTCGCCGCCTGATACGAACTCCGCCATCTTCGCCTCGACGACCGGCAGCACCGAGTCGTTGTAGGTGTTGACCTCGTATTCCGGCGAGCCGGCTGTCTTCGCCACCTTGGCCCAGTGGTCGTGATCGACCCTGGACATCACGTACTTGGCGTTCGGGAAAGTCGGCACCCACTTGCCGTTCTCGAGCCTTGTGTTCCAGCCGACATGGTCGACGTGCAGATGCGTGCACATGACGAAGTCGACCTCCTCCGGCGCGACGCCCGCCTCGCGCAGCCGGTCGAGATACTTCGTGTCCAGCATGTGGAAGCCCGGCATGCCGGGGCGATCCTTGTGATTGCCCGAGCAGGCATCTACCAGGATCGTGTGCTTGCCGGTGCGGATCAGCCAGGAATGAATCGACCGCATGAGCCGGCCGCTTTCGGGCTGGTAGTAGCCGGGCGCCATCCAGTGCTCGTGGCTCTTGAAGGTCTCGGGCTCGAACTCGGGAAAAAAATCCTTGGCCGGAAAGCCCGGCCCCGAAATCTCCTCGATGCGGGTGACGCGAACGTCGCCGATGTGACGGTCCTGCATGCGTGCCTCTCCATTGCGGGCCAGTGCTCTGCCCTGGGAGGTATCCTAGGAGGTCTCCGACTTTTCGTCGCGCACGATGCGACCGTCCTGCAGGGTGACGATGCGGTCGGCAAGACCGAGGATGCGGTTGTCGTGCGTCACCATCAGGATCGTCGTGCCGCGCGCCTGCGCGAGCCGCTTCAGCAGCGCCACGGCCTCGTAGCCGCTGTCCTTGTCGAGCGCCGCCGTGGGCTCGTCGGCGAAGATCACGTCGGGGTTGCCGACCAGCGCGCGGGCGATGGCCACGCGCTGCTTCTGGCCGCCCGACAGGTTGGCCGGCAGATAGGTCGCCCGGTCGCCGAGGCCGAGCAGCGCCAGGATATGTGCGGCGGCGTCATCGCGCCGGGACTCGGGTACGCCCTCGTGCACGTCGAGGCCCATTCGCACGTTCTGATGTGCCGTCAGACTGTCGTGCAGGTTGTGCGCCTGGAAGATGAAGCCGAGCCGCCGCCGGCTTTCGACCAGCCGGTCGACGGACGCCCCCCGCAGCTCCCGGCCGAGCAGCCGGACGCTGCCGTCCTGGACCTCGCGCAGGCAACCGATGAGGGTGAGCAGCGTCGTCTTGCCGGATCCCGAGGCGCCCATCAGCATGACGAGTTGACCGGACGCCACCACGAGGTCGACGTCGAAGAGCGCTTGCTTGCGCGCATCGCCCTCGCCGAACCAGTGGTTGAGACGCGACACCACGATGGGCGGCTCGTCCTGCGCCGGCAGGCGCGCGATGGCGGACGCGGTCTGCATGGCGCGGCGGTCAGAACAGGTCGGCGGGATCGGCGCGCTCCAGCCGGCGCGTCGCGATCGCGCCGGACAGCGTGCACATGGCAAGCGTCCCCAGCAGCACCAGCAACGGTCGCGTTGCCGGCATGGTGATCGGCAGGCCGGTCGACGCAGCGATGGCCTGGTAGAGCAGCAGGGCGATCAACAGACCCGGGATGAAGCCCAGCAGCGCCAGCACCAGCGCCTCCTCGAAGACGATGCCGAGGAAGAAACCGCGCCGGTAGCCGATGGCCTTGAAGGTCGCGTACTCGCGCAGGTGGTCGGCCACGTCGCTCGACAGTACCTGGTAGACGATGATGACGCCGACCAGTACGCCGATCACGATGCCGAAGCCGAACACGATTCCGATGGGTTTCTGCGTCGTCTGGAACCTCTGGTCGCTGGCCACGGCCTCGGCCACGGTGCGGACGGTGGTGTCGGAGGCGGGCAGCACCGCGCGCAGCCGTTCGACCACGGTGGCGACCGGCGCGCCCGTCTCGACCCTGACGAAGATCAGGTTCGGCGCCCCCGGCACGCGCCGCTTGAACAGGCGCAGGAACGTCTGGTCCGAGACGACGAGGTAGCCGTCGGCCGCGAAGCCGCCGCCGATCTCGAAGGTGCCGACAACGGTGATCGATCGGTTGTTGGCCTCGAACTGGTAGGGCCGGCCGGCGCCGATCGAGGGAAAGAGGTCGTTGGGTACGTTGCGCGTCCTGCGGTCGATCAGGGCGGTGTCGCTGAGCTTGAGCCGGTCGAGTTCGGCGTTGATCTCGGCCGAGCGAAAAGCCTGGGCCGACGGATCGATGCCGAAGACGTCGAGCGTGCGGATCGTACCGTCGGGCTGCTTCCAGTCGAGGCGGTTGTAGTAGACCGCCGTCGCCGCCGCCACGCCGGGTACGGCCAGGGTCTGGTACAGCCGCTGGCGCGGCAACGGGCTGCCGTCGGACAGCGTGTTGGAATCCGACGCTGCGACGAGGATTTCGGCGTTCATCATGCGGTAAGGCAGACCGATGCTCTCGATCAGGGCGCCGAGGAAGCCGAGTTGAACGAAAATCAGGATGTTGGCGAAGGCGACGCCCGCCAACGCCGCTGCAAGGCGCGTTCGGTTGTGCGTGAGCTGCAGCCAGCCGATCGGCAGTCGACCCAGCAGCCGCTGCAGCAGTCGTGTGACGAGTCGTGTCATGCGGGGCGCGTCATCGGGCGCGGCCGGTCTCGATCCGGGCCGTGACCTGGAGGTTGGTGAAGGGCCGCGCGATTGCCGTCGAGGCCGTATCGAGATCGACATAGACCTTTACCACCCGGGCGTCGGTATTGGCGGCCGGGGTCGTCTCCGTCAGGGTCTGCCGCCCGACCTCGAGGCCGATGCGCGTCACTTTGCCGTGCAACGGGCGCGGCAGCGCGTCGGCCACGACCGTCACCGGGTCGCCCACCGCGACCGCGCCGATCAGCGTCTGATAGATCTCGATCTCGGCCATCATCTCGTCGATGTTGCCGAAGGTCATGATGCCCTGGACGCCGGGCTTCTCGCCCGCGCGCGCATTGATGGTGAGGACCGTGCCGTCGGTCGGCGCCCGGATGTAGGCTTTCTCCAGGTCCGCCTCGGCACGGGCCAGGTCCGCCTTCGCCGACTCGACGTTGCGCGTCGCCAGCACGACATCGGCCTGGGTTTCCATGTCGGCGACATCGAAGCGCGCCAGCGTTGCCTTGGCCTTTGCCACCTCCTGCAGGGCCTGGTCGCGGACGGCGCGCTTCAGGTCGAGCGACGATCTGGTGTAGATGCCGCGCCCGACCAGATCGGTCGCGCGCTCGAACTCGATCTGCGCGTTGACGCTTGCCGACTCTGCCTTGGCAAGCAGCGCCCGCGCCTCGTCGCGGCTGGCGACCGCCTGTTCTCGAACCTGCTGCAGCGCCGCCTCGCGCGCGGCCACGACGCCGCGCGCGGCCTCTACGGAGGCCGCGAGCGTGCGCTCGTTGTCGAGGATCGCCAGCACGGCGCCTTTGCGCACCTTCTCGCCTTCGCTCACCGCGAGGCTCGCGATCCGGGCGTCTCCGGCGCCGAACGGCGGGGCGATGACGCGGATGTCGCCGAGCGGCAGCAGGCGGCCGAGGCCCGCGATGGTGCGCGCGGTCGGCCCCGCGGCACCGGCCGCCAGCTCGGGTGGCGGCCGGCCGACCGGAACGGCGATCGGGTTGGACGTGCCGGCGCCCGGCTGAAGGTCCAACAAACGCATCAGTTTCTGCAGGCCGGGCGGCTGAAAATAGAGGCCGACGAAGCCGCCGAAGCCGACCAGCAGCATCACCACGGGGATCACGCGCAGACGGCGCAGCCAGAGCCGCCACGGCGATATGGGCCTTACATCAACCACCAGCGACGTCCGGTCCACGACCAGGCGCGGCAGGCCGTCCGCGGCCTTGCCGGCGGACGCGCCAGCCACATCAGGCGACGGCAGGGGTTCGGTGGCCATGGTTTCGGTCCCGGAGCCGCACGGCTCCTGTTGCACAATAATGACTTTTAAGTCATTAAGGTATTTCGCCACCCTACGCAAGGCCATGGACAGCGCCCTCAAAACCCCTCCGCCCAAGCGCCGCCGCCGCAAAGACGCCCGGCCTGCCGAAATCATCGAGGCCGGACTGCAGGAGTTTGCCGAAAACGGCTTCGCCGGCACCAAGCTGGAGGAAGTGGCGCGCCGGGCCGGCATCGTGAAGGGCACGATCTATCGCTACTTCGACAGCAAGGACGCTTTGTTCGAGGCCGCCCTGAAGGCGAGGCTCACGCCGTTCATCGACGAGGTCGAGCAGCTCGCCGCGGCCTTCCCCGGCTCATCCACCGAATTGCTGCAGCTGACGATGCGTCTGGTTTATGGCCGCATGTTCCAGCCCGACGCGCAGGCCCTGATGCGGATCATCATGTCGGAGGGTCGGCGCTTTCCGGCGATCACCGAGCTCTACCATCGCGAGACAGTCTCGAAGGGCCGACGGATGATCGCGGCGATCGTGGCCCGCGGCGTGGCCCGCGGCGAGTTCCGCGCCGGCGCCGCCGCCGACCTGCCGATGGTGGTCATGGCGCCTGCCATCATGGCTGCTGTGTGGAAGATGACCTTCGAGCCGTTCGATCCGCTCGACATCGAAAAGTTCGCCGCCGCCCACGCGGACCTGGCCTTCAACGGCATCCTGGCACGGGGCGCTACCGCCCCTTGAACGCCGCCTTCCTCTTCTCGAGGAAGGCGTTGAGGCCTTCGAAATGGTCGTCCGTCGCCGCGCAGGCGGCAAGCCCCTCGGCTTCGCGATGGGAGTGTTCGTCCCATGAATTGTCGAAGGAGTTGCGGATCAGGCTCTTGGCAACGCCTAAAGCAAAGGTCGGCCCGTCGGCCAGCTTGCGCGCCATCTTCGCGGTCTCGGCCACGAGCTGATCCTTCGGCACGATCCAGTTGAGGATGTTGTTGTCCTTGGCCTCCTGCGCGCTGAAGCGCTCGCCCAGCAGCGCGATCTCGAGCGCCTTGCGCTCGCCCACGACGCGCGGAAGGAAATAGGTGGCGCCGCCGTCGGCGCTGAGGCCGATGTGGCGATAAGCCAAGGTGAAGAAGGAATCGTCGCTGGCGATGGCGAGGTCGCAGTTCAGGATCAGCGACAGGCCGAAGCCCGCGGCGGCGCCCTGCACCGAGGCCAGCACCGGCTTCTGCATGCGGCGGATCTGGTAGATCGCCTGGTGCGCCCGGACGACGCGCATCTCGAAGCCCGCGAGGTGCGCCTCCTTCTCGGTCGTCAGCGACTTGTGGAAGCCGCGGATGTCGCCGCCCGCCATGAAGTGCGTTCCGGCGCCACGGATCACCACGCAGCGCACCGCAGGATCCTTCTCGAATTTCGCCGAGTGCTCGATCAGGAGATCGCGCATCTCCATCGACAGCGCGTTCAGCTGCTCCGGCCGGTTGAGGGTCAGCCAGCCGATGCCGTCTTTGACTTCGGCAAGAACGTGCGGTTCGGACATGCGGGCGGCTCCTCCAACTTCAATGGAGGAGCAGTCTGCCGCATTTGATCGCCGAGCCAATCGGCAATTTCATCCCACGGTTGGCGCGGCATCGACTTGCGGAAGAAGCCGAAATGGCCGACCGACCCGGCGCCGAGATCGGCCGGTGACAGATGGAGTCGTTCGACGGCGGCATTGGGATAATAGGGCCGCAGCGCCTCGACGGCGCCGAGGGGCGCGATGGGATCGTCGCTGAAACTCATCCAGCGCAGCGGGAACGTGACCGCGTGATTGTGCGGACGCAGCGGCTTGCCGCGCGGATCGCAGACATAGTGGGGAGAGCGGCCCCAGCGCGCCCAGCTCCGCGCAATGCCCGCCGGCAGATCGGCAGTGCCGATCCACGAACCGGGAAAGCGCCCCGTCGCCGCGGTGAGGCCGGGGATCAGCAGCCACCACAGCGCCAGCATGCGCAAGCGTCGCCGGCCGGCCGGCCAGTGGCGCCAGTGGCCGCTCTGGCTGCAGATCAGCACGGCCGCCGAGAGCTCGGCGATATTGTCGGCGAGACCCAGCACCTGGCCGCCGAAGGAATGGCCGATCACGGCGCGCGCCGCGCCGGGCGCAAGGCGCGCCAGATGCTCGAGCATCGAAGGCTGATCGACGCCGCCCCAGTCTTCCATGGTGGCCGTGGGCGGCTTCTCCGACTGGCCGATGCCGCGATAGTCGTAGGTCAGCACGACGAAGCCGCGGTCGCTGAGATGTTGGGCGAAGGTTGCGTAGAACTGGCGGGCGATGCCGGTGCCGCTGTTGATCAGGATGGCGCCGCCGTTTGGCGTCTTGGGATCGAACAGGGTCGCGGCGAGCGTCACGCCGTCGCGGGCGGCAAGATTGAGGTCCATGCCGGCGATCTAGCGGCCGGCAACGCCCAGGCGACAAACGGATTAAGGGGCGCTTGCCGTGAACGGCATTCAGCCCGGCGCCAACTCGGCCTTCAGCCAGCGGCGGAGCGCGCGGATGGCCGGAAGGCCGCGCTCGCGCGGCCTGCAGCAGAACCAGATATGGCCGCGCGTCGGCACGCCGGGACCGACCCGCACCAGCGTGCCGACGGCGATCTCGCTCTCGACCAGCGGATCGAAGGCCAGTGCCACACCCAGCCCATGCGCGGCGGCGCGCAGCGAAGCGCCCATGCCATCGACCTGCAACGCCTTCTGCCGCGTCGGGCCGAGGGCGAAGGGCGCGGAATCGAGTCCCACGCCGTCGGCCCAGTCGGTCCAGGAGAGACCGAACGGCGAGACGCGGATCAGCGGCGCACGCATCAGGTCGGCCGGCGCGCGGAGTTTCAGGCGTCGCGCCAGCGCCGGGGCAGCGACCGGCACGGCTAACAGATCCATCACGCGTTCGGCGGCGACGTCGGGCCACTGGCCGTCGCCATAGCGCAGCGCCACGTCGACCAAGCCCGCCTCCATGTCGGCCATGCGCGGGCTCGCCTCGACCTGCAACTCGATCTCCGGATGGGCGCCGAGGAACTGGCCCAGCCGCGGCAGCAGCCAGTGCGAGGCGAAGATCGGCACGGCGGAGACGCGCAGGCGCCTCAGGCCCGAGGACTGGCGGGCGAGCGCGCGCGACAGATCGCCGAAGGCGCGGCCGGTGGTGGCGGCGAGCAGCCGGCCGGCGGACGACAGCGCGACGCCGCGCGGCCCGCGTTCGAAAAGCTTTTCGCCGAGGAGTCGCTCTAGGCCGGCGATGCGATGGCTCACCGCCGAGGAGGTGATGTGCAGTTGTTCTGCCGCCGCCTTGAACGAACCGCCACGCGCCGCGAGCTCGAAGGCTTGTAGCGCGAGCAGCGCCCGCGCCGTCAGGTCTTCGGCGGCTTCGTCCCTCCTGAGGAGGTCCGTCGTCAGAACGCCTCGGCCGGCAGCGCCATCACCGTGGCCGCACCAGCCTTGATCTGGTGGCTGAGCGACGTGGTCTGCGGCAGCACGCGCGCCATGTAGAAGCGCGCGGTGGTGAGCTTGGCCTCGTAGAAGGCGTTGTCGTTGCCGGCCGCTAGGCCCTTGTGGGCCGCCACGACGATGCGGTTCCACATGAAGGCCATGGCGGTGAGCGCCATCAGGCGGAGAAGATCGGTCGCGGCGGCGCCCGCCTCGTCAGGGTTCTTCATGGCGTTCTGCATCAAATAAAGGGCGGCGTCCTGGACGCGGCCCAGCGCCTTCTCCAGCGGCTCGACGAACTCCTTCATCTTGTCGTCGGCCTTGTGCTTGGCGACGAAGCCCGAGATCTCGCCCAGCAGGCGCTG
>LNFM01010652.1_pt1 | contig 12844 bp, 9 predicted proteins | sample 596031 | NCBI WGS metagenome assembly LNFM01 (sample SAMN04254537, study PRJNA301005) | activated carbon metagenome | isolation source: dual media filters at the Ann Arbor, Michigan drinking water treatment plant | place: USA: Ann Arbor
TCGACGTAGTTCTCGATCCATGGCTGGCGACCTCCGCCGCGAGCCTGCCGACCCCACCGCCCACCGTCACGACGGGTCAGGGCGAGTGCGTACGCTTCAGGTCGACAGGCGAGACACCCGAGGCCAGCGAAGAAGATGCCAAAGTGGTGGCGCGCGCGCATGCTCGACCTCGATCCCTGGCGACCCTAGCCCTGTTCGTCCAACGAGTAGGGCGTTCACCCGCGGCGCGCGAGCGTAGCTCGCTCAGCCCGTCCGATGCAACGGCGCGATGGACGGCGTTCACGGTTCTTCGGGGGGCGGGACGACGAGCCCGGATGCTCTCAGAGTCTCCATCGCCGCGACTGCCGCCGCCACCTCCGCTCCGCTCTTGGGTGCGCGCAGGTCCACTCCCGTCAGTTCGCGAATGCGTGCGATGACGGCATCTCGATGCACGCGGTACTTCTCGGAGATTCGCGCGGCACAGGACCGTGCATGCGACGCCCGATGAGGAAGCGGTTGCGCTTCGTCGAGAGCGAGCCGTCTGCTGGACGAGTAGGACATCGAGATGCTCGGATGAGGAAGCGCCCGGGAGGTCGAGGCCAGTGCGTCTGTTTCTGCTGACAAACTCAGTCCTGCGTCGTCCGCATGCTGCCCAACGGAAAGATGTTCACCTGCGAGGCGGAGCCTCGTCAGGTGCAACAGCTGGTTGGGCAGCGGGATTCGGTGCTCCGCATGATGCGAATGCGATTCTTTTCTCGCTTCCCCGCCTCGGTCATGCCCGAGTGACCGACGCTAATTGTCACAGACGGGTTGGAACGCGCGCGCTTGGCCGTCCATCACGCCCCAGCCGCTGTTGTGTGAGACCAGCACGTTGTGGGTCGACGGCAGTCCGGCGACATGGTCCTGGATGCCGATCGTTGCCGAGCGCCCGTTGTTGTAGGAGGTGTTGCCGAAGTTGCCGTCCGCGTAGTGGAACTCGATCCGGCCGGTGACATAGATGTGCATTTGGAACGAACCTGCGCCGACATTGACATGATGGGGCACGGCCTCCCATGAGATGATGAAGCGGTCGTTCGCCGCGTCAAACTGCGTATAGACGTCGCCGGCACTTGCCGGGTTGAGGTCGTCCCAGAACACTGCGATGTCGGGCGAGGTCGATACGCTCGAGGGGAGCGCCACGTTGTTGTAGTGGACGTCGCCCGCATTGAAGCGGATCGCGCCGTTGGCCCCGATCGTGATCGACGCGTAGCGACCGCCGTAGAACGGAACCTGAAACGGAGCGGTGACCGTCGCTTCGGTGTCGGCACCGAGATTGAGTGGCGTACCGGTGGTCGCGATCGCAATGAAGCCGTAGGTCGTCGGCGTGGCGGCGCCGTACTTCACAGCAAAGTTCGGCGCGACCGTGAGGATCTGTTCATACGGTCCGGATACGAGCAGTGGTCCGTTCATGATCGACCACTGAGCGCGGTACACCCCTGCGTCGGCGGTGACGGCGGCGCCGACGATGTCGCGTGGCGGATTGAGCGGCACCATCGTGCTCGCGGATGTCCCGCCGTCGACGAGTCGGCCGACGACTTGGTACCGTCTGGGCCAGCCGCATAGCGTTGGAAGCTCCGGCGCCGGCACCCACACTTTGCCGTCCGTGCGCTCGCACGCGTCGATCGTCGCTTCGGGTGCCACCTCGAGTTCGGGGTCGTTGCACTCGACCCAGTCGTCGTACTGCAGCGGGCTGATGATGCAGTCGTCGGCCGATACACGAAGCGCGCGGCGCGATTTACCGTCGCCCCAAACGGCAGTGTTGTGACTGACTTGCAGCCACGCGGTGTCGCTCGGTCTCTGTGAACCGATCGTCGCGCTCTTGCCCCCGTTGACGGACGTCGTGGTCGTGGTGTAGTGCGTATCGCGGTAGTGGTACTCGAAAACGCCACTCGGCAGAAGGTGCACCTGGAAGCTAGTCGAGGTACCGGCGGGTCCAGCGGTGTGCGGGACATTTTCCCAACTCACGATGAAGCGCGTCGCATCGTAGTACGTCCACACGCCGCCTGCCGCGGCCGGGTTATGGTCGTCCCAGAGCACCGCGAGATCAGGTGCCGTCGAGGCGGGTAGCGCGACGTTGGATGGGCCGAGCGCTGTGCCGCTCGTCCCGAAGAACACCCCACCGTTGGCCTGCACCCGGATCGCCCCGTACGACGTGCCGTGGAACGGGAAGCTGAATCCCGTCGGCAGCGTGACGGTCGCCTGGCCGTCGTTGGTGAGTCCGGTCAGTTGGGTCGCGCCAGTCTTGCCCGACAGCGCAACGAATCCAGGGCCGATCTGGCCTGCGATCTCACCGGTCGGGGTGCCGCCAGTCTGCGTCCCCGCGGCCATCGGGGGGTCGACTCTGACGTCCTGCTGCATGCAGCTGAGTTCGACGTTGAGATCATCGAACGCGCAGAATTCCACGGTGTGTTGTCCGTGGCCCACGGTCATCTCGATGCCGTCCGTGTATGCCGCGATGCCGTCGACGACGTCGATCTCGGCCGTTCCGAGCGCCCGTGGACCACCGGGTGGAGGACTGACGCCGGCCTCGGTGACGAGTGTTCCCGCCAGCTCGACGTAGAGGTTGGTATGTGCAGCGCACAGGGGCAACGCGTCGCACAGCTCCTCGAGGTCGCGATCAAACGACGCGAGGTCGAACCGATTTCCGGTGCTCGCCTTGCACGCGGCAAGAAGGCCGCCAACGTAGCTCGTCCCGTTGTCGACTTCGAACGGATCGTAGGTCTCGACGAACATCGCCAGGTTCGGATCGATCCCGCAGAACCCGACGTCGCGGAAGTCGGTCGTTGAGTGAAACGGTGCCTGGGTCGGCTGAAACCATGGCTGGCAGGTCGCGGCGGGGGCCGAGCAACTCGGATTCTGAAGGTCGCAGAACTCGGTGCAGCAGGCCGACGATGCGCAGCCCGGCGGCAACCCGGACGCGTCTTTGCAGAGAAGGCCTGGCGAGCAGTCGTTGACGAACGCGCACGCATCACCGAGATCGCCCGGGTCGGGGTCGCCGGAAGCAGCGAGGCAGACGAACCCGTTGTGGACCGGATAGCAGCCAAGCGTTAGATCACAGAACGCGGCGGGGTCGACAGGGTTGCAGAGCGACAACGCGACCGAGACCGCGTCGAAGTCGGTGAACACGCAGACGTCGTCGGGGTCGGTCGCGAACAGCTTGTTCGCGACACCCGCCTCGTCGTCCGCCGGCAAGGAGTCCACGTGGCACGCTTCGACGCACGTGCCAGTGGCCGCCGACTCCGCCCAGCACAGCAGCCCCGCGTCGCAAAGGTCGCTCTCGGGGTCCGCCGGATCAGGGGGAGTGCACGCCGCACCGAGTGGTAACGGCGAAGTGGCGAGCGCCACGCACGCCGTCGAATCCCAGACGCGGTCAAGGTCGCCGTCCAGCGGCATGCACTTCTCGCCGATCGGACAGTCGCTGAGTTGTTGGCCCGGCGGCACCCAGGGCCGGCACGCGTCGAGGCCTGCATGCCCGCCGACATCCGGCGCGACGAGGAAGTTCCCCTCGCCGTCGACGCAGCTCGGATCCTGCGCGGCACCACCCGCGGATGTCGACAGATGCGAGAGTTGTTCCTGCACATCGGTGTCGCACGGGTTGTCGGTGAGCACACCGCCGCCGGTGTCTTCGCCGCCGGTGGTGTCGGCACCGGGGCCGGAGTTCGTCGGCTTGCCGCAGGCGGAGTCGAGAAAACCGAAGGCCAGCGCAAGCGCACCCGCGCGCTCCGCGATGCAATTGCGATTCATGGCAATGGGCTCCGGATTCGGGAGGGCACGACGGGCCAATGCGCGCATTCGTCCGACAGGGGTGGTTCCTGGTTTGGAGGGCCCGAGGCTGGCGACACGCAGCCTCCGTCCCGCCAGCTGACGTCATCCGACGGAGCCGTGGGCATCGGATCGACACTGTGCGCGACCGAACACTCAGCGCTTTGGACGTAGACGTATCGGCCCCACTTGGGCGGACTGCCGAGGCCATCTGGGGTCTCGTCCAGTTGGTGGCACGGAGTGATGTCGACGCCGGATGACTTCTCGATCCACGACAGATACGACGGCGCCGACATCTTAAGCGACTCATTGGTTGCGTTGTCCCGTCCCGAGTGCACTGCGACCAGGCGCCACGTTCCGTCAGGTAGCCGAACGTATTGCGGTCCGCCCGAGTCACCCGGGGCCCGGGGGTCGTCGATCGTCGCATCCCAGTCCGTCCACGTCGTCGGGAGATTGCCCGCTTGGAGGTCGCCCTCAACGCCATTGAGCACGTAGCTGCTATATCGCTTGCGACCGAGCTGGCCGTTGACGGGAGGGTCGTCATGGTCGCCCATTCCAACGCTGATGATCCGCGGAGCACTCGGCGCCGCTGCTAGAACCTGCCGCGTGAGCCACGTGCTCTCGCAGCGGTCCGGAACCAGCGGCGGAATCGGCGCGACCGCAATTGGCACCTCTGCGAGGAGGCACCATCCAATGTCTGGGTACTGTGAGCCATTGTAAGCCCTGCAGGCCGTGGCGACGGTGGTGAACGTCGGAAAATCGTCGTCCACTTCGTCATCCCCGTCCCAGGTGCTATCGGAGAACGTGAACTCTGTGACATTGAGCGTCACATCGTCGATGCAATGTCCAGCAGTGAGTACCATGCGAGATCCGACGTAGCCGCCAGTGCATCCCCCACCGCTAATGGCGACCGCCGGAGACCATTGGCAAGGAAGTGTGCCGTCAACAATATCGACAACGTTGGCCGCCTGCAGCATTGCTTGGGTCTGAGTGCCGTGAGTCGAGAGCGCAGATGCGCCAACCATCGCCAGGCTCAGAGTCAGACGACCCGATCTCTTTCGCGTCATTCTCACACCAGGTGCAGTGTTTTGGCATCTCGACATCAGCCGCAGGCTCCTTCGGTTTCATCGACATCGAGTTCAAGATCTGGCTCAGCGGCCACAAGGACATCAATCAAAGCCTGGGCCTCGCAAAGGTCGACTGCGGGGTTGTCACGCAGAATCAGCTTCTGGCCCACGAGACCGAGGCTACCCTCAAGATTCGGGTCCAGATCACGAAGCGACTCCAAAAGTGGATTGTCCTGGACCTCCAGCGTGCCAATCCCGACCGTGTCGTTAAGTCCACGTAGACTGCGCAAATTGGCATTGTTCGTGATCCCAAGCTCACTGGAGCCTATATACGGCGGAAATGAGGTCAGGTCGGCAAGCCCGGCCATCCCCCTGACGGCGTACGTGCCTACGTCGGCATAGTGATTGCACAGCCAACCGCCCGCAGACACGGACATTGGAACGCTGGGAGGCAACTGCCTGAGCCCAGGATTGTTGACAAAATTGAAGCCGGCTGGCGTGCACAGATAGCTGACCTGGATCGTGTCCAGCGCCGGATTGTCAACGACATCGAGCCGACCAAGTTCGACCGGCGGCGCGCCAAGCGATACCCGCTGCAGGACCGGGTTCCGGTGGACGATGAGCCCGCCTCCCGCCCCCTCCTTGTACCGGTCCCCGCCCGTGTATGAATCGAGGCCTTCGATCACCTCGAGCCGCGCGTTGTCCGAGAACACGAGATCGTACGTCACCCGTTCGAGCGCGTCAAACCCGGTCACAGAAGTCAGCATTGGGTTCTCCGCGATCTCCAGCGATCCGTCCACTACCGCCAACGCGGCGAAAGCGTCAATGTCGACTAGTCGCGGGTTTGCTCGCACGATTAGATCACCGTCGAACGAGCGTGGGTCAGTGTCCTCGAGATCCCCGGCGACCTCCTCCAACCGTTCCATCCCGGCCAAACTCGTCAACTCCGGATTGTTCTCGATGCGGATACTTCCGACGCGCACCAGGCACTCGAACACGCGGAGGTCCTCTAGATCGCTGCGGTCGATGGTCAGATCACTGATCTCGTTGACGCGGCGCAGCGCGTCGGCCTCCGCCTCTGAGTGCACGACAATGGTCTCAAGCCGCCCGACTTCGCACGGCGCGCGGTACTCCGTCGGCCCGCAACCCAACGTCGCGAGCACGATGAGCGCCCGCACCCCAGGAACGCGCCCCACGTCCACGTCCACGCCCAGCGCTCGTTGAGCGCAGCACGGCTTCGCCCTTCCCGCGCGGTCGGCACCGTTGTTTCCATCCCGCACATCGCCAGGCTCGCATGCCCAAGCTGCGCCGGTCAAGGACTCAGCGGGTCCGACTTGGGTTCGACTTCAGCGCGCCCAAGCCGGCTCGCGCCGACGGTCGACGGTCGTCGCCTCCGGGAGCCTCTGGCCGCGGGACCTGTGACCGGGTGCCGGCCGCCTCGGGCCCTCCCGCCCCGCTGCCCAACGGATGACCGTTCAGCTGCGGCGCGTAGCGCCGTCAGCTGCAACGGTTTGTCGGACGGCCTTACGGCATACCCGCGCACCGCGATCACGGTACGACGTGCATGCAGAAGTCCACTCCGTCAACAGTCTCGCACGTGGCATGGGGCATGCCGTGAGTATCTGTGCAATCCGCGTTTGTCGTGCAAGTTGCCACGCAATGGCCGATGCCGTTTATCTCGTGACAGGTAAACCCGTTCACGCGACATTCGGTCTGGTCTGTAATCGCGGGGTCGCAGCCGATCGGGTTCGCGTCGGATGCCCACTGCTGCTTACACACACCGGACTCACCGGCGACGCACCGCCAGTTGTTCGGGAAGTTGTCACTCGCGCAGGCGTAGGGGACGAGCGACACAGGTGGCTGGTTGAGGGAACAGCAATCCGACGCGTTCCCACATTCCGGAGCGGCGTCACACGCCACGGGGTCCGGAGCAAACGGATCTCCCGTCGTCCCCGTCGTCCCCGCGCCGGTCCCTCCGGTGCCACCCCCGCTGACCGACTCGAACTCTCCGTGTGGGCCAACGACACAGGCGACGGTCGCGACAGCCACCAGCGCAGCTACGATGGCCAGGGGTGCCGTGAGAATCATCCTGGGTTCGGGCATATGCACTCCTCGTCCTCGAAACCCTGATTGCCGCAGCCCACGCCGCCGATTGACTCGATCTCCGCCACGGCGAGCTCGGGGTTGTGCCACAGCCAGACCGAGAACTGCTCCGCGTTCGCAGCGACGTCATGAAGTGTGCCGAGCGATGCCAAGTTCCGCTGGCCACCGATGTCAGCCTCTCCTTCACGAAGCGAAGCAAGGCCCTCGATGGTCGTCAGTGAGTCATTCGAGAATCCATACGGGTCGGCTTCATTGCCCGTCGTACACTGGCCGATCTCGAGGACGCCGAGAACCTCGAGCGCGTTCAGCCCGAGGTCCGTGAGTGCCGCGTTGTCTTGAACCGTGAGGCGCCTCATCGTCGTAATGCTTGCCAGCCCGGCAAGGCTTGTGAGCGCGTCATTCGATCGAATCTGCACACCGTCCGATGGGTCCTCTTGGCTGAGCGACTCTACGTTCTCGAGGCCGGTGAGCGTCTCGAGGGCCGGATTGAACCGGATACGGATTGAGCCTTCGATGTGATGGAGACACGACAAGAACTCGAGGTTCATGAAGCCAGTGTTTTCGACGATCAGGCCCCCGCGAATACGGTGAACCGTACGAAGCGCATCGATGTCGGTCTCGTCCGTTAGCTCGAGGTTTCCATCAAGAACGTCGGGGCACTCGGGAGTGCCACCCGTCGTCGTCTCTGAGGAACTGCCGTCCTCCGATCCCCCCGTCGCGCTCGATGATGAGGTGGATGGGTCGTCCGTGCTCGCAGAGGTCGTGGAGCTAGACCCCGAGCCGGCGCTTCCAGAAGCGTCCGCGCTATTCTCCGTACCTCCGGGGCCGCACGCGCTGACGACATACGTCACGACGAACGCCGAGCGGAGCCGAGTATCACGGCGGTTCATTGTAGACCCCGTTGTCGATGGTAACGTCCTCGAACCTCGCGGTGTATCCCGAGAGGCCTGAGCCGGGCTCGTCGATCGCGTCGCGGAGGTGCGGCCAGAGATCTGTCAGTGACCAACCCCCGTCGAAGTCCTGTGCGAACGTTACGAGGCGCACTGTGTCCCAGAAGGTCGGTGTGCCCGCCTCGGCCGGTGTCGAGAATTGCCAAAAGAATCGCAGCCAGTCGATCTCGGTAGTGACCTCTTGGCCGAGCGACCCGGACTGCAGCGGGTAGCGCCAGTCCTCTTCGCAGTACAACTCCGTCCAACGGCTCGCACCACCCAGCGTGTTGGCTGGGGCACCGCCTTCCAGCGCAACGTCTCCGTCGTTCGCCTCGAAGTCCACATAGTCGGGCAGCAACTCCTCGTCGATGTCCTTGTAGTACCGGAATATTCCCGTGGTATCGGGATCGTTGAATGCGGCTGCCGCGACAAAGTGCCCGAACCCTTCTGGCATGGCTCCGGTACTAAACTCTGCCCCACGAATGCCGTGGCGGTTTGGGTTTGTGCCGCTGCTATCGTTCATCGCCAGGTCCGCGACCGCGAACCGACACGGCGTCTCCCATGGAACACCGAGCGGCGTCCCTCCGTTTGGCACGAACGGATCAAGCGGCGGATCGGTGGAGTCTGGCCCGTAGTTGTAGTCGATCTCCTCGGTCCAGGGTCCGCTGGTCGCGACGTTGAGTTGAATCCAATGGCCAATCTCATGGGCAAGAATGAACTTGCGGCGCAGCGCCGCCGTGCCCAGCACCACGTCATTGGGGCGGGCGAATGCGTTCGCCTGGTTCGGGTCGAGGGCAATCCGCATTCTGCGCGTGCCGGTGATTAGTGAGCCCTCGAGGTCGTAGTGCAGTCGGTGCAACACCTCGCTCGCTGTCGCAAGCAGCGTGACGAGTTGCGTTTCGTCGTTCGGTATGTCGACCTGTATCGACCAAGGCTCGGGGTCCTGTGGCATCGCGGGCACGTGGACCTGCCAGATCGGGGCAACAGGGTCATCTGCAGGGTCCGGATTCATGTATGCGTCGAGATCGTCCTCGTCCTCGTGCATCTTCACGTGAATCCGCTCGTTCGTACCAAACCCAATCACCGCCTCCGCGTGGACGACGAGCTTGTGTCCGCTTGGGAACTGACTCTCGTAGGTGATACAGCCGTCTTCGCCGAGCCAGACGTCCATCGCGGACTCTGGATACGGGCGGATGACCGTGACACGAGCGCCGCGCGCGGGGACGGAGTCGAGGTCGGCCTCGATGAGGTGATCGCCCGCGAGCGCGTCCTGCAGATTGAGGTCCGTCCAGTTCACGCACAACGAGACCTCGCCGCAGGCTTCGGCGGTTGTGGGTGCCCAGGCCGCGCACGCAGCCAGTGCACATCCCGCGGTTGCAGATGCTCGTCGCAGCCTCGTGGTGTTCCAGTGTCTTGATCGGTTCTTCATGGCGGCGGCACCACCTTCGCCTCGACGACGCCCATCAACTTCGCGGGGCCCGCGTATGCCGGCGTAGTAGATGTACGCCACGCTCGTAGATCCCCGCTGCGATACGTCGCGTGGTACGCGTCCCACCGGTAGACCACCGCGGTGTCACCACCCTCGAGGTGTCCGTACAGCGTGGGCGCGAACGCATGCTCACGCGCGACGCCCGACACGGTGAGCCGTGCTCGCGTGGTCAAGATCGCCGACGTTGGCAGATCGAGTAGGTCAGGATCGACATCGCCAGGGTCGACGCCGGACGGGATGAAGCTCGAGAGCGACAGGGTGTACGTGGTGTTGGCGTTCGCGCCGATCGTGATCGCGGTCGGTGCCTTCTCGGTCACGTAGCCCTGCACCCCGAGGCGAAACTCGAGAGCGACGGTGACAGACACCGCGCTGCTGTTCGACAGCGCGAGCACCAACGAGCCCGTCGTGGTCGTCACGACAGAGTCGGGCTCCGGCAACGCGCTCCACGCCAACGTCACACGAGGCGGCCTCATCGGGCCTTCCTCGTACGGCGGTGTCTCGCACCCGGCACTGCTCTCCGCGATCGTGACGTACGACTCGATCGACGACACGGTGACGCCGGCGGCGACGAGCTGCGACCCGGTGAGGTGGCTTCGGATTGTGTCCGTACCCGGACCTCCGTCCAGCACCTTTCCGCTCAGCGCCGCGCAGTCCTGGTCGATCTCGATCGTGTCGTTGCCGGACCCACCGAAGACGAGGTCCTTGCCGGGGCCGGGCTCGATGAAGTCGGCGCCGCTTCCGGCGAAGAGAACGTCATTGCCATGAAGCAGCGTGACCCCGTCCCAGCCGGCGCCGGCGAAGACGATGTCGTCGCCGAAAAACATGCCGATCGTGTCCGCACTGCTCGAGGCGAACACAGCCGACGCAGTCGACGGACATGCGTAGGTGTCGTCGGCCTCGATCACGTTGCAGCGGAACAAGTCGCAGTCGAGTCGGTCATCCGTCGCCGTAAGACCGGTGCTGGTCCCCCGGAAGACGTGCTTGCCGAGCCCGTGCCCGGTGACGCAGGAATCACCCGGCACCACGACCGCGAGGTCGTCGTAGCCGTCGCCGTTCTCGTCGCCGACGTAGAGGCGGTGGGCGAAGCGGTCCGACGTCTGCGCCGTGTCGACCACCCCAGACGTGTCCTGTGACGCGCCGAAGTCGCCGGTCGTCGAGAGACCGGCCGTACCGCCGAGCAGCGTGTAGACGAACCCGGCATCGACGACAGAGCCGATGTCTTCCGCCGGGGCACCAATCGCAAGATCCTCGCACGGCCTCGACGAGCTGGTGTCGCCGTTGAAGTTCCCCGCCGCCAGCGCGTCGCCGAAGCGATCGCTCGTCTCGGGCGCGCCGTCGACCCCGGCGTTGCCCTGATAGTAGAGATCGTCGGTGCTCGTGACACCGCCACTGCTGCCGTACAAGACGTGGACCGCGCCGGCGTCCTCGGCACTCGAGATACCCTCGGCGGGTGCCGCGATCACGGCGTCGTCATAGCCGTCGCAGTTGAAGTCACCCGCACCGACGACTTCGGCGAACTGGTCGTCCGCTTCGCAGGCGCCACTGATCCCCGAGCTGTCTTGGTGCCACAGCTGATCGCCCGTCGCCGTCAGGCCGCTCGAGGAGCCGTACAGGATCTGCGCGACGCCGCAGCCCGAGACGCCCGAGTCGTCCGCGCCGGGAACGCCGATCAGCAGGTCATCGTAGGTGTCGCCGTTGAAGTCGCCGACTGCGAGCGACGCACCGAAGTAGTCGTCGCACGCGGCGGTTCCGAGGACGCCCGAGGTGTCCCGCGTCCATCGCACGACGGAGCCACTCGAGTCGGCAACGTAGACCGAGCCCTTGTTGCAGTCGGCCTCGGGTGAGGAGGCTGCGCGATCGATGTCGCCATCGCCGTCGAAGTCGCCCCAAGCGAAAGCGCCGTCGACGTTCGCCGGTGTGGCGTGAGCCGTCTTGGGGAGCGATGGGAGCGATGCGCCCGCGACCAGGACGAGCACCGCGAGACTTCGCAGCGTCGTTCGACTCATCGCGCCCCCCGCTTCGTGTTCAGCTCTTCGAGTTCGTCGAGCGCTGACTCGAACCGCAGGTAGCGTGCGCGACCTACCGGCGAAGGCCAGAGGTCAGCGCGTAGCGTGCTCAGCGTCGTCTCGGCGCGCGACCGAGCAGCCGGCGCGTCGGGGCCACCCGCCCGAGCGTCCGCCATCGCACGCGCGAGCTCTGCCTCGAGCGAGGCGATGCGTTCGTCCGCCGACATCGCGTTCCAACGCGCGTGGTCGGGATCCTCCGCGGTGAGCGCCTCGGACGCCGCCAGCACTACGCCGTGACGGGACGGTGAGTCGTCGCGGCCGGCAACTCGCGAATCGGAACTCGACGGATCCCCGGCGTCGCGCTCGCGGTCTTCGCTGCGATCAGCTGGACGACCAGGCGGCGCACTCGGGCTGCCGGGCCTGCTCGACTGGCTTCGTCGGTCGGCGTCGGACGACGCTCTCGGCCGACCGCCGAGAGACCAGGCCACGATGCCCGCCGCGGCCACGATGAGCACGAGACTGACCCATCGCATCATCGGAGCCCTCGCAACGCGGCCGCGTGACCCCGCGACGGAACGAAGCAACAGGACCTTCCTGGTCGCATGGGGCGGCAGCGTACGCCCACGAAGGCGAGCCGTCAACCACACTCACGGAGCGCGAAGGCCCGCCAGCAGCTCGGTCGCCGCGTGGGACGACCGCCGACATGGCCGAGAGATCACGGGCCATTGATAGCATGCGTGTCCGTGTCCGCGCTCCCTCGTGTCCGTCCAACTCTCAATTCGACGGATCGGATAACACCGGATCTTTCGGAAAGGCAGACATGTGTTCGCCAGCGTGCCAACTCGGTGGAGGGCTCGAGGGCGGAGTGTTCCCGGCAGGTTGGAACTTCGTTCATCTTGGCAGGGCCCGCGTTATCCTGCAAGCCTGCTGGATAACACAGCGGATAAACGTGGAGCTACGTGGTGGGCTACGGCTAACAAACCGGTCGCCGGGCGCTCCACAAGTCCCTTCGTGGGTGGACCCCGCGGGTCCTCGGGAGCCTCGGCCGTCTCGTGTCTTGGCTCCCTCGCGGCCATTGGATCGCCACGCCGCCCACGATGCCGAAGTGCGAGTTGCCAGGCTTGCGGCATTCCCTCGGCGAGCGAATCCGAGCTTCGCGGCCAATCGGCCAGGATCGCCAAGAGCGCCCTCCGGGATCCCTGATCCCGGTGCCTCTCCTGCAGGAGCCGTCGACGTGCGCCGCCTCGCCCTCACCCCCTCGGTCGCCCCCTCACCCCCCGCAAGGCACCCGCCCCTCATCCCACTCCGGCCCCGCCACCCCACTCACAAACCCCAAATTATCAAAATGCCGCCGCGTACTCACCGGCATATGCCGCCGATGAAACCCATAACTATCCCCCACCCCAATCGCCCCCCCACCCGTCGTGAAATCAATCTCCGAATGCGCCAACACATCCCCCCAAGACACCG
>LNFM01010653.1_pt1 | contig 12844 bp, 10 predicted proteins | sample 596031 | NCBI WGS metagenome assembly LNFM01 (sample SAMN04254537, study PRJNA301005) | activated carbon metagenome | isolation source: dual media filters at the Ann Arbor, Michigan drinking water treatment plant | place: USA: Ann Arbor
CTCGGCGCGGCGCATGACCCGGCGGGCGCCCTGCTGGTGGATGAGCACAACCAGACCACGGTCAAGGGCCTTTACGCGGCGGGCGATATCGTCCGCGGGCTGGGCCAGATTGTCGTCGCGATGGGCCATGCCGCCATTGCGGCCACGCATATCCACAACCGCTGCGAATTGCCGACCGAGGATGAGGAGCGATGAGCGCCGGGCCAGGCTGCATGCAGGGTCAAGCCCGATGACAGGAGCTGGCGAGTGGCTGGACCTGGTGCTCCAACCTCCGGCAGAGACGGGGTTCCTCTCCTGCCGCCTCATTCCCGGGCGGGCGCTGATGCTCCTGCAGGCGCAGATCAGGCTGGGCGATGGCCGCATCCTGCCCCTGCTCTTCCCTCCCGACGCCAGCGAGGCGGCGGCGGCGCTCAGCGGCGGGCCGCAGGATTTCATGGGCAATGCGTCCTTCGCCTTCGGCGCGGCGCTGCTTGCCCCCTATGCGAACCGCATCCGTGGCACCCATGACGCGGCGGATCGCAGCATCGAGACCCTGATCCTCGGGCACCGCGTGAGGCTGCCGGCCAATGGCGGCGGCAAGGCGCCGGGCGCCGAGCAATATGCCATCCATGGCCTGATCCTGGCCCGCCCCGTCACGGACCTGCAGGTCCAGCATGGGCCGGGCTTCGTGCAGGCCTCGGGCGTCATCCGCGCGGGGGATTACGACGTCGGCTGGCCTTCCTCGACCGAGATCGACATCACCTGGCGGCTTGAGGCCACCGCCCTCTCGCTGAGCGCGGCCGCGCGCAATGTGGGCGAGGCAAAAACACCGATCGGCTTCGGATGGCATCCCTATTTCGCGCTGCCGAGCGGCGCGCGCCGCCAAGCGCGGCTGCGGCTGCCCGCGCGTTCGCGCCTCGCGGTCAATAACTACGATGAGGTCCTGCCCACGGGTGAAATTCTGCCGGTGGCGAACACGCCATTCGACTTTCGCGCGCCGGATGGCGTGGCCCTCGGCGACCTGTATCTGGATGATTGCTTCGTCGACCTCGGCCGCGGATTGGCCGGCGAGGTCGCCTGCGAGGTGACGGACCCCGCGGCCGGGTATGGGCTGCGGATCAGCACCCCCTCTGCCGCGGTATCGGCCGTGCAGGCCTTCGCCCCGCCCGACCGGCCCTTCGTGGTGATCGAGCCGCAGTTCAACTGGGCCAATCCCTACGGCCGGGAATGGGCGGCGGCACCGGACAGCGGGGCGGGCATGGTCCTGCTCGGGCCGGGCGCATCGGTCAGCTATGAGGTGAAGGTGGAGCCCCTCCTGGCTTAGGCGCCTGCCTCCTCGACGGGCGCCTCCGGAATCTCCAGCACCGATTGCGGCCCCTTCTTCGGCTGGCGGTACTTCTGCCACCCAAACCGCCGGTTATCCCCCGGTCGCAGCCGCATATCCTCACGCAATGCCGTGAAGGGCAGCGTTGCCGGGTCCGCCACGACGGGGCCAGGTGCGGCCGCCACCAGCACCGCCGCCGCGATCGGCTGGAAATGCGCGCGGAAATGCACGCTGGACTTCACGGCGAGGATCTTCTGCGCCGCCGGCTCGACGCCCAGCTGCAGGAAGATGGACTGGTCATGCGCCTGCATCTTGCGGCTGACGATCACGACCCGCACGCCGCCGATCCGCAGCAGGGCAGAGGGGCCGAGATCGGCCGGGTTGCCCTTGCCCATGGGGCCGGTCAGCGTGAAGCGTCCATCGCCGAGCTTCTCGATCACGCCCGTCACGGTCAGCGGCACGCCATCGCTCTTGCCGCCGAGGGCCAGGGTGATGGTCGCGCCCTCCCCCGCCGCGTGGCAGGCGGCAGCACTTTCGGCGTCGTTCATCGGCGCCAGCACCGCGCCCTGCGCGTCCTGCGCGATCAGTTCAGCCAGCAGCCCCGTCGTGTCGCCATGGCCGCCGCCGCCCGGATTGTCCTGCGTGTCGGCGATGACGATGGGCTTGCTGCCGGAGAGGCGAATCGCCTCGGCCACAGCCTCGGCCGCCGGCTGAACGGCGCCGGCGAAACTCGCCTCCCGCGCGGAGATTTCCTTGGCCAGGGCCGCCGCGGCCGCGCTGGCCGCCTCGGGCGTCTCGGCATAGGCGGCGATGGCCTGGCCGCAACCGGGGAAATCCGCGTAGGGGAAGCCGAAGCAATAGGCGAGCTCGACCACGCCGGACTCAATCTCCAGGCGCTTTGCCATCACGCCCGCCATGGGCTCCACCATGGTGCATTGGCTGGTGATGGGGATAAGGAAATCCAGCTCGCGGAACGCCATCGCCCAGGGAAAGCCACGCTGGATGCGCTGGATGAGCAGCGCCATGGCGCGCGTGCCCACGGCCAGCATGTCCACATGCGGATAGGTGCGGTAGGGCACGATGACATCGGCCAGTTCCGCCATCTGCCGTGTCATGTTGGCATGCGGGTCCAGCGTGATGGCGAGCGGCATGGCAGGCCCCACCACGGCGCGCACGCGGCGCATCAACTCGCCTTCGGCATCGGGGTAGTCATCACTCACCATGGCGCCGTGCAGGTCGAGGAAGACGCCATCCAGCGGCGCCTCATCCATGGCGACCGAGAGCGCATCCACGATCATGGCGCTGATGCGCTCGAAGGCATCGCGCGTCACAGGACCTGCCGGATTGGCAAAGCACCAGCCGAGGGGCGCGATGGTTGCGCCGCGCTTCATCGCTTCCGTGATGCCGCCCCAGGCGCAGGTGGAGGTGCCCTTCAGGCCGTCCGTCATCGCCGCCGGGCGTTGCAGCGCGGGGAGCCCGCCCGGCGTCAGGAAGTTCACCCATTCCGTGGGGCGCGGGGCGAAGGAGTGGCTTTCGTGCAGGAAGCCGGCAACGGCGATGCGCATCAATTCGTGTCCTTTGAATTGGCAGTGGCGATGACGGCATCGGCCAGCACGCGCAAGCCCTTCTCCGCCCAATCGCGGGAGATGGATTCGCTCGGGTGGTGGCTGATCCCGCCATGGCAGGGAATGAACAGCATGACGGCGGGCATGCGCTCTGCCGCATGATAGGCGTCATGCCCCGCGCCCGAGAGAATGTCCCGGTGGCGGAAGCCATGGCGCATGGCGGCATCGCGCAGGCGGTCGGCGAGGGCCGCATTGAAATGCACGGCGGCGAAGCTCCAATAGGGCTCGCGCTTTACGCTGAGTTTGCGGCGCGCGGCGATGGCGGCCATGGCGGCATCCGCCTCGGCCAGGAGCTGCGCCAGGACCTCGTTGGAGGGATGGCGGTATTCGAAGGCAAAGCGCACCTGGCCGGGCACCACGCCATCAGCGCCGGGATCCACCAGGAAGCGGCATATGGTCATCCGCGCCTCGGGCGCGATGCGATACAGCACCGCCTCTCCGGCCGAGATCATCTCGGCGGCGGCCAGCACGGCATCGCGGCGCATCTCCATCGGCGTGGTGCCGGCATGGCTGGTCTCGCCGGTGACGGTGACCAGGGCGCGTTCCGTGGCAAAGCCGCCGGTGACGATGCCGAGGTCATGGCCCTCGTTTTCCAGCACCGGGCCCTGCTCGATATGCGCTTCGAAATACGCGGCAGCGTCCTGCAACAGGCCGGGTTCGGCGGTGCCGTTCCAGCCGGTGGCGGCCAGCGCCTCACCATAGGCCTGGCCGTCATCCAGCGCGGGCCGCGCCAGCACCTCTTCCTCGCTCAGCACGCCCATGGCACCCGCGGCGCCGATCATGGAGGGGCTGAAGCGGCAGCCCTCCTCGCTGGTCCAGTTCACCAGGATGATGGGCGCCTCGGTGACCGTGCCGCTTTCATGCAGCGCATGCAGGATCTCGAGGCCGGCCAGCACGCCATAGGGGCCATCGAACTTGCCGCCCGTGGGCTGGGTGTCGAGGTGGCTGCCCACCAGCACCGGCTTGCGGCTGGGGTCCCGCCCCTCGCGCCGCAGCGCCATGTTGCCGAGGCGATCCACGGCTAGCGTCAGCCCGATCTCGGCACCCCAGCGGGCCAGCAGATGCCGCGCCTCGCCGTCCAGCCCCGAGAGCGCGGGGCGGTTGTTGCCGCCGCCGGGGATGGGGCCGATGGCGGCCATCGCCATCAGCCGGTCCCAGAGCCGATCGGTGGAGAGCGGCAGGTTCACGGGCGCACCAGGCCGGCCGTGGCGAGCGCCGCATCGGCCAGCACCTGCATCCCGGCCGTCGCCCATTCGGGCGTGATGCTTTCGGCCTCGTTGTGGCTGAGGCCGCCATGGCAGGGGCAGAAGACCATCACCGTCGGCACGCGCCGCGCCATATAGACGGCGTCATGCCCGATGCCGGTCGGGATGTCGCTCCACTTCAGGCCGCGTGCCGTGGCGCTGTCGCGCGCGCGCTGGATCAGCGTGGCGTCGAAGGGCGTCAGCGGCGAATGCCAGAAGCGGGTGACGGTGATCGTCACGCCGCGGGCGAGGGCGATTTCCTCGGCGCGGGCGCGGAATTGCACTTCCATCCGCTCCAGCGCCTCGGGGTCGCCATGGCGCGTGTCGATGGTGAAGAAGACGCGGCTGGGCGCGATGTTGCGGCTGGAGGGGTAGATATCCACCACGCCCACCGTGCCCCGCCCCTTCTCGCCATTCGGCGCCAGCGTGCTGAGCGCGATCTCCTCCACCGCGGCCATCAGGGGGGCGGCGGCCATCAGCGCATCGCGGCGGCCGGCCATGGGCGAGCCGCCATGGGATTCCTCGCCCTCCACCACCACCTCGAACCAGGTCTGGCCGAGGGCATGGGTGACGATGCCGACATCATGCCCGCCATCCTCCAGGATCTTGCCCTGCTCGATATGCAATTCGAGGTAATGGCCGACCTTTTGGAGCTCCGCCGGATCGGCGCTGCCCTGCCAGCCGATGCGGCGCAATTCCTCGCCGAAGATGGCGCCGTCGAAGGCGGTCTTCTCCAGGATTTCCTGCTCGGTGAAGTTGCCCATCGCACCGCCGCTGCCCATCATGGGCGGCGAGAAGCGCGAGCCCTCCTCATTGGTCCAGTTGATCAGCAGCAACGGCGCCTCGGTCTCGGCGCCGGCTTCGTGCAGCGCGCGCATGATTTCCAGCCCCGCCAGCACGCCCAGCACGCCGTCATACTTGCCGCCCGTGGGCTGGGTATCGAGATGGCTGCCGATGGCGATCGGCGGCAGGCTGGGGTTCCGCCCCTCGCGCCGGAAGATCATGTTGCCCAGGCGGTCCACACTCATGGTCAGGCCCGCGGCTTCGGCCCATGTCTGGAAGAGCGCGCGGCCCTCGGCATCCACATCGGTCAGCGTCTGGCGGTTGCAGCCGCCCTTCGCCGTGCCGCCGATCTTCGCCATTTCCATCAGGCTGTCCCAGAGGCGCGCCCCTGAGAGGGGAAGGTTATGCATGTTCCACTCCACACCACTCGGCCATGGTCAGCGCGATGCTGCGCGTGATGCCATGGATGCTCTCCACGCCCACGCTCTCGTCAATGCCGTGAATGTCTTGCGCATCCGGCCCGAACACCGCGCAGGGCGTGCCCTGGTACAGCACGAAATGCCGGCCATCGGTCAGGCCGGTCGCGGGATAGTCCCGCAGCGTCCCGCCCGTCGCGTCCGTGTAGCTGCGCTGGGCCAGGGCGCTGATCGCCGTATCCTTCGGGAAGACGCAGGCATCGGCCATGAAACCCTTGAACTCCAGCTTCACCTGCGCGCCGCGCAGCCGCTCATGGGTCGCGGCCTTGGCCACCAGCGCCTCGATATCGGCCTTGGTCTGCCGCGCCGAATAGCCGAGCATCACGCCGACCCGCAGCCCGATGCGGCAGCGCGTGGCCACCGAGGAATTCCACTCGCCGCCGCTGATCGTGCCGAGATTCACATTCACCGGGTGGTTCACGCCATGGAAGGCGGCGTGGATATGCTCGCCCCGATTCCGCTCCGCCTCATAATCCTTGAAGGCGCCGGCGATGATGTTGGCGGCCTCGATCGCGTTGATGCCGGCCTGCATGTCCCGCACATGGGCCGGCCGCCCGCTCACCGTCACCCAGGCCCAGACCACGCCGACTTCCGCCGTATAGAGCGCATCCAGCCCCGGACCGGGCTCGGGGATGATGACGCCATCCATCTTGGGCAGCGCCAGCATGGTGGCGAGCGCGCCATTGCCGGTGCACTCCTCCTCGATCACCGCCTGCATCTGCACCACGGCCGCGGGTTGCAGCCCGGCGCGCTTCATGGCCGCGAAGGCCATGGCGTAGCTGACGATGCCCGCCTTCATGTCCCCCGCGCCGCGCCCATGGACGCGGCCATTGCGGATGCTGGGCGCATAGGGCGGCGTCTCCCACATGTCGGCGGCACCCTCGGGCACCACATCCACATGGCCCTGGAGCACCAGGCTGCGCCCCTTCGCCGCGCGGGGCCTGTGGACCGCCGCCACATTATCCCGCCCCGCATAATCCATCAGCGGCGGCGAGAAGCCGGGATGGTCCGCGAGCTTCGCCGGATCGGTCGCGATGCGCTGCGGGGTGAGGCCAAGATGGCGATACAACCGCTCCATCTCGTTCAGCGCCGAGGCCTCATTGCCCAGGGTGGAGGGGCAGCGGACCAGGCGGAACAGCCAGTCCAGCGTGTCCTCGCGCAGCGATTCGCAGGCATCCAGGATGGCGCGTCGCGCGCCGGGATCGAGTTGTGTCATGCGGCGCAGCATGGGCGGGCGCGCGCGAGGTTGTCGAGGCCCCGTGGGCAGGCTTCACTCACCCTCATGAAGGCTTTCCACCACCCCGATGAGGCGCAGCACGCGCCGGATTTCTTCCTCATGCGCGGCCGCGTCCGCGCCAATTACGAGGTGCCCGCCCGTGCCGCCTCGCTGCGGGAGGGGCTTTCGGCACTCGGCATCACGCCGGAGGTACCGCCCCCTGCCCCGCATGCCGCGCTGCTCAGCCTGCACACGGCCGAATACCTGCATTTCCTGGAACACGCCGCCGCCGAATGGGCGCAACTGCCCGAGGCCGGCCCGGAGATCGTGGCGAATATCCACCCCACGCCCGAGATGCTGGCGCAATCCAGCCGCGCGCCCGGCCATGTGATCTCACGGACCGGCGCGCACACCGCCGACACGGCCTGCCCCATCGGCCCCGGGACCTGGACGGCCTCGATCGGGGCTGCCGGTTGCGCGCTGGCCGCCGCCGATGTCGCGGCCAAGGGTGGCGCGGCCTATGCGCTCTGCCGCCCGCCCGGACACCACGCCTATGCGGCGCGGGCGGGTGGGCATTGCTACATCAACAACAGCGCGCTGGCCGCCCAGCGCCTGCGCGATGCGGGGGCCAGGCGCGTCGCCGTGCTCGACATCGACAGCCACCACGGCAACGGCACCCAGGGCATCTTCTGGGAGCGCGATGATGTGCTGACCGTCTCGCTCCACGCCGACCCAACCCGCTACTACCCCTGGTATGTCGGCTTCGCCGAGGAGAAGGGTGCCGCCAACCTGAACCTCCCCCAGCCCTTCGGCACGGGGGATGAGGCTTGGCTGGCCGCGCTGGCCGACGGCATCGCCGCCATCCGCAGCTTCGGCGCGGACGCCCTGGTGGTGCCACTCGGCTTCGATGCCAGCGAGTTCGAGCCGCTGGCCGCCCTCAAGGTCACCGAGGATGGCTTCGCCCGCGCTGGCCAGGCCATCGGCGCGCTGCGCCTTCCAACGGCCATCTGCCAGGAGGGCGGCTACAATGTGGACATCCTGGGAAGGCTGCTGGAACGCTTCCTGACCGGCTTCGGAGAAGCGGCATGAACCCCCTCGTCATCGACACCCATATCGACATCCGCTGGCCCGAGACGCCGGATTGGCTGAGCGAAACCGCGCAATGCGTGGACCTCCCCAAGATGCGCCGCGGCGGCATGAGTGCGGCCGTCTTCATCGCCTATGTCGGCCAGGGAGTGCGCGACCATGCGGGCCATGCGGCGGCCTCGGCCCGCGCCGATTCCATGCTGCGCCATATCCGCGCCCGCGCCGATGGTGGCGCCGCCCGCTTCTGCGAGACGCCCGATCAGGTGGAGGCCAGCTTCGCCGCCGGCATCCCCGCCGTGCTCTCGGCGGTCGAGAATGGCTATGCCATGGGCCATGACCTCGGCCGCATCGCGGCCTGGCGCAAGCTCGGCGCCATCTACCTCACGCTGACGCATGACGGTCACAACGCGCTGGCCGACAGCGCCCGCCCCCGCAAGAATTTGCATGACGCCGAGAGCGAGCATGGCGGCCTCTCACCCCTCGGCCGCGCGGCCATCGCCGAGATGAACCGCGTGGGGCTGATGCTGGATTGCTCCCATGTCTCCAAGGCGGGAATGATGCAGGCGGCCGAGCTGTCCCGCGTGCCCATCGCCGTCACCCACACCGCTTGCGCCGCCCTCTGCACCCATCCGCGCAACCTGGATGACGAGCAGCTCGACATGATCCGCCAGGTGGGCGGCGTGGCGCAGATCACCGCCGTCGCCTCCTTCCTCAAGGCGCCCGGCGCCAATGGCGTGACCCAGGCAAGCGTCTCCGACCTGGTGGACCATGTGGAGCATGCCATCCGCCGCATCGGTCTCGATCATGTCGGCATCTCGTCGGATTTCGACGGCGGCGGCAGCGTGATCGGCTGGGCCAATGCGGCCGAGACCCAGAACATCACCGCCGAGCTGACGCGCCGGGGCTACGGCGCGCGGGAGATCGGGCTGCTCTGGTCCGGGAATTTCCTGCGCGTCTGGCGCCAGGTGCTGCGCGGCGCGGGCTGAGCCGGCATCAGCGCCAATGGCGCTGATGGCCAGAATTCCAGCCACCCCGATAGGCCGGCGGCTGGTGCGCGTAGCTGCGCCCATAGCCGCCCCCGTAATACCCCCCGTGATGGGGGCCGACGCAGGCGGCCAGCGTGCCCAGCACCACCAGGGCGCCGGCGAAACGAAGAAGGGCAAGGCGGTGGAAGGCGCGGGCCATGATGGCCTCCGGGGGTGGCGGGGTTGCGGGCGCCACCTGCACGGAAGGGACCATGCGCGCATGGCGCCACCACGCCGGAATCAAGGCGAAATCAAAGCGCCTTCTTCGCCAGCATGATGTCGCCATCCTCCAGGCTGCGGCTCAGCGTGAAGCCGAGCTTGCGCATGAAGCCCTGCATCGGCGCATTGTCGGCCAGGACATGGCCGATGATCTCGGTGATCCCCTCAGCCTTCGCCCAATCCATGGCGCGCTCCATCAGGTGGCTGGCCAGACCCGAGCCCTTGGCGGCTGGGCTTACCACCACCGCGAATTCCGCGGTCTCGCCCCCGCCCTCGCGGATGATGCGCGCCGTGCCGAAGACCCGCCCCTCGCGCGTGCCGATGAAGGCCATCTCCCGCCCGTAATCAATCTGCGTGAGGCGCGCGAGCATCCCCGGCGGCAATTCCTTCATGGTCGAGAAGAAGCGGAAGCGCATATCCTCCGGCGGCAATTCCCGCGCGAAGGCGCCTTGCATTTCCGCATCCTCGGGCCTGATCGGCCGCACCTCGAAAACGCGGCCGTCGCGCGCGGTGAAGGGCCCCACCAGCTCGGCCGGATAGGGCGGGATGGCGAGCAGCGCGGCCTCACCCTCCGGCCGCAGCATCAGCCCTGCATCCGCCGCCACCACGCCATTCGCTCCGGCAAAGAGCGGGTTGAGGCTGACCGCCAAAATCTCAGGGAAATCGACCTGCAACTGGCTGAGGCAAACCAGGGCATCGGCGATGGCGGGCTCCTGCACCGGGGGACGATCCCGGAAGCCCGGCAGCAGGGGTGAAAGCCGCGTCCGCGCGATCAGACCATGGGCCAGCGGCAGGTTGAGCGGCGGCAGGTCCAGCGCCTCGTCCCGCGCGATATCGGCGGTGGTGCCGCCCTGGCCGAAGCCGATCCAGGGGCCGAACATGGCGTCGTCGCCGAGGCGCAGCCGCAGCTCCATCATCCCGCGCGGCGCCATGCGCTGGACCAGGAAGCCGTCGGACACGGCGCCCGGGGCGCGGCGGGAGACCTCCTCCTGCATGGTCTGCGCGGCCAGGCGCACCGTGTCGAAATGGCGGAGATTCAACACCACGCCGCCCACCTCGCTCTTGTGGCGCAGCAGGGCGCGCGCCTTCAGCGCCACGGGCGGGCCAAGCGCCACGGCGGCCACCGCGGCCTCGGTGGGGGTTGCGCAGAGCTTGGGGGAGAGCACCGGGATGCCATAGGCCGCCAGCACGGCCAGCGCCTCATCCTCGAACAGCTCCAGCCGCCCCGCCGCGCGCACCGCCGCGAAGATGCCGCGCACGGCGGCGCGCTCGGGCGTCATCTCCAGCACGTCCGAGCCGGGCAATTCGGCGGCCGTGGCACGGTTATGGCGCTCGGCGGCCAGATGGGCGGCGCCGCGCACCACGGCCTCGGGCGTCTGGAAGACGGGCAAGCCCGCCTCCGCCAGCGCCTTGCGCTCGGCATGGGCGCTGGCCTCGCCGGTCCAGCCCAGCAGGATGGGGGCGCCGCGATTGCCGCGCGCGGCGGCGGCGAAGGCGGCCACCGGGGCGGCCGTCTGCTCGGGTGCGTGGAGCGCGATCACCACATCCACCTCGGGCGCCGCGGCGAGCAGCTTGGCGGCGCGCGCCAGATCCTCGCCCGCCGCGCCGCCCAGCGAGAGCGGGTTGCGCGCCTCCCACCCCGCCGGCAGCAGGGGGGCCAGCGCCGCGCAGGTCGCCTCGCTGAAGCGGGCCAGGCGCAGCCCTTGCATCAGCGCCGCATCGGCGGCGAGCCGCGCCATGCCGAGCCCATTGCCGAGGATGGCCAGCCGGTCGCCCTGCCCCGCCCCGCCGCGCGGCTTGGCGCGGGCCAGCGTCTCGGCCGCTGCCAGCCATTCCTCGAAGCCCTCGGCGCGCAGCACCCCGGCGCGGCGCAGCACGGCGGCCATCACGCCATCGGCGATGCCATCCGGATCCTCGACGCGGCCGCCGGCGCGCAAGGCCAGCACAGGCCGCGTCCGCGCCGTGGCCCGCGCTGCCGAGACGAAATGCCGGCGCTGCTTGATCCGTCGCACCTCCAGCAAGACGCAGGAGGTGGTGGTGTCCCGCGCCAGCCAGTCGAGACCGGCGGCGAATCCCAGCCCGTCATTCGCGCCGATGCCGATGACATGGCTGAAGCCCAGCCCCTCCGCACTCGCCCAATCCAGAACGGCGCGGGCGATGGCCGAGGATTGCGCCATCAGCGCCAGTTTCCCCGGCCGGATCGGAATATGGGACAATGTGGCGTTCAGCCCGATGGCGGGCAGCGCGATGCCGAAGCTGCGCTCGCCCAGCACGCGCAGCCCGGCCGAAGCCGCCATGGCGGTAAGCCCCGGGGCCGCGGTCGGCACCACCACCGCAAAGCAGCCCAGCGCCGCGAGCCGCGCCAGTTCCGCCGCCTGCGCCTCAGGCGGCACACACAGGATGGCGAGGTCCGGCGCGCCCGCGGGTGCGGCGAAGCCATCGCCCATCAGCGCGCCCTGGAAGCCGCCCGCAGCCAGGTTGCGCGCGAGCACCGCGGATTCCGGCAGGCCCGGATCGGCCCGCAACAGCACGGAGCGAGGCCGGAACAGGGCGGTCTCGCGAAAGCCTTTGACCGGCAGGCCAGTGAGCAGGAGCGACATGGCTTGAGCCTAGCAGATATGGCGTTGCAGCGGGTGCACATGCGTGCATGCCTGACAGGCCGGCGGCAGCTTGCTAGCCTTCCCGCACCGAGCGGCAAAAGCCGACGTAACATAGGGATGAAACGATCATGCGAAGCCTCCTCGCCGGCATTGCGCTGCTGGCCTCCACATTGCCAGCCGCCGCCCCCTCCGCCTACGCCCAGGCACCGATCACCGTCGTCGTGAATTTCGTCGCTGGCGGGCCTTCCGACCTGATGGGGCGCCTCCTGGCGCCCGAGCTTTCGGCCGCACTCGGCACGCAGGTGGTGATCAAGAACAGCGCGGGGGCGGCCGGCGGCATCGGCGCGGCCGAGGTGGCACGCGCCCGGCCGGACGGGCACACGCTGCTGCTCTCGCCCATCGGCGCCATGGCGATCCAGCCGCATTTCCGCGCGGATCTGCCCTATCGCCCCGCCGATTTCGCGCCGATCTGCCAAGTGGCGGATACGCCTGTCGTGGTGATGTCCGCCCCCGGCAGCCCGCTGCGCAATCTGGCCGAGGTGATCTCCCGCGCACGGGAATCCGGGGGCGGCTTCAATTTCGGCTCCACCGGCCCGGGCTCGCTGCCGCATATCGCGACCGTCGCCATGGCACGGGCGGCGGGCGTGCCGATGACCCACATCCCCTATCGCGGCAATGCCGAGGCGGTGACGGCGCTGCTGCGCGGGGATGTCAGCATCTTCGCCGACCAGCCGGGCACTCTGCGGGCCAACAACCTGCAAGCCGTGGCCCTGTTGGCCGAGCGCCGCACGCCGGAATTCCCGGAGACGCCCACGGCGCGGGAACAGGGGCTGGACCTGGTCTATTCCATCTGGTCCGGCCTCTTCGCCCCCGCCGGCACGCCGCCCGAATTCCTGGCCCGCGCCGAGGCCGCCTGCGAGCGCGCGTTGCGGTCACCGGCGGTGATCGAGGGCTTCCAGCGGCTCGCCACGCCCATCATCTTCCGCAACCAGCGGGATTTCGCAGCCTTCTGGCAGGCCGAGCTGGAGAAGTTCCGCGGCATCGTCCAGGCGGCCGGGATTCGCCCTGGCGACTGAAGCGGCTAAGCTTCGCGTCCAGCAAAGCAAGGATGCCCGCATGACCGATTGGCCCCGCCCCGTGGATGGCACCGTGACCCCGCGCTTCGCGGCGCCCGCCACCTTCATGCGCCTGCCGGTGCGCGAGGATGCGGCGGGGCTCGATATCGCCATCTTCGGCATTCCCTTCGATGGCGGCACCACCAACCGGC
>LNFM01002765.1_pt1 | contig 12843 bp, 12 predicted proteins | sample 596031 | NCBI WGS metagenome assembly LNFM01 (sample SAMN04254537, study PRJNA301005) | activated carbon metagenome | isolation source: dual media filters at the Ann Arbor, Michigan drinking water treatment plant | place: USA: Ann Arbor
CACACGCCCGTTAGGGCGCGATACTGGCGTTCAGCGAATGCTTGAAAACTGGAGCGGGCGAAGGGATTCGAACCCTCGACCCCAACCTTGGCAAAATATTTTGGCCACTTTTCCCAAACTTTCCCAAGTACGATTATCTACGCTAAATCAGATATTTAAGATGTTCCCCTTTACGATTGTCTCTACCCATATTACCCTCGAAACGCTATAATCTGGAGACAAAATGGAGACAAAGCACCCCCCAAAAATCTTTGTCTCCAAATGGAGGGTCAAATATGCCGACAGCGAAGCTAAACAAGCGCAACGTGGACGCATTCGCGCCGCCTAAAGATAAGCAGGCCGTTCTTTGGGACAGCGAGATTCGGGGTTTCGGCTTGCGGGCGCTTCCGTCGGGGCTCAAGACCTTCATCGTTCAGTACCGCAACATCGAAGGGATCAAGCGGCGCATCAATCTTGGCCGCTATGGTGTCATCACGACGGAGCAGGCTCGGGATCTGGCGAAGATCAAGCTTGGCGAAGTTGCTGGTGGTCAGGACCCAGCAGAGGCAATTCACCAGGCCCGCAGTGGCATGACCGTCGCCGAGATCTGCGACTGGTATCTAGTCGAAGCCCGCGCCGGCAACATTCTTGGCCGCAAGAACCGTCCAATCAAGGCCTCCTCGCTCGCGATGGACGAGAGCAGGATCAACACTCACATCAAACCGATTCTTGGCCATCGCATGGCGAAAAGGCTGACAATCGCGGATGTCGAGCAGATGCAGGCTGATGTCCGGGACGGTAAAACTGCCAAGGCTAGAGGTAAAGGCCGTGGTGGTCGGCCCGCTGGCGGACCTGGCGTCGCGTCGCGATGCCTCGGGTCGCTGCAAGCCATTTTGGGTCATGCCAAGCACAAGGGGCTAATTGCGGAACACCCAACTAGAGGAGCCAAGAAACTCGCCATCAACAAGAAGACGAGACGGCTGAGCACTGCCGAACTCGTCGCGTTCGGCAAAGCCATCGCCTATGCCGAACGTAATGGCGAAAATCCGACAGCACTTGCGGTGGTACGGACACTTGCGCTGACAGGATACAGACGGGAAGAGGCGCAGTCGATGAAGCGCGCCTGGGTGCATGCGGAGGGCGGGTTTGTCTCCTTCCCGGATACCAAAACCGATGCTCAGGTCCGCTCGATCGGCCCAGAAGCACTGAAGGTCGTTCTCGCTCAACCCGAGATCGTTGGTAACCCCTACGTGTTCCCGTCAATGACGGGCGCTGGCGCATACCAGGCTGCACCAGCCTGTTTCCGGAGAGTTTGCCAGTGGGCGGGAATTGAGGGCGCAACACTTCATACCCTTCGCCACACTTTCGGCAGCATCGCGGGCGAATGCTTCGCAGAACGTGACGCAGGACTACATCCATATCGATGAAGCTCTGAAGCTAGCGGTGCGCAAAACGTCAGACGAGATCGCCCGCCTGCTGGCCGAGGGCGCTGAATCTTTGCGCCCGGTCAGACAAACGGCGGCAGTTGAAATTTAACCTCTGAGGTGTATTGTTGTAAGCGAGAGAAAGCATCTCGCGCTGGGGTTTGCCGGTGAGATGCTGAACGATGTTTGATCGACATCGGGCAAGGAGGTTTGAAGATGGGTCAGACTCGGATTCATCCCAAGACCGGTGAGGTGCTTCGGCGTGACGCGCGGATGCAAACGCTGAGCGTTGGCTCGTTGTCACGCGAAGTGGAAGTGCCGGGCTGGTATCCTGAAGACGATGGCGATTCAATCCATTCGGGCGCTGAACTTCAAGCGATAGATCAAGCCTATCTCGAGTTGCGAGCGGCCTATGCCGCACGGGTCAAAGCCGTGCGCAAGAAGCTTGGCCTCACCCAAGAGGAGGCGGGTAGGATCATTGGAGGCGGACGGCGTGCTTTTCAAAAATATGAGCGTGGTACAATGCAGCCCAGCGAAGCTGCGGTCGGCTTGATTGAGATTCTTGATCGCCATCCGGAAGAGGTGATAACTCTCCGCAACATCCGGCGGTAGGCCGACAGGAGGCGCGACCAAGGCGCTGTCCGAAAAACGTACACGTATTTCGGACGTGGAGCGGGACCAAGCAAAGATTGTCTCGCCCGAAGGCAGGGCCGATGCCCCAGTTCGGCGCGCCCCAGATTTCGGAGTTATCGCGCATGTGAGATGCGAGACAATTCCGCGCCAACCCTCCATAAATCATAACGTCAAATCTGGGCCATAGGTGCTGACGGGGTCAGGTGGAGGCAAATCAGTCGGCTTTCGCTCGATACTGATCTTCCGATGCGGTGGCTTGAACTGAGTCAGCAACGCGGTAACAGAGTAGCCCATGAAAACTCGACACTGTCAGACGACGGTTCGCTGTGAGCCGACCATCGTCGTCTATGCTGACCGACCATCACTTGAAGCGTTGACCGAAATCGGGGGCGGCGACGGTAATCTTCCGTCGAGACTTTTCGACTATGCCGTTTTGGACGGTTCGGATGATACATGGGCGCACCAATTTCCCGACAAAACAAAGCGCGTCGCGTTGGAGGACCTTGGCCGGACCCTGCCTTCCGATGCTGTGTTCTTGGTTGGCGGTCCTATGGCTTCGAAGCGGATAGATCAGCTGGCGCTGGCGGGCTATCCGCACATCTATAACCTCAACGAAATGGCGCGTGAGATGTCTGCAAAACGGCGGCTACTGATCGCGCTTGCGCCTAGTTTTTCGGGCAGCAGGGTTCCCGTGATGCTCGACCCGGTCGGCCAGACCGATCCATATCATACGCTGAGCGAACCGCTCCATTTGCCGCTGCCCTCGCAACTGGTGTTTCTGGTCAACAGCCTGCCCAAGTCGGGTTCGGTGTGGCTGTGCGGGATGCTCGAACAAACATTGGATGTTTCCGGTTCCGATCGAGTGCGCATTTCGCATTGCGCCGATCTCATCTTCGACCAGAACCAGCCCAATCTCGGCGGCGCGGTTTCGCTTGTGCGTGATATGCGCGACGTTGTGGTCTCGTGGTATCACGACGTCGCAAACTCCGATCAGAAAACTGGGTTCGAGCGCGCGCGCTATCCCGATATCGCAAGCTTCTATTTTGAATGCTTCGTCGGGCTGATCGGGAAATCGGATCGCTATTTCGGCGGAGACTTGACCGGGTGGATCGATCGCAACTGCGCGAATTACTGCCCGCTGATCAGGTATGAAGATATGGTCGACGATCCGCAGCAGGCACTGAGCAAGGTGCTCAATGCCTGGCGGATCCGCGTGCCCGAAGCGCGCGTGGCGGCTGCAGTTCGTGCCTTTGACGCCTCCACGCTGCGCAAGACACTTGGGCCGCGCGATGGCTATGTGGGCAAGATGTATCGGCGCGGTCATTTGCGCAAACCAGGATCGGGCAATTGGGAAGAAGAATTGCCGGTCAATGTCCTGAGAGATATCGAGCGCCGCTTTTCCGACTACCAGCAAAGGCTTGGCTATGCCTGACGCCTAGGCCGGCTGGCGCAATCGATCGGACACGAACGTGGCCACCACGTCGGTCAGCGTCTTTACGTGGATCACACATTCGGTGGTCTCGCCTGATGCGAACGCGCCGTTTTCCACCAGTTGGGTTAGCTCGAACCCACCAGGGCACATTGCATAATAGTCGCAAGTCTGCGCGCAATAGCGATGGCTCTTGCCGAAATCGTCCATCATCCGAACAAGTTTGTCTCCATCGATCATCTCGGCAAGTGTCTGCTCCCCGATATTGCCAAGGCTCAGCCCCCTTCCATCGCCGAAGAGATCGGTCAGAACCTCGGCATTGAGCCCGGCGTAGAAAGTTGTGACCTCGCCGCGGGCATCACAATTCAGCTGACGCAAGGGGGTGGTCCCGAGGCGGACAAAATCGGGCGCGCGCTGCTCGGTCGCCGCCCCGATCCGTCCCAGCGTCTGCGAGAAGTTTCGTACTGGCAGCTTACGCCCCTCGGCGCTCTGCGAAAGCACCAGCATCGCCCGATAGAAATCTGCATACTGCCGCGCATCGTCGCGCGAATAGCCGATCTGCGGCCCGCCATCGGCGTGGCTGGCGAGGATGTTGAAGTGGAAATCGGTGAGATCATCGGCGCGGGCGAGAAAGAAATCGAAGAATTCTTCCGGCTGCGCCAATGTCTCCGCCGTCACGACAGCAATGGCGTTGAACGCAATACCGTGCTCAGCTAGGAGATCCATCCCGCGCACAGTCTGCGCGTGCGAGCCGCGCCCCGACCAGTTGACGCGCATTGGATCGTGCAGTTCGCGCGGGCCGTCACAGCTGACCCCAAGCCGCAAATGGTCGCGATGGCGATGGAAGAACGCGCACCATTTTGGGTCAATCAGCGTAGCGTTGGTCTGAAAGTCAAATGTGATCCGCGCCGGCGTTCCGGGGCCGTCGCGGTTGAGCGCCAGGATGAGGTCTATAGCCTCATCATAATATTCGGGAGGCAGCGAGAGTGGCTCGCCCGAATGCCAAACGACCGAGGCCTCGTCAGCGAGCAGTTCCAGCTGCTTGATCTGTGAGAACAGCGTGCCGATCATCGAGATGGGCATTCTGTGGGAGAGTTTCCGGCTCACCTGGCTCAGATCGCAATATGTGCAATTGAGATTGCAGAGCGGCGTGCCCTGAAGGACAATCATTTCGACCGGAAGGAGATCAGCGCGTCCCGAATTTACCACTTGTCAGCGCCCCCGCGCCGGATCGAACCGCGCCTCGGTATCTGTTCCGCCCATAAGCCTGGTGGCCGGGATGGCCTGTCGGCGCCGCGTGGCGGCCGACAGGCCGAAAAAATCAACGGCGCATCGCCGGGCCCCAGCTCTTCTGAACTGAAGCATCGGAGAGCATAACCGTGTCGAGACGTCCGGCCGAGGCGGCGTCCTTGATTTCGCTAAGGCACTTCTTGATTGCGTCAGTCATGCTGTGTCCTTCATTCTGCTCTGCAATTGACGCCGATTCGCGTCGGAAAGAGACAATATCGGGCACCATGCGCAAGTCAATTACTTCACCCGGGGGGGGTGAATTTCGTTGCTATCGTCTGCGAGTGGGAAATAGAATGCCCCCCACCCCATGATCGGCGGTAGCGGGAAAAAGATGCGTACTCAATGACCTCTCGGGCGGTAACGAGGTATATCCGCAAAGCCCTCGAAGCTGGCGAGATTGCTGATTGCCGTCGGTTTGCGGAACGGGATCGAGTGGTCGATGCGGACTATCTGCGGGCATTGGCAATGGGCGGATTGCCTGCAGGCATGCGGGTCGTCGGCCTGACAATTACCGGGGCGCTAGACTTGCGCGATTGCGGGTCTGCTGCAAGTCCGCTGCCAGCCTTGCGGATCGAGCAATGTCGCATAGTGACTGCCGTGACCGGAGACGCGCCAGCCACCGCCTCACTCGACCTGTCGCGCTCACACATCACATCGCTGTCATTGCACGGTTCGCGCTTCACCAGCTTATGCGGCCGCGGCATGGTCTGCTGCGCTGAAATCGATCTGTCTGGTGTTGGCGCGGTGGACGAGAGCGGGCTTTGCTGGATCGACCTGTCCAACGCTGTGATCGGCGGAAACGTAGTGGCGGTCGGCGCGCGGTTGCAATCTGCCCCGATCGAGCCAGCCGATCCTGACGAGCGGCCTACCTGCACAGGGCTCGTCTTGCAGGAAGCTCAAATCGGCGGGACGCTCAACCTCTACAAGAGCGAGGTGATCGGTGGGTTGTCACTCTATCTCGCGCGTCTGAAGGGCGATTTGTGGCTCGGGCAGTGTCGCCTAGTCGCAGATGGCGGATGGGCGCTCAATGCCAACGATGCCGAAATCGGTGCGATCTACGCCACTCGCGAACCGCTCTTCGCGGAAGGATGCGTTGTCCTCAACGGCGCGCGTATTCGGTCGCGGATCAATCTGGAAAAGGCCCGCATTTCAGCCACCGAGAAAATTGCCGTGTCGATGCGCAAAACACAGATTGGTGAAAGCGTAAGACTCGATCACGCGGAGTTGGAAGGGCACCTCAGCTTCGAGGGGTTGCGCTGCAAAGGAGATTTCAGTCTGCTCGGGGCGAAGATAGTTTCGACCAATCACGATGCGATACTCGCGCAGGACGCTCAAATCCTTGGGAGCCTGCACCTGTCGGTACATCCCGAGTCAAAACGCCGCTTCGAGGTCAAAGGTCGGGTGATCCTCCACGGTTGCCACATAGGCAATGACCTTACCCTGTGCGGTGCCAATCTGCACGGGGAGTTCGAGGACATCGAGGAGGTGGGTGACAGGCAATATCATTCGGCGCTGCTCGCTTCCGATCTTCGGGTCGGCGGGTGCATCAAGCTGGGGGAAAAATCGCAACTGACTCAAGGGCAGCGTAGCCTAGTCTCTAAGGGGGCATTGCGGATGCAGCGAATAGAGGTCGGCAAGGATATCCAGCTGTTCAACGCAGAGGTTGTAGGGACACCGCCAAAGAAAAAATCTCCTGAACCTGTAGCCGCAACAATTTCCGGCTCGGCGCCTGACAACACTGTGTTTGACCTCTGCTATTCGAAGGTAAGCGGCATCCTGATCATTGGCCAGAATAAACTCGCCGGAGCCGTGAACTTCTATTGCACCGACACCGATTTCTTGTGGGACACGCACGATGGATATCCCGCTCTCGATAAGGACAACAAGCAGGACATTGATCTGGTCGGCTTCACCTACCGGGTCTTGATGCTGCCCGATATGGAAGACAACGACGAACCTGCGGACCTGCGCAAGACGGTCAAGGCGCGTAAGGCGTGGCTTGCGCGCAGCCCCTATGATGCGCAGGATTACGCCACCCTCGCCCGCGCGCTGCGGCGCAGCGCGCTGACAGATGAAGCGCGCGAGATCATGATCGCGCGCTTCTGCCGCGAGTTGGCCATGCTGGCAAGCGGGGTCCGAAAAAGGAAAGTTTCGTCCTTCAGGATAGGGGCGGATGATATCGATCTGCAACCGTTTTGGTCGCGGGTCGCGACGTTTACGAAGACCTACCCCTCCCATATGCTGGCGCAGGTTTCCGACCTCGCCAGGTACGTCCTGATGCAGATCTATCGCCTTACATTCGGCTTCGGTCTTGATCCGCGCCGCGCCGCACTGACACTCGCCGGATTCTTCCTGTTCGGCTGGGGCGTGTTCGATGCAGCAAATCGCAGCGACCTGATGATTATCGACCAACTGCCCGTGGCAACGCTTTCGGACCGATCGGTGATTGGCGCCGGATTGACCAACGAGGTCGCAAGCAACGTGCCGTGCCGCGATATGATCGACCCGAGCCTTTTTGCGCTCGACGTGTTCATTCCGCTGATTGATTTGCGACAGGAATCGAAATGCGAGATCGGCGTTGCCAGTGGCTCAGACGCCACCGCATTGCAGGCGACCGCTCTGAAAGTAATCAAGGTCTTCTATGCGATCTGCGGCTGGATCGTGCTCTCCCTTTCGATCCTGACTTTCTCCGGCTTCCTCCAGCGCCGCAACGAACTTCACGGGGGAGACACGTGACCGGAACGGATGCAAATGTTGCGGGCCGCCTGCTGATAGACACCCGGGTCGCCGCAGACCTGAGCGATGCCGAAATTCGGGATGCTGTGCTGCCGTTGATCCGCAGCAACATCTACCGCGTCGATCCGCGAAAGAAAGCGATCGAGATAGACGGGCCGGATGTCTCGCATCACGTGATCGACCCCGATCTAGAGATAGGGCTGCGATGGCTCGGTATCGGCTCGGACGCAGCGTCCCGGCTCAATTTTAGCGATGAGCGGCAGCGCTTATCGCTTGCACTTGAGGATAGCTGGTGTGGGATGTTCCTTGCCCGCCATCTGGCCACTTTGCGAGACGACGAGCCACTCACGATCATTCATCTCGACGACCACACCGACATGATGTCGACTTTGCTGACTGTCGAGAGTGACGCGGATGGCTCGCTGGCGCTCCAAGATCCACTCTCCGGAGCCGCGTTCGACCCCGCTTCCCCAACAGACTGGCACAGCGCCATAGCCAGCGGAGCGATCAGCATCGGCTCGTTCCTCACGCCGTTCTTTGCGCTTGATCGTATCGTCGAGGTATTTCACCTCAAGGCCGACCTTGAAAAGGCCGAATCCTTTAGGGTAGCTCCGCAAGCGGCAGGCCACGAGCTGTTGGCAGGGTATAGGTTCCATGCGATCCATCTGGCCGCCAGCGCAGCCGGAGCGGACCCGAAATGCCTTTATCGTCGATCTAACGATGCGCACGAACTGCTGGCGCATCTGGCGAAAGATCGCCGCGCCGCCATCCATATCGACCTAGACTATTTCCTCAACGATTTTAATGGAAACGCATGGCAGGTGGGCGAGATCAACATGGTTGCTACGCGCAGCTGCGCGCTTGAGCGGCTGGACCATTTCTTTTCCGCCCTCGACCGATCTGGCGCCGCCATCGCATGTTGGATGATCGGCGTGTCGCCCGGCTTTTGTAGCGCGCGCCACTGGCGCTTCCTCATCGAACAGATCGAGCGACGGATCACCGATCTCGAAGCCACTCCGGCGAGGCGCGTTACCCCTGGCTAATCGGGCACGTCCGCTGATATGAAACAGGCTGTCAGCATCCAGATATGCTCGCCCGCCTGCAATTGATGGCGACGATGCCAGAAGCGGCTGCCGTGTCCGAACATGATCGCGCCCTGCGGTGTGGCGATGGTCTTGAGCAGTGCGCCGGGAGCATCGCTGTCATCGGCGTAAACCGAAAGCTTCAGACCCGACGCTTGCTTGTCTGGGCGAAGAGGCGATGCGCTCAGGTAAAAAAGCAGGGTGACTTCGCAATTGGTAGCATCGTCGCGGTGGGTTTCGAGAAAATCTCCCGCTTCGAAAAAGGTGTAGCAGCTGGCACTAGGACAATAGCGAAAATGACGACCGAAGACAGGTTCTAGCAGGGCCGGAGAAGCCATGGTCCCAAGCACGTGGAGTGCAGAGGGTCCAAGCGGGGCTAAGCGCGAACTGTAAGGCAGATCGGCGCTCTCCGAAACAGCGCGCTTTGCCTCGGCTCGCCTACACTGCGCCTCGCGCGCGAGTTCTTCAAGCATTTCGGAGGACATGGCATCGGGAAGGCAATGAAACCCGAAATAGTCGATGGATTGCCGAATGCCGGGCAACTGCATGTCGTCGAGTCGGGAAATCGCGGGTACGGAGGTGGCCTGCGTCATATTGATTGTTGATCCAACGGAAAAAATCGCGAAGGCTATGATAGTCGGGCGCTCGGTTTAGGCAAGGAGGGGCAGGCGTGAGGGACGGATCGCCGCGATGACGATTGCAGCCATAAATACAGCCCCCGTGCACGGCATTGCGGCGGATGTTGTTATCGTCGGCGGCGGAATGGCCGGGCTCACCTTGGCCCGCAAATTGGCTCCCGGCCGCCGTGTCGTGGTGCTTGATCGCGGTGGCGAAGCGCCGGGGACGGTCGATCCCGCCTGCGCCGAAGGGCAGGTTATTGGGCTGCCCTATCCGCTCGGCGAAATCCGCGATTTCCGGCTTGGTGGGTCTAGCTCCGTATGGGCAGGATACACCGCGCCGCTCGATCGCCGCGACTTCGCGATTGGCACCGGAACAGCCCTCGGTGGCTGGCCGATCAACTTTGACGACCTCGCCCCTTTTGCCAATGAAGCCGCATCCTTGCTCAACCTTGCCAGCACGGACTTTGCGCCCGACCTAATGGATCTGCCCCCTGCTCTGCGCGAGCAACTCTCTACCTGCGGGGTTGACCTGCGATATTGGCGCTTCGGAGAGCCAATTGTCCGGATGGCAGAGGACTGGCACCAGGTTCTAGCACAAAGCGCCGAGATCGCCGTCCTAACCGGGGTCCGCGCGATCGAGATCGTGCTGACCTGCGCGAAGGACGAAGTGGAGGCGATCACCTGCATGGCTGTCGACGGATCTTGTTTCGACGTTCGCGGTGGGCTGTTCGTGCTGGCGGCCGGAGGGCTGGAGACGCCGCGCTTGATGCTGGCATCGCAAGGCCGGGACCCTGCCGGCGTCGGTAACTCCCAAGGGTTGGTCGGGTCATGCTTTTGCGAGCATCCGCACCTCACTGTCCCGGGGTTCGAACTGGCAACCGACAGCCCGCTGAGCGCCTGCGCGACGACCGGCGCCTTGCGTGACGGCTCGCCTGCAACGGTGAACCTAGCGCTTGCTGCAGATGCGGCAAGCTTGAACGCACGGGCCCATTTCTTTCGTACGCCGACCATGGCCGAAAATGCTGTGCCCAGACTAGGCATCTTTTTCGAGCAGTCGCCGATTATCAGCAGCAGGGTTTCTCTCGCGGACGGCTGCGACAGCAGCGGGATGCGGCAGCTTTCCCTCGACTGGCGCATTGCCGAGCAAGATTTAGAGGAATTCGCCATCATCGCGAACACGCTGTCCGACGCGCTTGCTCGCGCCGGCCACGGGCGGTTCGTCCGCCCGCTCACCCCGGCCGACATCGGGCCGGAGCTCATCCTGCATTCCAACCACCAGCTGGGCACGACACGCATGGCCGACACTGCCCGACAAGGTGTGATTGATCGCAATGCCCGCGTATTCGGGGTCGACAATCTGTTCGTCGCGGGCGGCAGTACTTTTCCTAGGGTCGGTTGGGCCAATCCCACCTTTACGGTCATGCAGTGTACGTTACGCCTTGCAGATCATATTGCGGAGTCAGCCTAAAAATGAACGCCCCTTCAGTCCAGCTTGGCGGATTGTCCCATGTCGGTGTCGCTACCCACGACATGGAGAAGACCATCGCCTTTTATACCGGGATCCTCGGCTTCCCCGTCGTTGCCGATCACGTTACCGAGATCGGCCAAGGTGGAAGGGTACGCCAGGTCTATTTCGATATCGGTACAGATACATATTTCGTATTCATGGAATCGAAGGGCGTACCCGACATTCCCGAGGACTTTCCGACTGGCATCAACGAAGCCCTAGGCACGCCCGCCGGGATGTTCCACTTCTCGTTCAAAGTGGAAACCCGCGAAGAACTGGCGGCGCGACAAGAGATCCTCGGCAAGCAGGGAATCGAGGTCTCGGACATTATCGACCTCGGCCACGCGGATTCAATCTTCTTCTTCGACCCCAACAATCTGCAGCTCGAATTCTGCTGGCATTCAAGGCCATTCGACGCTTCGGACATGGGCAAACACACCAGTGCCGATCTGGCCTAAGCTTGCGGATTTTGTCAGAACCTATGTCGGCTTCGAACATGGCCTGCGCGAAGACATGGCCAGCGACCAGAAGGTGCGGATACTGCGAATCGAAACGCCGTTTGCTGATGTTCGGTTTAAAGCACTCATCGAATCCGGACTGGCCACTCGATTTGCTCGATAACCTCCACCTGACCTTTGCGCGACGCTATCTAGGCAAACTCCTCGCCAATGCGCGAATTGTGCGCTGGCTCTCGCTTTACCGGCCAGAATATCTGACCGAGTTCCAGCGCATCGCGGAAATCGACAGTCTTGGTGGCATAGCCACGCCCAGCGCTGAATGACGTGATGGGGAGCCGGACCCGATAAGCGCCGGGACCATGGGAGACGCCGCACTGAGGGGCGGATTGAGCATGGCGGTGGGAATGGCGCCGAACCCGCAGGAAGCCCGCCAAATTGGCCGTCATATGGACCGACGGCAAACGGGCATTGCCCGATTGTTGGAGACGGGCGTGCTGTGATTGGCGGCAATTCACGCACACCCGTCATTGGCCGTACCAGCGACGGATTTCTTGTGATGCTCAGCAGAGTTGGCCCCGCCCGAAGGCGGGGCCGACGTTGGCGCCTCAGCTCGGCGGGTTCCAGATGATGACCTTCTTCGAAGGATCGTCGCCCGGCGCGTTGGCGATGTTGCCGTAAATCGTGCCGAATTCGGGAGCCGAGAGCGAGACAGAGACATATTCGGTGCCGGTGTTCTGCGAGAAGCGCTTCCAGCCTGCGCCCAATTCGAAGCCGTTCTTGCGGCTGACGATGCGATAGTCGGGTTCGCTGTCCTTGGTCTTGCGGTTGTTGGGGATGATCGCGATTGGCGCGGAGACGGTCAGCGTTGCGAGGTTGCCTTCGAAGCTGTCGTCGGACTTCACGGTGAGGTTTGCGATGGTAGCCATGTCGTTTCTCCTAAAGGTGGTCGGGGACCATCCCCGATGGCGCCAAAAGAAGGGGCCGGGAGCCGCCGTCACCGCAGCGTCAGCGGACCCGCAGACAGGCGACAAGGAGGGGTGGTTTTCGCTCCGCCTGAGAACGAATATCAGTGGGCAATCGCCGTTTTCATCGACCAAAAGTCGGAAGCTTCCTCCCCACCGGATCACTGGATGGAGCGCAGCAGCAATCATCCGTCAAATGCTGCCAACTGCAGATCGAGAGGCGTCGTCACCTTGGACAGCGGACGGGCAACAGCAGTGGGCTCTCGCTGCATTACACAGGTCGGATTGTGCAATATCAGCTCACATATTGACTTTTGTGCAGAATATAAGCATATGAAGCCATGAAAGGACGTGCCGACATGGGTATCCAAGCTGCAGCCAATGCGCCTGCAAAGGGACTTGATCGCAAGGATCTGACAGGTCCGGCCCTGCGGACATTTTTCCGCATCGCTGATGCCTGGGGCCTGAAAGAGCAGGAGCAGATGCGCTTGCTCGGTCTGGAGAGCCGCTCGACCTTCCAATCCTGGAAGCGCGGCGTGGTCGCGGCGCTGCCCAAGGATGCGCTGGAACGGATTTCCTATGTCATGGGCATCTACAAAGGCCTGCAGATCCTGTTGCCGAAGACGGCGGATGAGTGGGTGCGCAAACCCAACAAGGCGCAGGTTTTCGGCGGCGCCTCGGCGCTTGACCGGATGATGTCGGGCAATGTCGCCGATCTCTATG
>LNFM01010654.1_pt1 | contig 12843 bp, 14 predicted proteins | sample 596031 | NCBI WGS metagenome assembly LNFM01 (sample SAMN04254537, study PRJNA301005) | activated carbon metagenome | isolation source: dual media filters at the Ann Arbor, Michigan drinking water treatment plant | place: USA: Ann Arbor
GAGCCGCTGCCGCCGATCGACGTCAAGCGTTACGTTTCACCGATGCGTCAGGGTGCCTCGGCCGCTCTGATCGATGAAGCTGCAGCCTTGCTCAAAGGGGCGAAGCGACCGCTGATCATGGCGGGCCGCGTGCGTCGTGACGAAAAGGGCTGGGCCGACCGTATCGCGCTCGCCGAAGCTTTGGGTGCAGCCGTCATCACCGATCTCAAGATCGGCGCGGCTTTCCCCTCAGACCATCCGCTGCATTGCGGGGCTCCGGCCGGACGTCCCGTCAAGGAGGCCATGGACGCGATCATCAAGGCGGACGTCATCTTGTCGCTCGACTGGGTCGATCTCGGCGGTACGTTCAAGCTCGCGCTCGGTGACAAGCAGATCGAGGCCAAGGTGATCCAGGTCTCGCTCGACCACGCGATCCACAACGGCTGGAGCATGGACCACCACGTTCACCCCGCGGTCGATCTGTTCTTGCCAGCGGAGACCGAGCCTGTCGTTGCCGATCTGCTGGCGCGGTTGCCCAAGGCGAAGAACACGAAGGGCTGGGCTGCCGGCCCCGCTGCGGTGCCAGAGCTCAAGGCGCCGGCCAAAGGCGAGCCGCTCCGTCCCGATCATCTGGCGCTCGGCCTCAGGAAGGCGCTCGGCGGGCGCGAGGTTTCGCTACTGCATGTGTCGCTGTCGTGGAATGGCGCGACGTGGCCGTTGAAGCATCCGCTGGACTATCTTGGTTCCGACGGCGGTGGCGGCGTCGGCGGCGGTCCGGGTATCGCGGTCGGTTCGGCGCTGGCGCTGAAGCACATCGGCTCGAAGCGGATGCCCGTCGCCGTGTGCGGCGACGGCGACTATCTGATGGGCGTCACGGCGCTTTGGACAGCCGTGCACTATCGCATCCCCATGCTGTTCGTCATCGCGAACAACATCTCCTACAACAACGACGTCGAGCATCAGGAGCGCGTGGCGCTGATGCGCGACCGTCCCGTCGAGAACAAGTGGATCGGTCAGTTCATGAACGATCCGGAGTGTGATCTGGTGAAGATGGCGGAAGGACAGGGCGCGAAAGCGTTCGGTCAAGCGAAGACGCTCGAAGAGATGGAGGCGATGATCGCGGAGGCGGTGAAGGTCGTCGAAGCCGGAGGTGTCGCGCTCGTCGACGTCCGGATCGAGCAGGTCAGCCGCGTCGACGCTGCTGCGATCAAGCAGCAATCGGATCGCTGAGGGGAGCGATCGCGTTTGGGGGCAGACCCGCCGGGTCTGACCCCATTTCGCTTTCGGCTATTCCACACGGCCAGTCGACGGTTGCTCGCAGGAAGGCATACAGTCGGGCTGACGACATGACCCTCTCCATCTTCAACGAGCCCATTGCCGCATGGAAACGCCCTCGCAAGCCAAGCCGCTGCTCGTCGTCGACGACGTGTCGATGCACTTTCCGACGGCGGAAGGTCCACTGATCGCGGTCGACCATGTCTCTATGTCGGTGAAGCCCGGCGAGTTCCTGTCGGTGATCGGACCCTCCGGTTGCGGCAAGTCCACCCTCTTCAACATCATCGGCGGGCTGCAGGGGAACTACCAGGGCACAGTGACGGTCGCGGGCGAGCAGATCAGCGGCCCGCATCCAGCCATCGGCATGGTGTTCCAGGAGGAGAGCACGTTTCCGTGGCGTACGGTGCTCGACAACGTGTCGTTCCCGCTCGAGATCCTGAAGATGGGCAAGGCGGAGCGCTATGAAAAGGCACGCCACTTCATCGCGATGGTCGGCCTCGACGGCTTCGAGAATCGCTATCCTGCCGAGCTTTCGGGCGGCATGAAACAGCGCGTGTCGCTCGCGCGAACGCTCGCTTTCGAGCCCAAGATCCTTTTGATGGACGAGCCGTTCGCCTCGCTGGACGAACAGACGCGGCTATTGCTCGGCGACAAGATTTTGCAGATCCAGCAGGAACTGAAGCAGACGACCCTGCTCATCACGCACAACATCACGGAAGCGGTGCAGCTATCCGATCGCGTATTGGTGATGACCTATCGGCCGGGGCGTCTGAAGCGGATGGTCGATATCAAGTTGCCCCGGCCGCGCACGTCAGAGGTGGTCGGTAGCACGGATTTCGGCGGCTACGTTGCAACGGTGTGGGCCGATCTGCGCGAGGAAGCCACGCGGGGCCTCGAGGAGTCCGAGGCGCGCTCGCGCAAGGCTGGGTAGCAGTTAGGTGCGGCCGGGGCCAGCAGTTTAGTCGGAGCCGTATCGAACATTTGCGACAAAGGTCACATTGGGTCGCTGCCAGTGGCCTTGACCCAAACTACGGCTGGGGAGCCGTGGATGCTCCCCCTGCGCGGAAATCGACACACAGAACTCGATGTGTCCGCAACGGCGGGCCGCGCCGGCATTTCGTCCTACTTTTTCTTCGGCTTGGGTGCTTCATCTTCGCCGGTCGCCGCAGCATGCAGACGGGCGGCGGCGATGTTGCCGAGGTAATCGACGTAGGCGATCCCCATCGCCGACAGAATGAAGATGCAGTGGATGATCGTCTGCCACATCACGCCGGCTTCGGTGAACTTGGCGGCCGGCGTTCCAAGACTGCCGGCCTCGATGAACGTCTTCAGCAGATGGATCGAAGAGATGCCGATGATCGCCATCGCGAGCTTGATCTTGAGCACGCTGGCGTTGACGTGGCTCAGCCACTCCGGCTGATCGGGATGGTTTTCGAGGTTGAGTCGCGAAACGAACGTCTCGTAGCCGCCGACGATCACCATGACCAGCAGGTTCGAGATCATGACAACGTCGATCAAGGCCAGCACCACCAGCATGATCTGCTGCTCGGAGAAGGAGTTGGCATGCGAAAGCAGATGCCAAAGCTCTTTCAAGAACAGGAACACGTAGACGCACTGTGCCACGATCAGCCCCAGGTACAGCGGCACCTGCAGCCAGCGCGAGCCGAAGATCAGTGCACCCAGCAGGCGCAGATGCCCGCGATCGATGGGTTGTTTCATGGTTGGGGCGAACCGTTCTCGTTGCCCGGGCCCTACGTCACCCGGTGGGGTCAATATTCAATCCTGCAGGACGAGGCTCGGCCGGATAGCATAGCACGTGCGAGCTGGGCAACATGGTGACCTTGGACAGATCGCTCACATCAACAGTCGGTTCGGCCGGTGACCAGAGGATGACAGATCAGCCGGGCTGCATACCGCAAGAACGGACGACGGCAGCGGCGCCAGGTCCGGTGAGATGGGCGATCAGAGCGCGGCCTGCTTCGGCGTTCGCGGCGCCGGTCACGAGCGCTGCGTAGGTGATCGAAACGTTCTGGATGCTATCGGGCAGCGCGCCGCCGACATCGGCGCCGGGGATAGGCACGATCTCGCTGATGACGGTGATGCCGAAGTCGGCTTCGCCTGCCGCGACGCCCTGCGAGACGTGCCCTCCGTGATGGTAGAGTTTGGTCTTCGCCTTCAATTCAGCGCCCACGCCGAGGCGATCGGCGACGCCCATGAAATAGCGGCCGGTATTGCCGCCGCCGTTCGGATCGGTCAGCGCGATGCTCTTTGCGGAAAGGATCAAGCGGCGGACGGCGTCCTCATCGGTGAGATCGGGCTTCACCGCGCCCTTCTTGATCGCGACGCCGAGGGGCGATCGCGCGAGGACGACTTTGCTCGGCACGACGATCCGGCCGGACTTCTCGACATCGGCGATGACGCTGCCGGTCACGAATGCGACGTCGGCCGCTGCGCCGTCAACCGAGGTGGCTTCGAGCAGCCTGTCGCGGACCTTGCCGGCCGTCGCATCCCAACGCTCGACGGTGTGACCGGATTTCTTCTCGAACTCCGGCAACAGCGCATCGAGCACGCCAGAGACAGTAGCCGTTACGAGGGCCTTGATGATCACATTCGTCTCCTGCTGGTCGGCTTTAGCGCGCGTCGATCATACGCGATCGCCATCGGCTATCGACTGATCGGATGAAACTGCTCTAGCCTCATGAAAATAGAGCATCTTTAACCGGCCAGCTACCCGCGAAGGCTGTTCCGTCTGGCCTAACTATGCTCCAGCGACTCGCGTTGTAGCACGAGCAGTGAACGAAGCCGCAAGTCGGCGATGTAAAAACCGGCGGGCGAGAGAGTGCTCGCCCGCCGCTCATCTCGCCGAAACTCGAAAAAAGACATTATACGGCAGGCTTGAAGATCATGCTTTTAACGATGCCACCCAGCGCCGTCAGTATGAGACCGCTGCCACCGCCGGTCAGGACGCTGGCAGCGATCGCGACCGGATCGAAGCTGGCAGCCGAAGCGCCTGCTGCAACACCGATCAGCGGCCCAACGATCGGGCCCAACAGATGCCCACCGGCTACACCACCGGCGAGCCCGAGCACCGTGTTCCAGATCCACCCGAGATTGATGCTCTTTCCGGCCAAGCCGGAGAGATTGCCGCCAACGGCGCCGCTGACGAGTTGAATGATGAGATCTATAGGCACGTCGATACTCCCCCAAGGTCATTTGTCATGGCCCGGATCGGCCGACTGCTGTGTGCGCGCAGGACATGACATGAGAGTGAAGCGGTCACGGGGGCGAGTTACGGAAACGGCCACCGAGACTGCCCGGCGGCCGCTGGATTGCCGATCGGTGACAACCGGTCGAACTCGCTGGTCGATCAGCCGCTGCCCTACTTGTTCGCCATCATTCCCTTGAGCACGCCGACGATCGCCATAAGAGCGCCGCCACCGACTCCGCCTTGCAGGACGCTGCTCAGGATCGCCATGGGGTCCAAGCCGGATTTGGCTGCGGTACCTGCCATACCGAGTAACGGGCCGAGGATCTGGCCCGTGAGGCCCCCGCCGACGATTCCGAGAACCGAATTCAACAGCCAGCCCATGTTGATGTTCTTCAGGACCGTGCCGGCGAGATTGCCGCCAGCTGCACCGCTCAGCAATTGGATGATGAGGTCGATTGGCATGCGAGTTTCCTCCGCGAAATTGAAACGCCGTTCACGAGGAGTAACCGTAGTCTGATTATCGTGTCGCGCCTATCCGATTTTCGGGAATGGAATTGTCCGAGGGAACTGGGAATGGACCAAGGGGTCCCGATCAGGTTTTCAGTTCTTCGGCTGCCGACAATCCACGTGCGAGATCGGCAATGATATCGGCTGGATCTTCGAGGCCGACGTGCAGACGAACCAGCGGACCGCCCTGCCACCCACGGATGCCCTGCGGATAGGTGAGTGCGAGACTTTCGAAGCCGCCCCATGACGCGCCGATGCCAAACAGGCGCAATGCATCGACGAACGCGTTGGCATGCGCGAGCGTGCATGGCTTCGCCAGAATGATCGAGAAAAGGCTGTTGGCGCCGTTGAAGTCGCGCTTCCATAGTGCATGGCCAGGATCGCTCTCGAGGGCTGGAAACAGCACGCGCTCGATCAGCGGCTGCTTTTGCAGCCACGCAATGACTTCCATCGCATGACCATGCGATTGCGCCATTCGGGCGGACACTGTGCGCAGCCCGCGCAGGACAGTGTAGGCATCGTCCGGACTGACGGTCTGGCCGAGCAGGTGGCTGTCGCGCCAGAGTTGATCTGCGATCGCGCCCGTGGCTGTCACCGAGCCCATCGTGATATCGGAGTGGCCAGCAATGTATTTGGTGAGCGCAACGATCGAGATGTCGGCGCCGAGCGCGATCGGCCGATAAAGACCCGCAGCGCCCCATGTGTTGTCGACCGCGACGAGCGCATTGCGCGACTTGGCCGAGGCGACGATCGCTGGCAAGTCCTGCACATCGTATATGATCGAGCCGGGATTATCGAGATAAACGAGGCGCGTCTCTCGTTTCAGCCGGCGGGCTATGTCCGATGCAGCAGCATCCCCCGCGGCGTAGTATTCGCACAGGACGCCGCGCGACGCGAGATAGTCGTCGGCGATGGCGCGCGCAGGGCCGTAGATCGTTTCGGCGAGCAGTACATGATCGCCAGGCTTCAGGACGCTCAGGAAAACATGGGCGATCGCTGCGAGCCCTGTGGGGAAAAGCTGCGTGCGCGTGCCGCCTTCCACCTCGGTGATGGCGTCTTCGAGGGCGAACGTCGTCGGCGTGCCCTTTGCTCCATAGCTGAAGCTGCGCTCCCCCTTGGAGCGGCGAAGTGCCGTTTCACGAAGATGAGCCGTATCACGATACAGAACTGTCGAAGCGCGCGTGAGGGATGGGTTGACCGCGCTGGTCGTCTGTCCAGTACTCTGCCCCGGCGCCGGACGCGCCGTGTGCACGAACCTCGTCTTGTCGCGATCGGTCATCGGCGCTCAGCTCACAACTTCGGATGGAGTTGCCCCACGAGTTCACCTGGAAGGGCAGATGGCCGACATCTGCCCGCGGCAGCCGGCGGAAGTCAAGAAATGCAGATCCCCAGCTACTTCTAATTAGAGCCGCGTCGGTCTAGGCGGCATGACGATCCTCGCTGCATGCCTGAACATCGGCACCGGCACGAACGCCTTCCTGGCGCTCATGGGCGGTCAGGCGACGGGACGCCACCTTGCCGAACGCGGGAGCGGATGGGCGCGTCGCCCAGCATGCGCCGTCGTCGGTGCCCATCCGATACCTGCGGTTATTCAGTGCCAAGCATGCATCTCAGTTCGGCCGGGGAGCCAAACGGCTCTGGGGCTTGCGGAGAATTGTGAATGCCATCCGATCGGCAGGTGCAGGACGTCGGCTATCGTGATCCGTTCTCGTCGTCGGGGCGTCTCGCTTGACCGCTATCAATGTTCGCGTAAGCGCCAAGCAGTATGTGTTCTGGCGTAGTTACCCGACACACTTCAACCCCTACGAACATGCGATCTAGTGCATATTCGATTGCCTGAATATGCATCTCAGCGCATATTCATCTGATGGACAAGACAACCGCAATATTCTCGACGCTCGCCGATCCCAGTCGACTGCGGGCCTTGGCACTTATCGCGAAGCACGGTGAGCTATGTGTTTGCGAGTTGGTAGCCGCGCTCGATCTTCCGCAGCCCAAGGTCTCCCGCCATCTTGCCGTGATGCGAGACGCGGGGCTGCTTCGGGACCGGCGGGACGCGCAATGGGTCCTCTACGCACTGTCGCCGGACCGGCCCGCTTGGGTCTCTGCGGCGATCGAAGCGGCGGTCGCTGGCGTCGAGCTCGAAGCTGTTCACGTCAAAGACGCCAAGCGGCTTGCGCGCGCCGAACGGCCTGCACGCACGCGTAGCGGCAAGGCAGGTTAGGAAGCGGCACATGGCACTCGAAGATACCTTCCAGCGCAATCGAACGCAGCGGACGGAAACGGGTAAATGGCTCGCAATGATTGCAGGCGCCCTCGGCTTGTGGGCTCTGCTCTACTCGCAACTCGTCCCCTTTTCCGAGTGGATGGTGTCGCTTTTGCCTGTCGAGCGTAAGAGCCACCTCGGTGAGGCGATCCAGTTTTTCGTCTACGACACGCCCAAGGTACTCCTGCTGCTCACGCTCGTCGTGTTCGCCATGGGCATCGTGCGCAGCTACTTCTCACCGGAAAAGACACGTGCCTTGCTCGCTGGCCGCGCTGAAGGTGTCGGCAACGTCGCAGCAGCAGGTCTGGGTGTGCTCACGCCGTTCTGTTCCTGCTCAGCCGTTCCTTTGTTTATCGGTTTCGTGTCGGCCGGTGTGCCGCTCGGCGTCACCTTCTCGTTCCTGATAGCCGCGCCGATGATCAACGAAGTGGCGCTCGGCCTCCTGTTCGCATTGGTCGGCTGGAAAGTCGCCCTGACTTACCTCGCGTTCGGGCTTGCCGTTGCCATAGTCGGCGGTTTCGTCATCGGACGCTTGAAGCTCGAAGGTTGGCTCGAGCCCTGGGTCCGCGAAATTCGCGCTGGAACCATCGAGCTCCCCGATGAAGAAATCACGATTGTCGATCGCATCAAGGCCGGGATCGAGGCGGTGAAGGACATCGTCGGCAGGGTCTGGATGTGGATCATCGCCGGTATCGCGATGGGCGCGTTGATCCACGGCTACGTGCCAGCCGAACTCATGGTCAAGATCATGGGCGCGGACGCTTGGTGGTCGGTTCCGGCCGCGGTCCTCATCGGAATCCCGATGTACACCAACGCCGCCGGCGTGATCCCCATCGTCGAGGCGCTGCTCGGCAAAGGAGCGGCACTCGGCACCACGCTCGCCTTCATGATGAGTGTCATCGCGCTCTCGCTGCCTGAAATGATCATCCTGCGCAAGGTTCTGTCGATGAAGCTGATCGTCGTCTTCGTCGGCGTCGTCGGCGCCGGGATCCTGGCCGTCGGCTACCTCTTCAACGCGCTCTTTCATTGAAGATATCCAAGGCATATCTCACTCCGGAAAGGCATCCCGATGACTACGACTTCCGCGACGTTTTCTTTCGCCGGCTTCATGATCCTCGCCTCCTTGGCGATCGGCCATTTCAGCGGTCAGATCGACATGACCAGAATGGTTTGGCTGTGGCTGACGGCTTTCGTCGGCGCCAATCTCTTCCAGGTCGGCTTCACCGGGTTCTGCCCGGCAACCAAGTTCTTCAAGGCTGTCGGCCTGAAAGACGGCGGTAACGGGTCGTGCTGCGGTTGATCGTTCGGATTAGATGAAACAGGAGCGTTCCATGAAAGTCGTGAAAGTACTCGGGCCCGGATGCAAGCGCTGCGCCACCACCGTCGATATGGTGCGGGCCGAAGCCACCAAGCTCGGCATCGACGTCACGATCGAGAAGGTGACCGACTACGCGGAAATCGCCAAGTTCGGCATCGCGTCGACGCCGGGCGTCGTCGTCGACGGCAAGGTCGTCCATGCCGGTGGTCTACCGAAGGCAGATTCGATCGGCCCGTGGCTGAAGGCCTGAGGTCTTGATGACGGCCACGCGCTCTCGATCATGCGAAGGCCGAACCCTCGACCACCTTGTCAACCTGCGCGCTCAGATCAAAGAACTCAGGGACGATGGCGGCACCGCGGACGGCGCACCGAAGGTCAAACGCTATGGCCGGGGTCGCAGGGGACCAATCTATCCAAAGCTCTGGTTCATCGCCATCGCATCTTGCTTATGCGCGATCGGGACCGATCAGATCTGACAGGCCTGTCGTAAACTATGCCGGTCTGGACACGCGAAGTCGGGACGAATGAGGTGAATGGTTCGCGTTATATCACTACGTATGAAAGCATACTCACTCGGCGCTTTTCCGGAGAGACCTGCATCATTACAAAGCCGATGGAAGGCGGTGAGCGATGGATGAGTAAGATCACTTCAAGACCACATCTTCTTCCGATCAATTGAGTCCACGCCCCCCGTATTCATTGGTCCGATTTGTTGGCGTCGATCGACCCGCCCCCGCCGACTTAGCACGCTCCGCCATAGCTTCTGCTGCGGCGCCCGACCCCACGCGGTGGGGCATCTTCGCGGCAAGTCAGGGCGTGGTCATGGAACAGACGGAAGACGCCTGATCGCCTTGTCGAGCTGTAACTCGCCGCGCACCTCCAAGCGCTGCAACGCGGCAAGGCCGTGCATTCACGGCCTCCTTCTCGCGATCACACATACCCCTTTAAAGCGGTGAGCGCCGTTTCGCTCTGCTCCAGCTCAAGGGCCTGCCCTCTGCCACTCGGGCCAGGGTATACCCGAGTAACGAATTCTTCGCCCCTCATGCACCCTGCAAGCATCGAAAGGAGATTTGCGGAGATGCAGGAATGATCGAAGCGTTTTCACTCAAGACCGCGCATTGTTTTGGTGACGCACTGGCGTCCCAAGCCGCGCTCCGATTTAGAGTTTTCGTCCAACAGCGCGGGCTCGATCATCGCGCGTACGACGGATTGGAATACGACGAGTTCGATACTCCTGGTGCGGTGTATTTCGTCTGGAGGGACGAGAATGAGATCGTGCGCGGATTATTAAGGCTCCTGCCGACGACCATTCCCTACATGATGAAATCCTATTGGCCTCATATGGTGAAGACAGGCGAGTTGCCGGTCGATCCCTGTATTCGTGAGGTCACGAGGCTTTGCGTAGATCGTTCTTACGACAGTCGTCTCCGTCCGGCGATCTTCCCAGAGCTTCTCTGTGCGCTTCAAGAGTATTGCGCGCAGCAGGATGTGACGCATGTTGTCGGCGTTACCCGACAGCATTTGATACAACATTTCATCAGAGACGGCATAGAGTGGTTAGGCGCCCCGGCGATGGTGGAGGGTGAGACGGAGCGAGCCTTCAAGGTGGCGCTGCCCTATATGCGGCCCGTTGCGCATTGCAGAAAGCTCGGCATTGGCGGGGCAGTTCTCACCATGAGCCCGAAGTCGCCAAGGAGGATTGCTGCTTGAAGCCGCCCGTTCCTGTCGAGCCGCCCGGTTTACATCGAAGCAGAGTTGCCCGGCAGATGACGTTTGCGGTCGAGTATCTCATCGAAGTTGCGACCAGAGCGAATTTTACCCGGCTGGTGGGGCTCTTGGACGAAGTACGTCTTGAGCTCAATTCTACGGGTTACGCACCGGTCAAGGTCAAGCGTCGCAAGCTTCAATCCGGGAAAGTGGCGAACGCAAAAAGAAACCTGGCGAGTTGACCTCGGTCGAGAAATGTTCTGATTTGGCGGAGTGAGCCTATGGATGCACTTTCCTTGGAATCCGAAGTCAAAATCTATTGCCGCAACGTGCCATCTGTCTTTGTGAGAGCAAAGAATGCCGTTCTTTACGATGAGGAAGGGCAAGCCCACATCGACTTACTCTCGGCATGCGGAGCGCTCAACTACGGTCATAATCATCCAAAACTGATCGATAGCCTGCTGCAGTATATCGCAGGTGGCGGCGTTTCAGCGGCTATGGATCTCAATACAGCAGTGAAGCGTGACTTCCTATGCGAGCTGGAGCAAACTATTCTCCAACCTAGAGGGTTGGCATACAAGGTCCAGTTCACAGGCCCGACAGGCACGAATGCGGTGGAAGCGGCACTGAAGCTGGCGCGCAAGGTGACGCATCGGCAGAACGTTGTTGCCTTCTCGAACGCTTTCCACGGCATGACACTGGGGGCGCTTTCCGTAACGGGAAATGCTCTTGCACGGAAGGGCGCGGGGCTCCCATTGGGAGGCGTCGTCAGGCTTCCGTTCGATGACCACACCACCGTCAGTCTGTCGGCGCTGGAGACCTATGCCCGTATGGTCGAGAGTGCGTCCGGAGGCCTGGAGGCGCCCGCCGCTTTCGTGCTCGAGGCCGTCCAGGGAGAGGGGGGACTGAATGTCGCTTCCCCCGCTTGGCTGGAAGCGGTGCAGGCGACGGCGAGGCGCCTGGGGGCGCTTGTCATCCTCGACGATGTGCAGGCGGGGTGCGGGCGGACCGGGACGTTCTTCAGCTTCGAGGGGAAGCCGTTCGACCCTGATATCGTCTGCCTGGCCAAGTCGATCGGTGGAGTGGGCCTGCCATTGGCTCTTGTTCTGATCAAGCCAAGGTTCGATCTATGGGAGCCGGGTGAGCATACCGGGACGTTTCGAGCCAACGGAATGGCGCTCGCAGCCGCCACAGCAGCACTCGAGTTATGGCGGGATACCACGTTCGTGCAGGCGATCGCGGCGCGGGCAGACCTGCTGACCGCTTGGATCGCTCGGATATGCAGGTCGTATCCACGCATCACGCGAGCCAAGGGCATCGGTCTCATGCAGGGAATCGAATTCGCATCTTCCATGCTTGCGTCGGCCGTGGTCCGGAATGCTGTCGGCCGCCAACTCGTATTGGAATCCTGCGGTCCGTACGACGAGGTCGTCAAAGTTATGCCGCCACTTACGATAGAGGTCGACCTACTGCGTGAGGCACTCGACCGATTGGAGGATGCCATCGCGCAGGCCGTCGACGAGACGTGCCAGCAAGTCCGGCTGGCAGCAGAATGACCGAGGATCCCAGAGATCGAGCGAAACCGAACCATGGGAAGTAGCACCGAAACGTCGAGAGGCGGAGTTGGGATAGCACTTCCCAAAACACCCTCGGTCCTACTCATCGACAACTGCGCGCCTACGCGGAACTCTCTGAGCGAGGCGCTTGGTCCCGCAGGCTTCGTCGTGATTCAAGCTGCGACAGCAGCTGAAGCCGCCGCCATCATGGCGACACGCAGCCTCGACCTCATCATCATGGATCTGGTGCTTGCGGGAGAGGACGGGCTGGCGTTCGAGAGGGATGTGTGTGCGCAGAGCGATGTTCCAATCATCATCGTCACGACGAAGTCGGATCCCCTGGACAGGATCATCGGCCTCGAAATCGGCGCGGACGATTACGTCACCAAGCCATTCATACCGCGCGAGGTCGTTGCTCGCGCACGAGCCATCCTGCGGCGCTTCAAGCGCCGAGACACGCATTCGGACGACAAGATCGGGGAAAGCTACGTATTTGGCGACTGGGAACTTTGCATCCCGACGCGCGAACTTCTCAGCAAGAACGGATCTAACGGGAATCCCAAGCTCACGATAAGCGAGTTCGACCTGATGCAGGTCTTCGCTGAGCGCCCGGAAAGGGTGATGTCCCGATCTCTTCTATTGAACCTGCTGGGGGGCGGCGAAGGCGATTCGTTCGATCGCTCGATCGATACACTCGTTGCCCGACTGCGCAAGAAAATCGAAGACAATCCAGCCCAGCCCAAATTGATAAAAACAGTCAGAGGTGTCGGCTATATGTTCGCCACGTCCGTCGCCAGACGGTAGGATAATCGGATCGCACATGCCGCACCCACGCAGCCCTGCGTTCATATTCTGCACTGTGCCTCCATTTCCTTCCCCAACGCGATCACGACCGGTCTTGGCTCGATCCGAAACGCGTTGTTAAAGCGCCGAATAGCCTGGCGACAAGCCCATTCATCGACTGCGTCAGGTCGCAATGGAGCGCTCTGCGCCGTTCTGGTCATATCTCGAGTGCAGGCAGAACCCA
>LNFM01010655.1_pt1 | contig 12842 bp, 10 predicted proteins | sample 596031 | NCBI WGS metagenome assembly LNFM01 (sample SAMN04254537, study PRJNA301005) | activated carbon metagenome | isolation source: dual media filters at the Ann Arbor, Michigan drinking water treatment plant | place: USA: Ann Arbor
ATATCGCAGGTGACAAACAAAACCGCACCTTCACGGCCGTGCATGACAGTTTATATGTGAAAGCTGTCGTTATCAACGATGGAAATTCTTCGCTTGCAATAGTTACGTTTGATTGTATCGGGCTGCTTTATACGGAGGTGCAACAAATTCGTGAACGCACGGCAGCCATCACCAGCTTTCCGGTTGAGCGCATTGTAGTTTCATCCACGCATACCCATTCTGGTCCCGATGTGGTAGGCATCTGGGGGCCCGATTATCAACATAGCGGAGTGGATACGACTTACATGAATTTTATTGTGAATACAGCAGCCGGTCAAATCAAAAAGGCAGATGAAAGCAAGAGAGAAGCAATTGTCGTAACCGGTGAATCTACTTTTGGTGAGTCGTGGGTACAGAATATCTGCAACGAAGAAATTGATCGTTCAGTCACCGTCATGCAGTTCAAGGACAAATCCGGTAACAGCATAGCGAGTCTTACTAACTTTGCCTGCCACCCAACATTTATGGATGCCAAGTTTACAGAAGTCTCAGCCGATTATGTGAATGGTTTTTATAAACAGCTCAATCAGCAGTGGCAAGGTGTTAATCTCTTCTTGCAAGGTCCCATTGGGGGTTGGGTGCAGCCAGTGGATGGTGAAGGCTCATTCGAAAAGGCAGAACGAAGAGGCCGGGAGTTAGCAACGGAAGCGATAACGGCTGTTGAAACCGGAGACACATTAAAAACAAACGCAATACGGTTTACTAGCAAGGTTGTAAAATTTCCTGTCGGGAATGAAGCATGGAAGCAACTATCAGCCATAGGTACTATTAAACGATCGATACAGGATTCAGTAACCACCGAGTTGGTTTGGTTTGCAATAGGGGATGCCCAGTTTGCAACTCACCCAGGTGAAACAGCTCCTTACTATGGACTGGAAACAAAAAGGCTAATGCGTACGGGTCCACGATTTGTGCTAGGCCTTAGTATGGATGCACTGGGATATATCCTGAAACCTACTTTCTTTGAAGACCCTGCCATTCCCCATGCAGAATATCTCACCAGTATGTCTGTAGGTAAAGAAACGGGGCCACTGATTATGAAATCGTTGGAGGAGTTGATTGAGAAGTGATGTATCGTTTGGCACTGGTTTGGTGATCCCAACAGGATTATTGTGTCTCGAATAATATTCGTGAAATAAAAATCACCTCCTTTTTACTTCCTAACTTTTTTGCAATCTTCCTGAAATTTAGACCTCGATACTATGAGCACAGTTACTCTCGATAAACTTCTTGGCATTGACTACCCGCTTATTGTTGCGCCCATGTTTCTGATATCCAATACAAAAATGATTAAGGCAGCGCTGGCGAATGGAATTACCGCTGCGTTTCCCGCCTTAAACTACAGAACCGATGAAGAATTGCGGGCTGCGATTAAAGACATTAAAAATTTTTCATCCAAACCATTTGGGGTAAACCTGATTGTAAATAAATCAAACCCAAAATACAAAGGGCAATTAAAGACGTTGCTTGAACTAAAGGTTGATTACATCATTACCTCGTTGGGGAATCCGAAAGAAGTAATTGAGCAATGTAAACCGCTAGGCATAAAAGTCTTTTGCGATGTAGTTGATCTGGCCTATGCACAAAAGGTAGAAAGCCTCGGGGCAGATGCCGTGATTGCCGTAAACAACCGGGCGGGCGGTCATGCCGGAAAACTTTCCCCTCAAGCACTGATTACTTTGTTGAAAGAGAATTGTAACATTCCAGTGATTTCAGCTGGCGGTATAGCGTTTGGCAAGGACTTAAAAGAAGTCATGGACTGGGGTGCAGCTGGTGCATCTGTGGGTACGATTTTTATTGCATGCAATGAGGCAGATATTTCACCTGAGTATAAACAAGCGATGATTGACTATGGTGAAAAAGATATTGTCATGTCGACCAAACTCTCCGGCTCGGCCTTAACGGTGATCAATACTCCTTACGTTCAACAAATGGGCACGAAAGCCAATTGGCTGGAACGCATCCTGAATAATAACAAAACGCTGAAGAAGTATGCGAAAATGATTATTGCCTACCGGGGTATGAAGAAGGTAGAGAACGCAGCCTTTGGCGCCACCTATAAAACCGTGTGGTGTGCAGGCCCGGCTATCGAGCATGTGCATAGCATTCGGCCGATGGCTGAGATTGTTAATACATTAACGAAGGAGTACCGGGAGGCCATTCAAAATGCCTGATTCAAAATTCAAACTACGGATGTTAGTAGATTGAATTATGAGTTTTGAATAACAAATTTTGAAATTGTTTATGAACGAGAAAGAACACTGGAACAAAATTGCCCCAAGTTATAATGACGAAATCTTTGACGTTTTTCAAAGTGATAAGAAGAAGAAATTACCAAAGTATTTTAAGAAGCATGGCGCTATAAATAAAACTGCTATCGATTTTGGATGTGGTAATGGAAAGTCATTTCCCTTCCTGGCACCGTTGTTCAAAACCATTCTCGGACTTGATATTTCCAAAGGGTTACTTAAGCAAGCCAAAGCCCGCGGATACACCAACATTGATCTTCAGCAAGCTGACTTAACCAAAAAGAACCTTAGACTTCCCGCAGCTGACTTCGCATTTTGTTGCAACGTGATCATGTTTCCGAAGATTGAAAAGAATTATTTCATGATTCAAAACATCTATCGCGCCTTGAAACCCGGAGGAACTGCCGTAATAGTTTTGCCGTCTTTGGATTCGGCTTTATTCTCATCATGGCGCTTGATCGATGTGTATCGGAGGGAAGGAGTGATGCCTGCAACTATTCCGGCTCATGAGTTTCATTATTTTAAGGGAACCAAGCGAGACCTCATTCAGGGTATTGTTCACATTGATGGAGTACCTACGAAACACTATTCGGAATCTGAACTGCAGGTGGTTTTTAAAGATGCGGGTTTCACCATTACCAAAATTGATAAACTCGAGTACGAATGGAACACAGAACTTTCCTCACCACCGGTCTGGTTAAAAGATCCCTATCCGTGGGATTGGCTGGTGGAGTGCAGGAAAGATTAAACTCTATTTTTTATATTTCTCAAACCAGGTCATAATCCGGGGCGATACATCCATCAATAGTTTTGGTTCTTGCGGTCCGTGTGGCGTGCGTGGATAAGCCACCATTTCAGTTGCAACTCCTTTTCGTTTCAGAGCATTATAGAATTCCTGACCCTGAGCAAAGGGAACGCGTAAGTCATTGGTGCCATGTATCACTTGCGTAGGAGTTTTTACATTCTTGATCTGGTAGATAGCCGAATGTTTTTCGTATTCTTAATACTCCTCCCAAAATTCTTTTCCTCCTGCATGAGCGACAATGTAATCCGGGATATCTGTGGTGGTGACCATGCTTATCAGGTTAGGCAGTCCGGCACCCATGCTTGCAGCATTAAACCGATCTGTTTGTGTTACCACCCAACTGGTCATATAGCCACCATAACTCCAACCCATCACAAACTGATTGTTACTGTCAGCAATACCCATAGCAAGCACGTGGTCAACCCCGGTAATTAAATCCTGGTAATCGCCAAAACCCCAATCGCGTATGTTTGCATATCGAAAATCTTTACCATAACCAGAACTCCCGCGCGGGTTGGGTTTCAATACAATAAATCCCTTCTGTGCAAAGTATTGTGTCATGTAGATACCGGGTGCTCCGGTATAAGTTTGTGAGAAAACCCCAGCAGGGCCGCCATGAATCTGAAGTACAATCGGGTACTTTTTACCCTTTTCAAAACCAACCGGGTAGGTGAGCAGGCCTTCAATCATTAATCCATCTTGTGATTTCCAATTGATCAATTCTGTTTTGCCTAAAGCGGGGGGGTTAAAGTTTGCGTTTGCACTGCTAATTTTTTTTGCACTTTCTCCTTTTAAGCCTGCTGTAAATACTTCTTTGGGTGTATTCACATCTTCGAAGATGTAACTGATGCGGTTTCCAGCCTTACTTACGGAGAAAGAACTGCTGGAGCCTTTTAAAGAAGTAAGGATCGGCAATTTTGAATCAGAGTATGCCAGGTAATCGCCCTTTGGTAGTTTAACATTATTACTGGACGGTAGCGCAATCAGCGCTTGAGAAGTTTTATAGTTTTCTGAGATGAACAGGTACGAGCCATCCTGAGCCCACGCTACAATGTTTGCATTGCGGTCCGGGGTCTTTTGTAATTCAATCACATCACCACCCGTTACAGCTACTTTGTATACGTCACTTAAACCAACCCGTTCTGGTTGACCTCCGGAAGATTGAAACGCAATCCATTTTCCATCGGGTGAATAATGGGGACTTACATCAACCCCCGGTCTTTTTACCAGCGTGGTAACTTTTCCGCTATCAGAAGGAACGGTGGAGATGTCAGACTCTAAACCAGCATCGTTTATAGTGGGGTTGGGAGCAAAGGAAAAAGCAATGGTTGAACCATCAGGCGACCAGTCAAACCCATTTACGTGATAAGTACCCGAAGTCAATTGTTTGGTTTTGCGTTTACCTGCAGGGTCAGTTGCAAGTGCGACTGTATAAAGATGATTGTATTTGTAATTCTTGTCAACCAGAATCACATCCATCTTTTCCTTTTTCATTTTCTCTTCCTCTTTCGTATCGGGGTCTTTCATCAGGTAGGCAATGCGACTTCCATCAGGTGACCATTGGAAAGAAGCTACACCCGACTTCGTTTCCGTAACCTGCTCAGCTTCTCCACCCAGCAGACGTACTACAAAAACCTGGTTCTTGTCACCCACACGATTAGAAAGAAAGGCAAGTTGTTTTCCATCCGGTGAAAATTGGGGAGCCGTGGATGATTTTTCGCCACGGGTATATTGCACATCGTAGGTGCCATCCGTAGCGGCCACCCAAATTTGACTATTGTACTCTGATTTTTCGCCCTGCATGACCGGCACACTGACCACATAGGCGATGTGCTTTCCATCCTGGGAAATATTTGTATTGGTGATGTTTTTATACTCCATGATTTTCTCTGCAGTCCAGGTGTTTTGACCCACTGAAATTTGAGAAAGTAGAAGAAGCAGTGGAATCGCGAAAGCAATCTTTTTCATAGTATTGATTTAGTAAATTGAAGGTGTATATATTTAATGAAGTTTAAGAATAAATTAGTTATGAACGAATCAAAAATGGTGTCAGGTGGTCATCGGGGTGATGTTTAATATTGGGTAACCATTCCTGATCATTGCCATTATTTACTAGTTGATTTTTAGTTAGATTCGCACACGAAACAATAACTACCTACCTTATGAAATTCTACCTGCGCTTAGTTCCATTGCTCATCGTTTTGGGTGTGGCTATTCTTCAATCATGTACCAGCGAACCACCTACGGACTTAACTAAGGAAAGCATCATCCCTAAACCGGTATCTGTGACAGCAACCGGCAAAGGATTTTCCTTAAAAAACCCAACCATATTTGTCGATGAATCCTTAAAAGATATTCTGGGTAGTTATTTGTCTAATGAATTAAATAGACTCACGGGCATTACCTCCAAGTTGGAATCAAGCCCCGATGCACAGGCAGACGGAAATATCTATTTAGTTGTGGCGGACGGTGATGCAGAACTCGGAACCGAGGGTTATGAATTATCAATTTCAGAAGACAGTGTTACCATCACGGCTAACCAACCAGCGGGTGTGTTTTATGGCATTCAGACTCTCCTGCAAGTGGTTCCCCTGAAGGCCGACAAATCAGGAAATTATTCGATTGCCACCGGCACTATTCGCGATTACCCTACCTGGGGCTGGCGCGGTTCTATGCTGGATGTAGCCCGTCACTTCTTTAGTGTGGCAGATGTAAAGCGCTACATAGATATGATAGCCTATTATAAAACCAATATTTTACATCTCCACTTAACCGATGATCAAGGTTGGCGCATTGAAATCAAGTCGTGGCCCAACGTAGCTATCCATGGTGGTACTACACAAGTTGACGGTGGCAAGGGCGGGTATTATACACAGGAACAATACAAGGAGATTGTGGCTTATGCAGCGGCACGGTTCATTACCATCGTGCCCGAGATTGACATGCCCAGTCACTCCAATGCAGTACTGGCATCGTATGGTGAACTAAATAATCCGGAAACAAAATTTCCTAAAGATGGAAATTATACAGGGCCGCTTGAAACGAAGGGCATTGGCGAAGGAAAAGATAAACCAACAGACTTGTATGCGGGCAGAGAAGTAGGGTGGAGTACACTCAGTTTGTCGAAACCAAGCACGATGAAATTTGTGAATGATGTAATCCGGGAGCTGGCAGAAATTACACCCGGTCCATACATCCATATTGGTGGTGACGAAGCCCACGTTACAAAGAAGGAAGATTATATTGAATTCATAAACCGCTTCAGCGAAATCGTAAAAGCCAATGGAAAACAAATGATTGGCTGGGAAGAGATAGCGCAAGCCAATATCGATGGCAATTCTATAGCTCAGCATTGGGCTTCTGAAGACCATGCTAAAGAAGCTGCGGCAAAGGGTGCAAAAATTATTATGTCACCATCCAAAAAAGTGTATCTGGATATGAAATACGATTCCTTAAGTCGGATCGGGTATAATTGGGCCGCTTACATTGAAGTGGACGATGCTTATAATTGGGATCCTGCTACCAGGGTACCGGGCATTAACAAAGAACAGATCCTTGGTGTGGAAGCGCCTTTGTGGGGAGAAACTCTCAAGAATATGGATGATGTAATGTATCTGTTGTTTCCACGACATCCGGGAGTTGCAGAAATTGGATGGTCACCCGCAGCAGGCCGAAGCTGGGATGAATATAAAGTTCGTTTAGGAAATCATGGCCCACGCATGAAAGCCTGGGGCATTGATTATTATCCTTCTAAAAAAGTGCAATGGAGTGAGTGATTCGAATTAATAAGAATAAAAAATGCCGGATGTACTTCCGGCATTTTTTTAATGTTTAAAAGTCATGATGTTTATCATCAATTATTTGACTATTCTTTAGTAACATTGAGCATGAATACAAACAGGCTCTTGCGTAACTTCTTAAGATTTGTATTTCTTTTTTTATTGGCAAGTTGCTCAATAAAAATTCAAAATACCTATGATCGGCAGGTTGACTTCAGTAAATACAAAACCTTTTGCTGGATGTCAGGCTGTGAATTTAAGTTTATGGGCCCGACCTATTTAAATGATAGTTTGATTCGAGAGCATTTGAAAGTGGCAATTGTTGATGAGTTAAAAAGTAAAGGTCTTACAGAAGACCCTGATAATCCTGACTTGCTGGTAGGATTTACTATTACCGTCAAAGATGAAAAGGCAATTGTTTATCATCCTGCCGAAGATACTCCGATTTATATCAAGCCATTGGAGACAGAAAAGGAAGTGATCAACTACTTACGTGGATCACTTATTATAGGTTTGGCCGACAATAGAGAAAGCAGAATGGTTTGGCAATCACACGCCCTCGGTTATATGGAGACCAATCCAGACTTAACGGAGAAAAATATTCGTAAGGTAATCAAGACTGTGTTGAAAAATTATCCACCAAAGTCTGATCGATAAATTATATATTAACAATAACTTCAGCTTCCATCTCTACCAGGTATTCATCCCCAATCAATTCTGCTCTCACCATTGTGTTTGCAGGTTGAATGTCTTTGAAACGTTGGCCATGTGCGCGGGCAATCGGTTCCCAATCATTCATGTTGCGGATGAAGATACGCGTGCGCACCACGTCTTCTAATTTTCCGCCCAATGATTGAATGGCGCCTTCCAGTTTATCGATCACATAATGTGCTTGTGCGGCAGGGTCATTTCCTCCAATGGCGATGCTTCCGTGGGTGGCAGTAGTTCCTGAAACCAAAATGCGATTGCCTTTGCGCACTGCACGACTAAAGCCAGCCAGGTCTTCCCAGATTGTTCCACTGAGTGCTTTGGTTCTTCCACCACTTCCTGCTTTGGAAGGATAGGGTGCAGGAAAACTTTCTACATGGTGACTTAAATCTCCGGAAGCAGTTAAGAAGGGTGGCTTACGATACTCATCACCACAATCACCCGGAATAGGGGTAAGTGAGTAAAGCGCATCTGAAATCTGCTTCAGGCTTTGCGTATCAAGTTCAAAAGAGAATAATTTTTCATTGTCAGCGATATGTGCACGTTGACCAAGTCGAGCTCCGATAATCACGCCTCCAACAGCGCGTTGTGCAAGCATGTATTTACTCGCGATGTTGGCAATACCCACATTATATTTCTTAGCTACTGAATTTAACGTATGCAACAGTGCCTGAAACTTTTGCCAGCCTCCGGCAGTATCGATGAAGCGTTTGTATTTCATCTGCGACCATGTGAGTGAATCATTTAATACAGGTTCAGGGTTATCTAACCATTTCTCAGAAAGAAATCCTCCGGCTACGGTGCCGAATGCCAGAAGTTTTACATTGTGTTTCAGGCATACTTCCGTCATCTTTCCGGCTGCACGCTGATCCAGTAATGAATAGCAAACCTGGTTGGTAATTACTTCAATGCCACTGTTCACCACAATCTGCAAATGGGCACTATCAAAATTAGTGAGGCCAAGATGTCTGATCAGGCCTTCTTCCTTTAGTTCCTGTAACCAGAAAAGACAATCCAGCCATGCGGGGTGTGCATAACTCCAGGCGTGAAACTGCATCAGATCAATTTGCTGTGATTGCATCCGCGTAAGCGCCCGTGTTACCGCGGCCCGCACCTGGTCTTTTGTTACGGTTCCTGGGGAAGGTACCCACTTGGTGAACAATTGTGATTTGCTTTTGTATTGCGAACGGAAAACTCCGGCAATCTCTTCAGCTGATCCATAATGATCGGCCATATCAAATGTGGTGAAACCAGCATCGGCATAAGCCTGCATCGATTGAGCAGCCTCTTGTGCATTTACTTTGTTGCCATCGCGCTCCATGTCTGCAATCTGCCATAGACCAGTAAGCGCACGACAGATAGTAAGCCCGGGGGCCAGTTCAATATATTTTGATGGGGAATTCATAATTATTCCGGAGGTAAATGTGAAAATAGTTTTTTAGTATCGGTACCTGATTTTTTCAATTTGTTGTATTGATAAAAGAAGAGGATTGAGGCCAATACCATCACAATCAGCCATACGGGAGTGGAATGAAAGTACCAGGCCGAAACATTGGCATTTAAATCTTTGGTTATATGGATAATTAAAAATGCGGTTAACAGTATCGTGCCACTTACTCCTAAAAACAACTGAAGCGCGCGCGATTTAAATACAGAGATTTGTGAAGCCAGCACGGGGTTGTGAGTCGGCAGCATCACCACAGAGAGACACATCAACATAAAGTTTACCAACATGGAAGTGACCATGATGTCGATGCCCAGAAAAAAGTCACCGGCAAAATGACTTCCTAAAATTCCGACTGTGGCCATGGCACCGCTTAATAAAATCGCCCGATGAGGTGTATGAAACCTTGAATGAATGCGTGAAATGGAACGTGGAAAAATTCCATCTTCTGCCCAGGAGAACATCAGTCGTGATACGGAAAGTATCATTGCCGGCAGATCATTGGTTAAGGCGATGGCAGCGCCAAGCACAATGAGTACCGCCCAGCCGGAAGGGATGAGGTAACTTAATAAGCCTGGTGCAGTAATGTCTTTCAGGTGCGCTTGTTCGGCCACAAATTGCCAGGGCACTGCATGGTATACCGAAAAGGAGAAAAGCATGTAGAACAAACTCACCGTTACGATGGCAATGCCAATGGCGCGGGGTAGGTTGCGTGTTGGATTTTTGGCTTCACCACCTGCTTGCGCGATGGAATCAAAACCGATGAAACTGGAGAATAGTAGAGCAGCAGCGGAGAGAAATGTACTCCAGTCAAAGGAGGCAATTGTATCCGGAATACTTTTACCTTCTTTGCTTTGCAGCGCCTGTGCAAATTCTTCCTGCGTAAAGTTCAACCCGGTTACAATCACAATGCCACCGAGTGAGAACATAAGAATCATAAGCGGTATCAATGTGCGCTCATAAAGTTGAATGCCACGGATGTTGATAAACACAAACAGCCATAACAGAATTAATGACAGGGTTACACGCACCGAACCGGTATCGAGTGTGGCAGCCAATTCATTCCATTGCATTGCCGCGGCTATGTCGCGCAAAAAGGGAACGATCACATAACTCACCACGCCAATGGCGATGGATAATCCAAACCATTGTGAGAAACTGGCAACAAAACCAAGATAGGGGTGTAACGACCGACTGGCATATACATAGCTTCCACCGGCTCGTGGCATAGCAGAAGCGAGTATGATGTAGGCAAATGCTGCCAGCGTAGCAGGAATGGCCGCAAATAAAAATGCGGGTAATACGTAAGGCCCGATGCCTGGTACGTTGCGCTGGATCATAAAAGGCACTACATAGATGGAGGCGCCAATCATGGAGCAAATGCCTGTAGCGGCTAAACCAACCAGGCCCATTTGGCGGGTAAGGCTTCCTGGTGTATTCGGAGTAGATGTCATAGCAAAAACGAAAAGTAAATGATTTAATAAGTAATCGCAATCAGTTTATAAAAGCGTATTGAATCGATTTATAATTTCTAAATTACAGGATGAAAGCAACTGTATCGGTAGATTTAACAGGAACGAGGGATTCCGTATTCACCTCAATAAGAACCTATCTCAAACAGGAAGGTTTTAACATTGCATCTCAGGACTTCAATCGTCCCTGGGGAGGTTTCTTCGTGCTAGATGAATCGCAGGCACAGATGTTTGCGCAAAAGTATTTTCCTGAGGTTGATTTTAATTCATTACAACTAAGTGGTAAACTTAGCCCGAAAATTTTGGTTGTAGATGCCAAAAAAAGATTGTCGTGGCAATATCATCACAGGCGAGCTGAAATCTGGAAGCTGGTGGCTGGTGCCGCAGGTGTTGTTACCAGCGAGACGGATCAAGAAGAGCCAGCTCATGTTTTAGAAATAGGTGAAATTGTTCGTTTGCGACAAGGTCAGCGGCATAGATTAGTAGGATTAGAGGGTTGGGGAGTAGTTGCTGAAATCTGGCAGCATACCGATGCAAAAAACCCATCCGATGAAAATGATATAGTAAGGTTGCAGGATGATTTTGGAAGAGGACGTTGAGCTTGATATTACGTCCTTGATTCTGGATCAGCGTGTCAACTTAACTAGTTATTATCCAGTATCTAACAATCAAGATTCCGGCTTCCAGCTTCCAGTTTATTTCTTCATCTCCTTTGCCCACATGTCCCGCAAGGTTGCGGTCCGGTTAAAAACTAATCTGGTGGGTGATGAATCCGGGTCTTTGCAAAAATAACCCATGCGCAAAAACTGAAAGTGCTCACCTTCTTTACTGTTTTTTAATTCAGGTTCGGCATAAACCGTTTTTACTGTAAGCGATTCTGGATTGAGGTGATTCGTAAAATCATCTTCGATGGCATTCAGGTCTTCCGTTACAAATAAACGATCATACAATCTTACCTCGATGGGCAGTGCATCAGCAATACTTACCCAATGGATTACACCTTTTACATTAATGCCCGAAACATCCGATCCACTTTTGCTTTCAGGAATGTAGGTACAATGAAGCTCGGTAACTTTCCCGCTACTATCTTTTACTACCCCTTCGCACTTAATAATGTAGGCACTCTTCAACCGTACCATTTGTCCTGGTGATAACCTAAAGTATTTTTTAGGCGGAACTTCCATGAAGTCGTCTTGCTCAATATACAATTCTCGACCGAATGGCAAGGGTCTTACTGAAGTATGATCTTCCGGATTATTCTCACCACTCAAGACTTCTGTTTTTCCTTCCGGATAGTTTGTGATAACCACTTTGAGCGGATCGAAGACAACCATTCTTCGGTCAGCTTTTTTATTCAAATGTTCGCGTACGCAAAACTCCAACAGACTAATGTCAATCAGGTTTTCTCTTTTGGCAACACCAATCCGATCACAAAAATCACGGATTGCCTCGGGTGTGTAACCCCGCCTGCGCACACCGCTCAGTGTAGGCATGCGTGGATCATCCCACCCGTTTACATGCTTATCATTGACCAATTGTAATAATTTGCGCTTGCTCATCATGGTATAGGTCATGTTGAGGCGGGCAAACTCATATTGTTTGGATGGATAGATCTCCAGGTTTTCAATGCACCAATCATATAGTTCACGATGTGGTACAAATTCCAACGTGCAAATGCTGTGGGTTATTTTTTCGATGGAATCACTCTGCCCATGGGCAAAATCATACATGGGGTAAACACACCAGGTATCGCCCGTGCGGTGGTGATGGGCATGTTTGATTCGGTAGATAACCGGATCGCGCATAAGCATATTGATATGACTCATGTTAATTTTTGCCCGGAGCACTTTCGACCCATCCGGATATTTGCCGGCTTTCATATCGGCAAACAATTGCAGGTTTTCCTGTACCGATCGGTTGCGATAAATATTGTTTGTACCGGGTATGGTAGGCGTTCCTTTTTGTGCTGCAATTTCTTCACTCGTGCTATCGTCTACATACGCAAGCCCTTTGTTGATCAGGTTAACCGCAAAGTCATATAACTGATCAAAATAGTCGGAAGCATAAAACTCGTTGGCCCACTCAAAGCCCAGCCATTTTACATCACCCTTAATGCTTTCAACGTATTCGGTTTCTTCCGTTACAGGATTAGTATCGTCAAAACGCAGATTGGTTTTGCCACCATATTTTAGTGCCAGTCCAAAATTTAAGACGATACTTTTGGCGTGACCCAGGTGTAGATATCCGTTGGGTTCTGGAGGGAATCTAGTACTAATACTTTGATATTTTCCGGCCTTCAGGTCATTCTCAATGATTTCTTCCAGAAAGTTCAAACTCTTTTCGTCT
>LNFM01011711.1_pt1 | contig 12841 bp, 12 predicted proteins | sample 596031 | NCBI WGS metagenome assembly LNFM01 (sample SAMN04254537, study PRJNA301005) | activated carbon metagenome | isolation source: dual media filters at the Ann Arbor, Michigan drinking water treatment plant | place: USA: Ann Arbor
AGTTGTCGTAGTTGACCTTGATGCCGGTCTCTTTCTCGAAGTTCTTGATCGTGTCGTCGGCGATGTAGTCCGACCAGTTGTAGATGTTCAGGACCTTGGGTTCGGCGGCGTGCGCGCTGTTGAGGCCGGCCAGGCCGCACAGACCAACCAGGGCGAGGCTGAGCGCTTGAAGGCGACGGAGGGGAGAATGACGGCGCATGGCGGTGTGATCCTTGTCGTGTCAGGTTGCGATCGAGGGTGGCGGTGGTGGGCGCGAGAGCCCCATAGCAGGTTCCGAGCCGCCTTCGCGGCGCCGGCATTCTGTACGAGAACCGCGGTAACGAATCGGCGTGTGGTTTCGATGACCCGCTCTGTCGGCTACGCTTGTGGGGCGTCGCGAATTCACCCGACCGCACCCAAGGAGCTCCTGATGCCTCGCCTCGTGCTCGATGACACCCGCCTGCATCCCGCCATCCGGGACACCGTTGACCACCTGCACCTCGAGGTGGTGCACAACGTGCAGGCCGCCTCGATGTCGAATGCGGTGCTGGTGGTGGGCATGGCCGGCAACCCGTTCTGCAAGCGGGCGCGCAAGGCGCTCGACGCTGCGGCGGTGTCTCACCACTACCTGGAGTACGGCAGCTACCTCAGCCGCTGGCGCGAGCGGCTCGCACTGAAGATGTGGTCGGGCTGGCCGACCTTTCCGATGGTGTTCGTCAGGGGCTCGCTGATCGGCGGCGCCGACAACCTCGCCAAGCTGATTGCAACGGGCGAATTGAAGCGGCTGCTCGCTTGAAGCTGACTGGGGTGCGCCCTGCGGCAGCGTTCGCCCTGTGGGCGACGTTGTGGACGCCAGCGCTGTGGGCGCAGACCCCTGAGGCGACCGCGCCGTGCCGCGTGGCGGGCGTGGCCCATGAGGTGCGCTGTGGTGTGGTGCAGCGCCCGCTCGATCCTGGGCAGCCCAACGGGCCACAGATCGACATCCACTTCATGGTGGTGCCTGCCGTGGCGCGCCGTCGGCTGCCCGACCCGGTGTTTCTGCTGGCCGGGGGGCCAGGGCAGAGCGCGATCGCGCTGGCGCCGGCGGTGCTGCCGCTCTTTGCCCGGCTGAACAACCGACGCGACATCGTCTTCGTCGACCAGCGCGGCACCGGTCGCTCGGCGCCGCTCGAATGCGAAGATCGCCCGCATGCATCGCTGGCCGAGGCGGTCGGCGTCGACGCGCAGGCGGAGAGGCTGCAGGTCTGTTTGACCCGCCTGGCGGCCGTCGCCCCGCTGCGCTCGACCGATGACCTGCGGTTCTTCACCACGACGATCGCGATGCAGGATCTCGACGCGGTGCGCGCCCAGCTGGGTGCGGAGCGCATCAACCTGGTCGGCGCCTCTTACGGCACCCGTGCGGCGCTGGAATACGCCCGGCTGTACCCGCAGCATTTGCGCCGCAGCGTGCTCGACGGTGTCGCGCCGCCGGACATGGTTCTACCGGTCAGCGGGGGCATCGACACCCAGGCCGCGTTCGACGCGATGCTGAGCGATTGCGAGCGCAGCCCGGCCTGCCAGCGTGCGCACCCGACGCTGCGTGCCGAGTGGCTGGCGCTGTTGGCCAGCCTGCCGAAGCCGGTCAGTGCCATCCACCCGCGGACAGGCCAGCGCGAGAACTTCATCCTCGACACCGAACGGGTGCTGGGTGCGGTGCGCGGGCCGCTGTATGCGCCGTCGCTCGCGGCCGGGCTGCCGCAGGCGATCAGCGAGGCAGCGCGAGGGCGCTACGAGCCGCTGCTGGGTCTGGCCGAAGCGCTGAGCCGCCGACGCAGCGGCACGCTGGCGATGGGCATGCATTTCAGCGTGCTGTGCGCGGAGGACGGCCCGCAGCTTGGGCGCGCCAAGCTGGATGGGACGGCGAGTGCCAGCCGCGCCACACCGGACACGCCGTTCATCGATCAGGCGGGGCAGCTGTACCGGCGTGCCTGTGCCTTCTGGCCGCGGGGCGCCGTGCCCGAGGCGTTCTACAAGATCCCGCCGGCGTCGTCGGCGACGCTGCTGCTCAGCGGCGGACTCGACCCGGCCACCCCACCGCGCCATGCCGACCGGGCCGCGCGCGCGCTCGGGGCGAAAGCGCGGCAGATCACGGTCGCAAACGCCGGCCACGGGCTGATGGGCATGGGATGCGTGCGCGATGTGATGTTCCGTTTCGTCAATGCAGCGGATGACGCCGCCGCGCTGGCCATCGATGCGTCGTGCTTGACGGGCATCCCGCGGCCACCGGCGTTTGAACCGGTGACCGTTGCGCCGGCGGGCCCAGAGACCGCCGTCGCCGGGAAGGACGGCCGGTGATCGCCGTCGACGGCCTGGCCAAGCGCTTCGCGCCGCCGGCGCGTGGCCTGCGGGAGATCCTGGCGCGCAAGGCGACTCCCGCTGGCGTGCTGGCGGTCGAGAACGTCAGCTTCACCGCGGCCGATGGCCGCATCACCGGCCTGCTGGGCCCCAACGGCGCGGGAAAGACCACCACCTTGCGGATGCTGGCGGGGCTGATCGCGCCCGATGCGGGCCGCATGGCGGTGGACGGTATCGATGTGGCAAGTCGTCCGCGCGAGGCACTGGCGCGCATGGGTGTGCTCAGCGATGCGCGCGGGTTGTACCCGCGGCTCACGGCGCGCGAAAACATCGTCTATTACGGGGCTTTGCAGGGCCTCGGTCGCGAGCAGGCCGAGGCCCGGGCTGGTGTACTGGCCGAGATGCTGGGCTTCAAGCCGCTGCTCGATCGCCGCACCGAAGGCTTCAGCCAGGGCGAGCGGATGAAGATTGCCCTGGCCCGCGCGCTGGTGCATGACCCGGCCCACATCGTGCTGGACGAGCCCACCAACGGGCTCGATGTGACCGCCACGCGCAGTCTGCGGGAGTCGCTGCGGTACTTGCGTACCGCCGAGGGCGGTGGCAAGTGCATCGTGTTCTCGACCCACATCATGCAGGAGGTCGAGCGGCTGTGCGATCGCGTGGTGGTGGTGTCGGGCGGTCGCAGCGTCGCCTCGGGGACCGTGGACGAACTGCTGGCCCAGACCGGGCAGAGCGATTTCGAAGAAGCCTTTGTGCGCCTGGCCTTTGAGGCCACCGCCCGGCGCCAGTCGCAAGGAGCGGATTCCGCATGAGCACCACCCGCGCGGCCTGGGCTGTCTACGTGAAGGAAGTGGTCGATGCCTTGCGCGATCGCCGCACCTTGATGGTCGTGCTCTTCAGCAGCGTGCTGATGGGCCCCTTGCTGCTGGTCGCGCTGTCGGCACTGCTGGCCAGTTTCGAGGCCGGCGCCGAAAGCCGTGTCGTGTACGTCGATGGGGCAGAACACGCGCCGGGCCTGGTCAACTTTCTGCAGCGCCAGACGCGCATCGTCAAGGCACCGCCGGCAGATTACGAGGCGAAGCTCCGCGTGCGGAAGTGGTCCGACCCGGTGTTGGTGGTGCCCGATGGCTTTGAAGCGGCGGTGTTGCGCGGCGACGTGCCGGCGATCGAGGTGGTCAGCGACAGCGGCAATGCGCAGGCGCAGGCCGGCGCGACCCGGGCGCAGCGGCTGCTGGCGGCCTATGCGCAGGAACGAACGACGCTCACACTCGCCCTGCGAGGTGTGGCCATCGAGGCATTGGAGCCGTTCGAGGTGCATGAGCGCGATCTGGCCAGCGCACGCACCCGTGCCGCCCAGATCACCGGCATGTTGCCGTTTTTCGTGATCATGGCCGTGCTCTACGGCGCCTTGAATGCGGCACTGGACACCACGGCCGGTGAGCGCGAGCGGGGCTCGCTGGAACCGCTGCTGATGAACCCGGCGCGGCGCAGCGCCATCGTGCTGGGCAAGTGGGGCGCGGTGGCCAGCGTGGCGGTGCTGATCGCCACCTTGAGCTGCTTCAGCTTCATTCCGGCGCAGTGGTGGCTGCGCAGCGACACCCTGCAGGCCATGTTCCAGTACGGCTGGCCGGAGGCGGTGGCGTTTCTGGCGCTGCTGGTGCCCTTTGCGGCGGCGATGTCGGCGCTGCTGATGGCGATCGCGATCCGCTGCAAAAGCTTCAAGGAAGCCCAGGCCAGCAGCACCGTGGTGCTGGCGGCGGTGTCGCTGCTCCCGCTGGTGTCGGTGTTCGACCAGCGCGGCGAGTCTCCCTGGCACCTGTGGCTGCCCGCCTTGGCGCAATCAACGCTGATGGCGCGCGTGCTCAAGGGCGAGTCCATGGGCGCCGCTGATCTCGCGGCGCCCCTCGTGGTGTGCGTGGTTCTGACGTCGGGGTGCCTGCTCTGGGTGGCGCGCCGCTTGAACGACGCTGCCGTGCGCTGAACGGCGCTGCTGCCTGGCACCTCAAGGCTTCGACACGGCATGATCGGACCGATGCTGACCGCGACCCCTCCCTGCGCCCGGTGGCGCTGCTGCCGCTTCGATGAGCTCGGCGTGCGTGAACTGCAATACATCTACATGGCGCGACAGCAGGTGTTTTGCGTCGAGCAGCAGTGCGCCTATCTCGATGTGGACGGCCGGGACGAAGCGGCGTGGCACCTGGCCGCTTGGTCGAATGAGCAGCACATGCCGCTGGCGTACGCTCGCATCCTGGCCCCGGGCGTGAAGTACAGCGAACCGGCGATCGGGCGCGTGCTGACCTTCGGTGCGGGCCGTGGCGTCGGGCTCGGAAGGGCGCTGGTACGCAAGGCGGTCGCCCAGGCGGAGGCCGAGTATCCCGGGCTGGGGATTCGCCTGTCCGCGCAAAGTCATTTGCAAGATTTCTACCGCGCCGAAGGGTTTCGGCCTGTGGGTGAGGTCTACCTGGATGTGGGCATTCCGCACATAGACATGTGCCGGTCCGGCTGACCCGCACGCAGCCGGGTGATCGGCCGGTGAACGATTGATCGGTGTGGCCGTCAGTGCGCCCGTCACGGTGCAGTGTTGCGATCGAGCGCGGTGAGCCACGCGATGGCGTGTTCTCGCGTCTCACCGCACATATCGGCGCTCGGTCTCAGCGATGCGCACACCGCCGGCCGCTGCGGCGAGCCAAACAGCGCGCAGCGCAGGTCGGCCGTCAGCTGGATGCACGCAACGCCGGCGGCTTTGCCGAGGCCGTTGAGGAAAGGCATGCCCGGAATCGGGCTTGAAATCGAGGGCGCCGTGCAGCAGGCGCCGCAACCAGGCCGGCAGACTGCCGGAGCCGCGGGCTGCAGGTCTTGAGCGTGCAAATCGGTGTCGGGGCGCGGCATGGGTGGCGGGGTGTCCAAGGCGTGCTGGCAGCAGGGTGACTTCACGCGGGGTGCTCCCTACAATCGCGGATTGCTCAAAAAACAGGCAGCGCCATGTGGTTCCCGCAAGTCTTCGACGTCATTGTGATCGGTGGTGGCCATGCCGGCACCGAGGCGGCGCTGGCGTCGGCGCGGCTGGGCTGCACCACGCTGCTGCTGACGCACAACATCGAGACGCTGGGGCAGATGAGCTGCAACCCCTCGATCGGCGGCATAGGCAAGGGACATCTGGTCAAGGAGATCGATGCGCTGGGCGGTGCGATGGCGGCCGCCACCGACGAGGCAGGCATCCAGTTCCGCATCCTGAATGGCTCGAAGGGCCCTGCGGTACGCGCCACCCGCGCCCAGGCCGATCGCGTGCTGTACCGCGCGGCCATTCGGAAACGCCTGGAGAATCAGCCCAACCTCTGGCTGTTTCAGGGGGCCTGCGATGATTTGATTGTTGAAGGTGAAGCGGTGGCGGGCGTTGTCACGCAAGTGGGCGTTCGCTTCAGATCCAAGGCGGTGGTGCTGACGGCCGGCACGTTCCTGAACGGCAAGGTGCATGTGGGCCTGGATCACTACGCGGCAGGGCGCGCCGGCGACCCGCCGGCGATCACCTTGTCGTCGAGACTGAAGGAGTTGAAGCTGCCGCAGGGCCGCTTGAAAACCGGCACACCGCCGCGCATCGATGGCCGCAGCATCGACTTCAGCCGGCTGACGCCACAGCATGGTGACGGTGTTGCGGGGCCCGATGGGGCTGCGCCTGAGACACCGATGCCGGTGTTCAGTTACCTCGGCGATGCTTCACAGCACCCGCAGCAAGTGCCCTGCTGGATCACCTATACCAACGAGCGCACGCACGACATCATCCGCTCGGGCTTCGACCGCAGCCCGATGTTCACCGGCGTGATCGAGGGTGTCGGGCCGCGCTATTGCCCGAGCATCGAAGACAAGGTCAATCGCTTCGCCGACAAGACCTCGCACCAGATCTACCTGGAGCCCGAAGGCCTGACAACCCACGAGTTCTACCCGAACGGTATCTCGACGTCACTGCCGTTCGACATCCAGCTCGCCGCAGTCCATTCGATGCTCGGCCTGGAGCGGGCGCACATCCTGCGACCGGGCTATGCGATCGAGTACGACTACTTCGACCCGCGCGCGCTGAAGGCCAGTTTCGAGACCAAATCGATCCGCGGCCTGTTCTTCGCCGGTCAGATCAACGGCACCACCGGCTACGAAGAAGCGGCTGCGCAGGGCCTGTTCGCCGGCTTGAACGCCGCCCTGCAGGTGCGCGACCAACCCGCCTGGACGCCCGGCCGCGACGAAGCCTATCTGGGTGTGCTGGTCGATGACTTGATCACCAAGGGCGTGACCGAGCCGTACCGCATGTTCACCAGTCGTGCCGAGTTCCGGCTGCAGCTGCGCGAGGACAACGCCGATGCCCGGCTCACCGAACACGGCCGTCGGCTGGGCCTGGTCGACGATGTCCGCTGGGCGGCGTTCAGTCGCAAACGCGACGCGGTTTCACGTGAAACACAGCGCCTGAAGGCGACATGGGTTCGCCCCCAAACACTGCCCGCTGGCGATGCCGAGCGCCTGCTCGGCAAGCCGCTGGAGCACGAATACAGCCTGATCGACCTGCTGCGCCGCCCCGAGGTCAACCACGATGTGCTGAGCGCTGTGGCCTCCATCGCCTGCCGGGATGCCGTCGTTTCACGTGAAACCTTGCGCGCAGAGTTGGGTGCGGCATTGGCGGACGCGGTGATCGAGCAGGTCGAGATCAGTGCCAAGTATGCCGGCTACATCGTCAAGCAGAACGACGAGGTGGAGCGGGTGGCGCGCTATGAACATCTGACGCTGCCAGCCGACTTGGACTACGCGCAGGTCTCGGCGCTCAGTTTCGAGGTGCGTCAGACGTTGAGCCGACATCGGCCGGAAACCCTGGGGCAGGCGTCGCGGATCTCGGGCATCACGCCCGCGGCCGTGTCCTTGTTGCTGGTGCACCTGAAGAAGGGGCGGTTTGCCGGGTTTGCCGATCTGGCCCATGCCGCCTGAGCGCTTGGACCACCCGCTGAGCGGGTCCTTGGCGCAGGTGCTGGATGAACTCGGTTTGCCAGTGTCCCCGCCGGTGCTTGACGGCTTGCTGACCTACCTCGATCTGCTGCAGCGCTGGAACGGCACCTACAACCTCACGGCAGTGCGTGATCCACAGGACATGCTGCGTCAGCATCTGGCCGACTGCCTGACGGTCGTCGCGCCCATGGCGCGTCAGCTCGGCTCAGCCATGGGCAATGCCGATGATCACGCCAACCGTGCATGGCGTGTGCTCGATGTGGGCAGCGGCGGCGGACTTCCCGGTGTGGTGCTCGCGCTGATGTTCCCGCGTTGGCAGGTGGTGTGCGTCGACACCGTTGGCAAGAAGGCGGCGTTCATCCGCCAGGTGGCGGTCGAGCTGGGCTTGCGCAACCTGGGCGCAGAGCATGCTCGCGTCGAGGCGCTGAAGGGGGCGGCGTTTGACCTCATCACTTCCCGCGCGTTTGCCTCATTGGGCGACTTCACTCGGCTCAGCCGCGCCGCCCTCAACCCGCAAGGTGTGTGGATGGCGATGAAGGGCAAGACGCCGATCGACGAGCTGTCCGCGCTGCCCAGTGACATCGAGGTGTTTCACGTGGAACCACTGTCGGTTCCCGGCCTGCATGCCGAACGCTGCCTGGTCTGGATGCGTCCCCAGGCCTTGAATCAGGCCTGAGCCACAAAGCCCGCTTCCTATAATCGGGCACCCATTCGGGGCCGAAAAGAGCGATTTTTGGCCCCGAGCGACGCCCCCACGACCTCGCTACCGAACCCCTACTACTTCCCCATGGCCCGAATTTTCTGCGTTGCCAATCAAAAGGGCGGGGTCGGCAAGACGACGACAACGGTGAACCTGGCCGCCGGCTTGAGCAAGGTCGGTCAGCGCGTGCTGGTGGTTGACCTCGATCCGCAAGGCAATGCCACGATGGGTTCGGGCATCGACAAGCGCACGCTGGAGCTGACGGTGTACGACGTGCTGCTCGAGAACGCGTCGATCTCTGAAGTCCGCCAGCGCAAGGACTCAGTGGGCTACGACGTGGTTGGCGCCAACCGCGAGCTGGCGGGTGCCGAGGTGGAATTGGTCGAGCTGGAACGCCGCGACCAGCGGCTGAAGACGGCGCTGGCTGCAGTGGATGCCGAGTACGACTTCGTGCTGATTGACTGCCCTCCCTCGCTCAGCATGCTGACGCTGAACGGGCTGTGCAGCGCACACGGCGTGATCGTGCCGATGCAGTGCGAGTACTTTGCGCTAGAAGGCTTGTCGGATCTGGTCAACACCATCAAGCAGGTGCATGCCAACCTGAACCCGGCACTGAAGATCATCGGCTTGCTGCGTGTGATGTTCGATCCGCGGATCACGTTGCAGCAGCAGGTCAGCGAGCAGCTCAAGTCGCACTTTGGCAGCAAGGTGTTCGACACCGTGATCCCGCGCAATGTGCGGCTGGCCGAAGCGCCGAGCTATGGGTTGCCCGGCGTTGTGTTCGACCCAGCGTCCAAAGGTGCTCAGGCCTTCGTGGCCTTTGCTCAGGAGATGGTCAGCCGCATCGACACGATGTGAGTGTTTGCTTTCAATTCGGGATCGACTGAATAAAGATCAAAGGCCCAAGCCTTCATCGAGACCCAGGTGCACATTCATCGCCTGCACGGCAGCGCCGCTGGCCCCCTTGCCCAGGTTGTCGAGTCGCGCCATCAGCAGCACCTGGGTGTCGCTGCCGAACACAAACAGATCGACCCGGTTGGTGTCGTTGCAGCCTTGCACATCGAAGAAGCCACTCGCCAGTGTGGCTTCGTCGCGCAGCGGCATCACGCGGATGAAGCGCTCACCCGCATAGCGCTGCTGCAGTGCCGCGTGCAGGTCTGTCGCACCCACCGTGCTACCCAGTTGCGAGAGATGTAAGGGCACACTGACGGCCAGGCCTTTGTAGAACGGTCCCACGACAGGCATGAACACAGGCGGCGAAGCCAGGCCGGTGTGCGCTTTCATCTCGGGCAGGTGCTTGTGGGCCAGCGTCAGCGCGTAGGGGCGCGGTGCGGCCAGCGGGGCATCTGGTGCGGGCGATGCGCCGCCGGGTGCCAGCGCAGCTTCGTAGTCGCGGATCATGCTTTTGCCGCCACCCGAGTAGCCGGTGAGGGAGGTGGCGCTGACCGGTGCGGTGCTCGGAATCAACCCGGCATCGACCAGCGGTCGCAGCAGCAAGATGAATGCACTGGCATGGCAACCCGGGTTCGCGATGCGCTTGCTGGCGCGGATCGCCGCCCGTTGTCCTGGCGCCAGCTCGGGCAGGCCAAAGGCCCAGCCCGTCGCAGTGCGGTGCGCGGTGCTGGCGTCGATCAGGCAGGTGTGGGGGTTGGTGACCAGCGCGGCCGCTTCGCGTGAAGCGGCATCGGGCAGGCACAGAAATGCCACGTCTGCCGCGTTCAGCAGGCGCGCGCGTTCGGCCGCGTCCTTGCGCAGTTCCGGATCGATGCGCAGCACCTCGATGTCGTCTCTCTGCGCGAGATACTCGTGGATACGCAGGCCGGTCGTGCCCTCCTGGCCGTCGACGAACACACGATGTTTCATGAAGCGCCCCCTGTGACTGAGCGGCGAGGATAAGCGAGCACGATGAACCTGCGGCCGACCGCGCAACGCCCACACGCATGAATGAGACCGTTGAACCTCGTGTGCTGTTGCTGCCCGGCTGGAACGGCTCGGGCGCTTCGCACTGGCAAAGCCGCTGGGAGGCACGGTACGGGCATCGGCGCGTCGAGCAAGACGATTGGCTGTGGCCGCGCCGTGGCGACTGGATGGCCCGGCTCGACGAGGTGCTGCTCGAGGACGAGTCCCCGGCTGTGCTGGTGGCACACAGCCTGGGCTGCCATCTGGTGGCGGCGTGGGCGGCCCACACGCAGCACACCGCGCGCGTCCGGGCTGCCTTGCTGGTCGCGCCCGCCGATCCGCAGCGCGACGACGCACCGCCGAACCTCTACAACTGGCGCCCCATCGTGCGCCAGCGGCTGCCGTTTGCCAGTCTGCTGGTGGCGAGCAGCAACGACCCTTGGTGCAGCCTGACGGAAGCCGCTGCGCTCGCGGCCGACTGGGGCAGTGCGTGGTGTCTGCTCGGTGCGCACGGGCACATCAATGGCGAGTCAGGGCTCGGCGATTGGGATGCGGGCCATGCCTTGCTGAAGTCGCTGGTCTGAGGCAACGCGCGCTGATCGTGGCGGACAGTCCATCAGCGCGATACCGGACAATCTGGCCATGGTCACCAAGAAACCCAAAGGCCTCGGCCTCGGCCTCGAAGCGCTGCTCGGACCCCGCGTCAAAGAGCCTGCCGACGCGTCAACCGCTGACGCCAGCGCACCGCGCAGCCTGAAGCTCGTGCAGTTGCGACCCGGCAAGTACCAGCCACGCACGCGCATGGACGAGGGCTCGCTGTATGAGCTGGCCGAGAGCATCAAAGCGCAGGGGATCATGCAGCCGATCCTGGTGCGTCGTGTGCACGATCTGCTGGACGACGCAGCGCCCGACGCGCCGCACTACGAAATCATCGCGGGCGAACGCCGCGCGCGAGCCGCCAAGCTGGCCGGCCTCGACGAGGTGCCGGTACTGATCAGAGACGTGCCCGACGAGGCCGCCGCGGCGATGTCGCTGATCGAGAACATCCAGCGCGAAGACCTGAACCCGCTGGAAGAGGCGCAAGGCCTGAAGCGCCTCACCGACGAGTTCGGCATGACCCATGAGCGGGCCGCGCAAGCGGTTGGCCGTTCGCGCAGTGCCGCCAGCAATTTGCTGCGCTTGTTGAACCTGGTCGAGCCGGTGCAGCAGCTGCTGATGGCCGGCGATCTGGACATGGGCCATGCCCGTGCGCTGCTGTCACTCGATGGCGCTCGGCAAATCCTGACCGCGGGCGAGATCGTCGCGAAGAAGCTCAGCGTGCGCGAGGCCGAACGGCTGGTCGCCCGCGCCGACGACAGTGGCCGCCGGAAGCCTGCCACGCGCGCAGCGGCATCGAAATCACGCGATCTGCTGCGCATTGAGCAGGAGCTCTCCGATGTGCTGACCGCCCGTGTCGAGGTGCGCGTCAAGAAGCGCACCGTGCGCGGCGAGCAGGGCGAGGTCTCGATCGCCTTTGGCTCACTCGATGAGCTCAACGGCCTGCTCGACAAACTCGGCCTCTCCAAGCGCTGACCTCGTCTGCCGCCGAAAGTTCGCGGCACTGCCATCTGCCATCCGCTTGATCGTGAGGTCAGCGGCAATGCGGGCCGCTGCGTTAGACACGCATCGATCTGCGCTGTAGCAGGGAACCGTGAGCTTTGTTCAAGAGTCCCTACACCGGATGGGTTTCGAAAATCGTTGCGACCAAAAGGCATACAAATTGCTGGTAATGTCGAGACGAAATTTTGGAACTGAGGGCGTGTTCACCTGCTTCTTGTGACTTGGCCTACTGCGGTTTGGAAGAAGCTTGAATCACAGTTGTTGGTGTCCGTGTTGATGTCGCGGAAAGCTCTGATGGAGCCCTGAAGCTAGGACTTCATCAGAACTAGATCGACATGGACGTGATCAGTCATTTCGCCGCGCGGTTCGAGCGCACGCGTGAAGAGGAACTCTCCATCGAGGAGTACCTCGCCGAATGCAAGCGCAACCGGGTGGCGTATGCCAGCGCTGCCGAGCGCATGCTGCAGGCCATCGGCGAGCCGCAAACAGTGGACACGCGCAACGACCCGCGCCTCTCCAGGCTGTTCGCCAACAAGGTCATCAAGATCTACCCCGCGTTCGCCGAGTTCTACGGCATGGAAGACGCGATCGAACAGGTGGTGAGCTACTTCCGCCACGCGGCTCAAGGCCTGGAAGAAAAGAAGCAGATCCTGTATTTGCTCGGCCCGGTGGGCGGCGGCAAGAGCAGCATCGCCGAACGGCTGAAACAGCTGATGCAGGAGGTGCCGTTCTACGCGATCAAGGGATCGCCGGTGAACGAGTCGCCGCTCGGGCTGTTCGATGCGATCGAGGACGGCCCGATCCTGGAGAAGGAATACGGCATTCCGCGCCGCTACTTGCAGCGTGTGCTGTCGCCTTGGGCGGTCAAGCGGCTCGAGGAGTTCGGCGGCGACATCCGAAAGTTCAAGGTCATCAAGCGCTACCCGTCGGTGCTCAAGCAGGTCGGCATCGCGAAGACCGAGCCGGGGGATGAAAACAATCAGGACATCAGCTCGCTGGTCGGCAAGGTCGACATCCGCAAGCTCGAAACCTACGCGCAGGACGACCCCGACGCCTACAGCTTCTCCGGCGGCCTGTGCCTGGCCAACCAGGGCCTGCTTGAGTTTGTCGAGATGTTCAAGGCGCCCATCAAGGTGCTGCACCCGCTGCTGACCGCCACGCAGGAAAGCAACTTCAAGGGCACCGAGGGCTTCGGTGCGATCCCGTTCGATGGCGTGGTGCTGGCGCACAGCAACGAGAGCGAATGGAAGGCTTTCCGCAACAACAAGAACAACGAGGCCTTCCTCGACCGCATCTACATCGTCAAGGTGCCGTACTGCCTGCGCGTGAGCGAAGAGGTGAAGATCT
>LNFM01031162.1_pt1 | contig 12840 bp, 11 predicted proteins | sample 596031 | NCBI WGS metagenome assembly LNFM01 (sample SAMN04254537, study PRJNA301005) | activated carbon metagenome | isolation source: dual media filters at the Ann Arbor, Michigan drinking water treatment plant | place: USA: Ann Arbor
AAAACCTCATGACCGGCTCCTACACCCGCAAGGACAAGGCCGAGATCGCGCGCAACCTGGAGAAGGTCTACAACTACTTCCCGCGCCTGAAAACGCGGCGCACCAGCCAGGCCGCCTACACCTCGGGTGGCGAGCAGCAGATGTGCGCCATCGGCCGGGCACTGATGACCAACCCCAGCGTGATGCTGCTGGACGAGCCCTCCATGGGCCTGGCCCCGCAGATCGTCGAAGAGGTGTTCGAGATCGTGAAAGACCTCAACCAGAAGGAGAAGGTCACTTTCCTGCTGGCCGAGCAAAACACCAACATGGCGCTGAAGTACGCCGACTACGGCTACATCATGGAGAGCGGCCGCATCGTGATGGACGGTCTGGCCAGCGAGCTGCGCAACAACGAAGACGTGAAAGAGTTCTACCTCGGCATGGGTGGTGGTGAACGCAAGTCGTTCAAAGACGTGAAGAGCTACAAGCGCCGCAAACGCTGGCTGGCCTGACCGACTTTTTCAACATCCCGCACCAGATCACCATGCACGACCACTTCGACACCCTCGAAACCCGATCGCCCGCCGAGCGCGAAGCGGCCCAGATGTCCGCGTTGTCCGCGCAGATCGCGCACGCACAACGCAACAGCCCGGCCTTTGCCGAGATCCTGAAAGGCGTGGACGCCGCCAGCATCCACAGCCGTGCTGCGCTGGCCCGTCTGCCAGTGACGCGCAAGAGCGAACTGCTCGAACGCCAGAAAGCCTCGCGTGCACAGGGCGGTGATGCCTTTGGTGGCTTTGCGGCGCTGGTGCGTGGACCAGCGATGTCGCGCGTGTTCGCCAGCCCAGGTCCGATCTACGAACCCGAAGGCGCTGCGCGTGACTACTGGCGGGCAGGCCGCGCCTTGTTCGCGGCGGGCTTTCGCGCTGGCGAGCTGGTGCACAACAGCTTCAGCTACCACATGACGCCCGGTGCCTTCATCCTGGAATCGGGCGCGCACGCCGTGGGTTGTACCGTGTTCCCGGCCGGCACCGGCCAGACAGACCAGCAGCTGGATGCGATCGTGGACCTCAAGCCCGCCGCCTACACCGGCACGCCGAGTTTCCTGCGCATCCTGCTTGAGAAAGCAAAGGAGGCGGGCACCGACATTCGCAGCATCACCAAGGCGTCGGTCGGCGGCGAAGCCTGCCCGCCCAGCCTCACGGCCTGGTTCAAGGAACAGGGCGTGGACGTGTACCAGACCTACGCCACGGCCGATCTGGGTCTGGTGGCTTACGAGACCCAGGCAAGGCAGGGGCTGTTGCTGGACGAAGGCGTGATCGTCGAGATCGTGCGTCCGGGCACGGGCGACCCGGTGCCCGAGGGCGAGGTGGGGGAGCTCGTGGTGACCACGCTGAATCCGGCTTACCCCCTGATCCGCTTTGGCACCGGTGATCTTTCGGCCATCCTGCCCGGAATGTGCCCGACCGGCCGCACCGCCCAGCGCATCAAGGGTTGGATGGGCCGCGCCGATCAGACCACCAAGGTGCGGGGCATGTTTGTGCATGCCTCCCAGGTGGCCGACATCGCGCGGCGCTTTCCGCAGGTGCACAAGGCGCGACTGGTGGTCAGCGGCGAAATGGCCAACGACCAGATGTGCCTGAAGGTCGAGGCCAGCGACCTTGGTGAAGCGCTGCGCAGCTTGATCGAAGCGGCGGTGCGTGAGGTCACCAAGCTGCGCGCCGATGTGGAGCTCGTACAGCCAGGCAGCCTGCCCAACGACGGCAAGGTCATTGAAGACGCCCGCAGCTACCAGTGAAGCGGGCCTCAGCCCGGGTTGGCTGCACCGCAGCAGAGGGTTTTCCCCCGCCAGCGGCTAAGTAATTTCCGCGATTTCCTGGTGTCGCGCAGGGGATACGATCCGCGGGTACTTAAACCCCGTTGGAGATCTTCATGAAGAAACTGCTAGCCGTTGCCTTGACGGCAACTCTGTCGGCAAGCGCATTTGCGCAAGCCTTCCCCGCAAAGCCCATCACGTTTGTGGTGCCTTTCGCAGCCGGCGGCCCCACCGATCTGGTGGCCCGTCGACTCGCTGAAGCCATGCGCAAACCCCTGGGCGGCGCCAACATCGTGGTGGAGAACGCGGCTGGCGCTGGCGGCACCATTGCCGGCACCAAGGTGGCCCGCGCCAACCCCGACGGCTACATCTTGCTGGTCTGGCACATCGGCATGGCCGCCACCACCAGCCTGTACCGCAAGCAGCAGTTCAAGCCGCTGGAAGACTTCGAGTACCTGGGCATGATCAACGACGTGCCCATGACCCTGCTGGGCACCAACAAGCTCAACGCCAACACCTACCGCGACTTCGAGTCCTACATCCGCGCCAACGGCGGCAAGCTCAACCTGGCCCACGCCGTGCGGCCTGATGTGGCAATCGGCCGTGAAGCTCGACAAGTCCATGACCACCATCGCCTACCGTGGCACCGGCCCGGCCATGAACGACCTCATTGGCGGTCAGGTGGACGTGATGTGCGACCAGACCACCAACACCACCGCGCAGATCGAAGCCGGCCGTGTGAAGGCTTTTGCCGTGACGACAGCCAAGCGTCTGGAAAGCCACAAGCTGCTCAAGGACTACCCGTCGCTGCAGGAAATGGGCCTCAAAGGCTTCAACCTGACCATCTGGCACGGCCTGTACGCACCCAAAGGCACGCCTCCCGAAATCACCAAGCGCCTGAACGACGCCCTGATCGTGGCCCTGAAGGACCCCGAGTTCATCAAGAGCCAGGAGGAGCTGGGTGCCCTGGTGGTGAGCGACAACCGCGTGACCCCCGCTGGCCACAAGGCCTTTGTGGCCAACGAAATCGTCAAGCTGAAATCGGCCATCGACGCCGCTGGCCAGTTCGCCGACTGACCGTTGAACGCCCCTGAATACAGCCCGCCGACGCGGGCTGTATTTGTTTGTGCGGTGCGCGCTGTCCCCCACGGGAGCCAGTGCTGCGCCGGCAACCGCTACATTGAACAGCACAACCACAACCGGAGACAGACATGAAACTTTCCCGCCGCACCCTCGTCGCACTGGCCGTGGCCGCCACCACCCTCCCCGGGCTGGCAGCTGCCCAGGCCGCATGGCCCAACAAACCCATCCGCATCGTGGTGCCGTTTGCCCCTGGCGGCACCACCGACATCCTGGCCCGCACCATCGCGCCCGAGCTGAGCAAGGTGCTGGGCCAACCCGTGGTGGTGGACAACCGCGCCGGCGCAGGCGGCAACATCGGCGCCGACATGGTGGCCAAAGCGCCCAACGACGGCTACACGCTGCTCATGGGCACGGTCGGCACGCACGGCATCAACAAATCGCTGTATTCGAAACTGCCCTACGACCCGCAAAAAGACTTCGCCCCCATCACGCTGGTGGCTGGCGTGCCCAACGTGATGGTGATGAACACCAAACGCGCGCAGGAACTGGGCATCAACAACGTGGCCGACTTCATCAAGTACGGCAAGTCCCACCCCGGCAAGCTGAACATGGCCTCCAGCGGCAACGGCACCTCGATCCACCTGGCGGGCGAGCTGTTCAAGTCACGCACCGGTATCTTCATGACACACATCCCTTACCGCGGCTCCGGCCCGGCCATCACCGACCTGCTGGTTGGCGCGGTGGACGTGATGTTCGACAACCTGCCCTCGGCCATGCCCCACATCCAGTCGGGCGGTCTGAAGGCCTTTGCGGTGACGAGCGCGGTTCGCTCCAGCGCACTGCCCGACGCCCCCACCGTGGCCGAAGCCGGCGCACTCGCAGGCTTTGAAGCCAGCTCATGGTTCGGCCTTCTGGCCCCCGCCGGCACACCACCCGAGGTGGTGAACCGCCTGCAACAGGAAACCGCCAAGGCGCTGAGCCTGCCCGCCGTGAAAGAGCGCCTGGTCGCGCAAGGCGCCATCCCCAGCGGCAACACGCCGCAGGAGTTCGCCAAGCTGATCGAAGCCGAAATTGCGAAGTGGGCACCGGTGGTGAAGGCGTCCGGCGCGAAAGTGGACTGACCCCCGCCGCGCTGCGCGCGACCCCCTGAGAGGGGGCGCTGCCTGCGGCCCGGCAGAGCCGGTTCCGTGGCATCTCTTGGCGAAGGCATCGCGCTCCGGCGCGCGTGTCCCAACCCTGGGACAACGAGGGTCCGGCTCCGCCGGCCCCAGGTGTCGCCCCCCTCGCGCAGAAGAGGGGGGAGCGGCGAAGCCGCGCGGGGGGTGCTTCTTCTAGACCCCCCAGACGATGTCGACCCCCGCCTTTTCGCAGCGCTGCATCATCTCGATGAACGGCGCGCTGCGCATGCGCAGGCTCACCTGGTCAAACACGGGCGCCACGTCGCCGCGCGCCGCCGCTTCTTCCAGCAGGCGTTTTTGCTCAGCCTCTTCCAGCACGATGGCATCCCGGATGGCCTGCATCGCGGCGGGGATCTGCTGGTGCATCACCACACCCGGGCCCGACGGGTCTTTGCTCAGGATTTCCAGGAGGCGCTTGCCGTGCTGGGCCAGCATCACCAGGTCGCCGGTTTCACGGGATTTGAATCGGTACACGGACATGATTGCCTCCTTGGGTCTGCGCTTCATTGTTGCACCAAAGTACTCCATACGGGTGAGGGTACTCTGAGATGCGGGTAAACCCGATTGAAGCTGAATATTTCAAGTCTAAACTAATTAGACATGAACACTCCAGACCCGGTACTCCAGCGCATCCTGTGCATCGGCGGCGGCCCGGCCGGCCTCTACTTTGCGTTGCTGATGAAGCGTCGCGACCCCTCGCTCACCGTGACCGTGGTCGAGCGCAACCGGCCGTTTGACACCTTCGGCTGGGGCGTGGTGCTCTCCGACCAGACCCTGGGCAACCTGCGCGCAGCCGACCCCGAATCGGCCGCGCTGATTGGCGCAGCGTTCAACCACTGGGACGACATCGAGGTGTTCTACAAGGGCGGTCGCGTGCGCTCGAGCGGCCATGGCTTCTGCGGCATCGGGCGCAAGAAGCTGCTCAACATCCTGCAGGACCGTTGCCTGGCCCTGGGCGTGAACCTGGTGTTCGAGACCGACGTGGCCGACGACCAGGCACTTGCCGCGCAGTACGACGCCGATCTGGTGATCGCCAGCGACGGCCTCAACAGCCGCATCCGAACCCGCTACGCCGAGACCTTCCAGCCCGACATCGACACACGCGAATGCCGCTTCGTCTGGCTCGGCACCAGGAAAACCTTCGACGCCTTCACCTTCGACTTCGTGCAGACCGAGCACGGCTGGTTCCAGGCCCACGCCTACAAGTTCGATGGAGAAACCTCGACCTTCATCGTGGAGACCCCGGAGGCAGTGTGGAAGGCGCACGGCATCGACCAGATGGAGCAGGCCGAAGGCGTGGCGTTCTGCGAGCGCTTGTTTGCTGATCGGCTGGAAGGCCACGCGCTCATCAGCAACGCACAGCACCTGCGCGGCTCGGCCAACTGGATACGTTTCCCACGCGTGATCTGTCGTACATGGGTACACCAAATTGACGTGGCCGGGCGCCAGATCCCCATCGTGCTCATGGGCGACTCTGCGCACACCGCGCACTTCTCGATCGGCAGCGGCACCAAGCTCGCTCTCGAAGACGCGATCGACCTGGCCAACGAATTCGCGCGCCACGCCAACGACGATGTGGCCGAGGTGCTGCAGGGCTACGAGGCGCGGCGCAGCGTGGAGGTGCTCAAGATCCAGAACGCCGCGCGCAACTCCACCGAGTGGTTCGAGAACGTGGAGCGCTACACCGGCATGGAGGTGGAGCAGTTCGCCTACTCGCTGCTCACGCGAAGCCAGCGCATCAGCCACGAAAACCTGCGCCTGCGCGATCCAGCCTGGCTCGAAGGCTACGAACGGTGGCTGGAGGCAAGGGCCGATCCGGCGCCGGGCCGCCCCAAGCCGGATCAGGCCCCTCGGGGGGCAGCGACCCGCGCAGCGGCGGAGCGTGGGGGCTCACACCCGCACCCCGTGCCGCCGATGCTGCTGCCGCTCACCGTGCGCGGCCTCACGCTGAAGAACCGCATCGTCGTCTCGCCCATGGCCCAGTACAGCGCGGTGGACGGCGCGGTGGGCGACTACCACCTGGTGCACCTGGGGGCGCGCGCGCTCGGCGGTGCCGCGTTGGTGATGGTGGAAATGACCAGCCCCACTGCAGAGGGCCGCATCACGCCCGGCTGCCCAGGTTTGTGGAACGACGCACAGCAAGCCGGCTTCAAGCGCATCGTGGACTTCACCCATGCCAGCCATGCGCACATCGGTATCCAGCTTGGCCACAGCGGCCCCAAGGGCTCCACCCAATTGGGCTGGGAGCGCATTGACGAACCCTTGGAGAGCGGCAACTGGCCCGTGATCTCGGCCAGCGCCGTGCCCTACGGTCCTCAGAACCAGACACCGCGCGCCATGACCCGCGCCGACATGGACGCGCTCACCGCAGCTTTTGTCGAATCGACGAAGCGCGCAGCCGCCGCCGGCTTCGACTGGCTCGAACTGCACGCCGCCCACGGCTATCTGCTCTCGGCCTTCATCTGCCCGCTGACCAACCAACGCACGGACGAACACGGCGGTTCGCTGGAGAACCGCTGCCGCTATCCGCTGGAGGTGTTCACCGCCATGCGCGACGTGTGGCCAGTGGACCGGCCCATGAGTGTGCGCATCTCGGCGCACGACTGGGCGCCCGGCGGCAACACACCCGATGACGCAGTCGAGATAGCCAGGTTGTTCAAGGCGGCCGGTTGCGACGTGATCGACGTTTCCTCCGGTCAGACCACGCGCGCGGCCAAGCCCGTCTATGGCCGCATGTACCAGACACCGTTCGCCGACCGCGTGCGCAACGAGGCCGGCATCCTCACCATGGCCGTGGGTGCGATCAGCGAAGCCGACCACGCCAACAGCATCATCGCCGCCGGCCGCGCCGTGGCCCGTCCACACCTGGCCGACCCCGCCTGGACGCTGCACGAAGCCGCCAGGCTGCAGACCCGTGCCTTGCAATGGCCGCGTCAATACGAGAGCGGGCGCGACCAGCTCTACCGCGAAACAGCCCGCCTGCAAGCTTTGAAAGACAGCACCCCATGAACGATTCACCCCTGGACCTGGAAGCCCGCGCCCACAGCGAACACGCGCACGAGTTGCGACTGTGGTTGCGCCTGTTGACCTGCTCACAGCTGATCGAAAAGCGCGTGCGCACCGGCCTGCGCGAACAGTTCGACACCACGCTGCCACGCTTCGACCTCATGGCCCAGCTGGAGCGCCACCCCGAGGGTCTGAAGATGAAGGAGCTCTCACACCGGCTCATGGTCACCGGCGGCAATGTGACCGGCATCACCGACCAGTTGGTCAACGAAGGCCTGGTGGAACGGCTGGACGTGGACGGCGACCGCCGCGCGTTTCGCGTGGCCCTCACCGACCACGGCCGCACCACCTTCACCGAGATGGCGCGCCAGCACGAAACGTGGATCGTGGACGCCTTCGAAGGCCTGAGCCCGCGCGACCTGGACAACCTGCACAAGCTGCTGGGCAAGGTCAAGCAGCACCAGATGGAAATCAACCAGCGCATTGAAGAATGAAACACCCCATTCCCGACCACAACCCCATGCGCGGCCAGTACACCGCCATGGCCGATGCACGCCCCGGCCATTTCGCGCTCGCCGTGAACGGCGGCGTGGCCACCGTCACGCTCAACCGGCCCGAGCGCAAAAATCCACTCACCTTCGAGTCGTACGCCGAGTTGCGCGACTGGTTCCTTGCCCTGCAGAAAAGCACCGACATCAAGGCCGTGGTGCTCACCGGCGCAGGCGACAACTTCTGCTCCGGCGGCGACGTGCACGAGATCATCGGCCCGCTTACCCAGATGACCATGCCCGAGCTGCTGGCCTTCACGCGCATGACCGGCGCACTGGTGAGCGCCATGCGCGCCTGCCCGCAGCCCATCGTGGCCGCGCTCGACGGTGTGTGCGCGGGTGCGGGAGCCATGATGGCGCTGGCCTCCGACCTGCGCCTGGGCACGCCACAGGCCACCGTGGCTTTCCTCTTCACCCGCGTGGGCCTGGCCGGTGCCGACATGGGCGCCTGCGCGCTGTTGCCGCGCATGATCGGCCAGGGCCGAGCCAGCGAACTGCTGTTCACCGGCCGCGCCATGACCGCGACCGAAGGCCATGCGTGGGGCTTCTTCAACGCGCTGCACGAAAAAGCCGCCTTGCTGACCTCCGCCCACCAGCTTGCCGCGCAACTCGCGCAAGGCCCCACCTTCGCGCACGGCATGACCAAGACCATGCTCCACCAGGAATGGGCCATGACGCTGGACCAGGCGATCGAGGCCGAAGCGCAGGCGCAAGCCATCTGCATGCAGACGCAGGATTTCAAGCGCGCGTACGAAGCCTTCGCCGCGAAGCAGCGCCCTGTGTTTGAGGGAGATTGAGATGAAGCAATATCCGTTCGGGCTGAGCCTGTCGAAGCCCCTCCAGCCTACATCGCGAGAGCCCTTCGACAGGCTCAGGGCGAACGGAAACGAGGGTGTCTGAGATGGTCGCCTTCGAACAACCCCACGGCATGCACCCACCGCAATCGCAGTGGGAACTGCCCTTTTTCGACGAGCACCACCGTGCCATGGCGCCCCGCCTGGCCGACTGGGCGGCGTTGCAGGACGTGAACGAGAGCGACGACCGCGCTGCGTGCAAGGACTGGGTGGCGCGCCTGGGTGAAGCGGGCTGGCTGCGCTATTGCGTGCCCGCAGCGCACGGCGGCGAATTGCCCGCGCTCGATTCGCGCTCACTGGTGATCCTGCGCGAGACGCTCGCATTCCATTCGCCCCTGGCCGACTTTGCGTTCGCCATGCAGGGCCTGGGCAGCGGCGTGATCACGCTCGCCGGCACGCCTGCGCAGCAGGCCAGGTACCTGAGCGCCGTGGCCAGCGGCCAGAAAATTGCGGCCTTCGCACTCAGCGAGCCCGAGGCCGGGTCTGATGTGGCCGCCATGGCCACGCAGGCCGTGCAGACCACCAGCGGCTGGACAATGAACGGCACCAAGACATGGATCAGCAACGGCGATCTGGCCGACTTCTACGTGGTGTTCGCCAAGACCGATCCGCAGGCCGGTGCGCGCGGCATCAGTGCCTTCATCGTCGATGCCGGGCAGCCTGGCCTGGACAGCAGCGAACACATCCACGTGATGGCTCCGCACCCGCTGTCCACGCTGCGTTTTGCCGACTGCCACCTCGGCAACGAAGCGATGGTCGGCCCGCTGCACGGTGGCTTCAAGCTCGCCATGCAGACACTGGACATCTTTCGCGCCTCGGTGGCCGCCGCCGCGCTGGGCATGGCGCGCCGCGCCTTCGCCGAGGCGGTGGCACAGGCCAAACACCGCAAGATGTTCGGCCAGACCCTGGCCGACTTCCAGCTCACGCAGGCCCGCTTGGGCGAGATGAGCGCACTCATCGACGCCGCCGCCCTGCTCACCTACCGCGCGGCCTGGCAGCGCGACTGCAGCATCACGCAAGGCATGGGCACACCGGCCTACACCACGGCCGCAGCAGCCGCCAAGCTCACCGCCACCGAGAACGCACAGCGCGTGATCGACATGGCGCTGCAGATGTTCGGCGGGCGCGGTGTGCAGGTGGGGCAGAAGGTGGAGAGCCTCTACCGCGACATCCGCTCGCTGCGCATCTACGAGGGCGCCAGCGAAGTCCAGTTGCTGATCCTTGGAAAAGCAGCGTTGCGGTCATGAAACACCCCCGCCGCGCTTCGCGCGACCCCCTCAAGGGGGCAATGCCTACGGCCCGGCAAAGCCGGTTCCGTGGCATTTCTGGTCCAAGTCACTTCACGCCGAAGACAAGGCAGGGCTGAATGAAGAAAATCGTCACGCCTTCCGCCCAGGTCGATCACTTCGTGCACGACCACCTGCCGCCGCCCGGGCAGTGGCCGGAGCTGCGCTTCGACTTGCCCGAGCTGCAGTTGCCCTCGCAAGTGAATGCGGTTCAGGCGCTGTTCGAGCGGGCCATGGCCGCCGGACACGCCGACCGGGCGCTGTTTCGCAGCGACGAGCGCACGCTGAGCTACGCGCAGGCACAGACCGAGGTGAACCGCATCGCCAACGCCCTCACGGTGGAACTGGGTCTGGTGCCCGGCAACCGCGTGCTGCTGCGCGGCGGCAACTCGGTGGCCATGGCGCTGGCTTGGCTGGCCACGGTGCAGGCGGGGCTGATCGCGGTGGCCACCATGCCGCTGCTGCGCGCCAGGGAACTCGGCGCCATCCTCAAGAAAGCGCAACCTGTGCTCGCGCTGTGCGACGTGAAACTGCAGGACGAACTCAAGGCTGCGCTGGCGACCGACCCGGCCACCGCCGGCATGACGATGCTGGTGTTCAACACCGTTGGTGCTGAGGCAACCAACTCCCTGGAGTCGATGGCCAAGCGCCAGTGCGTGCACAGCGCTCCCTGCCCCACCGCAGCCACCGACATCGCCCTGCTCGCCTTCACTTCCGGCACCACCGGCACGCCCAAGGCCGCGGTGCACACACACCGTGATGTGCTGGCCGCCTGCGAGACCTGGCCGCGCCATGTGCTGCGCGCCACCCCCGACGACATCGTCATGGGTTCGCCGCCGCTGGCTTTCACTTTCGGGCTGGGCGGCCTGCTGCTGTTTCCCATGTGGGCGGGTGCCTCGGTGTATTTCTCGTCCGTGCCTTACACGCCCGAAGGGATGGTGCAGCTCATGGCCCGTGTGGGCGCCACCATCTGCTACACAGCGCCCACCTTCTACCGCCAGATGGCGGCGTTTGCCAAAACACATGGCATTGGCAACTTGCGCATCAGCGTGAGCGCAGGCGAAGGCCTGCCCGACGCCACGCGCCAGCTGTGGAAAGACGCCACCGGACTGGAGATGCTGGATGGGATTGGTGCCACCGAGATGTTCCACATCTTCATTTCCTCGGCCCCTGAGTCGGTTCGCCGTGGCGCCATTGGCCAGGTGGTGCCGGGCTACCAGGCCCGTGTGGTGAACGACGCCGGTGAGCCTTTGCCGGTGGGCGAAGTGGGCAAGCTCGCGGTGATCGGCCCCACGGGTTGCCGCTATCTCGACGACGAGCGCCAGACCCATTACGTCAAGGGCGGCTGGAACCACCCCGGCGACGCCTTCCGCATGGACGCCGACGGCTACTTTTTCTACCAGGCGCGCACCGACGACATGATCAGTCCCGAAGTGGAAGCCGCCTTGATGGAGCACCCGGCCGTGGCCGAGTGCGGCGTGGTGGGCAAGCCCGACGACGAGCGCGGCCAGATCGTGCAGGCCTTCGTGGTTTTGAAACCTGGCCACGCCGGCGACGCGGCGCAGGTGAAGGCACTGCAAGACCATGTGAAGCACAGCCTCGCACCTTACAAGTACCCGCGAGAGGTGGTCTTCCTGACCCAACTCCCGCGCACAGAAACCGGCAAGCTGCAGCGCTTTGCCTTGCGCCAGCACGCTGCGCCACAACACTGAGACGACCGACATGAAACACCTGCAGCCGCCCGGCTGGGCCACCCCCAAGGGCTACGCCAACGGCATCAGCGCGCGCGGCACCCACGTGTTCGTGGGCGGCCAGATCGGCTGGAACGCCAGCCAGACCTTCGAAAGCGACGACTTCATTGCACAAACCCGCCAGGCGCTGATCAACATCCGCGCGGTGTTGGCGTGCGCCGACGCCGGGCCACAGCACATGGTGCGCATGACCTGGTACATCACCGACCGTGAGGAGTACAACGCCCGCCTGCGCGAACTCGGCGAGGCCTACCGCGAGGTCATGGGCAAACACTTCCCCGCCATGACCTGCGTGGAGGTGAGCGCGCTGGTCGAAGAGCGCGCGAAGGTGGAGATTGAAGTGACGGCCGTGGTGCCGGACTGAATCCCCACCACTGAACGCACACCACGCCCTCGGGGAGTTGGAAATCCCGGTAACACGGCGTAAATGCTTTCTGATCGGTGCAACGAGCATGTCCCCACAGCCATTGTTGGCTTGCTAACGCTCCCCGTCTCGCTCCAGAATAAGTTCCCCGAAATATGGTTTTCGGGGAAAAAAACCCACAGAGGAGACATATGAAAAGCACCAAACTGTTGCTGGCCCTGATGGCCTGCGGTCTGGCCACGGGGGCGCTCGCCCAAGCCGGCAAGGACAACCTGGCAACGCTCAAGCAGATGAAGGTCTCAGGCGTCGACCTGAACATTCCACCGGTTGCGCAGGAAGGCAAAAACGCCGATGCGATCCGCGCCAACCTCAAGGCCGTGAAGTTGCCTCCGGGCTTCAAGATCGAACTCTACGCCGTCGTCCCCGATGCGCGCCACATGGCGGTGGCTCCCAGCACCAACATGCTCTTCGTGGGCACGCGCAAGACCCGCGTGTGGGCCGTGACCGACCGCAACGGCGACGGCACAGCCGACGAGGTCAAGCCCTTCGCGCCATCGATCAACTTCAAGGTGCCCAACGGCGTGTGCTGGACCAAGGACGGCTTCCTCGTGGTGGTCGAACACAACCGCGTGCTCAACTTCCCGGCCGCCGAGTTCTTCTACGAAGGCCCGGATGTGGCGGTGATCGAAGTGGTGCCCCAGGGCGGCCTGATCCCGGTGGAGGAAGAGTCGTTCAACCACGGCGCGCGCACCTGCCGCGTGGCCGACGACGGCATGCTTTATGTGACCCTGGGTCAGCCGCACAACGTGCAGCCGGCCAACAAGGTCGATCTGTACGACAAGATCGGCATCGGCGGTGTGGTCCGCATGAACGCTTTTGATGGCTCCAAGCGCGAGGTGTTCTCGCGCGGCATGCGCAACTCGGTCGGCATGGACATCAACCCCAAGGACAAGTCGGTGTGGTGGACGGACAACC
>LNFM01010657.1_pt1 | contig 12838 bp, 12 predicted proteins | sample 596031 | NCBI WGS metagenome assembly LNFM01 (sample SAMN04254537, study PRJNA301005) | activated carbon metagenome | isolation source: dual media filters at the Ann Arbor, Michigan drinking water treatment plant | place: USA: Ann Arbor
GGCAAGCTGCCCGCGCTTATCGTCCGAACCCCCGCGGCTCAGGACGACGACGTGCTTGCCCGATGAAACGCCACGCGACACGCTACGGAGAAATGGTTAACAAACCGTGATTCCCGTATGCAAGCGCTTCGTGGGAGCAGCCGGACGATCCTTGCCGAGGTGAGTCGAAATTGACACGGATCGGACAGTCCACTCCCGCGAAAATGCCTTTCGCGGAGGCCGGCTTCGAGGAACAGGGCGAAAAACGACCCGCAACGCGCAGCAGCCTCGACACACAGTGTTAATCAGACGCCTTAATGAAAGGTTTACGGCCACACTTATGAACAGCCCTTCACCCGCGCGGGACAAGCTCAGCGCGCTCGCCGCCACGATCGAGGGGCTGGACGGGCTGACCGTCTATGGCCGCGTCACCGCCGTGCGCGGACTTCTGGTCGAAATCTCGGGCCCGATCGGCGCGATGAGCCTGGGCGGGCGCATCGAGATCGACATCGGCCAGAGCGCGCGCGTGCCCTGCGAGGTGATCGGCTTTTCGGGCGAGAAAGCACTGGTCATGCCCTATGGCGGGCTCGATGGCGTGCGCCGGGGCTGCCCGGCCTATGTCGACAAGGCCCAGCCCGGCGTCAGGCCCAGCATGGCCTGGCTCGGCCGCGTCGTCGATGCGCTCGGCCGCCCGGTCGACAAGGGCCCTCCGCTGCCGCAGGGCGAGCAGCTCTTTCCTTACCGCGCCGACCCGCCGCCGGCTCATTCGCGCCGCCGCGTCGGCCCACCGCTCGATCTCGGCGTGCGCGGCCTCAACGCCTTCCTGACCTGCTGCCTCGGCCAGCGCATGGGCATCTTCGCAGGCTCCGGCGTCGGCAAATCGGTGCTGCTCTCCATGCTGGCGCGCTATGCCAAGGCCGACGTCAACATCATCGGCCTCGTCGGCGAGCGGGGCCGCGAGGTGCAGGAGTTCCTGCAGGACGATCTCGGCCCTACGGGCCTGGCGCGTTCGGTCGTCGTCGTCGCGACCTCCGACGAGCCGGCGCTGATGCGCAAGCAGGCGGCGCTGACGACGCTGGCGATCGCCGAGTACTTCCGCGACCAGGGCCTGCAGGTGATGTGCCTGATGGATTCGGTCACGCGCTTCGCCATGGCGATGCGCGAGATCGGGCTCGCCGCCGGCGAGCCGCCGACGACCAAGGGCTACACGCCGACGGTCTTCGCCGAACTGCCGCGCCTGCTGGAACGCGCGGGACCCGGCGTCTCCGACGGCGCGATCACCGGGCTCTTCACGGTGCTGGTCGATGGCGGCGACCATGACGAGCCGGTGGCCGACGCGGTACGCGGCATCCTCGACGGCCATATCGTGATGGAGCGCTCGATCGCCGAGCGCGGCCGCTTTCCGGCGATCAACATCCTGAAATCGGTCTCGCGGACGATGCCGAAGGCCTGCGACCCGGCCTTCTACCCGGTGGTGCAGAAGGCGCGCGCGACGCTCGCGACCTATGCCGACATGGAGGAATTGATTCGCCTGGGCGCCTATCGCCAAGGCGCGTCGGCCGAGGTCGACGAGGCGATCCGTCTCAACCCGGCGCTGGAAGGCTTTCTCAAGCAGTCCAAGGACGAGGCGACCTCGCTGCCGGAGAGCTATCAGCGGCTGGCGGCGATCATGGCGAGCTAGAGCTGTCGGACCAGCCCAGCGAGCGCCGCCAGCGCGAGAAGCTGCAGCACGGCCGAACCGACCAGCGTAAAATTCGTGCCGGCCCGCTCGATCCCGGCGGCATAGAGCAAGGGCGCAGCCGCGAAGATCAGGTTCTGCGGCACGGTCAGCCGGCCCGACATCACCGCATAGCCGCGCTGGCCGAAGAGCAGCAGCGGCAGCGTCGCGCGCGCGATCGAGAGCACGCCCGCGCCGGCCGAATAGAGCAGCACGAAAGCGATGCTGACCAGCGCCGAGCCATGCGCGAGGAGTTGCAGCAGGCAGGCCGCTGCACCGAGCATCAGCGCATAGAGGCTCAGCCGCTCCAGCCTGACCCTGTCGCCGGCGACGACCTCGATCAGGCGCGCGGCGATGGTCGCAGGCCCGGTCAGGCTCGCGATCGCCACGGCCGAGGCGAGCGGCAGGCCCGACGCCTCGAACAGGCCGATGAAATGCAGCGGCAGCCCCCAGGACACCAGCCCGCTCAGGCAAAAGCAGGTCGCCAGCAGCACGAACGCGGTGCGGCGCTGCGCCTCCGGCACGCGGCCGTTCAACCGCAGCGCGGCGGCGGCGTCGAGCGCCTGCGCCAGCGGCTTGCGATGGCGCGGGATGGCGAGATGGATCGGAAGCGCGATGCAAAGATGCATCGCCGCGAAGACGAGGCAGGCGCCGCGCCAGCCGAGCCAGTCGGACAGGCCTGCCGCCAGCGGCCAGAACAGGCTGGCCGACAGGCCCGTGACCAGCATCATCACGCCGATGACGCGGCGCGCGCGCTCGTCCATGATCTGCGCCACGGTGACGCTGCCCATATTGGCGAGCGACATGGCGTGGCCGACGCCGATGACGCACCATGCGGCGAGATAGCTGGCCGGCCCCTGCGCGGCGGCGAGGCACACGAAACCCGCGCCGCAGATCGCCGCGCCGAGGCTCATCAGGCCGCGCGTGCCATGGCGCTCGGCATGACGCCCGAGACCGGGAGCGACCGCCGCCCCGATGACAAGGAGCACCGTGATGCCGCCGAAAACGAGCTGGATCGAAAGACCGAGATCGCGGGCGAGATAAGCCGCCAGCACGGACGGCGCCCAGTAATTCGCGCCCCAGCCGATCAGGCGCGTCAGCGACAGGCCGGCAATCAGCCAGGCATGCTCGGGCAAGGATCTTGAAAGGAGCAAGCGGGGCTATCCGGGAATCGGCTGTCGCGGCGGCGCGGGACAAAGAATTAGCAACTCCCGCCGAACCGCGTCAGCAGCCTCGCCGCCACCCCGGACATGCGTGAAAAGCAGCCAATTCCGGTAAGGAACGGTCAACCTCCTTGCGCCATGGTGTCGGTTGTCTCGCGGATAAGAGTTCGGTGGCGTGTCGAGGGGTCGGCGCGGCGCCAGTGCGTAACCAGGAGTTGGACACGACATGAAGTCGCGAGAGACCCTTTTGCGTCTCAAACGCTTCCAGGTCGACGAAAAGCGTCGCCGGGTAAGCCAGATCGAGATGATGATCGCCGAGTTTCACCGCATGGCGACCGATCTGGATCGCGAGATCCAGAGCGAGGAGACCCGCGCCGGGATCTCGGACCCCGGCCATTTCGCCTATCCGACCTATGCCAAGGCTGCGCTCGCCCGCCGCGACAATCTCCGCCAGTCCGCCGACAATCTGAAGGGCCAGCTCGATGACGCCAAGGCCGAGCTTCAGGAAGCCTTCGAGGACATGAAGAAGGTCGAGATCCTCGACGACCGCGAGCGCGCCTCGGAGCGCGCGGCGGACGCCGCCCGAGACCAGGCGATGATGGACTCGATCGGCCTGCGGGCGCGCGCCAGCGTCTGAGGCTGTCAGCGCCGGTCGATCACCGGATGATGCGGCACGCAGTCGCGCCGCATCTGACCCGAGAGTCGCGGATCGTCATCGATCTCGATGCTTCGCTTGAACACGCTGAAGCCCGAGCGCTGGTAGAACTCCGGCGCGCCCTGGTGGTCGAGCGTGCAGGTATGGACCCAGAAGCGCGCGATCGGCCTCTGCCACGCGATCGCCAGCGCCCGGTTCATCAGCCAGCGCCCGCCCCCCTTGCCGACCACGCTCTCGTCGAGCCCGAAAAAGGCGAGTTCGCCCTCGCCTTCGACCCGAAAATCGAGTTCGAGCAGCCCGACATCGCGGCCGCCATGCCTCACGGCGAAGAACAGGATCGCTTCGTCGCCCAGCAGCGCCTCGATCTCGGCCAACGGCCTGACCAGCCGGCTGAACCACATCCAGCGCTCGCCCAGCGCGCGGTAGATCGCCAGATAGCGGGCGGCGTCCCGGCGCCCGATCGGCTCGATCGAAAAGCCCTCCGTTCCGGGCGGATCGGGCCTGACAGGCGGGGCGGCGAACATCTCCAGCGAGGTCACGATCGCGGCGATCTTTCCCGGCGGCAGGTCGGTGGTCCCGGTCAGGCTGATAGCGAGGGTCTCGGGCATGGTCGGGTCTTGTCCCTTGGTCGCGATGCCGCGATCATGACATGATCGCGGCGGAGAACTCACGCCAGCATGTCTCATCGCCTCCATCACGATCGTCGATCGGTCGGGCTCGCCTGGCTGCGGCTGGCTGCGGCGCTGGCGGTGATGCTGCTGGCGGTGCTGCCGCATGCGACGCTCGCCGCCAGCGCCGGCCATGCGGCTTCGCCCGCAGGATCATCGCATCACCCCGCCGGCCATCACGACGCCGCCCCTGACGGCGAGCCTTGCCACGAAAGCGCAAAACCTGAGCCGACCGGCCATGGCTCGATGCCGTCCTGCTGCATTCTCGGCTGCGGGCTGATCGCGACATCGCTCGCCCTGACCGCTCAGATCATCCCGGCGCGCTGGGAGATCGTCGGGCCGCTCGCCCCGGAGCGCGGCGACGTCGTGTCGCCCGAGCCTGCCGAGCGCCCGCCGCGGGCGGACACGTCGCTCGCCTGATCCCGAATCCAGCACATCCGATACCGGTCGCGCGCGCAGCGGCGCAGCCCCGCCGCGCCGGTATCGGCCCTTCAATGAGGACCATCACATGACCACGATCACCAAAGCCCGCATCACCCGCACAGGTGTCGCGGCCCTGCTCGCGGCCGCCGTCGCGCTCGGCGGCGTCTCGCTCGCCCAGCAGCACCATGGCGGCCATGCCGGCCACGGCGGGGCCGCAACCGGCAAGGGCACGCCAGCCACCACCGCCTTCAAGGCCGCCAACGCGAAGATGCATGCCGACATGGACATCGCCTATAGCGGCGATGTCGACGCCGATTTCGTGCGCGGGATGATCCCGCACCATCAGGGCGCGATCGCCATGGCCCGCATCATGCTGGCCCATGGCAAGGACCCGGAACTGCGCAAGCTCGCCACGGCGATCGTCGCGGAGCAGGAGAAGGAGATCGCGGCGATGCAGGCCTGGCTCAAGGCCAACGGCAAATAGGCCGCCCACGACACGGCAGGCGGCGCCCCGCGCCGCTTGCTCTCCTCCGCGCCCGCTGGCACAGAGGACAGGTCCGTTGGCCGCGCATCCGCTGCATGCATAGCCAGCTTCGGACGCATAGCTCCAATCCCCGCCAGCCCGCCGGTCCCATGAAAAAATATCTCGACTATCTCTGGCCGCTGATCGGGCTCGTCGCGGTGGTCTGGTCGGTCGATCTGCTCTGGGACAAGCTGAAGTCGGAAGCCGGAACGGACGCCGCGATCCAGACGCTGCTGGAACAGGGCGGCCTCTGGGACAATCTGAAGATCGTGGCCAGCCGCATCGCGCAGAAGATCGGCCTGATCTCGCCCGACGCCTTCCTCCATGCGGGGTTGGCGACGCTCGTCGCCTATGCCGCGCTCGCCTGGTATGACCGCATCGCGCTCATCCATCTCGGTAAGGAGAAGGGCTTTTCCTGGGCCTATATCTCGGGCTGCTCCTTTGTCACCTATGCGCTCTCGCACAATATCGGCGCGTCGGTCGTCTCGGGCGGCATGGTGCGCTATCGCGCCTACACCGCGAAGGGCCTGAGCGCGGCCGAGGTCGCGGTGCTGGTGGCGCTGTGCTCCTTCACCTTCGCCTTCGGCACGATCATGCTGATGGGGCTCGTCCTCGTGATCGAGCCGGAAATCCTGCGACCACTCGCGAGGCTCTCGCCCAAATTCGCCATCGGTGACGGCGCGGCGACGATGATTGGCTACGGCCTGCTCGGCTTCTGCGCGCTCTACACGGTCGGCGCGTGGCTCAAGTTCAGGCCGCTGAAGATCGGCAAGTTCGAGCTGATCTATCCGCGTCTGCCGATCGTGGCGCGGCAGTATCTCGCCGCGCCGCTCGAACTCGCAGGCGCGGCCGGCATCATCTATTTCGCCCTGCCCGATCAGGGTAATCCGGGCTTCCTGATCGTGCTCGGCGCGTTCCTGCTCTCCTTCTCGGCCGGGTTGCTCAGCCAGGTGCCGGGCGGCGTCGGCGTGATGGAGGCGGTCTTCCTCGCCGTGATGCCGGGCGTGCCCGCGCCGGCCGTCTTCGCTGCGCTCCTGGTCTGGCGGATGTTCTACCTGATCATTCCGCTGGTGATCTCGCTGCCTGTCGTCCTGCTGTTCGAGCGGACGCAGTTGCGCCAGCATGCGCGCGCGGCTGCGATCGCGCAGGCGCAGGAGAAGGCAAAGACGGCCGATCCGCCGCTGGCTTGATCGTGCTCAGCGCGATCTGAGTGCCAGCGCGGCCGCGCCGAACATCAGGAACGCGCCCAGCCCCTCGGCCCAGCCGAACGGCTCGCTCAACACGATGATGCCGGCCGACACCGCGATGACCGGGCTGACGAAGGCGTAAAGCCCGGCGCGAAACGCGCCCCAGTCGCGCAGCAGCCTCAGATAGATGGTGAAACCCATCAGCGAGCCGCCGACGACCAGCGTCAGCAGCGATGGCCAGACCGGCCATGTCCCTAGCGCGCGCAGATCGGCGACATCGACCGGCTCCAGGACGAGCGAGATCACCGTCAGGCCGGCCGCGCCGATCATCGTCTGCCAGCCCGCCAGAGTCAGCGTCGGCATGGCAGGCGCGATCGCCCGCGTCAGCACCGCGCCGACGCAATAGAGCAGCGTGCCGAAGGCGACCGAGGCCAGCCCCCATATCTCCAGCGGATTGCCGGTCGCCGCGCTGGCGCCGGCGCTGAGCCGCGTCGCGAACAGGAAGCTCAGGCCGACAGCGCCGAGCCCGATCGCCAGCACGCGCCGGCCGCTGATGCTGTGACCCTCGATGACGCGGCTGGCCAGCAGCGACCAGACCGGGATCGTCGCGAGATTGACCACGGCCGCCAGCCCGCTAGGGGCCTGCGCCGTGCCCCAGAACAGGAAGGCGTAATTGCCGGTGTTGACCAGCAGCGCTGTCAGCAGCAGCCGCCCACGCGTGGCAGCGGGAACCTTGAAGACATCCCGCCCGGCCCAGAGCAGCATCAGCGCGCCGGCGATCCAGAACCGCACCGCCGCCAGGAAGATCGGAGGCACATGCTCGGAGGCGATCTTCACCGGCAGGAAGGTCAGGCCCCAGACCAGGCACATGATCGCGAAAAAGACGGCATTGCGGGTCATGACCTGGGCTTAGCGGCAGCCGCAAATCATCGCCAATGCCGGACCTGCATGCGTGCATGGGCCGCGCGCAGGGCGCGATTGCACAATCACACGCTGCCCACCGTCTTCAGCCTGACCCGCGGATGGATTTCCGCCTGGGACAGCACCGGCGTCTCGCGGCGGAAGCGCTCGATGATCTGGCGCACGAAGGGCCGCGCCAGGCCCGAGGTGACCAGCGCCGGCATCTCGCCGATGCGGGCCGCGTCCTCGAACTTGTCGCGAACGTGATGGACGAATTCCTGCAGCCGCGAGGGCTGCATGGCGAGGTGGCGCTCCTCGCCATTGCCGATGATCGATTCGGCGAAAATGCTCTCCCAGGCCGGCGACAGCGTGATGATCGGCAGCGAGCCCTGCCCGTTCGAGAACTGCGCGCAGATCTGGCGCGCCAGCCGCATGCGGACATGTTCGGCGATCTCGCGCGGGTTCTTGATGCCGCCGGCGACCTCGGCGATGCCCTCGACGATCGTGGCGAGGTCGCGGATCGAGATGCGCTCGGATAGCAGGAGCTGCAGCACGCGCTGGATGCCAGTGGTCGAGATTTGCGAGGGCACGATCTCCTTGATCAGTTCGGCATGGTCCTTGGGCAGTTCCCGCAGCAGCTTCTGCACCTCGCCATGCGAGAGCAGCTCCGGCATGTGCGACTTCAGCACTTCGGTCAGATGCGTCGAGATCACGGTGGCCGCGTCGACCACGGTGAAGCCGCGCAGTTGCGCCTCGTCCTGGAGAGCGGCGTCGATCCAGGTCGCCGGCAGGCCGAAGGTCGGCTCCAGCACATTGTGTCCGGGCAGGTTCACCGAGCCGCCCATCGGGTCCATCGCCATGTACTGGCCGGCGTAGACGACGCCATGGCCGGCATCGATCTCCTTGATCTTGATGTAATAGTGGTTCGCCTCGAGCTGGACGTTGTCGACGATGCGCACCGCCGGCATGACGAAGCCGAGCTCGGCCGCAAGCTGGCGGCGCAGCGCCTTGACCTGGTCGGTGAGCCGGTCCTGACCGCCCGGCGCGTTCACCAGCGGCAAAAGCCCGTAGCCGATCTCGATCTTCAGTTCGTCGAGCTTGAGCAGGTCGTTGAGCGTCTCCTCCTTGGGCGTGCCGTCGGCCTGGAGCGGCGAGGCCGCCTGCGCGGTCACCGCCTCAGCCGCCTCCCTCGCCCTGGCGATCTTGCCGAAATGGCGCGCGAGCCAGGCCGCTCCGGCCGCCAGTGCCAGGAACGGCAGCATCGGGATGCCGGGCAGGATGGCGATCAGCAGCATCACCGCAGCCGACATGCCGAGCGCCTTGGGATAGCCCGAGAGCTGCTTGCCGAGCGCCTTGTCGGCCGCGCCTCGCACGCCGGATTTGGAGACCAGAAGGCCCGCCGCGGTCGAGACGATCAGCGCCGGGATCTGGCTGACGAGGCCGTCGCCGACGGTGAGCTGGGTATAGGCGCGCGCCGCGTCGCCAAACCCCATGCCCTGCTGCGCGACGCCGATGATGATGCCGCCGATGACGTTGATGAAGGTGATGAGCAGGCCGGCGATGGCGTCGCCGCGCACGAATTTGGACGCGCCGTCCATCGAGCCGAAGAAGTTCGCCTCGTCCTCCAGCGCCTTGCGGCGAGTCTTGGCGACGTCCTGGTCGATCAGCCCGGCCGAGAGATCGGCGTCGATCGCCATCTGCTTGCCGGGCATGGCGTCGAGCGCGAAGCGCGCCGCGACCTCGGCGATGCGGCCCGAACCCTTGGTGATGACGACGAAGTTGACGATCAGCAGGATGGTGAAGACGACCACCCCGATCACGAAATTCCCGCCCATCACGAAGTGGCCGAAGTCCTCGATGACGTGGCCGGCCGCCGCGCTGCCCTCATGCCCATGCGCCAGAATCAGGCGCGTCGAGGCGAGGTTGAGCGCCAGCCGCAGCATGGTGACGATCAGCAGCACGGTCGGGAAGGCGGAGAATTCGAGCGGCTCCTCAATGAACAGCGCCGTCATCAGCACCAGCACCGACAGGATGATCGAGAGCGCCAGCAAAAGATCGAGCAGCAGGGCCGGCAGCGGGAAGATCAGCACCACGAGGATGCCCATCACGCCGATGGCAAGGAACAGGTCCGGCCGGTTGAGGAGTTTCCCCAGCGCGCCGCGTGTCGGCATGTTGAAGCCGCCGCCCGTCCCTGCCGTCACATCGGTCATCGACCAGCCCGCTCCACGCCGCCCCGCCGATAGACCGGGCACCCGGCAATTCTTGCCGGGCTTATGGTGAACGAGTGGTTAAGCCAGGCCAAAAAATCCCGTCTGGAACCTTTCCCTGAACGGACCGTTATCGAATGGCCGCGTTGTGGCCGCATTCCGCCGCACAACTCGTCGTGGGTCGACAATACTGGTTTTTCAAACCGCAATTATTGGAGGAAGACGTGGATAGACGTTCTTTTGTCATGAGTGTTTTCGGTGGCGTCGCCGCTGCGAGCCTGGGCGGCACGGCCATCGCGCAGGCTGCCTCGCGCAAGCCCGATCTCGCTGCGGCGCTGCCGGCGGGCGACCAGATCGACGCCGCGACCAAGGCTGCGCTCGATGAGGCGGACGCCGATTTCAACCAGGTCGTCGTGCGCGAGCGCGTCGTCGTGCGCCCCCGCCGTCGCCGCCCCGTCGTGGTGCGCCGCCGGGTGATCGTGCGCCGTCCGATCCGCCGCCGCCGGGTCATCACCCGCCGCGTGATCGTGCGCTGAGACTGACGGACCTTTCGGAAGGCGGCGCTTCGGCGCCGCCTTTTTCAATCGACGAGGCCGGCCAACGGTCCGCTGCGATCAACGGGAGGAGACCGGCATGACAGCGCCGGATCGGACGGCCGATGGCGTCGTCGCCACGGACATACCCGCCAGGCTCGACCGGCTGCCATGGTCGCGCTTCCACACGCTCGTCGTCGTGGCGCTCGGCGTTACCTGGATCCTCGACGGGCTTGAGGTCACACTTGCGGGCTCCGTCTCGGGCGCTCTCAAGGAAAGCCCGGTCCTTCGCTTCACCAACACCGAAATCGGCATGGCCGGCGCGGCCTATCTGGCGGGCGCGGTGCTGGGCGCTCTGTTCTTCGGCTGGCTGACCGACCGTCTCGGCCGCAAGAAGCTCTTCACCATCACACTGTTCGTCTATCTGGCGGCCACGGCGGCCACCGCCTTCTCGTGGAATTTCTGGAGCTTCATCGTCTTCCGATTTTTCACCGGCATGGGTATCGGCGGCGAATACACGGCGATCAACTCGACCATCCAGGAACTCGTGCCGGCGCGCGTGCGCGGCTTCGTCGATCTCGTCATCAACGGTTCGTTCTGGGTCGGAGCCGCGCTCGGCGCGGTCGGCGCCATCGTGCTGCTGAACCCTGTCGTCGTCGATCCGGAACTCGGCTGGCGGCTCGCCTTCTTCATCGGCTCCGCGCTGGGCCTGATCATCCTCGTCCTGCGGCAATGGATTCCCGAGAGCCCGCGCTGGCTGATCGGCCAGGGCCGCATCGCGGAAGCCGAAGCGATCGTCGCGTCGATCGAGGCGCGCTCCGGAGCGACGACATCCTCCGACCCGCTGCCGCTGACCCATCTGCACCCACGACCGGCGACGCCTTTGCGCGAGGTCTTCACCGCGCTGTTCGTGATCTATCGCCCGCGCGCGCTGGTCGGGCTGGCGCTGATGGTCTCGCAGGCGTTCTTCTACAACGCGATCTTCTTCACCTATGCGCTGATCCTGACGGACTTCTACAAGGTGCCCTCGCAGGCGATCGGCTGGTTCATCCTGCCCTTCGCCGCAGGTAATTTCCTCGGCCCGCTGCTTCTCGGCCGGCTGTTCGACACGGTCGGCCGGCGCATCATGATCGCCGCGACCTACGCCGCCTCGGGCGTCCTGCTCACCGGCACGGGCTGGCTGTTCTGGCAGGACCTGCTCACCGCGGCGCAACTGACCGCCTGCTGGAGCGTGGTGTTCTTTTTCGCCTCGGCGGCTGCGAGTTCCGCCTATCTCACCGTCAGCGAAACCTTCCCCGTCGAGATGCGCGCGCTCGCCATCGCGGCCTTCTATGCGGTCGGGACAGGCGCGGGCGGCGTCGCCGGGCCCTGGCTGTTCGGCATCCTGATCGACACCGGCTCGCGCGGCAGCGTCTTCGCCGGCTATCTGTTCGGCGCGGCGCTGATGCTGGGCGCGGCCGCAATCGCGGCCTGCTTCGCGATCAGGGCCGAGCGACAGCCGCTGGAGGCGATCGCGAGGCCGCTCAACGCCGTTGCCGGCCGTTCAGAATCAGCCGTTTAGGTTGCTTCAAAGAATTTCGCGCGTGCGGATCACAATCGCCGAAAATGCGCTATCGTTCACTGCCTTGTTCGGCTGTGGATGCGGGCGCGAAACAATGGTGGAAACCAGTCCTGGAGGAAGTCGTGGATAGACGCTCATTCATCATGACCCTGATCGGCGGCATGGCCGCCGCCAGCCTCGGCGGCGTCGCCGTCGCCGAAGCGGCTCAGGTCAAGCCCGTTCCGAGCCCGGCGCCGGAGCCCGCCAAGGCGGACGACCAGATCGCCGCCGACACGAAGGAGGCCCTCGACCAGACCGAGGCCGAATTCAGCCAGTATTACTATTATCGCCGCCGGCCGCGCTATTATCGCCGTCCCGTCGTCGTCTATCGCCGCCCGCGCTATTACGCCCGGCCGCGCTATTATCGCCGCCGTTGGTGATCCGGGCGTTGGACCGGGTCAGGCCGCGCTGATGCGCGCCTGACCCGGCTCCGCCACGACGATCCCCGCCGCGCCGTATTCGCTCAGCTTGTTGCGCAGCGTCCGGATCGAGATGCCGAGGATTTTGGCCGCATGGGTGCGGTTTCCGAGGCAATGGTCGAGCGTATCGAGAATGAGGTCGCGCTCGACATCCGACACCGTCCGACCGACCAGACCGCGCGTCATCGCCTCGGCCGTCTGCGCCACGCGCGAGGCGACATCGCGGCCATGCGCCGGCCCAAGGCCCTCGCCTTCGGGAGTCAGCATCGCATCCGCGCCGATCTCGACTCCTTGAGACAACAGCACCGCGCGATGCACCGTGTTCTCGAGTTCGCGGACATTGCCGCGCCATGAGTTGCCCAGCAGGATCTTGCGCGCCTCGGCCGAGACCGGCCGCAGCGGCAATCCGTTGAGTTCGGCGTATTTGCGGGCGAAATGATCGGCCAGCGCCAGGATGTCGCCCGGCCGCTCGCGCAGCGCCGGCAGGCGCAGATGCACCACGTTGAGCCGGTAGAACAGATCCTCGCGGAAGGAGCCGTCGCGCACCGCATCACCCAAGTTGCGGTTCGAGGTCGCGATGATGCGAAGGTCGACCTTGACGGCCTGAGTTCCGCCGACGCGGTCGATCATCCGCTCCTGCAGGGCGCGCAGCAGCTTGGCCTGCAGCCGGACATCCATTTCGGAAATCTCGTCGAGCAGCAGCGTGCCGCCGCTCGCCTCCTCGAACTTGCCGATTCGCCGCGCGATCGCGCCAGTAAACGCGCCCTTCTCGTGCCCGAACAGCTCCGATTCGAGCAAATTGTCGGGGATCGCGGCGCAATTGACCGCCACGAAGGGCTTGTCCTTGCGCAGCGACTTCTGGTG
>LNFM01010659.1_pt1 | contig 12837 bp, 11 predicted proteins | sample 596031 | NCBI WGS metagenome assembly LNFM01 (sample SAMN04254537, study PRJNA301005) | activated carbon metagenome | isolation source: dual media filters at the Ann Arbor, Michigan drinking water treatment plant | place: USA: Ann Arbor
CTTGACGGCCTCGTGCTTGGTTTTGACTCCTGGGTTTTCCGCTGACACGTTGGACAGCGGTCTGTACCTACCCACAGAGAGCCGCTGTGCAGCGATTGCAGCCGGCGGCGGGAGAACCCACAATGTCCCCTGCCGACCACCTTGCAGTCATGTTATTGCTGGAGGATCCCGGATCATGCGTCCGGGCAGCCGTCAATGACTATGGAAAATCTACATGAATCCGCAGTCAGCAGGGCCAAGGAGTTCCTGTTGATAGAAGGCCCTGCTGCTGCTCGAAGCGACGTTTGCTAGCAAGCCACCGACGGTCTATGCCGCTGCGGTCGACAATTTCGTCGTGTAGTTCATGCGCGATTCGACTGAGCAAGATCGTTATATCTACAAGCATTCTGGCGGCCACATTTGGCTGCGCGGAAACGCTCGGTTCTGCACGCATTGCAAGATTGCTGTTCTCTAAGCGATCGACTACTCCATCGACTGTCTGGACCTTAGAAGTGAGGTAGGTGAACGTGTCTAGGCGGTTGCGAAACCGCGGGGCGGTATATGCGAATCCCGGCCGGTAGTTGACAACATTTCGGAGCGTACTGGGCCAGTCATCCCCGAGCACGCGAGCTGAGTTGATGATTGCAAGAAAGAGGCGCTCTTCTTGCGGAGAGGCTACTCCCGCACCAACGTCCCGATAAAAGCAATTCATAAGATCAAAGATTGTTGTCCAAAGCTGCTCATGAACTCGTCGCGAACGCTTGACTAGATGGACTTGGCGGGTGCCTGCGCTAAGAGCATCGCCACAGGAAATTTCGTATGTTCCCTTCGTAAATGTTGCGGACCCCGAAGGTGACAGTGTTGTGAACTGCTTGGCCACCTCAGGAGTGACAAACCACACTGTACGTCCGAGCATCCGCGAGAGCGCCATCGCCACAAAGTAAGCCCAGTAGTAGAAGGTCACCACCTGCCAAGCTGGGCTGCTCCATTGGCCGCTAGCCAAAGTCTTCATCAACGAAGTTTGGTGCTCCAGAGCGTGATCCAGGTGATACGCAGCATCGGCGAGCAGCGCTCCTCCGAAATCGGTCGAAGCTACTTGAATCGTGAATTTGGATGAGCTACTGGAGGAGATCGTGTAGGTGCCTTGCGCCTGCCAAGTCGACAACGTCAACGGCGTCCTGAAATCGACACTTGCACCTAGAGGAATAGCGTCCAGTGCTTGTTGACGCATGCGCTGCCATATTGCGCTTTGGGGAAGAGTCACAGCATTTCAGCCGAGATGGGAGCTGTCTTCCTCAATGTCGACTGCATGATCGCAACGATCGACTTCTTTGACAAGAGAACGCGGCCACCAGTTCCAAAGTAGCTCATGCGCGCCAGCGGTCGTATAGTCGCCTGGATCATCTCCTGCTTTGCGTTCCTCTTGGCGGTAAGTGTGCTCTGAATGATCTCGCCAAAGAGGTCAAATACGGATTCAAAGAAGGCTGACCGCAGAAGCAGCGACTTATCCGGCAACTCAGCGTCCCACGCATTGAGAAAGTTCAGCATCAACCTGTATCTGTTCTCTGCCCCGGCATCAAGCGCAACCCCTGACGTCAGGATTGGCCCAACAGCCCGATTGAAGGTAACCCTAGAGATCCGATTGGTGAGAGATTTTGACGCGCTGAGTTTGCCCGCGAGAGGTGATTTCGGATCTGAGTTGAGGCGGTCGAATATCTGCCGCAGAGTGTGCTCCTTGGCGTCCTCCACGTCAGCGAGCTCTTTGATATCCAGAAGCAGGGCTGCAGGAACGCCGCGCTGCGTCGTGTTGATATCGATGAAGAGTTTTGTTTCTTCGGCACGAGTGAGCCCTTCATAAATCGCGACGGGGACACGATGTCGAACCGAGCACTTCTGGTACCCCCAAAGTCTGTGCTGCCCGTCTAAGACCAAGAATGCAGACGCTTCTCGTGCGAACGAGATTGACTTAGTCTTTCGGTTGTAGCTAAACGCCGCATTGGGTTGGGCGGACAAGACAACGTTGCTAGGAATCGATCCGGTTCCCGCGGCCAGGTAGCCAGCAATATCGTCCGCGCGGGACTCGTTCAGAGAACGCTGGAAGCCCGCGACTGGATCCTCATCCCGCTTCGCGACGAAACAATAGCTGAACAAGTCGTCGACAGGGATGGTCGTGAAGTAAAACCGATGCTGGTTCTGCGTAATGAGCAACGCGGCGTACGTTGTCCCTTTCTTGATACGCAATACCCTCTTCTGTGGAGCCACCGGAGCATCCTTTGTAGCCATAAATCTTTCCTTCAGTGCGTCGGGTCGCAAGCAGAATGCTTTTGATGAACTCAGTCTACAAGACGATTCACTGCTTATCCTTTAAGCCAAAATGCCATCTCTTTGACAGCAAGACATCCGTGAGCGAGGGGAGTGCAATGAGCGACTGGGATTTCCTACATGAGATGCGAGATCGAGGCTACAGCGCTGACGACATCGTGCTGGCAGCCGGCGTCGGCTATGCGCCATGGGAAGAGGTCCATATCAGCAGGCAGTGGATCGAAGAAGAACTGAAAGACCAGTCACCGGACCCCGCCAAATCGCTGAAGCCGAAAGAGCGTTTCAAGAGCAGAGATGGCTTCCCGTTCTCCATCCTGGAACAGGCCGATATCCTCACGGACTTGGTCGATTGCGCTGACCGCCACTTCAGGAACACGGGCAGGTACCTGCAGGTTTGGGGAGAACTCGGCGAGATCTACGCGGAAGTGAAGTTCGGCCTGCGGCGCCATGGGACGCACCGTGCGGGCTCGGACGGGACCATTGACGGCAAACGTGTCGAGGTTAAGACCATCTCTCCTGAGAAAACCAGCGACGAGGTCATCGTCAAGGGGCAAGGTGACTTCGAGCAGTTGCTGATCGTTCGTGTTGACAAGAACTTTGCGTTTACCGGCAAGCTCTTTGATCGAAATGAGCTGACTGGAGGCGGGGGGAAGTTTCTCCGAGCCCGGTTCCGCGAAGGGAATGACCAGCCCTGACGGTCACGCGCAGGACGAGCGCTTGCTTAGCGTTCGAGGTCACCCACGGCGAGGACTCGAAGGACCGCAAAAGCTGGCAAAGCAGAACTGATTCGAACAGCCTCGATCGGTCTTTGACGGTAACTCGACGCCGCTTAGCAGAAAGCGCTCAAAGAACTTGCTTGGCCTCCGCTGGCTCGGCAAATACCGACATCGCGGGCGACGTCGGGTCTACGGGTGCGCCCTGCCAGCAAAGCCTGCGCGTTGCTCCCTTTAAGTCCCATGTCCCCGAGTGCATGCCCACAACGATGTTTAGCCTGTAGGCTGTCTCCATTGCCTTGATCATTTTCAGGTGAAACGCCCTGGCTGTCCCACCGACGAACAAGGTTGGCGCAAGGTGTCCCTTTACGGCATCAATCACTTGAGGCCCGTTCGGATACCAGGCGTGCGCGGTCACCAACATGCCGACGAAGTTGACAATCAGCTCCGGAAACGGATTCATCGACTTGCATTCGTGCGCAGCGACGACTTGATCGCTCTTAACCGAGAACAGCTTCCTCTTGCCCGAGGCGAAATCCGCGAGGGTCACTGCATCAATCGCTGCATCTTTGACGAGGACGACGAGATCAGGCGTGAACCGGATGTCTTGGTCAACGTGAGACTCGATCCGCACTTGTTGCCGGACCTCGAACTCACCGTCTGGCCCGGTCAACCGGACGAATGAAAAGTTCGCTGGGTTTCCAGATGGACTCGTCAGGTAGCGATACCCCCCCTCGTGGAGGTTTTCCAAGGTCAGCGTGTAGTTTTGATGCTTGTAGAAGTACAGGAGTGCTTGAAAGCAAGCGATCTCGAACGCTGCAGAAAGTTGCCGCTCAGTCGCACTCAGGAGAAGCGCATGATCCTTCGCGAATTTCGCCATCAAGGCACTCGAACTGGTGAGCCACGCTGGGGTGGCGGGAGCAGTCGCGGCAGGCTTCGACGCCGCCTTCTTCACAGCTTTGGTCATTCGGCGGGCTCGCCGGGCTCGTCGCTACCGCTGCTCAGCTGGAAGACGATATCTTCGCAAGTGTTGAGTTTCAATAGATCGCTCTCGAAGCCGAGGCTTATAACCATCTCGTTGAAATCCTTCAAGGCTCTTAGAGCAGCGGCCGACTTCTGGCTATTGAATGACACACTGCCGTGGCGAATGGCGACGGACTTTCCAAGGCCTTCGGGACCGCCTCGACTGGCGGCCTGCAGCGGACCGAGCACGTGCTGGTAGATGCTGTTCAAAACAAAAAGCAGCTGAAGCCGCTCGTCGCCCCACCCATGACGGCGAAGTAAAAATACACGCTCGTCTTCTTTGGTAACGAGGAATGCAAGTTCGCGCTCCATCGCGTCGATTCGCCGAAGAACGCCTTGCCGAACCGGTGCGTCGAGAGCACTGAGGACGGGCTTCGTGATCATTCGGATGTTCGGATTCATAGGAGAACGAAGGAGTTGACTGAGCCCTGCAACATCTACAAATCTCGTTGTGGAAGTCGTTTCCAACGAGTCTCATGGGCCCTTTCAGATGTAGTACCGGAACGGCAACGGGGGCAGCTCGTTTTTGCGAGGCGCTGCCGTAAGTATTTCTCCGACCGAGTCAGCGAAACGCAGCGTCACGGGCACTCCGTCTCCGTATATGCAAGCGTTGTAGTTGAGCTTGGTTAGACCCAACACATCGGCCATGACTTGCTCTATGTCGGCATAGCCCCTCGCGATTTCAATGGTAAGCGGACTCGGCACCTCTCGGCCGGCATAGGTCTGAAGCCGCGGGACATAGCCCTTGGTCCACAGATAGCCCCGTGTCTCGGACTTCACCCACGCCATGCCGCGCGCCATCGCGCTTGGGCCGTGGCGGTAAAGCTTGACGCCGGAATCTTCCCGGATGCGCACGCAGACCACGTTGGTTTCCGGTGGAACCGTCTCGCGAAAGCCGTCCCATTCCTCTTTAGAGAAGCGCGTTTTGCCGTGGATGAACAGCTCCTTGGGCGCTTGGCCCCCATGCCCCTTGCGGTAAGCCTCGACCACCAGCGACAACAAGGCCTTGGCCTTGTCCTTGGGTAGATGGAAGTCGTCTTCCTTGTCGGACCTGAAGCGGCCCGGTGTTCCCTTGAACACCACGCCATCGCCAGACTCCAAGAACATCTGCGCGCCACAGCAGACCATGCCGGGCTCAGGGTTCGAGGCGTCTTGCTTGAAGACGACGCCCACGTAGCAAACCCCGGGCCGGACATTGGCGAGCTGCCAGGGCTTACCACCAGCCTTGAAGTAGCAGGTCGTCGCCATGTTCCACGCCAACGTCGCTGAGTCCTGCAAGGCGCGCAGTGGCTTGCCTAGAGCGTTGGGGAACTCGTCCGGCGCAAGCGTCGTCTCGCGCACCACTTGGACGGATGCCTTGAGTTCCAAAAGGCGCGCCTTGAGCTGGTTGTGAAAGTCAAGCTCGAAGAGGTAGATTTCTGCCGACTGGGCGTCCTCCTCAAAGAGCCCTGGCTCGTTGGTTAGCAGCCGGGTCGCTTGCTTCTTGTCCATGAGCGCGATAGGCGCCAGCGCTTCATCCGAGCGACCCTTCTTGGACTTTGACTGCGGTCGGCAGTACTTGTAAACATCCTCAGGAACAACTGCCATCCACAAGTCGATGTGCGCCTCTGCGTCATCGCGCAAATGCTCAGCAATTGCGTTCGAATAGAGCGAAACAGCCTTGTGGATTGCCTGGTGCCGGTCGGCCATGCTGATGGCCGCGTCCAAGTCCGCAGGACGGACCTCGATAAAGGCCGCAGGCTCCAAAGGCCATTCGACGCCGAAAATCGCCTGAAAACCCGGGAACAGTGTGTGGTTCGGGTCATCTGCCTTGGCCGGCGCGATGGGCTTGGTGAGGCGCTCGGAAAACCTGCTGTAGAAACGACGGCCGCGGGCGGTGGCTACCACGCCAATGCGCAGGCGCCCGCCCGTCAACGGTCCTTGCAGCGGGCCATAGAGCGAGAGCCCGTCCTTCGGGTGAGTCATGGCCTGGCCGAAGGCGAATTGCAGCTCGGGCTCGGCGATCTCGATGAGGCGCGGATCGAAAGTCATTGGGAACCTTCCTCTTCGCCGTTCTCTTCAAGATTGGGCTCGTCTTCATCAATCTCGTCCACCGGATCGGCGTCGACGACCTGTTCCACGTCTGAAAGGCCGCATGGCGCATCGAACTGGATCGGGGTAGAGCCGAGCCTGATTTCGCGACCAGAACCCACCGGCAGGACCAGCTCGGCCCGTCCTTCGGATGCAAGCCAAAGGAAGGAACGCATAAGCGTGCGCCACTGCTCGTTCCACCAACTTTTGCAAAAGCCACGGCGCAGGCGGTGGGCCTTCAAGGCGTCTTCGAGCGGTTTGCCGCTATCGTCGGTGAAGATCACCGCATGGCGCAGTTCGACGCGCCAAGGGTCGTCGAAGGATGTCACCATGCCGACACCGTATGCCCAGCAGGCGCCGCGCTTCTCGCTTCTGCCGTTGAGGGCCTTGATGCGCTTTTTGCCATCGAAGTCCTCATAGCGCACATACTTCCCCCGGCCGCCAGTGAGTTCAGGGGGCGCGTAGAAAATCCGCCGGCCACCAGACTGATAGACGCTAGCGAACCCCTTAGCCTCCATGGCCAGCTCCCAAGCTTGGCGCACGAGGTTGCCGACGCGCTTGCGAGCCTCCCACCAAGGAACATTCTTGTCGCCTAATGTTGATCCCTCTCTGAGGAACGTGGAGGTATCGGCAGAGTTAGACGCTTTGAGCATCACAGACTTGGCCATCAACGATACCAAGTCGGCGCTTTTGGCGAAACCGACAATGCGGTCTTCATGCTCGAACCAAGGTATCTTGCGATTCACCTCGGTCACTTTGATCTCACGTTCCTTGCCGAGCATGCGCGCGGTCTCGATTGCCGGAGGCAGAGAGAGGATCGGCAGCCAAGTCGAGTCGAGCGTCTCCTTTGTGCTGGTCCTGACAATAGCGCCTTCTTTGATATCGGGCAGCCAATGGCGCGCGAGCGCGGGATCGGGGCTCGACACCTTCGGCGCCTTTGCGTCCTCCAATGTGTCCGCCAGCGCGGCCAAGCCCTTGTGCCAACCGCCACTGAAGTCGATGAGGTTTTTGCGGTGCAACGAGATCGGCACATCACTAAACGGGATGTCGTCGATGCGCACTGGGATAACGAAGCCCGGCAGGCTACGCTCGATGGTGCCGGCCACGGCCCATTCGTCCTTCACGCCCTGCTTGCCTACCGCCACCTTGGAAACGACGGCGACGAATCGGAACGAATCATTTCGGATGGCCGTCTCGATCTTGTCCCAGAAGTAGTCACCACCTTTGAGGCGCGCAAGGTCGAGCCATACCGTGTAGCCGGTCAACTCCAATTTGGAGCCAAGCCACCGGACGAAGTCGTTGTCCTCAGGCGTGGCATGGCTGATAAATATTGCTTCGCGTGTCATTCGATCCCTCCCACGTTTTTGAGTCTTCGGAGCCGAGTCAACTCAAACTCCAAGTGCATTGCTCTTGTTTGTTTTAGCACAGCTAGACATGAGCGGAGTAAGTCTCGCGGATAGGTCGATGGCTAAGAAAACCGTCCTTGAAACTGAGCAAGCCCACAAGTTTCGACTGCGCGAACCCTAACCCTTCCTACCAGCGGACGCCAGCGGCGCCGCTGAAGTCAAACGTTGAACGTCCGTTTCGAATCAACGCTACTTCCGCTTCTAGCCAACTGCGATCGTTCACGCGGAGAACATGAATGGCCGAGACCAGTCTTGAGCTGCCATCAAGATCCTGGGCACGCTTTGCAGCGTTTGCTGTCCCTCGGTCGGGCAGGCCTAACGAACGCTGACCGCCGTCAAGCAGTCACTTGCGGCGGTGACTGTGTGACGCACGAGAATCGCAGGAATCCTGTCTCGCCGCATTCGCCGCAACGACAAGTGGGCTAAGCTGCAAAAGGCACCGGTCGCATCGTCCGGACTATGCGCTACCCGTATCTGAAGGAGTTGTAGTTACTTGTCCAGCTTAGCCTTTACAGCCTCAGCTAGTGCGGGTCCGAAGGCGGCCTTCAGCGCCTCAAGTTCTGCGACGGCTCTGGCTCCCGGTATCCCGGTCTTGCCGGCCTCAGCGATACCGACGCGAAACGACACAGGTCCCTTACTGATTGGGTACGGGATCAGTTCACTTCGGGAGCACACCCTTGCAGCCGTCAGATCGTCCGGCTTGCCTTCGGGCGGCGATTGGCAGGCTTCCTTAGATTGCTCGCCGATCTCAACACTTGCCACACTGACTGATCCAACCCCTGCTGGAAGCAACGCGGGGAGGCCACTTTCCTGATTCCCGATCGCTTTGGCACTGACAGCAAAGGCAAGGTCGATCACTGGCATCTTCGACTGATCTACCGCCGCGGTGACCGCCACAGCGTTGAACGCCCGTACGAATGTCGGCTCCAACTGCATTGCCTGAATTCCGGAAGGAGCGCCGCCAACGGCGCGCAGCTTGAGCACCGCGACCATCCCCTTGTTGACCACCGTAGGGGAACCCGAGACTCCATAGCGCAAGATCGCAATGCACGGAGAAGTTGCCAGCACGACTGGGTCCTTCACGAGCACTGAAGCGTCATAAGTGGCTTTTGCAGAGGAAAGCAGTGCTTCCACTTCGGCCTTCTTGTTGGTAACCCAGGCTTCAAAGGCAAACCGGGCGGCGGCGGTCAACAATGGCACAAGCGCTGGAGCAACTGCGCGTTCGACAGTGACAGGCGGTTGACAGCCTGCGGCGGTCAACGCGGTACCTAGTTCTGGGGCTGCCGAGATCGCAGCGAGAAGAGGTGCCGCGTTCTCCCCCACCGGCAGTGGCACAAGAGCAGCGAATACCCTGTCGCTCTCCACACCGCTGTCGTCCGCCTTCTTGAAATCAGCCACCGCTTTCAGCCCTGGCGTCGAGCACCCACTAAGCACGAAAGCGATAGCGCACGCGGCTGTGACTGGTAACTGGCGAATTGGCTCTTTCATGGACTCCCCCCCGTAATTAATCACCTATTATGGTTGCCAACATTGATGAGTCGCATCCTCAATTTTGAGGACGCCAGTGCTGTCAACTCGGAACCGTTACCAGCTACTGGTTTGTCCGAACCGTCCTCGAGGTTGCGCCAAGTAGCACTGGAACAGCTACCTCAAAGCACGAGCTTTGCAATGTTCGAACAGCTAGGGCTCTGTATATCCAATCATTGAGGATTTACTGCTCGCCAGTTAGCAGTGCCTATGCTGTCTCAAAGCACAGCTGGCTATCTGTTTGCAACGAAGTATGATGCATCGAACTTGCTGTGCAGTCATTGAATCGATTAAGCTGCCTATGTATCATTAAACGAAGCGGTGTGAGCCAGGGTTGAATGCCAGAAAGCTGTGCAACGACCGCCCCGCCAAAGGCGTCTACTTAGAGAGCAAGAGAGCTTCAACGACTCAACTCGCTTGAGTGTTGTCATGTTTTCGCACAACCACTGCGTGACTATTGCGAACAAGCGTTTAATCGAGCATCGCCACGCTCGAGGTGCGGTCAAGAGCGGACGGCTACTTCACTTCACCGCCGGTCTTCGCCGAAATCCAGTCTCTGTAGAGTGGGAGACGCGTGTAAACGCCATATTTGTCTCGCTCACCGCAACCGATGCCCCAGCTGACAACGCCAATCAAAAGTCGAGTGCCTTGCACTGCTGCGGTTGCCGGCCCTCCACTGTCGCCCTGACATGAGTCCTTCTGGTACTGGCCAGCACAAAACATTTGCTCTGTGACGGCACCGTCATACGCTTTCGTTGCGTTGCAGGTCACTTGACTTACAGACGGGACAGTAACCTGCTGGAGGAGCTCCGTGCCGGTTGGTCGGTGCTCGGTCACGCCCCAACCCGTAACCAGCACCGAAAGGTTTTCAAGCTTTGCGTTTGCAGGAACCAAACCAATGGGAGTACCAGTCAAGGGCGTTGCCGCTTCAATCTTTAGTAACGCGATATCGTTGTCATATAAGCTCTTGTTGCCTGGGAGTCTCCAGCCTTCATGCACGGTGTAGCTCGCTATGCGCGAGCGCACCCCTCCCGCCTTGAGATTGCCTGTACCCGACAGGACTGCATAGTCGCTGGCTGCGTAGCTCTTGTCGATGCAGTGCGCCGCAGTAACCACCCAACCTGGAGAGATGATTGAGCCCCCGCAAAACTGCGCGCGGGCATTGTCTGAGTCCTTGGAATAGACCAGCGCAACTTGCCACTTGTTCTGGTCCCACTCCGCCGCCTTCCCGCCAACTATCCGCGCGCCCTTGTCATTCGCGCTGAACCTATCGACCGCCTGTTGCATGAGGGACTTTGAAGAAGCAGCGACTTTAGGCGGTTGGGCGTTAGCATTCGTGGCAAGAACTAAAAGGCCACCGACTGCAGTGTAGAAGTTAAGAATCTTCATTTTTACTCCTTAGTTACAGAACAAAGAGGACCAGGTACGTGGGCCAGCGAGAGCAGATACTCAGCCTGAGCGGCAAACATGCCGGTAGGGTAGGTAAGGAGATAATCATGTGCACAGCCTCGCAAATTGCGTGGGTTAGCCCGAACCACCTGCCATGAGCGCTCGTCGACTTCCAGCTCCACATTCCGCGGCTTAAAATAGAAGGTGGAGCCTGGGCCGCCGTTGAACCAAGTCGGAACTTGCGCTGCGTCTGTATCCTGAGCGACTCCTCGTTGCGTGGCCTCGAGCAATCCTGTCAGGGATTGACCTTCCTTAGTTAGGTTTAACGCTAGTGCTGTCGTGAATGGGCTGTTCTTTCCGCCATCGAAACGACTTACGCTTCTCGCTGGGTTGCGGGGCGCGGCAGCCATGCTGACAATGGCGGGCGATAGGAGATTTCCATCGTGAAACCCTGACTGCAGGCCCTCCCGAAGCGGAAAATCTCTGAGCGACCCATCTTCTAAGAATCGAATGGTTCTGCACGAATCAAGAAACAGCAGCAACAGACTTGCGGCCCGGTCAGGGTTGAGTCGCCTACTAATTTCCGTCAGCGAGGCACTGTCAACCACAAGCGATTCCGTAGATTCATTAGATGCAAAGGTAGGGACTAGATGGTTGTCACCGTCGACCTGAAAGCCGTGACCTGCGAAATAAAAGACAACCACCACTGGCCTTGAGGATGCAGAAATCTGCGCACGCAACTCAGCGACCCCGTCGAAAATCGCGTCGACTGAGTTCGCGTCTGGAATCACCCGCACGAAGTCAAAACGAAGCTCATTGAGCTTCTGCGCTATTCGACTCCCGTCGCTCTCAGCGTTTTCAACCCGGCTAAGCGCCTTGTAGTTCTCGGACCAAACGACCAGTGCGAATCGGCTCGTGCCCTGTGGGAATTCGCGACCGTCGAGCGCCGCCAGAAGATGCTCCTGAGTCATCCCGTCGCGCCACCCAAGGAGCAGCACGGCGGCAACAAGGATGCGGAGCCAGCTCATCGAAGCACCCCGACTGCGCGCGCTTGGGTATCAGTCAGCTCACCGATGGCCAACGAGCCCTCGACGCCCTGCGTACCGCGTTGTTCGACTGTGGTGCCGACGCGGCCTGGGTTCCCTGGATTTCCTGGGCGGGCATCATCTCGACAGAATGGCGGGGCAGCGCGACCTCGCTCACCTCCCGCTCCACCCACGCCGAACGCTCCGCCAGTACCAGCAAAACCTCCTGCACCCGGCAAAACATCAAGCTGAATGCGCTCTGCCAACGAACCGATATCTTTGGGCATCGCAAGGAGCACGACCAATCCCCCATCACCGCCGCGTCCACCCAAGCCGCCGGTTCCCCCGTTTCCTCCATCCCCGCCTTGCCCCCCGTCTCCTGGCCCTCTTCGGCAGTCGAATAGGCTCGATGAAGCAGGCTTTCCCGAGCCACCCCGCCCTCCATCTCCTCCAGTTTGGCCTGCTCCTCCACTGCCGCCGTCCTGTCCCCGCCAGTCAACGGCGAGTCGCCCGCCTGAAATCTCTCTAGTTGCCAGGTAAAGGATTGGAGGCGACCGCCCGGCCGTACCGTTACTCCCGCTAGCGCCGTCAGCCCCTCGCCCACCAGGCGAGCCGTCATAGCCGGCCATTCCTGGGGCAGCTTTCCCTGCAGGCGGCGGGATACTCTGAGGCGCTGAGCCGCCGCTCCAAGTAATCACCGCTGGAATTGGACCGGGCTCTACTACGATGCGGCGCGCAACTAGGTAGACGGCTTGTTCTCCGCTCAGGGATGAAATTGATGGCGCAAGTGTCAATTTGCTCCCAGGCCGAAAAACAATTTCTGAGGCAATCAAAACTGCTCCGGAACGGAAGGCTTGTTCTCCTTCGATGATGAATGGCTTAGAAACTCCAAAGCGCGCAAGCTCGCCTGCGGGAAGCAATCTCGGAAGTAGCTCACTCTCTGGCAACCGTTTGGCGGTAGTGACGAGTGATGATGCGACTGCTTGCGCGAACACAGCCGAATACGCGCATGTTGAAACAGCAACGATGCCTAGCAGTCTTCCGAATACAACTCGAAGAGCCTCAGTCATCGACGACCTTTCAAAACAGGCTGGCAGCGCTTGGGCGGACGCGTGCAATGACCTACAAACATTCTTTCAAAAATTTTATCGGACCCTTGCAAGGTCGCCATCCCACTTATGGGTGATGCGTCATAGCAGCGCCGGGCGATCGATCCACCCTGCGTGGTTTCCCGGTTGAGCGACACAGGCGCCACAACAACGCAGTGGTCTTGTCGCGGAGATGCCCGACTGCGTATTCCACGCGATGGCGGACACGATTCCAGGCTGATGGCGGACAGTGTTCCACCGCCATGGCGGACACCGTTCCACGGTGATGGCGGAC